>Ga0210391_10000012_pt1 | contig 344433 bp, 303 predicted proteins | sample IncBWC12OmetaG_FD_160573 | JGI IMG/M metagenome (GOLD analysis project Ga0210391, IMG submission 160573) | Forest soil microbial communities from Barre Woods Harvard Forest LTER site, Petersham, Massachusetts, United States - Inc-BW-C-12-O ...
GGCGGGGCGAGGGGCGGGGCGACGGAGCGCGGCCGCGGGCAAGGGATGCGTTGGGCAAGGTATAATGGAGCGGGGAACCAGGAGAAGATCATGGCGGAATATACGGAAGAGCACGCGCGCGCGGGGGTGAAGACCAAGCTGCCAGAGCTGGACACCTGGCCGAACCAATTTCCCGGGTATGTGATTACCACGCGATTTCCGGAATATTCGTCGATCTGCCCGAAAACGGGGCTGCCGGATTTTGGGACGATTACGATCCGCTACATGCCGAAGAAGGATTGCATCGAGTTGAAGGCGCTGAAGATGTATTTGCTGGCGTACCGCGAGTTGGGAATTTTTTATGAGAACGCGGTGAACAAGATGCTGCAGGACATTGTGGAGGCCGTGCGACCGGAATGGTGCATCGTGCGCGGGGAGTTTACGCCGCGGGGCGGGCTGTCAACGAGTGTGTTTGCGCGGTGGCCGCGCTTGGCGGGGGAAGCAGTGACGTCCGCGGCGGCGAAACCGGTGGCAGCATCTGCGGTAGCTGGCAAAGGCAAAAGTGCGGGAAAGAGAAACAAACGGTAAACGCGGCGTAGACAGGGGCTGCGTTGCAAGCGATAATTTCTATTCGGGTTCCGAGGCGACGAGCTGGGATGCAATGGCGGGTGGGGCGTCGCGCGAGGGGCTAATGCCACAGGAGGGAGAATGAGCATTTCTCCAAACGTACCGAGTCCGCAGGAGTCCTATCACTACGAATCGTCTGGAACACCGCGTTGGATCGCGGTGCTCTTCGGATTGTTGTTTGCCGGCGTGGCGGTGGTGGGATACATGGGCCATCAAACCGAGACGAAACTGGAAAACGATCTATCGAAACAGGAAGATCAGAACAAAGTGATCTCGGCGCAGCTGGAGCAGGCGAACTCGCGGCTAGCGGATTTGAAGGGGCACCTGGACGTCACGGAACAAAAGATCGGCATGACGCGGGCGGAAGTGGCGCAAGCCAACAGCCGCGCGGAGGCGATTCGCAAGGAGCAGCAGAGCTCGACGGCGAAATTGAACACGGAACTGACGCAAGTACAAAAAGAGAGCGAAGAAAAGATTGGCGCAGTGGCCACCGACGTTACCGGCGCGAAGAAGGATATTGAAGCGACAAAGTCCGACCTGGAAGCGACCAAGAGCAAGCTGGATCGCCAGCAGGGCGACATGGGCGTGATGAGCGGATTGATCGCGCGCACGCATGACGACCTGGAAGAATTGAAGCGCCGAGGCGACCGGAACTATTACGAGTTCACGATAACCAAGGCCAAGGCTCCGCAGCGCGTGGGACCGATCCAGGTGAACGTGAAGAAGACGGATCCGAAGAAGTCGCAATTCACGATGACGGTGTACGCGGACGACAAAGAGATCGAAAAGAAAGATCGTACGGTGGGCGAACCGGTGCAGTTTTACGTGGGAAATTCGCGAATGGCACCGTACGAAATCGTGGTGTTCAAGGTGGGCAAGGATCAGTTGACGGGTTATCTTTCGACGCCGAAAGAGGGCGGTGCCGCGTCAGCGGCGCCTGCGCCCGCGGCGACGCCCGCGAAACAGTAATTGTGACGGTGGTGGCACGGTGGAGGTTCGCCGTGCCATTTTTTTTGCGTTTGGCGATGTTCGATGGCAGTTCCCTTCCCGGCGAGTTCTGACTGCGGCATGAAAATGGCGCGCCACATGGTAAAGAGATCGTTGTGCTGCAGCCTCGCTGTGGCCGCGTTGTTGGCGATTACCTGCTCCGCCGCGCGTTCCCAAGAAAATCCTCAGCAACCTCCAGGCTCCCTTATTCTCTACGTGAACATGGTCGACGTTGGAGTGATCGTGACCAACACGGATGGGAAATTCGTGGAGGGGCTGCATAGCGAGGATTTTCAGGTATTCGACGATGGGGTGGAGCAGCCGATTCGCTATTTTGCGCTGGACCAACCGTCGCATGTGCTGTTGCTGATCGAAGCGGGGCCGGCGGCGTATCTGGTGGAGGGCGGGCATCTGCGGGGGGCGTTCGCGCTGCTGGCGGGACTTTCCGCGGGGGATCAGGTAGCCGTGGTGAAGTATGCGGAACGTTCGGAAGTGATTTCTGATTTCAGCGCGGATAAACAGGTGGCGGGCGCGGCGCTGGAACACTTGAATTTTAATTTGGGATTTGGCGCGTTGAATCTCTCCGACAGCATAGGCGGGGTGCTCGACTGGCTGGACAAGACGCAGGGTAAGAAAACGGTGGTGGTGCTATCCAGCGGGGTAGACACGTCGGCTCCCGCAGCGGCGGAAGCTCTATTGCAACGATTGCGCGTAGGAGATGTGCGCGTGTTGGCGGTTTCGCTTGCGGGGGAATTGCGGCCCGCGGCGCCTAGCAAGAAGAAAACGCCGTCGGCTGCGGTGGTGCTCTCCGCCCAGCAGTTCGCGGTGGCGGATGAGACGCTGCGGCAGTTGGCGGCGGCTACCGGCGGGCGGGCGTATTTCCCGGTGGACGCGAAGGGATTTGTTGCGGCGTACGCGGAGATCGCGCAGATCGTGCGACATGAATATAATTTGGGATTTGCTCCGGAGCAGCTAGATGGCAGTGTACATCGGATTGAGGTGCGGGCGACGGTGGGTGGGGCGCCGGGCGATGGTACGCAGCCGGGCGTGGCTGCAAAGGACAAGAGGCGCGATGGGAATGGATTGCGCGTGGATCATCGGCAAGCTTATGTGGCGCGTCCGTTTGAAATTCCGAAGCATTCAGGACTAGGCGAGATTTTGTAGGATGGATTGGGCGGGGGTGGCCATCTGAGTGAGTGCCCGTGTTAGTCGCGCGAAAGCGGCGTCAAGCCGCCGCACTCCAAATTACGCCGCGCTTGGTGTGACAGAAAGGCTACTGGAAGTCTTTCATGGTGGTGGCCATGGTGCTGAGGCGTTCGTCGACGAGGGCGAAGACGGTGCCCTTTTCGAAGGTGCCGTCGCCGTTGCGTTTGCCGGCGGTGGCACCGGTCAGGATTTCGATGCCGTCTTCGATTCTGGCGACGGGCCAGATGTGAAATTTGCCGGCGCCTACGGCGTCGAGGATGTCTTCGCGAAGCATTAAATCTTCAACGTTGGTATGCGGCATGATGACGCCTTGCGTGCCGGTTAAGCCCTTGATGCGGCAGACGTCGAAGAAGCCTTCGATTTTTTCGTTAACGCCACCGATGGCCTGAATTTCGCCCTGCTGATTCATGGAGCCGGTGACGGCAATATCCTGGCGGAGCGCGAGGCCGCTCAGCGCGGAGACCAGCGCGTAGACTTCGGTGGAACTGGCGCTGTCGCCGTCGACGCCGGAGTAGGATTGCTCGAAGCAGATGCTGGCGGCGAGAGAGAGTGGCTTGTTCTGCGCGAATTTGCTGCGCAGAAAACCGGAGATGATGTGCACACCTTTGTCGTGGAAGCGTCCGCTTAAATTTGATTCGCGCTCGATGTTGATGACGCCGCCTTTGCCGAGCGCGGCGGTGGCGGTGATGCGCACGGGTTTGCCGAAAGAGTAGCCGCCAATTTCGAGAACGCTGAGGCCATTGACCTGGCCGACGCAGTTGCCGCAGACGTCGACGAGCAGGGTGCCTTCCTCGATCATTTCGCGGATGCGCGTTTCAATTAAATTGTGGCGCTCCATTTTGCTGGCCAGCGCGGCGCGCACGTGAGCGGCGCGGACCACGGTTTCGTTGGCGGCAGCCGCGGCGTAGTGGGCTTCGCGAGCCAGATCGGCGATGTCCACAAAACGGGCGGTGACTTTATTGCGGCGGCCGGCCTGGCGCACGCCGTATTCAAGCATGCCGGCAAAGGCGCCGCGATCGAAGGGCGAGAGATTTTCTTTTTCAGAGAGGCGGCGCAGACGGCCGGCGTATTCGGCGATCACGCCGTCGCTCATGGTCATTTCTTCGTCGAACTCGACGCGCACTTTGAAAATTTTGCGGAAGTCTTCTTCGTAGCTGTAAAGCATTTCGTAAAGTTCGCGGTCGCCGATGAGCAGAACTTTTACGTTGATGACGATGGGTTCGGGTTTCAGCGCGCTGCCGCCAAAGGGATAAAACATTTCGAGCGGCTGAATTTCCAGGCGGCCGTGATTGAGAGTGCGTTTGAGGGCGCGCCACACGCCGGTTTCGGAAATGGCCTCCATGGAGTACATGATCAAAAAGCCGCCATCGGCGCGGAGAAGCGAGCCGGCGCGCAAATCCATGAAGTCGCTGGTCCAGCCGCCGCGGGCATCGTAGGCGCGCTGGATGGTGCCGAAGAGATTGGCGTAAGTGGGAGTGGTTTCGAAAATAACGGGCGAGGTGGCTTCGTCGTCGTGCGCAAGAATGACGTTCACGCCATAGACGCGGAAGGGATCGCGCTCCGGCATGCCTTGCGGCTTGGGCAGACCGTCGGGCGGCAGGTCCGGCGGGCCCTCGTGCTCGCCTTCGCCCTCGCGCTCTTTGAAAGGATCGAGATTGTCGAGCAAGTGGTGGCGAACTTCCTCGAGATATTCGGCGACGCCGGCGCCGGGATATTTTTCTTTCAGCTCTTCGATTACGCCGTCGACTAAAACGGAAGCGGCTTCCTGTTCGAGGTAGCTGAGTTCACTGGCGAGTTCGCGAGAGAGGGTAAGCGTCTTGCGATAGACTACGGTAAATTCCTGGCGAAACTGTTCGTACTTGCGCTCGATGTCTTCGGCAACGGGAGCGTCCAGCTTGCCCTCGTGAACCATTTTCGAAATGTCTTCGATAGGCACCATCTGGCCTTCGAGGACGGGGAAAATTTCCGGTAAGGCCACGGCGCCAACCTGCATATGTCCGAGGGCGAACTGTTCGCGGGCGATGCGGCGGGTGAAATCGTCCATCAATTCCTTTTCGCGCACAGTGAAGCGTTCGACGATGCGGCCCTTCTGGCGCTGAAAGGGTTCGCCTTCGAAAACCTGAGGAATGCGACGGCGCAGAAAATCGATGCCGGCCTGCATGTCTTTGCGAAAGGCGTTGGCTTGTCCGCGAGGCAAGGAGAGCAGGCGGGGGCGATCGGGCAATTTAAAATTATTGACGTAGCAGCGATCGAGAGACGTTTTGGTGGCGGGATGCAGCTCTTCGATCATCTGGGCGATGGTGCCGCCGCGGCTGGTGCCGGCGAGGCCGCAGACGAAAACGTTGTATCCGGGAGCGGAGAGCTCGACACCCATTTTGAGGGCGCGCAGAGCGCGCTCCTGGCCGATGAAACCTTCGCGAGGCTCGGCCTGCGCGGTGGTTTCGAAGGGAATGCGCGCGAGGTCGCAGCGCCAGCGCAGCTTGGCGATGGGGAGCTCGACGTGAGGCGCGGCGGGTTTGGCGGTCGGCGTAATCATCCGGCGGGGTACATTAGCACAAGCGAGCGCGCGTAAACTTTAAATTGGCGAAGGTGGTGAACACAGAGTTACGGATGCAGGTGGTGGAGAAAAGTTGGCGGTTGCAGCGTTGATACTAGGTGTCGGAAAGGGCCAGCTCTTCGCGGCGGTCCATGTAGACGCGGAATACGCCCATGGCGGCGGCGAGAATGGTGGGACCGGCGACGAGGCCGAGCAAGCCGAAGACTTCCAGGCCGCCGACGACGCCGATGAACAAAAGCAAATCGTTGAGGCGCGTGCGGTTGCTGAGCAACAGAGGACGGACGAGATTGTCCGCGACGGTAGAAACGCCACCACAGATGGCCACGATCAGAATGGCTTTACCCCAATGGCCAGAAAAACCCAGCCACAATGCGCCAGGAACCCAGACTAGAGCAGAGCCGACAACGGGGACGAGCGAGAAGAACGCGATGACCACGCCCCAAAAGATGGCGGTGGGGATTCCAGCGATGGCAAACGCCACGCCGCCGAGAAATCCCTGGATGACGGCGATGACCAAAGCTACGGCAACACTGGCGAGGATCAGTTCGCGCGATTCTTTCAGCATCTCGCGTTGAATGTCGCTGTCGAAGGGCAGGAGGTGGCGGAGAACACGGACGACTTCTGTGCCATCGCGGAACATAAAAAACAAAGTGAAGATCAACAAGAAAAGCGCTACGAAGAACGCGGCAAAATTCTTGAGCAGGCCGCCGACACGCGCGGCCATGAAGGAACCGAGGTTTTCGATGCCCTGGCGGAGCGCGCCTTCGATATCGAAAGATTGGAAGGACGCGGGCAGACGGTTGCGCAGCCACGCTTCGGCATCGGCGACAATTCCCTGATCGGGGCCTTGGCCGTGGACTTGCAGCGCGGCTTGCAGTCGAGTGGAAGCGTCGAGACCTTGCCGGGCAGTGTAGAAGAGCACGAGCAGCGCCGGGACGATCAGGAGAAAGGTAACGGCCAAAGTGCTGACGAGCGCGGCGCGATTGGGAGTCATGCGAGAGACGAGCTGCTCATACAGCGGATAAAAAAAGATGGCCAGCACCGCAGCCCAGGCGAGCGGCACCAGGAACGGCGCGAAGATGCGAAACACCAGGTAACCGAGCAGCAACAAAGCGCCGTAGGACAGAACGGTAGCTAGGCGGTCACTAGTGGTTTGCGTGGCGACGGAAGTGTGACGCATGCGCGGTATATAATCCGTTTGATGACGAAGTGCCGGTTGACCGGCTGGCGCATCCAGCTAAACTACGCAGTACGCGGCCAGTCGGACAGGTACTAACTCCAGTCTCGCACAAACAGGTCACGGACAGGCAAACACCCCGATACCGCATGTCTGAAAAACCCTACGCACTGACGGCATACCAGATTCGGTTGCTGGTGGTGCTCGTCTTAATTAATTTTGTAAATTTTGCGGCGCGGCAGGTGTTTGTGCCGCTGATTCCGCTGCTGCGGCTGCATTTGAATGTTACCGACGCGCAGCTGGGCTCGCTGCAAACGTGGCTGCTGCTGGTGCTGGCGGTGGCCAGCGTGCCGTTCGGATATTTTGCGGATCGGGTGAGCCGCAAGGCCATTATCTGGATCGGCATCTTGTGCTGGAGTTTGGCGACGTTGGCGGGAGGACTGGCTTCCACGTTCGTTTCGTTCCTGGTAGCGCGCGCGTTTGTGGGCTTGGGCGAGGCGGCGTACGCGCCCGCGGCGCAGTCCATGATTTCCGGCGCGTTCCCCAAGGAACGCCGGGCCATGGCGCAATCTATTTTTGCCACGGGGATGTTGCTGGGCGGAGCCTGTGGGCAGGTGTTGGGCGGCATTGTTGGATCGCGCTATGGATGGCAAATGGCGTTTCTGATTGTGGCGATTGCCGGACTGATTCCGAGCGTGGCGCTTTTTTCCATTGAAGAACCGTCGCGCGGGCCGCGTAGCGAAGTGGTGCCGATCCCGCACCTATTTAGAATTCCCGCGTTTATGGCGATGATCGCGGCGGGGGCGTGCGTGACGTTTACGAGCGTTTCGCTGCTGACCTGGGGCGTGGACTTCGTGGAGAGCTACAAGGATTTTAGTATGCGTGAAGCTTCCGTGGCGCTGTCGCTGGCGGCGCTTTTCTCCGCGATTACCGGGGTGCTGGCGGGCGGCGCGGCGGCGGATTTCCTGCAAAAACGTTTTGCGTACGGGCGCGTTGCAGCGATGGCCGGAGCGCTGTTGCTGGCCGCGCCATTTTTGTTGCTGGCGATTCAGACGGAAGAAAAAGAGACGGTGCTGCTGGGCTTGGTGGTTTCGGGATTTTTTATGTCGTGGTATTTAGGGCCGGCGACGGCGGTGATTCACGACATGATGCCACGGCGAGCGCATGCGACGTCCGTGGGCGTGTATCTGCTGGTCACGCAACTGGTGGGCGGGTTGGGACCGGGAGTGGTGGGAAAAATTTCCGATATGCACGATTTGCAGCTGGGATTGCAGATCTCCGTAGCCGTGATGGTTTGCGGCGGCCTATTGATGCTGCTGGTGATTCATTTTATCCGGCGAGACGGGTTGCGGCATCCGTCGCTGGAAATATTTCATGCGGAGTCGGCGGATTAGGAAAGAGTTTAACGGATGCCTAGTTTTTCAATCAGGCGCAGGACTTCGCCTTCGCTGACGTCATAGAGCGGGCGCTCGTCGTCTTCTTCGAGACGCTCACGCAAATATTCCGCGGAAATGTAACTTGATTCCCTATCGGTAAGGTCTCGTCCGGTGCGTTCGCGAAATTTTACGAAGGCGGGATGGGCGAGGCCGATGACTAGCGCTTCTTCGCCGATGAAGAATTTTGTGTCGATGGTGTCGGCGTGGCGCGTGGCGATGCCGTTCCACATGTGCGAGAAACGGCAGTGGAATTCCTGGCCGCTGAGCTTGGAGGTCACGTCGAAGGTACCGACGAACTGGCTCATAGGGCCGACGTTTGCGAGTACGGGGCGAGTGATCAAGTTGTCTCCTTCTTACGTCAGGCGCTAAAGCGCATTGGTAGCCAAGCACTAATGTCGGAGCTAAAGCTCCGACCCACAAAACAGAGTGTTTTTTCCGCAGCCGCTAAAGTCGGCCCTCCCGCTGTTCCGTCGACTAACAAAACAGAATGCTGCAAGCGGCCGCTATAAGACGGGCGATTAGCGGCCGGCTACGGCGGCGGCACCGACGTTGGTGTAGATTTGCACGGCTGCGCCGACTCCCGCGCCAGAACCTACGCGGTAGCCTTGATCGAGCAAAACCTTTTCGAACGCGCCGAGAAACAGCAGCACGTTGGCTTTCTGACTGCAGTAGCCCATCAAACCGATGCGCCAGATTTTCGCTTTCAGGGGCCCGAGGCCGCCGGCGATTTCAATGTTGAATTCGTCGAGCAGCTGATTGCGAACTTTGACGTCGTCGATGCCGTTGGGAATCATGACGGCGGTAACGGTGGGCAGACGTTCTGCGGGAGCTTTCACCAAAAGTTCGAGGCCCATGGCTTCGAGGCCGGCAATTAGCGCCAATTGATTTTGGCGATGGCGCTCCCAGCGATTCTCGAGGCCTTCTTCCATCGTGAGGCGCATGGCTTCGCGCAAACCAAAGATCAGAGAGATTGGCGGGGTGTGATGGTACAGGCGATCCTTGCCCCAATAGTTCATCGCGGTGGTGAGGTCAAAGTACCAGCTCTGCACTTTTGTTTTGCGATTGCGAAAAACTTCTTCGGCTTTGGGGCTTACGGTGATGGGCGACATGCCCGGCGGGGCGCTGATAGCTTTTTGCGTGCCGCTGAAGCAGATGTCCACGCGTTCGTTGTCAATGTGCAGCGGGACGGCGGCGAGGGAGGCGACAGTGTCCACGATGAGGAGCGCGCCGAGTTCGTCGGCGACTTCGCGAAAGGCAGCCAGTTGGGTGAGGACGCCGGAAGAAGTTTCCCCCTGCGCCAGACCGATGATTTTAATTTTGCGGCCTTTGCCAGCTTTGCGAACTTCTTCCGGGTCGACGGTGGTGCCGTAAGGGGATTCGACACGGGTGACTGTTGCAGGCGTGCGCCCGGCGATTTCCGCCATGCGATCGGAGAACCAGCCGTTTACGCAGATGATGGCTTCGTCGCCTTCTTCCAGCGTGTTGACGAGCGAGGCTTCGATGCCTCCGGAGCCGGAAGCGGAAAGCGGCATGGTGATGCGGTTTTCGGTTTGGAAAATTTGCCGCATCAGGACTTGGGTGTCTTCCATGCAGCCTTTGAACCACGGGTCCATGTGGCCGACGATAGGCGTCGCCATGGCGCGGTAAACGCGCGGGTCCATAGAGGATGGACCAGGGGTGAGCATTAGCCTTACGGGAGGATTCAGTTCACCGATTGGTTGCGACATTGCGTTTTGCCCTTCTTTTTCTTGCAGTTAGTGCTGCACGGCATTGCGATGGCGGCTTGTGCGGGACATTCGCGGAGCACGCTTGAGGGTACGATTCTCGCGCAATCGCCCGGGGGGTGCAACCGACAATTTGGACGGCCGTTTGACGTGACAACGCGGGTTTTAGCCCCAATCTTTCCGTAGGTTTGCCACGTATTCGTCGGCGTGTTCGTCGGCCCAGATGTGCTTCCCAGAGCCTCGCAACGCGAGAAGCGGGTCGTAACCCAACCTCCGAGTGATGGACGCAGGAATATGACTGTCGATCCAGGACAGAATCTTGCAATACCAGATCTTCCGACACCAGCGGCGTAGGCGTAGCATGAAAATGCCTCGGAGGTAGTCTAACATTTGGCGAATTTTAGCGGAGTCCGAAGGCGTACCAGGTAGGACAGTAGGTAGTGCGAAATCCAAAAGTGCACAGGCAAGAGTGCCTGTGCTACAAGTCAGGCGGCGAGTTTTTGTTCTTCGGTGGCTAGCATGTGGGTGGGGACTTTGCGGAGTTCCCAGACTAGGCCTAACCAGGACAGGGCTTTTAGGGTGTAGTAGGTGATGTCGATCTCCCACCAGAAGAAGCCCTGGCGGGCGGCGGCCATGAAGTGGTGGTGATTGTTGTGCCAGCCTTCGCCGAGAGTGACCAGAGCCAGCAGGAGGTTATTCTTGCTGGTGTCGGTGGTTTTGTAGCGGCGCGAACCGAAGAGGTGGGAGAGCGAGTTGATGGTGAAGGTGCCGTGCCAGACGAGCACGGTGCTGAGCAGAAAAGCCCAGATGAGCAAGGGCCAGCTGCCGATCAGCCAAAGGGCGACGCCCAACGTCACCGGCGGGACCAGGTAGTACTTGTCCAGCCAGCGCAGCTCGGGAAATTTTGCGAAATCGCCGATGTAGTTGAGGCGCGTGGCGTTGTACTTATCCGAAATGATCCAGCCGATGTGCGACCAGAAAAAGCCGAAGAGCGTTGGCGAGTGAAGGTCTTCTTCCTGGTCGGAGAAGCGGTGATGATGGCGGTGATGCGCGGCCCACCAGAGCACGCCCTTTTGCACGGAGGTCATGGCCATAAATGCGATGACAAATTGAAAGATGCGGCTGGTTTTGTAAGAGCGGTGCGAAAAATAACGGTGATAGCCGGCGGTGACGAAAAACATGCGCATTTCATACATGGCGATGCAAGCGACCGGAAGATACCAGTGGAAGGGCACGAAAAATATCCCGAGCGAAAGGAGATGAATCAGGACGAAAGGCAAGGCGGAGAAAACGGAGATGCGCGAGCCGTTGGGCAGCGGAATCGAAAGCGCGCGAGAAACAGAAGCCATGCAGAACAACCCTCCACGTCCGAAATGGACGTAATGTATGCCAACGCCAGGGCAAATGGAACGCTCGCCGTTCGTCACAGCAAGTGCAACAAGTCAGGACAAAAACGCTAAGAATCTACGAACGACAGTTCCGAACAACTTCCTGTCCATCAGTTTACGGTTGCGCCAAAACACGGTCAAGCGGACTGAAGTACAGGTGTAATTAGTTAGATGCAAGCGCTGCGGATGCGTTGTAATTCCACGATTAGCACGGCGTTTCGGCTGAACGCGGAGACGGAGTTCCTGCGCGATGGGACGGGTCATTGCGGCGATTCTGGCGGCGAGGAAGCCGAGGCGCAGACGAATATGCTATCTTGCTTGTTCTATGGAACGCATTCATGTCTGAACGACCAGTACTGGTTGGACTCATCCCGCAAGCCGTGGTGCTTGATCCGGGCGATCAAGTCTCGTGGATTTCTGACGCGGGCAACTTGCGCGTGGAGTTTGACGTAAACCGCTGCCCATTTTCTTCGAATATTTTCCAGGCTCCCGCCGGGATGCGGCTGCTCAGCGGCCCGCCGCGCGTGGGCGTCAAAGCTGGGACTTTCAAGTATCGCTTGTGGCTCAACGAGCAGATCGTTGGACAGGGCGAAGTGATCCTGCGCGACAAATAAAAACACTCGTAAGTGAAAGACCGCTGGGCGTACGCCACTCCGGCAACTCGTCGGATGCGGGCGGCGGAGGTTCACTGTCCGTGAGGGTCGTGCCGCGGCCGAATTAGTTCGGGGCTACATGGCCGACTACTTGGCTGGCTGCTTGGCAATAATCAGGTCTTTGATCTTCGCGTAAGTCGCCGCAGGGATGATTTTCTTGCGTGTCAGATCGTCTTTTCTGGCGTACGGACGGCCATCGATAATCTTCTGGGAATAGACGGCGCCGATACCCGGGAGTGCGTCGAGTTGGGCTTGGGTGGCGGTGTTGATGTCCACCAGAGCGCCTTTTGGCGCGGTGGCCGCGGTTGTGGAGCTGGCAGTTTGCGCTGGGGACCGCGACATTCCGGTGGAAACGCTTAGTGCCACAATCATCATGAACAACAGCGCGCGAGTGAGTTGCTTTTTCATCGTTGTCTCCTCAGTTTTTAAATTTTCAGAATTACTGCGAGGGAGTTTTCCCCGCAGCGTGATATCCGGCTTTTAGTGCGTCAGCTTCCAACATGTACTTCCCGTGCTTGGTCTTGCCGTAATAGCGCGTTCCTGGTTTGTGGTAGACGCCGGTGTCGGTGTTGACCCATACCATGCCACTGCTGTTGGCCGGCGGGGTCTGTGGAGTTGCGCTCTGCGAAGAGGTGGCAGAGTCCGCTGCGGTGGGGGTTGCGCGGCCGTTGGCATCGGCGGGCGATTGCGGTTGCGACTGGGCGTACACGGAGGCGCTGCCGAAGGTGAACGCGAGGGCAATCAGGAGCATGAAGAGAATCTTACCGGCTGATCTCATCGTGACTCTCCCCCGTCCCCGCGCGTGTCCGGCGCGCCGCGCGCTTTGGTGTTACTCGGTCGGGCGGATGATGGCGAAGAATGGAAGCGAAGTCAAGAAGTGGGCCACTTGGCGGTGGAGTAGGCGCAAACGCGAAAGCTTGGGAAGTCCAGTGGCACAGGCATTCTTGCCTGTGCAGGCTTGGCCGAGCTGGTGGTTCGGGCTCAACGTCGGACTCCCTCTGCGGAACCGCGCACAGGCAAAAGTGCCTGTGCTACTAAAGGCCAAAGGCGCGTTCCAGCAATCTTCGGCTGAAACCCGGTTAGTCGCCGACGGCAAGGGCGCGGGAACGAGGCGCTTCCACGGCTTCGGCGAGGTCGCGACGCACCGGTCCGAGGACGAACGCCGGCACCTGGCGTTCAGGAACGAGCGACAGGCTGGTGGCCTTGCGAGGAAACTCGCTGCGGCGGTCCAGCTTCAGGCCAGCCTCTCGGAGGAACTCCGCGGAAAAGCCCATATCCTCGGCACGGTCAACGCCCCAGAACCACAGCTTCTCTTCCTGGCGTTGTAGGAAGTCCAGAGACTCCTCGAGCTTTTTCATGGCCCGGTCGAAGGAAGACGCGAGGAAAAAGACGCTCAATGTCCAAGCGTGACGGGGATAGGTGGCTTGGACTCTGATGCAATATTTCCCGCCCTGATTGCGTTCCATGCTGCAACGGTATTCATTTCGAACGACGGACGCGCGTGCGCGCATGAGATTCACCGATCCTAAGAGGTAGTTGTTCGAAAACCGGGTCAAGCGTGCGATGTTACGACCAGATAAGTCGTCCGAAGAGCCTCTCCCCCTGTTAGATAGATGTTGCCGAAACGTAGCTGAGAGGCTGTTTAGGGACACAATAGCGTACTTGGGCGTGTGGGGAAACGCAAGGGTGCGGAGATTTTTGTGCTAAGCCAAGATAAAGCTTTTATTTTTAATAAGTTAGACTAGCCCTGAGTACTGCCGGCCTTCAGTTTGTCAGGGTATACCTTAAGCTTGCCTTCCTTCTTGAGGCGGGCGTCCAAGGCGGCGCGGAAGGCGTCGAAGGCGAGGTTGCGCTTGTTTTGAATCACTGTATCGCTGAGTTCCTTCTCTTGTTTGGCGAAATCCGCCTGATCGAGTGGGGTCTTTTCCACGAGTTCGTACACCGCGCGGCCTGCGCCAAGCGGCACGGGCGCAGATACTTCACCATCTTTCATGTCAAAGGCCGCGCTCAACTGCTTGCCGCTGCCCAGTCCGGGAACGGAGCCGTCGCGAGCAAAGGAATCGCTGGTCTTGGGATCCAGTCCGAGCGATTTGGCGACGGCGTCGAACTCTTCTCCAGCCTTAGCGCGGCGGCTAAGGTCATCGGCTTTGGCCACCACTTGTTGTAGGGCCTTTTCCTTTTGAATGTCGCTGACCACGCGGGCTCGAACCTCTTCCAGCGTCCCCTGGTGCGTGGGCTGAATATCCTTCACGGATAGAACAACATAGCCGCGATCGGTGCGAATGGGCAGGCTCACCTCGCCGGTGCGCAGGCGGAACATGGCGTCCTTGATGTCCTTGGAATTGCCAAACTCAAGGATCTGGTCGGTAGCAGAAACCGGGCGCGTTTCAGAAATCGGCAGATGAAATTCTCCGGCCAAGTCATCCAGCGTCACCTTATTCGAACGACGAACCTCCGTGGCGAGTTTGTCGGCAGTGTCGCCGGCTTCCTTGTCCGCCTGCGCCAAGACCAGTGGAGCGCGCAAAGAGTCTTTTACCTCATCAAACGGCTTGGTGTGCGCGGGCTCATTCTCGAGCACCTTGAGGATGTGAAAGCCGTACTGCGTCTTTACCAGGTTAGAAACCTGGCCGTTTTGCAGGCTGAAGGCGGTCTGTTCGAACTCAGGAACGGTTTGCCCCTTGGTGATGAAACCTAAATCGCCGCCCTTATCCTTGCTGCCGGGGTCTTCGGAGTATTTTTTGGCCAAGTCGGCGAAATTCCCGCCTTTTTTGACCTGCTTGAGAATGTCTTCGGCCTTGGCGTGAATCTCTTCGACTTCAGCGCTGGTCTTGCCCACGGTGGTGAGCAGGATGTGCTGGACGTGGACGCGGCTTGGTACCTGATATTGCGCAATATTCTGCTGATATTGGGCTTTCAGTTGGTCGTCGGAGATATGCACGCCCTGGCGCAACTGGTTGATGTCCACCAAGGCGTAGCGTACGACGCGGCGCTCTGGCAACTGGTAGGAGGCGCGGTTCTTTTCGTAGGCGGCTTTGATCTCGTCATCGGTGGGGACGATCTTGAGTTCCAGGTCTTCCGGTTTGATTAGGACATAGTCGAGCTTGATCTTCTCGTTGCGGTCGCGGAAGGCCTGTTGCATTTCGGCAGGGCTGGCACTGATGCCATCGGTAACCAGCTTGCGAAACTTTTCTTCCAGCAGGCCTTGGCGAATCAGTTCTTCAAACACCGGAACGGTGAGCTGAAAGCGTGTGGCCACTTCCTGGGTGTAGCGATCCATGCCGACAAAGCTGTCGCCGTTGAAGGCCGCGGGGAGAAACTGCCGGATACGGTCGGCGCGTTCCTGGTCCGAAACGGTGATGCCTAGGCGCTTGGATTCGTACTCGAGTTCTTTCTCAAAAATAAGCTGCTGCACAATTTGCTGCGTGTAATAGGGGATGAGCTGCGGGATAACTTCGCTGCGCTGCTGGATCTGCGCGAGTTGCTGGCTGACTTCGGCCATGGTGACGTTCTGTTCACCGACGCTGGCGACGGTATCGGAGGCGGCGGTTTCGGTGCCGGTTCCCGGGCCCTGAGGGATGAGGTACAAGAGCATGCCGCCGCCAATGATGGCAACTACGACGCCGAGCAGGATGCGCTTACCGGTCTTTGAATCGCTAGCCATTACAGGAATCTCCTCAAGTCTGCGGACAAACTCCATATTATAAGAGATAGAGGGCACGCGCCTCAAATGGAATCGTGCGGGCAGCGAACCTTACGCGGAGAATGGTCATCGAAGCGTAACAGAAAGTTTCGTGCCGGGCGGTGTATTCGGGGGAATGAGTGGAATTGGGCGAGGCGTCTTTTTGGAGTGTGGCGGCTTGACGCCGCTTTGCAGTGGTGGCCGCGTCCGAAAAAGCGGCGTCAAGCCGCCGCACTCCAAAAAAGCAGCCGACGGGCGCTTTCGTGAAGAGCTGCTGATTTGAGCTGTTTGGATTGTCAAAAAGCCGTGACAGAGCTAGGAAAGATCAGAAACAAGATAATGCGAGCGCTCAAAATCGCTGTGGTTGCCGGTCTGCTTTGCACGACCTTCTGTGCGCTGGGATGGCGGACGCTGAACGCGGCCCAGACAGCGAATGCGGCTACTGCGCACGCTGCTCCTGTTACGACCGACGCGCCCACGTTTTATCGCGACGTCCTGCCCATTCTGGAAGCGCACTGCCAGGAATGCCACCGCGCGGGCGGAATCGCGCCGATGGCGTTTGAAACCTACGAGCAGACGCGGGATTTTGCGGCGGCGATTCGTATCGCCACGGCGAACAAGACCATGCCGCCGTGGTTTGCCGAGCCGGGCGTCGGGAAGTTTTCGAACGACCCGTCGCTCTCGGCTGGGCAGATTGCCACGCTTGCCGCGTGGGCTTCGTCGCAAGCGCCTGCAGGAGACTCGCGTGACGCTCCGGCGCCGCGCGTGTGGGCTGACAAGTGGACCATCCCCGAACCGGATCTGGTGCTTAAGATGCCGCAACCGGTACGTCTGCCGGCAAACGGGGATATCGACTACACCTACGAGATCGTGCCAACACACTTCACGGAGGGACGATGGGTACAGATGGCGGAAGTGCTGCCCGCGCGGCGCGCCAACGTGCACCACGCGGTGGTATACGTGCGGCCTCCGGAATCGCAGTGGCTGCGGCATGCGCCGGTGGGCGTGCCCTTCACGGCGGAATCGCTTACCGATCCGGCGGAACGGGCTGCAGCGATGTGGACGGACAGCGACATTTTGCTGGTGTACGCGCCGGGAAGTTCTGCGGACATGTGGCCGGCAACGATGGCGAAATACATTCCGGCGGGTAGTGATCTGGTTTTTCAGATGCATTACACGGCGAACGGTACGGCGAGCGAGGACGAGACTAGCGTGGGCCTGCGATTTTCAAAACAGCCGCCGCCGCAGCGGGTGCTGACGCTGCAACTGACGAATGATCACTTTGTGATTCCGCCGGGAGCGCCGAATTATCGCGTGGAAGCACGCGGCACGCTGCCCAACGAAGCGACGCTGTTGAGCTTTTTCCCGCACATGCACCTGCGCGGAAAGGAGTTCGAATACAACCTGATACACCACGCTTCCGCCGGAGGGGCTGCAGGCAATGGCGGAGAACCTCCGCGGATCGAGACGCTCTTGCGCGTGCACTATCATTTTCACTGGCAGATGAGTTATCGCCTGGCGACGCCGATGCGCTTGCCGGCGGGGACGGAACTGCAGGCGGTGGCGTGGTTCGACAACTCGCGGGACAACCCGCACAATCCCGATCCGGAGGCTGCGGTGCGCTGGGGCGAGCAAACTTACGACGAGATGATGGTGGGATTTTTCGACGTGGCGGTGGATGCGCGGACGGATAAGCAGAGCTTTTTTGTGCGGCATTAGGCGCGTTTTTTCGTTGCGCCGCGCGGCCGCGCCATTTACCTGGGCCCTCGCAGACCCCAAAATCGAACAAGACTTGCCGAAAATGGGCCAGGTGCGGAAACGCTATTTGCAGTTTGACTACGCCTGCGTTCGCGAATCGGCGCTGCGCGATTCGCTGTGCTAAATTTCACGATTGACGCCTCGCTGCGTCTACACTCGTGACCACACAAACACCCATCGCGCCCAAACGTCCCGCGACGCCGCAAAAAGCGCCGCACGTAGAGATGTATTGGGAGGCGGTGACATATAAAACGGTGCTGCTCTATGGGCTGCTGTTGGTGGCCATCGCCGTCTCCACGCTGGTGCTCATGCGGCCGGAGTGGTATTCCGTCACGCTGAAAAAAGTCACCAACGCGGTGAACAACGCGGCGGACAACGATACGGCGACCTTTACGCAGACGCAGGCAAAGTTCGTGAACCTTACCGGTAAAGTACAGGTGAAAAAAGTTGATTCGGTGCAGTGGGTGGATGCCGACTATCGCACGTCTTTGGACAAAGGCGATTTGGTGCAAACCGCCGGTGACGGCGCGGCGCGCATCACCTTTGCGGACGGCACGACGTACACGGTGAAGGCGGAGACGCTGGTCACCGTGGAAGAAAATTTAATGGGCAGCAACAAGCCCACCAGCGTGGCCATGCGCATCAGCACTGGGTCGGTGGATCTGGCGACGCCGAATTGGGCATCACCGGATTCCAAAGCTGCGGTGAGCATGGAAGACACCACGGCATCGTTGAGCCAAAACAGCCGCGCGTCAGTGAAAAACGATCCGCAGAACAACGAACACGAAATTGTGCTGGCCAGCGGCGCGGCGGAAGTGCAGCGCGGGCCGGAAAAAGTTGAGTTGACGCAATGGGAGAAGGTCAGCTTCCCCACCGGCGGGCCGCTGCAGAAGACCAATGTGCTGGCGCCGCCTTCGCTGGTTGAGCCGCTGAATCTTGCTCCGATCATCAGCGAAAATCCAAAAATTACTCCGGTGCGGTTCGAGTGGAAGCCCGTGGAAGATGCGGTTTCCTATACCCTGCGTATCAGCACGACAACCATGTTTACGAAAATGGTGAAAGAAGCGGACCACGTCTCGGGCACGAGCACGGAAATCGTTGGACTGGAACCCGGAGATTACTTCTGGAACGTCACCGCGCACGACGCGAAAAAAGAGACCAGCGAGACCAGCGAAACATTTAAGTTCACCGTGGTAGCGCAGGGCAAGACTCAGGAGATGATGCTGGAAATCGACGGCACGCAGATGCACGGCCGCGTGGCGGAAATTGTGGGCCGCACGGAGCCGGGCGCCGCGTTGATCGTGAATGGCCAGCCGGTTCCCAACATTTCGCCGGATGGCACGTTCCGGCATTTCACGGAGGCGCTCGACCCGGGGCAGCACACTATCGTGGTGATCGGGCAGAATCGCCGCGGTGGAACGGCAAAGCAGCAAATTTCCATCGTCGTTCCGAAATAACGCGCCACGAAAAACGGCGGGCGCGACGGCAAACTTTGCGCTCCGCAAGAAGTGCGCAGATAATGAAGACGGCGGCTGCGCAGTACAGAAGTTTTTCTGACGGCCAAGAGATTCGGTGCATTGCGAAGAAAACGATTCTTCGCCGAGGGACGGGGGAATGAATAAGAACGGTTACAGCATGAGGTCGGTGTTCAGTTTATTTTCTTCCGACCTCGCCATCGATCTGGGCACGGCGAACACGCTGGTCTTTGCGCACGGCAAAGGCGTGGTGGTGAATGAGCCGTCGATCGTGGCTATCAACAAGGCAACGGGAGAAGTGGTGGCGGTGGGCCGCGAGGCGAAAGACATGCTGGGGCGCACACCGGGCAACGTGGTGGCCATCAAGCCAATGAAAGATGGCGTGATCGCGGACTTCAAAGTCACGGAAAAAATGCTGACGCACTTTATTCAGAAGGCGCACAACCGCCGCGTGCTGGTGCATCCGCGCATTGTGATCGGAGTGCCGAGCGAAATTACCCCGGTGGAAAAACGCGCGGTACAGGACTCCGCTTATCGCGCGCGAGCGAGCGAAGTGTATCTGGTGGAACAGGCCATGGCTGCGGCGATTGGCGCGGGCCTGCCGATTGATGAGCCGTCCGGCAACATGGTGGTGGATATCGGCGGCGGCACTACGGACATCGCGGTTATTTCCATGAGCGGCATTGTCTATTCGCGTTCCGTGCGCGTAGCCGGAAACGAAATGGACGAAGCGGTGATGCAATACCTGAAACGCAAGTACAACTTGTTGGTCGGCGAACGTACCGCGGAACAGATCAAGATGGAGATCGGTTCGGCTTATCCGCTGGAAAAACCGCTCACCATGGAAGTGAAAGGCCGCAACCTGATCGAAGGCGTGCCGCGCACGGTGACCATCGACGACAGCGAAATTCGCGAGTCTTTAAGCGAATGCGTGGCTACCATTTTGAATGCGGTACGCGTGGCCCTCGAACGCACACCGCCGGAACTCTCCGCGGACATCAGCGATCGCGGCATTGTACTCACCGGAGGCGGAGCGCTGCTGAAGAATCTCGACAAGCGCATTCGCGAAGAAACCGGGCTGCCAGTCTCCATTGCGGACGACCCGCTGGCCTCAGTGGTGCTCGGCACGGGAAAAATGCTCAGCGACTTCAAGTTGTTGCGGCAGGTTTGCATCGACTAGTTTTTTTGCGACCGAATAATTTTTTGCAAACAATAAACAACGTGGCGCTGCAGCTTTTTGCGCTCGATAAAAAATAGAACGAGTCACCATGGTTGGCGTTCCCTCTCGACACAAATCGATCTTTCTCCTCGCGGCGATGGTGTTGCTGCAGATACTGCTGCTGGCGGTGCAGATCAAGAGCGATTCGCAAGGGCGGCTGATTCGCGTGTGGACCGTCGGAGCGATTTCGCCGTTCGAACGCGCCGGTTCGTACGGCATCGGCGGGGTGCGCGGCACGTGGGTGCACTACTTCGCGCTGCAAAATACTTCGCGGGAAAACGCGGACCTGCGGCATGAGAACGACCGGCTGAAGCTGGAAGTCACGCAACTGCAGAGCCGGGTGGCCGAAGCGGCACGGTTGGAAACGCTGCTCAATTTTCGCCAAGCGCATCAGCAAGTGCCGATGCTGGGCGCACGAGTAATCGGCGCCAGCGCCGACAGCGCCAGCCGGACGATCTATCTTGATCGCGGCGAACACGACGGCATCCTGAAAAACATGGGCGTGATCACGCCGGACGGTATCGTCGGCAAGGTGATCGAAACATTTTCCAACGCTTCGCAAGTGCTGCTGCTGACAGACAAGGATAGCGGCGTGGGCGCGATGCTTGCGACGTCGCGCATCCAGAGCCCCGTGGGCGGCACGGGCGAACCGCGCCTGGAAATGAAGTACGTGGCCAACGACGACAAGGTAGAGGTCGGCGAGAGCGTGGTCACCAGCGGAATGGATCGAATTTTTCCCCCGGATTTAGCGGTGGGAACCGTGGTGGAGATTAAATCCGGCAATCCTTTCAAGACCATTCGCGTGCAGCCCGCGGCAAATCTTGAACGCCTGGAAGAAGTGATCGTGCTGACAACGTTGCAGCCGCTGATTCTGAAGCACGATTCCTCGGACGCAGCTTCGGGCGCGAACGGAAAATCTCCGAGCGCGGCTGCCGATGCGGCTAAGGTTCAGGCAAATAAATCGGCCGCCGACCAGCCGGCCATCGACAAACCCAAGTCTCCGGTGACGCACCAATGAACGAGACGTACGAACTGCGCACCGCAGAATCCCACATTGAGGTGCACAAGTTTCGTGCGGGCTCGATTCTCGGCACGCTGGTAATCATTTTTTTTCTGCAGGCTTTCCTGCCGATTTATTTTCACAAGCTGGCGATCCTGGACTTGCCGCTGCTCATCACCATTTATTTTGGGTTGAGCCGGAGAAATCCGTCCACCGGACTGTTGCTGGGCATGGCCATCGGACTGGCGCAAGACAGCCTGAGCGGACCCACCGTGCCCATCGGGCTGTACGGTATCGCTAAAACGATCATTGGCTTTCTGGCGTCGTCCGTCGGCGCGCGCCTGGACACGGAACATCCCGCGGCGCGCTTTGCGTTGACTATAGTTTTCTTCGGGCTGCATCAGGGAATCTTGGTAGTCGAGCGGCGCATTCTACTGGCACAGCCGGAAGTGTGGTTCACAGTGCAGCTGGCGATTGCCGCGCTGGTTAACGCCGTGGTGGGCGTGTTTCTCTTCACCGTGCTGGACCGGCTGCGCAAACCTTCCTAATTCCCCTTCTCCAAGACTATCTAGCGCCTGAACGCTAGTTCGCCGATAAAAATTTCCTAAGGTCGGCGTAGTTACTCGAAAATGGCAGTGAGAGCTTGTCACGTTTTAGGCAGGCTGCCAGGCGATCCGGCAGCGGTGGTGCTGCGCCAATTGCGCGCTGCACAATCTCGGCGAACTTGGCGGGATGCGCGGTGGAGAGCACCAGGCCTTGCGACGGCTCCGGATGCTCGCGCTTGTAGGCTTCCCAACCGAGGATGCCGACGGCGGTGTGCGGGTCGGCAATATAATTGTAACGCTCGTGAACCATTTTCATTGCGGCAAGAGTCTCTTCGTCCGTAGCGCCGTGGCCCCAGATTTCTTTCTGCACGTATTCCAGGCGGTTGCGGCACAAATCCAGCAGGCGTGGAAAATTATTGGGATTGCCCACGTCCATGGCGTTGGAGATGGTGGCGATGCCGGGACGCGCACGAAATTCTCCGTTTAGCAAATACTGCGGTACCACGTCGTTGGCGTTGGTCGAGGCGATGAATCGCGCCACCGGCAGACCGATGCGCTTGGCAAAAATCCCCGCCGTTAAATTCCCAAAATTGCCGCTGGGGACGGACACAATCAGCGGAACCGAAGCCACCGGCAACTGCCGGTACGCGGCCACGTGATAAAACATCTGCGGCAGCAGGCGTCCAATGTTGATGGAATTTGCCGAGGTCAAAAATGCGCGCTTGTTCAATTCCTCATCGGAAAACGCTTGCTTCACCAAGCGCTGGCAATCGTCGAACGAGCCCGCGACTTCCAGCGCGGTAATATTTTCGCCCAGCGTGGTGAACTGTTTTTCCTGCGCCTCGCTGATGCGCTTAGAAGGATAGAGAATCACCACGCGAATGCCCGGCACGCCCAGAAATCCGTGCGCCACCGCGCTGCCGGTATCGCCGGAGGTGGCCACCAACACCGTGAGCTGCTTCGATTCGCCGCGCACGAAATAACCCAGCAGGCGGGCCATGAAGCGCGCGCCAAAATCCTTGAAGGCCAGCGTGGGGCCGTGAAACAGCTCCAAAACGTGTAGTCCCGGCGAAAGCGACACGAGTTTTACGGGAAAATTGATGGACTCACTGACGATCTGCCACAACACATCTTCGGGAAGCTCCGCGCCGGCAAATGGGCGCACCACGCGGTAGCACACCTCCGTGAACGGCAGCCCGCGAAAATCTTCCAGCTCTTGCGGCGAATGGCGCGCAATTTCCGCCGGCATGTATAGCCCGCCGTCGGGCGCCAGTCCGCGAAGCACGGCACCGCGCAGCGACGTGAGTGGAGCCTTTCCGGAGGTGCTGCGGTATCTCATAAAATTGCGCGCATCGCGCTATCTGAAATCCAATGGAGAATGTTTCGCATGCCGCTAGCGTGAAGCTTGACGCCGGACTTCCGCCATAAATTTCTCGACGTCATACGACGCCGCACGCAATTCCGCTACGGGCAGCGTGGCGTGCGCCAGCACTTCATAACTCTGCCGTCGCGCGGCCAGCAGCGCTGGATAACATCGCGCCACGGTGTCCTTCGGCAATTCACCGGGCTTTGCGCGGAACGCGCCACGCCACAATACCGGCTTCGGATCACTGAGATAGCGTTCGATTAGCAACTGCTCCTCGGCCCGCGAAGCCGCGAAATACACCACGGTCAAGTCGCGGCGCATGCGCATCAGCAGGTTGTTGCCGGTGTAAATCACGCTTCCGGTAGTGTCCAAGATCAGCGATTCCTCCGGATGCTGCTCGACGCCGGTCAACACTTCGTCCAATGCGCCGATTTCCTCGGCCAAATATTGCGATTCGCGTTCGGCATAGGTGGCGCTGTCCGGCCAACCCATCCAAGCCGCCAGATCGTTGGCCATATTGTTGAAGCCGGCGCGATCGCCGCTGGGCAAATGCTCGGCCAGGCGCCGTCCGATCAGGTCATCGCAGGAAACCACGTGGCGACCGGAGTCCGCCAGCCTTCGGGACCAGAATGTTTTCCCGGTGCCGGACATCCCGATGAAGGCGAGATGCGTCAGGTCTAGTGTGTTGGTTTCCATGGCGTGAAAATAGCTTTCTAACATAGCGTGCCCGCGAAGCTCAGGGCAAGTTACGTGCGGACCACGGTTTCAATCAGGACACGTGGCGCCCGCGCCTCGCCAAGCGATCCCCACGGTGACGACTTGGAACCTGTTCTTCGGTACGACTTGCGGCACTGTTGGCCAGGTGTTACGTTTAAAAAGGCGTGGCGGCAGGCGATTGACAATGTTCGGCGGCGCAGTTCGGGGCTTTCGGCGAAAATTTTCGGACGCGAAGCTAGATAACTTTCGCGGACATTTCGAAACTGGCAGCTCGAAACCAAAATGCCTCGTAAACCAATGCCGTAGCAAGCGCCTTGCCCGGCGCGTGATTTATTTTTTGTAGCGAGCAGCTCTGAAAATCGGGAGCGGGCCGGCCCGGCCCTGAGTCTGGTGCTCGTCGAAACGCAAGAAGACGGCGTTTCACGCGGAGTTTTCGTGTCCATCTGGTTTCGCAACGACAAACGGTTGCCGCAAGCGCGGCTGGCGGTCGTGTCCTACGTTATCGTGGGCATGATCGGCGTGCTGCTGCTGGGCTTCTGGAAATTGCAGGTCATTGATTCGGATAAGTACGGGCAGCTCGCGGAACGCAATCGCGTTCGTTCCATCCCCATCATTGCCCCACGTGGACGCATGCTGGACCGCGATGGCCGCGTCCTGGTAGACAACTATCCGTCCTTCAGCGTGCTGCTGTTGCGCGACGATCCCGCTCTGGTTGAAAAAAATCTTCCCGCCGTTGCTGACGGCCTGGGCATTTCCATCTCTGATTTACGCGACGAATTGGCCAACACCAAGAACCTGCCGAAATTTCAGCCCATCGTCATCAAGCCGGAAGCCACCAAGGCCGACGTCGCGTTTATCGAATCGCACCGCGCGGACATTCCGCTGCTTGAAATGTTAATGGTGCACCGCCGCCGTTACCTGCCGGATGCTTTCATGGGTAACACCATCGGCTATGTAGGCGAGGTCAGCGAGCAGCAGATTGAGGATAGCAACGGAAAATTTCGGCCGGGAGATTTCGCGGGAAAAACCGGTCTGGAGCGGCAGTACAACGATCAGTTGATCGGTACCGACGGCATGCGCCGCGTTGTGGTCAACAGCGTTGGCAAAGAAGTGGGACGCCTCTCCACGCAGGAAGCCATCCCCGGAAAACAGATCACGCTGACCATCGATTACGACCTGCAGATGATCGCCGAGCAGTCTCTCGGCCAGCGACCCGGCGCGGTGGTGGCGCTTGATCCGCGCACCGGGGAAGTTCTAGCCATGGTTAGCCGGCCCACGCCGGACCCCAACGATTTCGCGGTGCAAATTTCGAAGGATGAATGGCGCAAGCTGAACGAAGATCCGCTGCATCCTTTGCTGAACCGCGCCATCCAGGCGCAGCTCGCTCCCGGCTCCATTTTCAAAATCATTACCGGCACCGCGATGCTTGAGGACAAAGTGCCGCCGGAAAGTTTCACCACGTTTTGTCCGGGTTACGCGACGTTTTACGGACGCCAGTTCAAATGTTGGGTGTTATCGTCGAAAACCGGACCTCGCTCGCACGGCACCACGAATTTGCACGACGCCATTCTCAAATCCTGCGACGTCTTTTTCTACACCGTGGGCATGCATCTCGGCATCGACCGGCTTGCCTATTACGCCAGCAAACTCGGCATCGGGCACAAGACCGGGATCGACTTGCCCTCCGAAGAGCCTGGCTTAATGCCGTCGCCCGAATGGGTGGAGCGCGTCTTTCACCGCAAATGGTACGCAGGAGAAACGATTTCCGTCGCCGTCGGTCAAGGCGCGGTGACCACCACGCCGCTGCAATTGGCGCGCACCATCGGCGGCATCGCTTCCGGCGGCGTTTTCAAGCAACCACACCTGCTGAAAGATGCGCAGAATGTGGGCGAAGAACGCTTTCAGATTTCCGACTCCACGGTAGAAAAAATCACCGACGCGATGTACGGCGTGGTCAACGAACCCGGCGGCACCGGCGGACACCTGAAGCTGACGGGCATCGAACTCAGCGGCAAATCCGGCACCGCCCAGGTCATCGGTTATTCCACGCGCGATCGTGTGGGCAAACAGAAAAAGTTTGAGGACAACGCCTGGTTCGTGGGCTACGCTCCCAAGCGTAATCCGGAAATCGTGGTCGCCGTGCTGGTGCAAGAAAGCGGACAACACGGAGGCGAAGCTTCCGGCCCGGTGGTGCGCGACATCATCAAGACCTACTACGACAAGAAGAACAAGAAGACCAACGGCCAGTACACCGTGGAACTCGAACACCGCGATCTCGATGGCGATGGAGGAGTATCGCACCCCGAGGCCAACACATCGCCTACTTCGGCCGCAGGTTCCGCCAAGCCCGCGCATGCTGTAGTTGCACATGCCGCGGCGGCGCCGGCGGCGGCCACCATCGCCCCGCAGGTTGCACTGAAGCGTGAAGATACCGCTCCGACAGCGGCGGCACGCGAGGATAAAGATTCGCCGCCACACTGATTTTCAGAAAGCTGCTTAACACCTACGTTAAGCGGGACGGAAACGCAGAATGAAGGATGCACCGGGTACTAAAGACTACGATTGGTGGCTGCTGGCCATCCTGGCGGCCATTTGCGCCTTGGGCGTAATCGAGATCTACTCCGCCACGCACGGCAGCGCGCTGGACGGCATGCACATGAAGCAGGTGCGCTGGCTGTTCGTTGGAGTGATACTGATGTTCGGGCTTTCCCGGCTGGACTACCACCTCATCCTGGATCAGGCGCTCATCCTCTACCTGATCGGCATATTGGCTCTCATTGCTGTGTTGGTCTTTGGCCATACCCGCTTTGGCGCCAAGCGCTGGCTGCCCGTCCTGGGTGAATTTCTCCAGGTGTCAGAACTCGTCAAATTGATTATAATCATTGTGCTAGCCCGGTTCTTCGCGGAAGTGCAGAGCGATGATCTCTCGCTGCGCGATTTGATCAAGGCGGGACTGCTGGTAGGCATACCGTTAGCTTTAATTCTTAAGCAGCCTGACCTGGGTACCGCGCTGGTGCTGATGCCCTTGTTAGTGGTCGGCGCGTTTTTGGCCGGTTTGCAGTGGCATCACGCTGCCATAATTTCGCTGGTAGGTGTACTCTTAGTAGGAAGTGTATTCTTCCCGCCCGTCAGTAAGCATATTTTGAAGCCGTACCAGCGCGAGCGGATCACTTCTTTCCTGCACCCGGAAGATGACGCCAAGGGTTCCGGCTATCAGTTGCTGCAATCCAAGATTGCCGTGGGGTCCGGTGGCTTCTGGGGCAAAGGTTTTGGAAATGGCAGTCAGAATCAACTGGGCTACATCCCCGTCCGATACTCGGATTTCATCATGTCGGCGTGGGCGGAAGAACAGGGATTCAAAGGCGTGCTTCTAGCCTTGGGACTGTATATGGCGCTTTTACTTCGCTTGGTGCAGAATGCACAACGCGCGAAAGATCGCGCGGGAATGTTTCTGGTCATGGGCGTAGCAGCGGCGCTGGGTTTCCATGTTTTAGTAAACGTGGCCATGGTCATCGGCGCTATGCCGGTTACCGGTATCCCCTTACCCTTAATGAGTTACGGGGGTTCCGCCACGCTGTTTGTTTTTCTGGCGATTGGTTTAGTCATGAATGTACGGCTCCGCCGTTTCGTTAACTGAGCCGGCCGCCAGTCCGCGTGACGTGCCCGAACTGCTGCAAAAGGGCCGCACCGGCAAAAAAGTTAAGCCGACTGCTCGTCAGTCGCAGGTAAGAAAGATTTCAATAAGCAGGACAGCATCGTCCGCCGTTTGCCCGGTAGCCCGGCAACGGACCAGCCTCGATAGCCAGAGGAATCAGCTTCCCTCACGCTTCGACCGCCGAGCCACCTCCCTAGGGGTGTGCCCGGCGCGTGTTTCGCGTCCCACGAAACATCACTATCTGGTACGGACCCCCGACGGGCAATCGCTCGCGGCGATGCGTGCAGGAGCCGGCCTTGCCGGCGCCGCACAACAATTATCAAAAGGCGGACGCACGGCGTTCGACCTAAAGGACGGTCCCGGCGATGCCCGGACCGCACAGAAGGAGTTTTCATGTCAAAAGAACTGGTTATTTCCGCGGCCTCCCATGAACGGCGGGTCGCGATTATGGAAGAAGGTCAGCTAGTCGAGATTTACATCGAGCGCGAAAAAGAGTTCGCCCTCGTCGGCAGCATCTACAAAGGTAAAGTCACCCGCGTCCTTCCCGGAATGCAATCTGCGTTCGTCGAAATTGGCCTTGATGGCGACGCTTTTCTGTACGTCAGCGACGTTTTCGAAAATCTGGAAGATTACGACCACGGCCACGCGCACGATGTTCCAGTAAGCGCGCCGCAGGCGCTCTCTCCGGCGGCTGCCACTATCGAACTGCTGCCCGGCGAAACTCTGCACGCGGCGCACGCGGACCACGAGGAAATTTCTCTTCCGCTGCACGATGAAGAACATCTTCATGATGTCGCGCCTCTGGATCATTTGGCGGACGAGCATCTCGCCGATGAGCATCTGCCTGGCGAACACCTGGCGGGTGAGCATTTTTCAGGCGCGGGTCATCTCGATCACGAGGTCGGCTATCAGCCAGCGTCCTCTGACGCGCTGAACGCGGAACTTCATGGCGAGGTACACGACGAGGCCGGCGACGAACGTCAGCCGGAATCCAACGCCTCGGCGCCGCAGAATTTTTCGCCGCATTACAATCCCACGCAAAACTATCCTTCCAGCGGCGGACGCGATCGCGGCCCATCAAATTTTGGACGCGGCAATGACCGCGGCGGACGCGGCGGACAAAGCGCTGGAGGCTCAGATCGAGGTTCAGATCGTGGCGGCGACCGTGGTGCAGATCGCGGCGGCGATCGTGGCCGCGGCGGACGCTGGGGCCGGCGCGGCGGGCGACGTCGCGGCGGCAGTGGCAGCGGTCCAGGAAACGGCCCGCGCAACAACGTTCCTACGCAAAATGCCGGGCCGGGCCGCAACCTTCCGCCATCGAAGTATGCTTCGCCGACGAGTGGTGGCGGCGAAACACGCGGTGGCGATCGCGGCAATGATCGCGGCTTCGAACCAGGCAATTTTGAACCGAAGGGCCGCGACCAGGGCCGCGGTGACCAGGGTCGTGGCGACCGTGGCGGTTATCGCAGTGGTCCGTCGCGCGGTCCCGAACCGCGCCGCGAAAGCACGCGTTTCAGTTCGCCGTCCGCGCCGAACGATCCGAACGAGGAGCCGATCTTGCTTCCCGGCGAATCGCTGGCCAAGTATCGCGAAAAGCCCGCCTCCGCCGCGCCTGCCGTTGAGCGCGTCGCGCATGACGAACAACCCGAAGTGGCCGAAGTTGAAGATCTTTTGCCGAATCGCGCCATGAACGTTGCGCCTTCTCCGCTCGCGAGTTCCTCGTCCGCGGCCACACCCGGCGCAGGCACAGTTCCGCGACGCTTCTCCGGAGGGTTGCCACGCTGGCTTCTCGCCGAAGAGGGCGCCGAAGCCGCGCCAGCTTCCACTGACGAAACCGCCGCAAGCGGCGAGACCTCTCTTTCCGCGCAAGAGGAAGAACGTGAAGAGCAGGAGTCTGCTTCCGCGAATCTTCCCGTCGCTGCGGAAAGTCTCGAAACTCGCGGCGAAGTCGACTTGAACGAAGATCAAGTCGCCTCCCTAGCCTCCGAATTCGTCGAAGCCAAACACGAAGAGACCCAAAAACACGCCGTCGCCGATGCCGTCGCGGGTGGCGCCGACTTTGACGAAGAAGAGGACGAGGACGAAGAGGACGAGCAGGACCAGCACTCTCCGGAAAACGACGCCGAAGAAGATTCCGAAGACGAGGAAGAAGAAGAGCTGCAAGTAGCTCAAGAAGCGGTGCAAAGCAGCACCGCTTCCGAACGCTCTGAAGCCGAAGCCGACGCCGCGCACGATGAGGCCCACGCTGAAGCCGAAGAAGTCGCCGCGCTGCACGCTGAGACGGCCACTGCCGGCACGGGCGAATTTGCGCATGGCGAAACTGCCGCTTTCGTTGAAGAAGAAAGCATTCTGCTTCCCGGCGAGACTCGCGCACCGCGACCTGCCGGCGCTCCGCGTGAAGATTTCCCCCGGGACTCCGCGCGCGTTGGCGGCGGCAATCCTCGCTCGCGATTCCAGCGTCCCTTCCGCGGCGGTGGCCGCGATCGCGGTCCACGCCGTGACGGCCGCGATTCACGCGGACCACGCGACAATCGAGGTAGCGATAATCGAAGTCACGACAATCGCGGCGGCGAAAATCGCAGCACGGATTCGCGCTCCAGCAGCCGTCCTTCCGAGCCGCGCCCGTTCGAAAATCGCGGCAGCGGCGAAGGCCGTCCGCGTTTCGATCGCGGTCGCTCCGGCGGAGGTCAGCGATTCGAACGCCGTCCTGGCGGCGGTGGTCACCATCGCGGACACGGCAGCCATTCCGGGCCGTCACGGCGTCCGCAATTAATTTCTGAAATGCTCAAGGCCGGCCAGGAAGTGGTGGTGCAAATCGCCAAGGAACCGCTCGGCAAAAAGGGCGCGCGCATCACCAGTCACGTCGCTCTGCCGGGCCGCTTCCTCGTCTACATGCCCACCATCGACCACATTGGCGTTTCGCGCAAAATTGAAAGCGCGGAAAACCGTTCGCGGCTGCGCCGTTTGGTTGGCCAGGCGCGCGGCGCGTATCCCGGTGGATTCATCGTCCGCACCGCCGCTGGTGGCGCCACCGACGAAGAAATTCAGACCGACATCGACTTCCTCGGCAAAACCTGGAACGAAATCAAAGCCAAGAGCGAAGAGCGCAAAGCTCCCTCGCTGCTTCACCGCGATCTAAACCTCGTTGAACGTATTTTGCGCGATTACGTCAGCGACGATTTCACCGCCATCTGGATCGACAACGAAGAGGAGTACGGCAAGGTCGTCGAGTTCGTCAGCCGCTTCCAGCCTAAACTCGTCAGCCGCGTCAAGCTGTACACCAAGGAACAGCCCATCTTCGAAGAGTTCGGCATCCAGCACGAACTCGACAAAGCCTTGCGCGCCAAGGTCTGGCTCAAATCCGGAGGCTACATCGTCATCAACCACACCGAAGCTTTGGTAGCCATTGACGTCAACACCGGCAAATTCGTCGGCAAAGGTTCCATCCGCCTCGAAGACACCATCGTCAAGACCAACCTCGAAGCGGTAAAAGAAATCGTGCGGCAAATCCGCCTGCGCGACCTGGGCGGCATTATCGTGGTCGATTTCATCGACATGGAAGAGCGCCGCAACCGCGAAAAAGTTTTGTCGGCCCTGCAGCAAGCCCTCGAAGAAGATAAAGCTCCATCAAAGGCTTTGTCATTCAACGAATTCGGCTTGGTCTGCATCACCCGCAAACGTACCAAGCAAGCCCTTGAGCGCGTGCTTTGCCAGCCGTGCCCGTACTGCACCGGTAGCGGAATGGTGAAATCCATTCCCACACTGTGCTACGAAATCCAATCGGAAGCCCGCAAAATGGCCGCCGCCGATCACGAATCCCCGAACCTGACGCTGCGCGTCAATCCGGAAATCGCCAAAGCGTTAAAGACCCGCGAGTCCATGCTCATGGACGAACTCGAGCAAACCTCGCACAAACACATCATCATCCAATCCGACGCCACCCTGCATTGGGAGCAGTACGATATCTATTAGATGAGAATTTTAAGTAAGGCGAGACGCTCGGGCTTTGTGGCCCGGGCGTTTTGCTTTTTTGGCGCAGGATTTGTCTTCGCAGAAGTCTCACTGCTTGGTTAGTGGGTTTGCCCGTGAGTTTCGTACTGGGACCGGAAGACTCCCTGCAGTGAATGCGGTCCTACTCGGCGATTATGCGATCAGCCCACTCAACGAGAGAAACAAAGATGGCTGGGTTACCGAACTTTGCGCTCCAGATAGCGAGATCGTTTTCCGAAACCCCACGGGCTCGGCTGCAAGCTCCTCAAGAAAACACAGGAATGTGTTTGGCGACAATTTTCTCGCGCAACTCACTGAGCGGTGGCCAACCGATAGGAATCACTGCATCGGACGTCGCCTTACGCATCAGATACGTGGCGTCAGCAGTCAGGAATATCTGAACTTCGTGACCTGCGTCCGACAACGCGAGTGCATGTGCAAACACGAATGAGGCTCGGGTCGTGTCGTCGGTTCCCCAGGAACTCCTCATCATAATCTTCAGAACTTTTTTCGATTCCTGGGCCTTCGCCCCCAGTGCTAGAAAAGGAAGGCCGACCAACTGTGACAAGAATCTGCGCCTGGCCATGACTGTCTTCTCCTGTTCACTCCATCCGAACAGAGGTTTCGGAGGAGCCTACATTGACGTATTTAGTCCTGTCAATTGGCAAGCCCCGGTTAGTCGGATAATCGGAACTGATCCGCCCCGAAGGCGGTCTAAAACCCAAAGACTTCGCAATAGGGGCCCCCGGGTGTTTTTGTCTGTCTGATCTTGTGTAAAACGACACAGACGACAGCACGTCGTTGGTAGCGACTCCTGGCAGGATCCAATCCGCCATTTCAAGGAGCTCTTAATGACGCAATCCCAAGCGACCAGAAGCATCATCGACACGCACCGGCACATTTTTGGTCCAAAGCTGCGTCAGAAACTCGTTGAGAATATGGGCTTTGACAATACAAAGCCGTTGCCGCAGGTCTTTGGGGACGAGATGTTTTTCTATCGCGAGTCGGTTGACGTTGATTATTCAATGGAGATTCAGCGGCAAAGCGGGGTTACGCTTTGCGTGAACAGCTATGGCGGCGAGGTGGAGATGTTCGCCCAGCACGTCATTAAAGCAAGCACCATCGATACCCTCAAATTCCTGAACGACGAGTCTTTCGAACTTCGCGATAGATTCCCCGATGAGGTACCTGTATGGCCAACGCTCATGCTCTGGAAGAGAGTTCGCGTGATGTCATCGATCCACTAATTTCGAATAAAGAGGCCTGTTGCATCAGCATTACCACCAGCTACGGAGCCGGTGCAGATCAGATCTTTCTGGACTCACCCAAGGCCGAATGGCTATGGGAGTACGCGCAGGCCAAAGATGTTCTCGTTCATATTCATCCGCCACTGGTAGCGATAGGTGCTGCTGCAATGCAGCAGTATAGGCTTAACGAAGCCGTAGGCCGGCCATTTGATACGGCGCTGTCGGCTGCTCGCATTATCTTCAGCGGCGTCTTCGATAAATACCCAAAGCTGAAGGTTCTTTTTGTTCACATGGGCGGAGCCATCGCCCCCGTGGTTTGCAGACTCGATTGGAACTGGGAGTTGAACTATAAAGGCATCCAAAACCCACCGATCTAAAAAGTGGATAAGAATCTTTGTAAGCCTTCGGAGTATTTCAAGTCGAATATCTATGTGGATACCATGGGTCCAAGCGCGATCTGCCTCAAAGCCATGATCGAAATGTGCGGCATCGACCGCGTTCTATTTGGAACCGATTTCGGGCCGGTTCCCATGAGCCCAAAAGTGCACATCGATCTTGTAGACGACACGATCACCGACGCTGCGGATCGCAATAAGATTTTCTCAACCAATGCGCTTGCTTTGCTCCGTTTAGACAGCAAATCACACGAAGGTCCTGCTGGAGGGATGAAGCGGAGCACGGCGCAGGGCCGCGCTTAGCGGGAGAAACGCCAGTTAGAATTTCCCTTCTTCACTTCCTGAGCTCGGCTACTCGACGTCGACCTGCAATCCTCCAACCCACCCGGCCGCCAGATTGTAAAGCGCCGCCACGATAGACAACACCACACCACCAATCACACCATATAAAATCGGGAAAATAATGATGGAGGCAAAGCCAAATCCCGCACCAAATCCGCGTGGCCCGATGATCCCACTTCCGCCGCCCGCCAAACTCCCCAGCGAACCTGCGATCAGCGAGAGTCCCGCCACAATAAGCCCTATGAAAAACCCTAGAAATGCATACACCACCAGACCAACTTTGAACGCCGATCCCACATCCACGCGTTTAATCACCGCCATTTTTTCTCCTTTTCTATTCCGTCTTGCGCCGGATGCTATCAGAAACACGCCGCCGCGTCATCGCGCTTCTCACCGCCTCGCGAGCACGCCAAAGCGCGAATACCTCTCCGTGAACTCTGCGCCCTCTGCGTTAAGCTTCTTCTTTCCACGCCGCACCGCCCGGGCCCGCCATCACTTTTCGCCCCATGCTATGATTTGCGCATGACCGCGCGCGTCCTCGATGGCCTGAAAATCCGCGACGAAATCTTTGCCGAACTGCGCAGGCAAGCCGTTGACCTCTACCTGCAGCAACACGTCCGCGCCGGACTTGCCGCCGTCCTCGTCGGAGATGATCCCGCTTCGCAGCTCTACGTAAAAAGCAAAATCGAAGCTTGCCATCACCTCGGTCTCGCCAGTTGGATGCACACGCCTTCCGCCAGCAGCACCACCGACGATCTCCTTAAACTCGTTGACGATCTCAATCGCGACTATCGCGTGGATGGCATTCTGATCCAGCTTCCCTTACCCAAACAGGTAGACACCAAGCGCGTCCTCGAAGCCGTAGACCCCGCGAAAGATGTGGACGGTTTTCATCCGATTAATCTAGGCAAACTCGTTAGCAATCGGCCCGGCCTGGTCGCCTGCACGCCCGCCGGCTGCATGGAAATCCTTCGCCGCAACCAAATCCCCATCGAAGGCGCCAACGCCGTGGTCCTCGGCCGCAGCGACATCGTCGGCAAGCCCATGGCCCTTCTGCTCATGCACGCCAACGCCACCGTCACCATCTGCCATTCCAAAACGCGCGATCTTCCCGACGTCGTGCGTCGCGCCGATATCGTCGTCGCCGCCATGGGCAAAGCCGGCTACGTCGCCGCCGATTGGATCAAGCCCGGCGCCGCGGTCATCGACGTCGGCACCAACAAAGTTACCGACCCCGCCGAAGCCACTGCGTTGCTGAAGAATTTCCCGCGGCGCCTCGAAAAATTCCACGCCAAAGGCTCCGTGCTAATCGGCGACGTCCATCCCGATGCCATCAACGCCGCCGGAGCGCTCACGCCCGTCCCCGGCGGCGTCGGTCCCATGACCATCACCATGCTCATGAGCAACACGATAAAAGCCGCCAAACTGCGCCGCGGCGACTCGACGGCGCCTCCTTCGCCATCGCCCGACACCCAGAAAGACACCGCCCAGCAAAACACCACGCCCTCCGCAGCGGGCGCGCGATGACCACACTGTGCTGAAACTCGGCCTCACCGGCGGAATCGCCAGCGGTAAAAGTTCGGTAGCCGCCATGCTACGCGACCTCGGCTTCACGGTACTCGACGCCGACGCCCTCGGCCATCAGCTCATCGAACCCGGCCAGCCCGCCTATGAAGAAATCATCAAAGAGTTCGGCGCCGCCATCGCCTGGGAGCGCGGCCGCATCGACCGCCGCAAACTCGGCGCCGTCGTTTTCTCCGACCCCGAAAAACTCGCTCGCCTCAACGCCATCGTCCACCCCCGCATCCGCGAAGCTACGCTGCAAAAGTTCGCGGCCTGGCAGCGCGACGGCAACCGCCGCGTGGTGTTCGTCGAAGCCGCCCTGCTGGTAGAAGCGGGCTTCGACAAATGGCTCGACGGCTTGATCGTCACCTGGTGCACCCCGGAACAGCAGTTACACCGCCTGCGTTCGCGCGGCCTCACGGAATCCGAAGCCCGCCGCCGCATCGATGCGCAGCTCGCGCCTGCAGAAAAACTTCGCCACGCCAAATACCAAATCGATTGCTCCACCACGCTCGAAGAAACACGCCGCCAAGTCACCGCCCTGGTCGAGACCCTCCGCCGCGCACAATAAAACTCACCGCGCGCCGTCCACGGCCTCAATGCCGTGGCACAGCCAATCCTGGCTGTGCTTCTTGCCCCGCCAGTTTCGCCCAAACTGACCCCGTAAGCTAAACTTGTTCCAACCATGACCGTAATCGACGAAGTTCTAGTAGCCAACGAACTTTATTCCCGCACCCACGAGTTGCGTGCCCTAACACCGCGCCCAGCCCGCAAGCTGGCCGTGCTCACCTGCATGGACACGCGCCTCTCCATCCGCACCCTGGGCCTAAAAACCGGCGACGCCCACATCATCCGCAACGCCGGCGGCATCGTCACCGACGACTCCCTGCGCTCCCTGATCGTTTCCCACCACCTGCTTGGCACGGAAGAGATCATGGTCATCAACCACACCGATTGCGGCTTGATGCACACCAGCGAACAGGACCTCCGCACCCGAATCCAGAACCGCACCGGCACCGCCGCGGTTTCTCCGTCCTTCTTCTTCGCTTTCCAAAACATCGAAGAAAACGTTCGCCACCAATTGCAAAAGCTGCACACCCATCCGTGGATTCCGAAAACGGTGGTCATCCGCGGCTTCGTCTACGACGTCACCACCGGCAAGCTGCGCGAAATCAAACACGCTTCCCGACCAGAAGATCGAGGCCCGGATCCCGACCAGTCCCTTGACCCAGGAAAATGACCTGCTCAACACTTTTCCTTATAATGGATACAGCAATCCTGTGAAGGTAGGACCATCTCGATGTCTACGGTAAACTCGGCCAGACGCGCCCGCGTGATTCTCGGCGCGCTCGTCGTTCTCTTTGCTGCGTATTGGGTTGGCGCGCGCTTCGGCCCGCACCAGCCGATCAATGTTGGCGCGGTGCCCCCGCCGTCAGCCAAGCCTTCGGAATCCGGCACGCCCGCGCCCACCACGGTTGCGCAGCGCGACGGCATCCTCACCGACGACGAATCCATCAACGTCCGCGTGTACCGCCAAGCTTCGCCCGCCGTGGCCAACATCCTCACCAAAGCCACCGAATACGATTTCTTCATGGACGCCGTGCCCGTCGAAGGCGCCGGCTCCGGCTTCGTAATTGATCCGCGCGGCTACATCCTCACCAATTTCCACGTGATTCAAGAAGCCCAAAGCATCGAAGTAGTTCTCGGCGACCAAACGCACTACCCGGCGAAAGTCGTTGGCGCGGATCAACGCAACGACGTAGCTCTTATAAAGATCGATCCCAAAGGCAAATCACTGGTGTATTTGACTCTCGGTGACTCCGCAGCCCTGCAAGTAGGACAAAAAGTTCTGGCCATCGGCAATCCCTTTGGCTTCCAATCCACGCTGACCACCGGCGTGGTGAGCGCGCTGGGCCGCACGGTGCAAACCAGCCAGACCACTTTCATCGACGAAGCCATCCAGACCGACGCCGCCATCAATCGCGGCAACTCTGGCGGCCCGCTCATCAACACTCACGGTGAAGTGATCGGCATCAACTCCGCAATCTACACGCCGAGCGGCACCACCGCGGGCATCGGCTTCGCCATTCCGATCAACACCGCGAAAAATATCGCGCACGACCTGATGACCGACGGCCGCGTGCACACCGCTTTTCTCGGCGTCGAAACGCTTCCCGTCGGCGGCTATCTGGCAGGCGCGCTGGATCTTCCAGTGCAAGAAGGTTTACTGGTCGAAACGGTTACTCCGAACGGCCCCGCTGCCAAGGCCGGCATTCGCGGCGGCGATCGCTCCGCGCAGGCTGGCATGCGCCGCATCTATATCGGCGGAGACATCATCGTGGCCATCAACGATCAGAAAATCGCCAATCAGTTCGACGTGAACATCCAGCTAAACCACAAGCGTCCAGGAGACACGGTGAACATCGCGCTCTACCGCGGCGGCAAAAAAATCACCGTTCCGGTAACCCTCTCCGAACGCCCCGGCAGTTAGCGGCGTTCGTAACGCCTTTGTGGCGGCCGCCGTCTGCGGCGGTCGCCTTGTGGATGCCCAGGCACAAACGAAAACGTCCGCCGCAGACGGCGGCCGCTACAAAACCGCATAGCGAATACTCACTTCGCAAATGCCGCCCGCTGCGCATCCCGTTCCGAATCACTCATCGCAAACCATCCTTCCGCCAAATCCCGCACGCGTTCCAGTTCTCGCTGCATTTCCGCATGCTTCGCCTCCATAGCGTCGGCATCCGCATCCTGCGGCACGTAAATCGGCGGCGCAAATAGTATCACCGTACTCGCAAACGGCGCCGGCATCAGAAAATGGTCCCAAGTTTTTTCAAAAGTTTTCCCGCGATCCACTCCCACATGAAACACCATGATCGGACACCCCGTCTTGCGCGCCAGCATCACCGGTCCCGGCTTGGCCACATAACGCGGCCCGCGCGGCCCATCAATCGTAAACGCGCAATCGCGACCCTCGCCCATGCGCCGCGCCATCACGGCCAGCCCGCGCAACCCGCCACGCGACGAACTGCCCTGTGCGGTGCCAAAGCCCAGCCACTCGATCACTTTGCGCGTCCACTGTCCATCGAACGCCGTGGTGTTCATCACCACCACGCCGTGATTTCTGTACCACCACACGATGGGAATGATCACGCGATGCCAGAACGCCCAGATGCACTGCTGCTTCCGCGCGTACACGCCTTCGGCATGCTGCCAGCCCAGCACTTCGTAGCGCAGTGTGGGCCCCAGCGTGCGGATCACGCCATACACCGCGCCCGCAATCAGGGGAATCTGTATCCGCCGCGACCACGGCAGCGCGGGCAGCCGCGTGTCATAGTGCGTGTTGACCGATTCTGTCTCCGGGGCTCTACTCTCCACTGCGTCAGGCAGGCTCATCGCTTATAGTATAAGCGTTAACTTTTTCCGCGCGCGCACTGAGTGAGGCACGCGAGTGCGGGATGAACGATGAAACAGCACAGTCGAGCACGTCGGGACTAACACGATGGATCGAGGACGCACGGTGCAGCACGCAGCACCTAGCGCGCATCTGTCTTAACTGATGAACATTCTTGCCTATCTCAAGCGGCGCTCCATGCACGAGAGTCCGTGCGCAACTTACGCCGCAGGCGCGGCGCTGATCGCAATCTTGTGCGCGACGCGATTTCTATGCTGCGCTAGCTCGATCCAAGCGGCGCAAGTTCCTGAAGCCTCGCGAGGCGCCTCGCCCGCGACTCCGGTGACCACAACACCAGCCACATCGCCAGTCTCCTCGCCGCGCGCCGCATCAGACAATCCCCAAACCAATCCCGCCGCCGACACCATCGGCGTCATTGAGGGCGACGCCATCGCGGTCAGCGGTCCGATGAACGTTCAAGTCGTGCACGGCAAAGTCGAGACCATGCTGCGCAGCGGCAGCGACGTGCGCGTCAAGTCCGGCACCGCACAAATCGCACTCATCGAAGGCGGCGTGATCAAAATTTGCGGCCCCGCGCACCTCTCGGTTCTGAAAACCGCCGGCGCGCTAACCGTCGCACTCGAATCCGGCACCATTCACGCCCACATCGCCCACGATATGTTGCTCACCGTCTACACCGCGCAAATCATGGCGCAGCCCATCGCCATCGGCGACGCTCCGCAAGACATGCTCGTCGGCTTCGACAATCCCGGCACCATGTGCATTCGCTCCACACGCGGCGCCATTCGCATCGAGCAGCAACTCACCGGACAGAGCGTGGTGATTCCGCAAACCGGTGACGTGTTGCTGCTCAACGCCCAACTCGATTCCCTGCGCACCAGCTCCGGCCTCTGCAAATGCGAACTGCAGATCACCGACGCCCCCGCCGACCCGCCGGCCGAATCTCCCGCGCAAGTACAAGTCAGCCGCCTGGCCACTACGGAGGATGTGCGCAAGAAATCTTTTGACGCCAAGCCCGAGCTGCCCGCCACGCCTCCGCCGGCCAAATCCGCCGACGACGAAGGGCCCATTTATCAGGTGATTGTCCCTCCGCTCGTCTACATCGCCAACGCCAAAGTCCAGCCGGAGATCGATCCCTCCATGATCATTCTGGTGCGCCGCGTCCACGTGCGTCCCACGGTAATTTTCCAGGGCCGCGTCCTCGACGACCCCGCCGCTGCCGTAACCACCGCAGCGAATGTCGTGCCCATTCCGTCAGGGGCGAATGCCGCTTCCGGCGCGTCGTCCAAAACGTCCGCGCCCGCAAACGCACCGGCCGCTCCTTCGCTAACCGATCGCGTAAAAACCTTCATGCACAAGATCTGGCCTCCCACTCCCTAAGCGGAAATGAAAGGCACAGTGGCATGGCGCCATGAGTTAATAAATATAATTTGACCAAAGAAGAGGTAGCTCAAATTCTGCAAGACTTCCTCGATGGCACAGGAAACCCATGGGCTTGGGACGATTTCACGTTGGGTATGACTCTTGTGGACACCGATCTAGACACAATTCGCATCAAGTGCCTGGGACTGGGCGAAGAATTCCCGCCCGAAAATCGAAATGAATACTGCAACGAACGGGGACGCCAGGTGATGCGCGACTACGTGCGCCAGCTCAGAGCCGGAACTTGATCGCCGGTAACCAGCCGGGCGAAAGCAAGTACAGACGCAACGTTCGTTGGATTTGGACGAACTTGTTTACAATCGCCGCGTGAATCGGCAAAGTGCTCGTTGCGATGGCATCGGTCTTCTCACATGCGGTGGCTGCGCTCGGTATCGGAGCGTGCTTTTACCGGCCGGAAATCCCTAAGCGCGTCTGGGTCGTCGGTGCCATTTGCTCCGTGATTCCGGATGCGGATGTAATTGGCTTCCACTTCGGCGTCCGTTACGGCGACTTCTGGGGGCATCGCGGCTTCACCCATTCCCTTCTCTTCGCCGCGATTCTGGCCAGCACAGTTGCGCTCTTGCTATTTCGCCATGGCTTGCCCGGCATGAGCCGCCGCACGTTATGGTTATATTTTTCCCTCGCAACGGCCAGCCACGGCTTGCTCGACGCCATGACCGATGGCGGCCTCGGTGTAGCATTCTTCGCACCGTTCGACAACCACCGCTATTTCCTTCCCTGGCGGCCGATTCGCGTATCCCCAATCGGCATTAGCCAATTTTTCACACATCGCGGTTTTGCCGTCCTGCAAAGCGAACTACTCTGGATCTGGCTCCCTTCCGCACTGCTGATCGCCGCGGCGCTATTGTTGCGCCGGCGCAATCCGGCTAAGAGTTCCTGAGCGTGGGGCCAAACTCTTTCGATGCCTTCCAAACGAAGCAACTCTGCTGGCGTCAAAAAGCATCTTGACTAGCAAACGCCCTCGGAGTATTCGTCGCATGTATCCGTCAGAAGTAAGGAGGCCCCACTCCATGCGCCGTCTAATCTTGCTGCTAATCGCTGTAGTTATTCTCGCGGTATGTTTCGCCACGCACGCGCGTACCAAGGCTGCCGCCGCGGATTTTCCCGCGCTGGATCATGTCACCATGTTGGGCCCGTCTTGTCCGCCGTATCCTTGCGCCGACATTTCGCTGCAAGACCAGGTGCGCTACCTGGTAGGCCATTGGCCGCGTGATTTTAAAATCGCCGAAGTGCAAGCCACGGAAAGCCCAAAATGCAAAAGCATGGCTAACCGCAGTCAATGCACGGTGCGCGTTAAGCTGATCAATCTGATTCTTGGCACGCAAGAGCCAGACGAAGGCCCGCGCCATGCGCGCACCGGCTGGTATGACACTTTTGAAATCACCTATTCCTTCGCGGAAACAAATGGCGCCGCGCAGAACGCCACGTTTTCCGTAAAGCCTGGCGATCACCTCGTGGCCATGCTCACCCCCGCAATACACCCGCCGAACCAGCCATTCGCCTACATCAGCACGCGGCTGGACCACGCCAGCGACGCCCTCCTTCAATCCGTCGGCGCCGCGGTCGCTGATACACTAGTATCCGCCGCGCACGTGGAAGCGAAGCCCTAGCCATCACTTATACGACTCGTAACATCTTCCTATTGGGCTATACTCGTCTCACATGGGGAACAAAATCAAGTAAACTATTTGCGCTTATACCTTCGGCATTATTTGCATCAGCAGCGTAATTGGAGTCCTTATCGGTTGTGACCGCCAGACGCATTCTGGACCCGTTGTCGTTCAAGAGAGGCCTCTCGCTTCAGGTTCCCCGTTTGTTCTAACCATTACCGCAGGCAGTTCGGGTATCACGCTGGCCAAAAGAACACCACACGATGCTGAGCTCCCGCGCCGCGACTTTTACGTGCTTCTTTCCAACGTTTCTCAGCAGCCTCAGACGGTGTGGCAGGAGTGGAATAGTTGGGGTTATCAGGCCATTTCATTCGAACTGACCACGGCAGACGGAAGGAACCATGTTGTCTCAAAGCGGCAACAAGGCTTTACGATGAATGGTCCTACCACGGACGCAATTGAACCAGGTGAAGCTCAGGTGTATGTCGTGCATCTCGATGAGTTCTGGGAGATACAGCCACCGATTCCCAAGACGGACGAAATGCCTATCACTCTAAAAGCAATTTACGAGGTATCACCCACGCCGGAGTCTAAACAGTACGCGGTCTGGACAGGCCGACTCGAATCCCACGATTACAAGTTTTCGCTGCGACAGTGGTGAATTCTGGTCTCCTTTGCCGCACACGCGGGTTGACAGGCGCGGGACGGAAACGCCGCCTGCAAAAGCTCTTGAGCCGACCTGAGCGCGAGATCGACACTTCCGATATCCCGGAATTGACCGAGAAGTTTTGGCAAAACGCGGCCCGCAACCCGTTCTTGCTGCTGGACCAAAACGGGAAACGGAAAAAACCCGCGACTAACTGATAGGTCGAAGTTGTTGGCTCCTATAACCGCTCAGGCCAGATAATCGCCCCGCACCATTCGAACACAGTACCTTAGAGTTAAGTATTGACAAGTGAATTCTTATGCGTTACTATGAGCGATGTCACGCCCATCCGGTACCTCAACGCCCCGCCCTCGGAAGTCTGCGGCCCCCTTCCGCGCCGCCTCTGACCGACGCCCTCATTGCTTCCTTAACTCATTACCTCATCTGTGCGCCACGATGCAAAAACGCGATCCTTTATTTTCAATAGCTTGCACACTCTTCTCAAAACACAATCTCGCGCATATCGTTTTTTTTGTTACTGTTGCGCACTCTTTGCCAAGAACACCCGGGGGTAGGGTGTCCGCAGTTTCCCTGTCACCCCGCCTTACTGTCTCCTTGATTCCGCGTTGTGTAACTCCAATGGAATCTTACTCTTTCAAGGACTTCCCATCTAACTCCTTTAGAGTCTATCTCTTTCGTAATTGGGGTGGGGGGTACACCTCCCTATTTTCCCACTCTCCGGCCCCGAAGGCGCCAGGCTGGAAGGCGAAGGTCGCGATCGCGCTGGGTCGCGGACTGGAACAGTCCATTCTTCTGGGGCTGGCGTCGCGGGAACTTCTCATTGACGGCACCTTGCAAGAAAACTACTCTCCCTACGTTCAAAGAACGAACAGCGCGTCTAAAGATAGCGATACTGTTCGGGAGAACCCCAGTGCTCCGTTCGCTTGCTCGTGCCGGCCTTGCCCTTTCCCTGTCTTTCATCGTTATGGCGTCCAGCTACGCGCAGGCGTCAACCCCTTCCTCGCGTGCCGCGGCGAAGAAGACCGAAATGCCGTTGGTGCGGCTGAGCGGCACAGTGCATCCGCTGGCGCGGCCGGAAAACGATCGCGGCGCGGTGCCGGACTCCTTCCCGGCCAGCCGCATGCTGGTACTGCTCAATCCTCCGGCGGACCGGCAACAGGCGCTGCAACGCTTTCTGCGCGACGCCCACGCGTCGGGTTCGCCTACCTATCACCAGTGGCTTACGCCGGAACAGTTTGGTGCGCAATTCGGGGCGCGCGACGAAGACGTGCAGCAGGTGCAAAGCTGGCTGCAATCGCACGGCTTTGCCGTGAACCGGCTAAGCAAAGGCCGGCGCGCGCTGGAATTTTCCGGGACCGCGGCGCAGGTTCGCGAGGCGCTGCACGCGCCGATTCATCAATACGAAGTCGCGGGGAAAACGTATTACTCCATCGCCAGCGAAATCTCCGTGCCGCAGAGCATCGCGCCGCTGCTAAAAGGATTTGCGCCGCTCAACAACTTCCCACTGCGCAGCGACCTGCACAGCGCCGGGAAAGCTACCTACCGTTCGGCCAGCGGCTCGACGAACGAATCTTCGGCGACTTCCTCACGCACTTCGGCGGGCACCTCATTGCTCACCGCGCAGGGCGGTCGCGCCCGGCCACAATTTACCACCGCCATCAACGGCCAGCCTTTCTACGCGATTGCGCCAGAAGATTTCGCCACGCAATACAACATCGGGCCGCAATATCAGGCGGGCACGAACGGCGCTGGACAAACCATCGGCGTCATCGGCGAATTCAATCTGGATCTGACCGTCACCGCCGCCTATCGCATGCTTTTCGGGCTGTCCAGCGACAACACTCAGGTGGTTATCGATGGCCAAGATCCGGGCACCAACGGGGCTCCCGGCAGCGCCGGCGCCGTTGGGTTCACTCTCCTTTCCAGCATCGGAACCACTTACGTTAGCGTGGAGCCGGAAATCGCCGACAATTACTTGAGCGTGGAGATCGCCGGCGCCGTAGCTCCTAAAGCCACCGTGAATTACTACCTCGCTGGAGGATCAGATTTTCAAAATGCTATTGTGTTGGCCGCCCTGCGCGCCGTGGAAGACAATCAGGCTTCGGTGTTGAGCGTCGCCTACCACAATTGCGAACAGCTCTTAGGGCCGAGCGGTAATCAATTTTGGTCGTCGTTGTGGGAGCAGGCCGCGGCGCAAGGCCAAACTGTTCTGGTCTCGAGCGGCGACGAGGGTCCGGCGGCATGCGGCGCGGAGATTTCTGTCGATGGCCAGATCACGTATCTCGGTCCCAGCATAAGCGGCCTGGCCTCGACGCCATGGAATGTGGCAGTGGGAGCGAGCGATTTTTACTATTCCGATTACGCTACGGGCGCACCGAGCGCCGCAGGCGATTGGAATGCCAGTAATGACGCAAATTTTGGTTCTTTGAAGACCCCGCTGCCGGAGCAGCCCTGGGATGAGGAACTTGGACTGAACGTTCCGCTGTTTTTCGGAGACAGTGTTGGAATTATTGGAATCATCAATCCACTTGCCTTTGGAGAATCCACCGGAGGGGGAGCAAGCAACTGCTCGCAGTTGACCCCGTCGCTGGGACCGGGCGGACTCCCCTACACGTGTGTGAGCGGATACAGCAAGCCTTCCTGGCAAAACGCGCCGGGAGTGCCTGCCGACGGCGCGCGCGATATACCGGATATCTCCGTGCTGGCAGCGGATGGCGCCAATCTTTCGGCATATGCCGTTTGCGTCGAGGTGAACGACTGCGCAGCCGTCAGCAGCGGACAACCGCAGGTGACCTTGGCGGGCGGACCTGCCGCGTCGACCGCTGCTATGGCCGGAATCATGGCGCTGATAAACCAAAAATACGGCCGGCAGGGCCAGGCGAATTTCGTCTTGTACGCGCTGGCCCAACAGCAGCCCAGCGTGTTTCACGATGTGACCGTGGGCACCAACGACGTGGTGTGCGTTATGAGCGCGCCAAACTGCACGACGCAAGTGCCCAATACCACGGGGGAATATTCCTTTGGCGTCTATAACGCAGGCGTGGGCTACGATTTGGCCAGCGGGCTCGGCAGCGTGGACGTGAATGCTCTCGTCAACGACTGGAACAAAGTTACGTTCTCTGCGAGCAATACGACGTTGCAATTGTCTCCGGCTTCGATCGAGCATGGCGCGGCGGTGACGGTTACCGCATCGGTAAAGGCGGCGTCCGGAACGGCGACGCCGACCGGCGACGTGAGCATCGAGACGACTTCGCCCACGCCGATCCTGAAGAGCGACGTGCTTACGCTGGCTGCCGGCACGGCCACCGGTAGCTTGAATTTTTTCCCTGGAGGAACCTACTCAGTGACCGCGCAATACGCCGGTGACGGGACGTTCGCCACGAGCACTTCCGCGCCTTCCATGCTTACGGTTACGCCGGAGCCAAGCACCACCTCGCTGACGCTGCAGTACGAAAGCCAGGGCGCGGCTCTGCCAATAGCAACGTCAGGTACAGTGCCCAATGGCGGCTCGGCGCCGTTCGGCAGCCGCTGGAACTTTATCGCGCAGCCTACGGGACAGACCAGCCAATCGAGCGGGGACGCTACCGGATCGGCGACGTTCACAGATGGCGCGACGTCGGTCACCGTGCCGCTGAATGCGCAAGGGATCGCCAACTGGTCGCCGCAAACGCTGGCCCTGGGCGCACATTCCGTGACGGTCAGTTACACCGGCGACGCCAGCTACAATTCCTCGACGGGAGGGCCGCTGGCCTTCACGGTGAATAAGGGTGCGCTCTTGCTGGAGCCCAGTGTGGAGGCGCCGACCGCTTCCATCACTCTCGGCTCGCCGCTAGTGGTTACCTATCAGGCGGGATCAACCGCGCTGATGCATGTGGCTTTGGTGGCAGAAAATTCCAGCGTACCTCCGACGGGCAACGTCACGGTAACTTTTGGGACGATGACGCAGATGGCGGCGGTTACGTCCGAGATGCTGTCAAGCGGAACCAACTCCGGGGTTAGCGTGGCCTTCGCAAATGTTGCGGCGGGGACGTATACGCTGAGCGCTTCTTACAGCGGAGACAGCAACTGGAATGCGAACACGTCCGCACCGCAGTCTTACACGTTCGTGGCGAGTTCCGCCACGCCAACCACCACTACGTTGTCGCTGACGCCCGCGAATGTGGACAGCTCGGGCGTGGTTACGTTCACTGCCACGGTGACGGCCAGCCAGGCGCAAAACTTTCTCGGAATTTTTGGTGGCGTTACGCTCTTCGCCAACGGCTTCGCGTTTGCCTCAGTCAATGTACAAACGTCTTTGACAAATCCGGGAAGCCTGACCGCGACGGGCACTGCGGTCATCCCAGCGACGCAGATACCGGCAGGTGCGCTACAAGTGACGGCCACGTTTCAAGGCGGCAGCACGCTGATGTCTTCCAGCAGCGCGCCGGTGCCGCTCACGGTTACGCTGTCCGACTTCACGCTGTCGTCCGGAGTGCGCAGCGTGACCGTAAAATCCGGGCAGAGCACCTCGATTCCGTTGCTGCTCGGCGGACCCAACGGCGGCAGCGCCACGGTTTCATTGAACTGCTTGCCGTCCATGCTCAATTTTCAATGTATCGCCAATTCCGCCACGCAAACCGTAAAGGGCGCGACCACCGCAAGTGTGATGATCAACGCCTACATAAATACGACCGGCACGACGGCCGGCATTAACGCGATCAGTCGAAGCCTGCTGACGGCTAGCGCCAGCTTCGCCTTCGCGTTCGCGCTGCTCTTCCTGCTGCCGAATCGCAAAGAACTCCGCAAACATTACGGGGGCCTGCAACTATGTTGTGCACTGCTGGCGGTGGGAACACTCATCGCTGGTTGTGGAGGAGGTTCCGGTTCAGTCGCACCGCCGCCACCGCAAACCATCAGCACGCCGCCCGGCACTTACAATGTAGTGATCACAGGCACTTCCGGCGCGATCGCGCACAACACCAGCGTAATTGTGACGGTGCAGTGAACAGGATACGGTGAAGTGAACAGGACGGGCTGAACAAAACGGATCAGTATCCGCCGGATTCGACGTCCTGGTCGGCTCCGCCGATTACTGGACACACGCTGAAGGCTTTCGAGGACTCGTTGCCATTCAAGAGACCGTCGGCGCTTTTGCGTTTCAACAGAAGCACGCGCTGGATGCGACCGGCGGTTTGGTTTTGCGCGTTGCCGTTCAAGCAAACGTAGATTCCGGATTTGTCTTCTTGCAAAACACTGAGGGAGATGCGCGGACCGCCGTTGGGTGCGTCAACGACGGCTTCTTTGTCAGCGATTTTCGAAGTTACGTAGCCGTAGTCGGCGAAAGTCTGTTTGCCTTTTTCAACTTTGGGGCGAAGCGCGCTGGGCAACACCCTTACGTTTAACTTGTCTACCACATACTCCGCGACCTTCTCCTTGGGATAATCTTCGTGGCCTTTGGCCATCGCCAAGGGCACGCACGCCAGTAAAATCATCACTCCACTGATTATTTTCATTTCGCTATTCTTCTTTCCGGCTGTCCAGACAAACCTCCGGCTTCCGTGCTGCGGTGCAAGATCCACCGGCCGGTCGCGTTGGGACTGTCAGCCTTTGGTGTTCAGATGAGGAAGCGGGTCTGCGATGCAGCAGTTAGCAGTGCTTCCGTCTATTCAGACCGGAGTTTGACCATTTTTATTCCGTTCGGCGCTGGAACTTACAGAGGCTCTGTTGTGATCTAGGCCAAACAGAAAAAAGGGCGAATCCCAAAAGGGATTCGCCCCGTAACATCACAACATTTCTGCGAAGGTTGCCGAAAAGGGCGCCGCGGACTTATTGCCGCTGCGGCGGGTTTGCTGGTTTCGTGCGCGGCGCCGGTTTCCCGTTTGTCGACGCTGGTTTCCCGCCGGAACCCGCTGCGGGTCTCGTTCCTGAGCCGGTCGACGGCTTCGTGCCGGGAGTGGGTTTCGCTCCGGGAGTGGTGCCGTTGGAGGGACGCGTCGATGGTTGTGTGCCGGGAGCGGGCTTGGCACCAGGAGTGGTGCCGTTCGAGGGGCGGGTTGACGGTTGCGTGCCTGGCGCTGGTTTCGCTCCGGGAGTGGTGCCGTTGGAGGGACGGTTCGGTTGCGTGCTGGGACGCGTCGACGGCTGAGTTCCGGTTGCTGGTTTGCCTCCCGGCGTGGTGCCGTTGGAGGGACGGTTCGGTTGCGTGCTTGGGCGCGTCGACGGCTGGGTTCCCGTTGCTGGTTTGCCTCCTGGCGTGGTTCCGTTGGAGGGACGATTCGGTTGCGTGCTTGGGCGCGTCGACGGCTGGGTTCCCGTTGCTGGTTTGCCTCCCGGCGTGGTTCCGTTGGAGGGACGATTCGGTTGCGTGCTTGGGCGCGTCGACGGTTGCGTGCCAGTTCCGGGTCGAGTTCCAGGGGCAGTGCCGTTGGACGGTCGCGTGCCGGGGGCCGTGCCGTTGGCCGGGCGATTGTTCACGTTGTTGCCGCCTTTGTTGCCTTGGTAGGCAGTCTGGCCCTTCCAATTATTGTTGTTTCCGTTTTTGTTGTTGTTGTTCGCGGGCGGGCGATAGGTGACGCCTTTGTTGTAAGCGGGAGCGTTGCCCATGCTGCGTGCGTAGGTGCTGTTGGCGTTGTGATTGTAGGGCACGGGGCGCGGCTTGTAGCCGGGATTGAGATTGCCGTTGTTGTTGAAGCGATTGTAGTAATTATTGTTGTTGATGTAGATGTTGGTCTGGCTGTAGTGGACGGGGCGATTGTAGTGGTAGCCGGGCCCCCAGCCGGGATAGTAGATCGGGCGGTAGGGTGGCGGGTAATAAGGCCGCGGACCGTAGTAAACGCCGCCGTAGCCCCAGGCCGGATAGTAGTAGTTGTTGCTGCTGATGGCGGCGCCGACGGCGATGCCCGCGCCAAACGAGAGCAGCCCGATGAGGGCCGCGGTTCCCGAGCTTACGCCGGAACTCTGCTGTTGCACGACAACCGGGGCAGCCGCAGGAGCGGCGGCGGGAGCGGGGCCGCTAGTGGTCGTGGTGGTGGTAGTGGTTCCGTCGGGGCGGGTGGTTGTGGTGGTGGTGCTGAAAACCTGGTCAGGATTGTATTGCGGCACGTAAACAACCTGAGGGTCGGTGGGCTTCAACTCGATGACGTCCTTGCCCTGATCCTGTTTAACGTCCACGGTCATCTGCGGGGAACTCTTCAGCGCGCCGGTGTCCACAGCCTGGGCGCGCAGTCTTTGCGCAGAAGCGAGCACCGCTTTGGGATCGCCCTGGTAGGCGGCGCCGAGTTGCTTGGTCCAATCAAACTCTTGGCACATCAAGTCGATGACGGTGGGATAGTGCAGCAGCGCTTGCATCACGGGGGTAAAGCCGGCCTTCGCAGAGGCTATATCCAAGGCATCACCCGTCAAGTTTTGGTTTTGGTCAAGCGCCAGCCAGTTTCCGCCGTCCATGACTTGCTGGGGATCCACGGAGGCTTGGAGGAGGATCGCCAGGACGGGGTCCGGGTAAAGCGCTACGGGAGCGAGTAGTTCGTCGAGGCCATCCGCGGTGAGATTAACCGCCGGCAATTGCGTTTGCGATTGGTCCTGACTGGCGTCTTGAGCAGGAGCGTTCGGATCAGCGGGGGGGGGCTGCTGTTGCGCGGCGGGATCCTGCGGCGAGGTGTTTGCCGCTTGCTGCTGGGCAACGGGCGCTGCCGCTTGTTGGGAGCCGCAGCCAAGCGATTCTGACGTCGCGACGAACAGAAAGAACGACATCAACAACGACATGTAACTCTGGATTTGTTTCATGGTTCCTCTTTGATGGAGTGCGAGCTGTGGCAACCGGGAGCGTTCCATTGTTGCGTCTTGGACGTTTTTTATCAAACGATCTCTTTGGCGGAAGACACGGTTCTTAATCGTCGTGAACGAAAGATGCTTCCCGACACCCTGCGTACATCCTAGAGTCTAGGAGGTTTGACCGAACACTGTCAAAAGTGCCAGGTCGCGAAGATGGCGGCGGACTACATTTACATGCCCTCGTAGTTGGGGCCACCGCCGCCTTCGGGAACGACCCAGTCGATGATTTGGTAGGGGTCGGCGATGTCGCAGGTTTTGCAGTGGACGCAGTTGGCGAAGTTGATGCGGAGCTTCTGGCCTTCGCCATCTTTGGCCATTTCATAGACGGCGGCGGGACAGAAATATTGGCACGGGTTGCCGTACTCGACGACGCATTTCGTGGCGCAAACATTTAGATCGCGGACTAGGAGATGGGAGGGCTGGTCGTCATCGTGGCGCGTGCCGGAGTGGTAGACGTCGGTGAGGCGATCGAAGGTGAGAACGCCGTCGCCTTTGAAGCGCTCGGGCTTGTGGCCGGCGGCTTCTTCGCGAACTTTTTCCGGGCTGAGTTTTTTGTAGTGTGTGTAGCCGGCGTGAGCGCGCATAGGATCGATCACGCCGCGGCCACCGGTGATTTGCTGCAGCGCGGTGTGGAAAAATCCGCCGAGCATGCCGTGTTGAAAGGATTGGTGAAAATTGCGGACTTGCCACAACTCTTTTTTGATGTAGCTTTGCTCGATTTTTTTGGGGAAGGCGGAGAGAGTCTTTGCGGAAGTGTCGCCGGCTTTTAGGGCGTCGAAGATGGTTTCGGCCGCAAGCATGCCGCTCTTCATGGCGAGGTGAATCCCTTTGAGGCGTTGGGAATCGAGGAAACTTCCGGAGTCGCCGACGATCAAGCCGCCATCGAGATAATTTTTGGGCATGGCGTACCAGCCGCCGTAGGGCAGCGATTTCGCGCCGTAGCGGACCAGTTTGCCACCTTGCAAAATTTTGGCGACGTGCGGATGGGTTTTCCACTTTTGAAAGGCGGCGTGCGGATCGAACTCTGGATCAGCATATTCGAGGGCGAGCACCAGGCCGATGGAGAGGCGATTGTTGGAGAGGCCGTAAATCCATCCGCCGCCGTACATGTCGGTGGAGACGGGCCAGCCCAGCGTATGCGCGACATAGCCTGGAGTTACTTTGCCCGGTTGGATGTCCCACAATTCCTTGATGCCAATGCCGTAGCTTTGCGGATTTAAATTGTCGAGTTTCTTTTTTTCGACGAGTTGTTTGGTGAGGGAGCCGCGCGTGCCTTCGGCGAGGACCGTTACTTTGGCGCGGAGTTCGTAGCCGGGAGTGAAATTGTCTTTGGGCTTGCCGTGCTTGTCGATGCCTTTATCTTCGGTGATGACGCCGGCGATGCCGTCGCCTTCGTAGATCAGGTCGCGGCCGCCGAATTGGGTGAAGAGATTTATGCCCGCGGCTTCGACGAGTCCGCCGAGCCATTTAGTAATTTTGTTTAGTGAGACGACGTAGTTTCCCGTGTTCACAAACGGCGGCGGAGTGATTGGCACGCGAAACGCGGAACCTTTGGTAAAGAGGAGCGCCGCGGAATCCGTGACGGGAGTATCAAGTGGAGCAGTCTTCTCGAAATCGGGCACCAACTCGGCGAGCGCTTTGGGATTCATGATCGCACCGGAGAGTTGGTGCGCGCCAACTTCGCGGCCTTTCTCGAGTACGTAGATATTTTCCGCAGAAAGCTCTGGCTTCGTGCCGGAGGCGTTGTGCGCTTTGATCAGGTTGGCCAGGTGCAGGGCGCAGCTCAGGCCGGCTGGGCCTGCGCCTACGATTAACACATCTGCTTCGAGTTGTTCTCTTTGCACGGTCATCGAAGTTCAGGCGTTGGCGATTTCGATGTTGTCCGCGGGAAGTGATATTCCCTTTTCGCGATAATCTTCGGCCATCATTTCAAAAACTAGAGACAGTTCGGCGAGGGCTGCTTCGCGGGTCTTCATGAGAGCGTAGCAGGCGGGGATAGCGGGGATTTCAGCTACCCACGACGAATGATCGTCCTGAGGATAAATAAGAATTTTGTAGTCGTCGAGGGTCATATGATCGGGCATTAGTTGGAAAAGCGGCGTCAAGCCGCCGCACTCCAAATTGGTTCTATCACGTTTTTGCTTTTTCGAGTGCTTCGGTTAGGGCGGGCATGATTTCGAAGATGTCGGCTACTACGCCGTAGTCGGCGATTTCGAAGATGGGGGCGTTTTGGTCTTTGTTAATGGCGACGATGGTGCGCGCGCCTTTCATGCCGACCACGTGCTGGATGGCGCCGCTGATGCCGAGGGCTAAATATAATTTTGGCGCGACGGTTTGGCCGGAGCTGCCGATCTGGCGCTCCATGGGGAGCCAGCCTTCGTCGCAGATGGGGCGAGAGGCGGCGATTTCTCCGCCAATGGCTTTGGCGAGGGCTTCGGCTTGCGGGATATTTTCCGGGGCTTTGATGCCGCGGCCGACGCTGACGATGATGGGGGCTTGGGTTAGATCTACCGCGGATTTTGCTTCTTTGAAGAGGTCGAGCGGCTTGGTGCGGATTTGTTCGGGCTTTAGTTCGACGGAGATTTTATTTATTGGCGCTTTCCCGGCGGCGTGAGGCTTTACAAGATCGGCGCGGAATGCGCCGGATTGAAAGGAAGCGAACCATGGGCCAGCGCCCTGGAAGGTGACGTCGGCGGCGGTCTTGCCTTGGAACATTTGGCGGACGAAGATTAGCTTGCCGGATTCGTTGCGGTAGCCGATGCAGTCGCCGATCATGCCTTTGCCTAGCATGGCGGCTAGCTTGGGGGCGAAGTCGCGGACTTGGTAGGTGTGCGGGAACAGAACCAGATCTGGTTTGCTCTGCTCGATGAGTTGCTTCAGCGCTATCGAGTAGCCGTCTGGCGTGTAGGCTTCCAGGAGATCGTGCTCGACTAGCAGGACTTCGGCGACGTCTTTTGCGGCTAGTTCGCCGGCGAAGGCGGAGACGCCTTTGCCGATTACTACGCCGCTTACGGTGCTGGAGGTTTCTGCGGCGATTTGTTGCGCGGCGGCCAGGGTTTCGAAGCTGGTGTTGTTCCACTTGCCTTGGCGGAGTTCGGTGATTACCAGGATTTTCATTTTTTGGTTTCCAACGTTGCTTTGAGATCGAGTTTCGTTATGTTGCAATCGGGCACAGGCTGAAGCCTGTGCTACCAAGAGCTAGATTACGCGGGCTTCGAATTTTAGTTTTTCGACTAACTTTGTTGCTACGTCTTTCGGAGAGCCGGTTAGGAATTCGGTTTTCTTGGTTTTTGTGGGTACGTAAATTTTTTCGATTTTTTGCGTGGGGGCAGCTGCGGCGCCGAGCGATTCGCGGGTGATTACGGCGATTTCTTTTTTCTTGGCGGCCATGATGCCCTTTAGCGTGGCGTAGCGGACTTTGTTGATGCCGGATTGGATGGAGAGGACGGCGGGCAGCGGGCACTCGATGTGCTGGAACCAGCCGGCTTCGAGTTCGCGCTTGAGTTTCAGGCGGCCGTCGGCGACTTCGATTTGCATGATGATAGTGGCGTGCGGCAGATCGAGGACGCCGGCGAGGAGCACGCCGGTTTGTCCGAAACCGTGATCGTCGCTCTGCAGGCCGGTGAGAACCAAGTCGGCGTTTTCTTTTTTGATGGCCACGGCCAGAGCGTTGGCGGTGGCTAGAGGGTCGAGCTGCGCGAATTGATCGTCGGCGATGTGGATGCCGCGATCCGCGCCTTTGGCCAAGGCTTCTTTGATCGTTTGCTTCACGCGTTCCGGGCCCATGGAGAGGGCGATGACTTCGCCGCCGTGCTTTTCCTTGAGGCGCAAGGCTTCTTCGAGCGCAAAGCTGTCTGGCTCGTTCATTTCGAAGCCGATATCGGATTCGCGAATCCAATTGCCGGCGATGGCCAGAGGGGCGTCCTTGGCCGGAACCTGCTTGATGCAGACGATGATATTCATGGAGAGAGATCCTTGAGCGCAGCTTTGATTATATACGCTAACAAATGATAGTCACTAATGCAATCTAGTTCCGGCAGCGGCGCCGGAGAAATTTTTCTGGAGCCGGGAGCGCAGGGGCTAAAGCCCCTTCTTTTTGCGCCGCGTTACGGCCCGACTAAAGTCGGGCCCTTCCGAAGAACCGGAATACGTGCTGATAAAACAAAGAAAGAGCAAAACTGAAAGCGAAACTAAGGGCAAAGGAAAACTAAAAGCAAAAGCAGGCCGGACTAAAGTCCGGCGCCTACATAAAACTTACTGGCCGGCCCAGCGTTTGAAAATTAACGCGGCGTTGGTGCCGCCGAAGCCGAAGGAATTCGAGAGCGCGTATTCGACGGAGGCTTTGCGGGCTACGTTGGGAATGTAGTCGAGATCGCACTCCGGGTCGGGCGTTTCCTGGTTGATGGTGGGCGGCAGGATTTGGTCGCGCAGGGCCAGCACGATGATGCCGGCTTCGAGGCCACCGGCGCCGCCGAGAAGATGGCCGGTCATGGATTTTGTGGAGCTGATGGGAACTTGCTTGGCGCGATCGCCGAAGACGCGCTTGAGCGCGCGCGTTTCGATAGTGTCGCCGAGCGGCGTGGAAGTGCCGTGGGCGTTCACGTAGCCGATATCTTCGGGAGTGAGATGCGCGTCTTTCATGGCGGCCTTCATTACGCGATATGCGCCGTCACCATTTTCCGCGGGCTGAGTGATGTGGAAGGCATCGCCAGACATGCCGTAGCCAACAATTTCGGCGAGGATATTGGCACCGCGTTTTTGCGCGTGCTCAAGCGATTCCAGCACGAGGATGCCCGCTCCTTCGCCAACGACGAAGCCATCGCGCTGGGCGTCGAAGGGGCGGCTGGCGTGTCCGGGATCGTCATTGCGGGTGGAAAGCGCTTTCATGGACGCAAAGCCGCCGACGCCCATGGGCGTGATGGTGGCTTCGGTGCCGCCGCAGATCATCATTTCAGCGGCGCCGCGTTCGATAATTTTGAACGAGTCGCCGATAGCGTGCGCCGACGCCGAGCATGCGGTGGCGGTGGCAGAATTTGGACCCTTTGCGCCGTAGCGAATAGAAATGTGCCCGGAGGCAAGATTCACGATAGCGCTGGGGATGAAGAAGGGAGAAATTCTGCTGGGGCCGCCCTTGACGAGTTTCCAGTGTTCGCGCTCGATGATATCGAAACCGCCGATGCCGGAGGAAACGTAAACTCCGACTTCATCGAGGTCCGATTGTTCCGGCAACCAATTGGCGGAGCGCACGGCAAAATCGGCGCCGGCGAGGGCGATCTGAATGAAGCGCCCCATTTTTTTCAGTTCTTTTTTCTCGATCCACAGGAAGGGATCGAAGTTTTTTACTTCACCGGCAATGCGGCAATCAAATCCTTCGGTATCGAACAGAGTAATAGGCGCAACGCCGCTCTGGCCGGCGAGGAGGTTTTTCCATGTTTCCTCCGTGCCGATACCCAGCGCGCAGACCAGCCCAACGCCCGTGACGACTACCCGGCGAGTCAAAGTTCTGTGCTCCCCTTATGAACCGCGGTGATTTTGGTGAACAATTTCGTTTAAATGGGTCTGGCTAAAAGGGCTGCTTACTTCCCCCCCTTAGAGTGCTTGTCGATGTACTCGACGGCATCCTTCACGGTAGTCATTTTTTCGGCGTCTTCATCGGGCACTTCGATGCCGAAGGCTTCTTCAAAAGCCATCACCAATTCCACCTGATCGAGTGAATCCGCTCCGAGGTCGTCGACAAACGACGCCGTGGGAGTGACTTCGGCTTCATCCACGCCGAGTTGTTCGACAATAATCTGTTTTACGCGCTCTTCCGTGCTCGCCATTCTATTTCCTCCGCGATTTTGCGATCGCTGAATTCAAGAATTCAGACTGGTGCTAGGTTGCCCCTGCTGCTTTGCTGCCGCTTCAACAAATCGCGGTCACTCGTTGGTGTACCGCGTGTCACTCGGCCAATGCGTTCCCGAGTCGCTTAAACTTGTGTTTCAAAAGGCCCTATGCATTCTAGACAGGCGCTGGCGCAAGGTCAACTTTAGCGCGTCCTACGTACGAGTACTTGGCGAAACTGGTTGTTCAGGTCGCTCGACAAATTTGACGTCGAAGGCCTCTTCGAAGCTCATAATCAATTCTACCAAGTCAAGCGAGTCCAGCTCCGTTGTCGTTTCAATTTCCTGCAATTTCGTTTCGTTTATCTTACCGCTCGCCAGGAGCTGTTCCCGATAACTCTCTCATTGGGGCCATCTGCAAAGAACGCGCACATCTCTCATGGCAATTCTCAACCTCCTTCAATTGCCGGCCACGCGCTACGCCAAATACATGCCGCCGTTTACGTCCAGGACGTGGCCGGTGATGTAGGCGGCTTCGTCGCTGGCCAGGAAAACAATGGCGGCGGTTATATCGCTGGGCGTACCCATGCGACCCAGCGGGATGCGTTTTACGAGTGCATCTTTTACTTCAGCGCTTAGAACGTCGGTCATGGGCGTGGCGATAAAGCCGGGGGCGACGGCGTTGACGGTGATATTTCTGGAGGCGATTTCTATGGCGATGGCTTTGGTCAGGCCGATGAGGCCGGCTTTTGCTGCTACGTAGTTTGCTTGGCCAGCATTGCCCATTTCCGCGACGATACTGGAAATGTTGATGATGCGGCCGGAGCGGGCGCGCATCATCGTGGCGAGGGCTTGCTGGATACAGTAATGGGCGCCGGTTAGATTGGTGCGGATGACGGCGTCCCAGTCTTCTGCTTTCATGCGCAGGGCCAGGCCGTCGCGGGTGATGGCGGCGTTGTTGACTAGGATGTCGAGGCGGCCGAATTTTTCGATTATTTGCTTGAAGCCGGCTTTTACCTGCTCCTGATCGGCTACGTCCATTTTGATGGCTAGGGCTTCACTGCCCGTGGCGGTGATTTCCTGGACCAAGGAGATTAATTTTTCTTCGTTACGCGCGACTACGGCTAATTTTGCGCCGGCTCTTGATAGGGCTAGGGCCGTGTCTCGGCCGATGCCTTGGGAGGCGCCGGTGACTAGGGCTACTTTGTCTTTTAGACTGAACATTTTCGTTTCAACTCATTCAGTTGCAGCATCCGCATCCCCCTCAAAAATCGAGAGAGGTCACCCATCGAAATGCGCGCAGCATGCTGCGCCACTACAAAGTCAAAAACAAGACTAAGCGGCGTCGCTGCGCGCGCCGGCTACTTTGTCCAGAGTCGCGACTAGGCTTTTTTCGTCTTCTACATTTAGCGTGGCTACGGAGCGCTCAATCTGGCGCAGTAAACCCGTTAGGACGCGGCCGGGACCCACTTCCACGAAAGTGTTTACGCCTTCGTCGATTAGCAGGCGCACGGATTCTTCCCAACGAACGGGCATGGTGACTTGACGGATTAACGCGTCGCGAGCTTCTTCGCCACTGGTTTCGGTGTCGGCGTCGACGTTGGTGACCAGCGGGACGCGCAAATCCGCGAAGGAAACTTTTTTCAATTCGATCGCCAGCTTTTCTTGCGCGGGCATCATCAGCGCGGAGTGAAATGGCGCGCTGACGGGCAGCATCACGGCGCGTTTGGCGCCGAGTTGCGAGGCGATTTCCACGGCGCGTTTTACGGCGCCAGCGTGACCAGAGATGACCGTTTGTTCGTGAGAATTCAAGTTAGCGGGAGCGCAGATTTCGTTTTCCGCGGCGCGTTTGCAGGCATCGGCAACGACCGCGGGTGAGAGGCCCATGATGGCGGCCATGGCGCCTACGCCGGCGGGGACGGCATCTTGCATGTACGTCCCGCGCTTGCGCACCAACTGGACAGCGTCGGCAAATTTCAGTGAGCCCGCGGCGACCAACGCGGAATATTCGCCCAGACTGTGGCCGGCGACGAAATCGGGGGTCAGGCCGCGCTCCGCGAGGACGCGATAGATGGCGACCGAGCACGTCAAAATGGCGGGCTGGGTGTTCGCGGTCTGCTTCAAATCTTCCTCGCTGCCCGCGAAGCACATTTGCGAGATGGAAAATCCCAAAGCTTTATCGGCTTCGTCAAAGACGGCGCGGGCGGACGGGTATTTCTCCGCCAGCTCTTTGCCCATGCCGGGGTATTGCGAAGCTTGTCCCGGAAACACAAACGCTACTTTGCCCATAAGTTCTTCTTTCTCACGCGCCGTCAGGACAGGTCGCCGGCGCCAGAAAGCTCCTGTTCGATTTTTTCGTTTGAGCGTGCGCGAGCCAGGCCCGCAGCCACGCGAATGGCGTTTTTGATGGCGCTGGCGTTGGAACGCCCGTGCCCAATTACACAAACACCGCGCACCCCAAGAAGTGGCGCGCCGCCGTATTCCGTGTAATCGATGGTTTTCTTCAAGCCCTTGAACGCCCCTTGCGAAAGCACCGCTCCTACCTGAGATACCAGAGAACTCTTTAAGGATTTCTTCAGCAAATCGAAGATCGATACCGCGAGACCTTCGCAAATCTTCAGCGCGATGTTGCCGATAAAGCCATCGCAGACGATCACGTCGACGTCGCCGGAGAACAGATCGCCGCCTTCGACGTTGCCAACAAAGTGCACGGCGCTTTTTTTGAGCCGCGTATAAACTTCGCGGGTCAACTCATTGCCCTTGATCTCTTCCGCGCCGACCGATAGTAATCCGACGCGCGGGCGGCGATGGCCAAAGGTAGCGCGATAATAAACTTCGCCCATGATGGCGAACTGCACGAGATGCTCGGGCCGCGAGTCGACGTTCGCCCCGACATCAAGCAGCACGGAAACACCGCCCTTGGCGTTCGGAAACGGTGCGGCCAGAGCCGCGCGGTCAACCGACTCGAGAGTGCCGAGTAAGAACTTGGCCACCGTCATCACCGCGCCGGTGTTGCCCGCGCTCACTAAGCCGTCGGCTTTGGCTTCGCGCACCAGGCGCGTGGCCACGTGCACGGAACTATCTTTCTTGCGGCGAAACGCCTGCGCCGGGTGATCCTCCATGGTGATCACTTCGCTGGCCGCGATCACTTCAATCGGCAAATTAGCGGGCGCATGCTTGGCCAGCTCCGCGCGCACCACCCCCGGCTGACCAACGAGCAGGACGCGAACGCCCAGCTCGCGTGCAGCCAGCACACTGCCTTCGACCTCCGGGCGGGGCGCATTGTCACCGCCCATGGCGTCAACAGCGATGGTGATCATGGATGATTTACCGGCAGGCGAACCGTAACGTCCTTACGCCGACTCTTTAACAGCTTTGCCCTTATAGTGCCCGCAATGTGGGCAAGCCTGGTGAGGCTGCTTCATTTCGTGGCAGTTGGGGCATTTACCGAGCGCGGGCTTGGTCAGAAAATCGTGTGCGCGACGGGTGCTGGTTCTACGCTTTGAGTGCCTTCGTTTAGGGTTAGGCATGACAGTACTCCTTAATCCCGCTCATAAAGAGCGGCCTTTCCTTGGGGCTAAAATGGCCCGGAAATTATTGCTTCTTCAGCCAGTCTTGCTTGAGCCGCGCTAGTGGCGCCATGCGCGGGTCCGTCGCGTGGGTTTCACAGCGGCATTCTTCGTGATTCAAGTTCGCGCCGCAATTGGCGCACAATCCCCGACAATCGCTCTGGCAGATGACTTTCATAGGCAACGCCAGAAGCACCTGCTCGCGCAGGACGTCGGCCAAGAACAATCCCTCTCCCGAGAAAAAGGCAATCTCGGACTCATCGTCCTTCAGCTGTTCCTCTTCCGGTTTGGTCTGCTTGGGAAGCGGCGTATACGAAAGATCAAAAGACCGAGTTACTTCTTCAACTACCGGCTCGATACAGCGCGCACAGGAGAGCTCCACCTTGGTTTCCAGGTGGCCCTCAATACGAATATCCCCGTCGAATAGCTCGGCCGTGGCGGTAACTTCCAGCGGTTCGATCTGCTTAATTTCCGACGAGTGATAGTCGATGCTGCCCGGCGCATAGCTCTTATGAATTGGCAGCTTGCGGACGGCCAGATCCTTAACGTCAAGGAACATGTCTTCAGCGCCTCCGGCGCGTACGCTCATGCTCTATCATTATTGAGTCGCGCGACGCGCAAGTCAAGAAATGGAGCCGGGGCGCGGCAGAGATTTTGTCTATTTTGCCGCGACCTCTTCCTAGTACGCGGTGAGGTTGCAACGAGCCGTGATGACTTCTGTCTACTGGCAACCGGCTTGGGACAGTTCGGTCAGGCGTTTGGTGGCTAGTTCATTGCCACGTTTAGCGGCTGCCTGCAGCAGCACCCGGGCTTGATCGCAGTTTTTTCCCACACCGTCGCCGGCGACATAGCGATTGGCGAGTCGCACTTCGGCATTCGCGTCGCCATTTTCCACGGCAACCCATAGCGCGGCCACATCTTCGGGCAAATGTTTGGGTGTGCCTGGCACGACTTCGCGGCCCGCGGCCAGCTCGGTCTGGGGATTGGGCGATTGCTGGAGTGTCTGCGGACGCGCTTGCGTGATAGGTGAAGTGGCTGGATTGGCCGGTTTTGTGGCGGCAGGTTGCGTGGTGGCCGGCCGCTTGTTCGCTGGCATTGCGGCGCCTGGGTCGGGTTTGGCTGTTTGCGGATCGCCCTCGCCGGACGGCGCGGCGGTTGGCTGGTTTACGTCGCCAGTGCCGCTCGGGCGCGGCTCACCGCTGATCTCTTCTCCTAGCTTGATGATCGATTCGCCTACTGATTGCCGGTAGGCGATGGCCGCGAAGGCAGCGGCGGCCCCGCAAATGGCTGCAAGGGCCAGAATCATGGCGACACGTGAGAGCGGCCACCCGTTCCTGACGGGCTCATTGGGAGTCGCGTCATGTTCTTCTGTGAGAGTGTTGGTTTCAGCAAGCGTGTGGGCGAACTCGCTGTTGTCGATGCGGTGCCGCAGAAATTCCCGCAGCGGATCGACGCGTTCGAGCACTTCTTCTACTTTTTTTGTTTCGGCAGTCCTTACACCGATCGGCGCGGCTGACGTGACTGGCAGAAGCCTTTCCATCATCGATGGTCCAGCGGGAGGTTCAGTGATCGACGACACGGTTAGCCTGCCGCTGCGGTCTCCCGGTACCAGGTTTTCGCGGGCAGCGCGTATCCAGTCTTCGCGAGTGACGGGGCGCGAGGCGTCAGAGTCAGGAGATTCCGCCGGAATCTCTGGTGGCGACTTCACCCGCGCTTGCGCGGTGACTTCCACCAGAAGTTCTGCAGTAGTTCTTGAAGGCGCTCTTGGCGTAACCGGCTCTGGCGCTGCGGGAGTCGGCGCTATCGGAGGCGGCACTGCGGGCGCGGGAGTAAACGTGAGTGGCGCCACGGGAGCGTTCGCCGCCGGAGCGGGCGTGGCTGGGGCTGCTTCAATGAGGGCTGGCGCTACCCTCGAGGGCGCAGCCACGCGCGGCGTGACGGGTGTTGTCGCAGCGGTATGCGGCGCGGGCGGGACTGGAGCGACGGGCGCCGGCACAGCCGGGACTGGGACCTCAGGGCTTGGCGCTTTGTTAGGCGGTGCCACATGGACTGGGGCATCAGGAGTGGCAGTCAACGGAGAATCTATTTCGGCGAGCCAGGCACGCAGTGTCTCGCGGGACTCCGCGGAGAGCTCCGAGAACGACATGCCCCCGGACTTTCCTCCCGCGTCGGTCCAGACCATCAAGGCTTGACCTTCGACGCGGCGGTTCGCGTCGAGGTTCACGGAAAAATACAGGCTCTGCCCAGCGGCGACAGGATTGATGAGGTAGAATCGCATCCCGCCTTCGGACACGTCTTTCACCATGCCGCCATTTTCTTTGCCAAATTCGAGATACACCAGTTGCGCGGGTTTCCTTCTGCGGCTGCGACGGCGTTCGGTGGCTGGTGGCGGTGACATGCTCGCTGGGAAACGTGCCTGCGAACCTTATCTTAACGCCTCTGGCGGCAAAGTCTGGTGAAGAGTTTTAACTATAAGTTAGCTGAAGGATGCGGTGCACTGGGAAATCTCTTCGCTAAATGTCGCGCTCCTGTAGATTTCGACTGCTCGCAGCCCACATTCCAAACCATTCATCTTGCTGTATTTAAACGGAATGTGCGCGCCCTATGGATGGTGGCAACGCGCGTGCGCACCCAATTGGCCCCGGCCGATGTCTAACCAAATGGAGGAATAACGAGTTATGCGCCTTCGCGTAATTTTGTCTCTTATGACGATGGCCCTCGCGTGTTTCACCGTGGCCGTGTGGACCGCGCCCTTGCCTGCGGATTCACGGCGCGATTTGCCTGAAGATGGGCTTGGGGACGGCGATCAGCTGTCAATATGAATCGTCAATTTAAATCGTAGAGCGGCAAATACCTGATACCGCGCCGGCTTCGAGAAGTGCTAGCGTAGTGCTGAATCATTTCGCGCCAACCGACCCGAGGCCCAACGGATGCGCACCACCCTGAGACTGATTCTGCCCCTGATCTTCAGTGTGGCAGTGGTGTCTCTACTATTTGCCACCTATCAAGTGCGGACGCAGCGACGCGAATTGCGGAGCGATTTGTCGCGGCGCGCGGAAATTCTCGGCGACAGCCTGCAGGAAAGCGTGGAGCAGATTCTCGATCGCGGCAGCGATAAGGGCCTGCAGCGCCTGGTGGATCGCTTTGGGCAGCGCGAGCATTTGAAAGGGGTGGCGCTGTACGATCCCGCGGGCGTGGTGATTGCGATTACGCCAGCGCTGGATCCGATGTTTCGTGTGCGTCCTGCAGTGGCCAGCAGGGCTACGCAGCAGGATGCTGGCGTGGGTGAATTTGTTCGCGGCCAGGCCGTGCACATTTACGCGTTGTCGGTGCATCGCAACGGCGAGCCCGCGGGCACGCTCGCGGTATTTCACGACACAACCTACATTGACGATCAAGTAGCGCACACGCTGCGCGATTCGCTACTGAACGCCACGGTCCAGACGGTGTTGATCGCCGGCCTCGCGTTGATCCTGGTGCGCTGGACGCTGACCGGACCACTAACGCGCACCGCCAACTGGCTGCGGTCACTGCGCACGGGAGAAACGCAAAGCGCGCAGGGGAACCTGCCACAGGGACCATTGTTTGAGCAGATCAACAAAGAAGTTACACATTTGGCGCGCGACTTAAAGGATGCGCGGGCCACCGCAGAAGAAGAAGCGCGTCTGCGGGAATCGAACGTATCGATCTGGACCGCGGAACGTCTGCGCGTGAGCCTCACCAATAAATTGCAAAACAAGCCGCTGTTCGTGGTGGCCAATCGCGAACCGTACATGCACGTTTACAGTGAAAAGGATCACGAGATAAATGTGCTGGTGCCGGCCAGCGGTCTGGTGACCGCGCTCGAGCCGGTGCTGCTGGCGTGTAACGGCACATGGGTGGCGCACGGCTCTGGCAGCGCGGACCGCGACACCGTGGACGAACACGATCATCTGCGCGTGCCACCGGATCACCCGACATACACCCTGCGGCGCGTGTGGCTCAGCGAAGAAGAAGAAAAAGGCTACTACGAAGGCTTCGCTAACGAAGGTCTCTGGCCGCTCTGCCACATCGCGCACACGCGTCCGATTTTCCGTCCGCAGGACTGGCAACACTATCAGCAAGCAAACCGGCGCTTCGCCGACGCGGTGCTCGACGAGATGGAGGGCACCGAATCACCTATCGTGCTGGTGCAGGATTATCACTTTGCTTTGCTGCCGCGGATGATCAAGGAAGCGCGACCGGACGCGCGCGTGGCGATCTTCTGGCATATCCCGTGGCCGAACCCGGAAGTGTTTGGCATTTGCCCGTACCAGCGCGAACTTGTGGATGGTTTGCTGGGCGCGGATCTGGTGGGATTTCACATCCAGTCGCACTGCAATAATTTTCTGGAGACCGTGGATCGCGCCGTCGAAGCACTTACGGAATGGGACCGCTTCGCCGTGAATCGCCAGGGGCATGTGACGCGCGTGCGGCCTTATCCCATCAGCGTGGCGTTTCAAGAGCCAACTTTGGCCGTGAACGAAGCGCGCAACGCGGGCGCAGAACGCGCGGCGCTATGCGCGGAGTTGGGCATCGAAGCTTCGCTGCTCGGAGTGGGCGTGGATCGCGTCGATTACACCAAGGGAATTCTGGAGCGCTTCCGCGGCATCGAGCGGTTCCTGGAAATGAATCCCGTGTACCAGCGGCGCTTTTCCTTCGTGCAAATTGGCGCGCCCAGCCGCACGGATATTGAGCGTTACCGGCAATTCCTCGACGAAGTGACCAGCGAAGCCGACCGCATCAACGCGAGGTTTCAGGCGGGACGCTGGAAGCCCATCGTGCTGCTCAAGAGGCATCACAGCCACGACGAAATTTCTCGGTACTACCGCGCCGCCTCTGTTTGCATGGTCACTTCGCTGCACGACGGCATGAATCTGGTAGCCAAGGAATTTGTCGCCTCGCGCGACGACAATCGTGGCGTACTGGTTCTAAGCACTTTCGCTGGTGCGGCCCTGGAATTGACCGACGCCTTGCTCGTCAATCCGTACGACGTGCAACAGCTCGCCGACGCGATTCTGCGCGCTTTGAATATGCCCGAGGATCAGGAAGCAGAGCGCATGCTGCGTATGCGGCATAACGTTCGCGAGCACAACGTCTACCGCTGGGCCGCCAATTTGCTCTCCGACCTTACGGAAATTCGCATCGATGTGCCAGATCGCGTCGAGTCCCCGCTAGCGGGGGAAGTAGCCAGTCTTGGAACGCACGGTTAGCCCTTCCTGCTTATAGGCCGCCGCACCGGAATTTTTCTGAAGGTGCGGTCGTCTCCAACTTTTTTCTGCGGATGCCGGCCTAGCTCATAGAAACTCATACCAGCGCTGCAATTCGCGCATCTGGCGAAGCCGTCGTCTGCCTTGAGAAATGCTACTATCGCTGCACAGCCCCCAGCCGAGGAGAAGACGTATGAAGTGGACCCCAGGCGGCGAAAGCCAGGACATCGAAGACCGCCGCGATGAATCAGGCGGCGGAGATGGCGGCGGTGGATTCCAGTTTGGCGGCATGCATATCGGAATTGGCGGCGCCATTGTTCTGTTGATACTCAGTTTTGTCTTTAAACAAAATTTCTTCGCGCTGCTCGGGGGCGGTCCTGCTGGACCAGCTCCCGCCACGGTCAGCCAGCCGAATCCTGCGCGCGACGAAGCGGAAAAGCCGCTCGTACAATTTGTTTCGTTTGTGCTCGATGACACGCAGAAAACGTGGACCGAGATTCTCCCTGAGCAGTCCAACAAGTCCTATCGCCACGCAAAGCTTGTGTTGTTCCGCAATTATACGGAGTCCGGTTGCGGCAACGCGCAATCGGCCACCGGTCCCTTTTACTGCCCGGAAGACGAAAAGGTCTACATCGATCTGGGATTTTTCGACGAACTAAAGCAACGTTTCGGCGCCCCCGGAGAATTCGCGCAGGCCTACGTGGTGGCGCACGAACTGGGACATCACGTGCAGAAAATTTTGGGCATCGAACAGAAAGTCTCGCAACTGCAGCAGAGCGATCTGCGGCAGCAGAATCCGCTGTCCGTGCGGCTCGAATTGCAAGCGGATTGTTTCGCCGGCATTTGGGCGCATTCCACGCAACAGCGCGGCTTGCTGGAGCAAACGGACATACAATCCGCGCTCGGCGCTGCCGCGGCGGTCGGCGACGATCGCTTGCAAAGAATGTCCACGGGACACGTGAGCCCGGAATCCTTCACGCACGGGACGTCGGAGCAGCGCATGAGCTGGTTCCGCAAAGGTTTTGACACCGGCTCGATCAATGCGTGCAATACGTTCGCGGCATCACAATAGCGCTGCGCTTGCCGAATCGCTAAGCGCGAAGCTCGAGTGCTTTAAGCAAATCCTAGTTCTTGGAAGTAGTTTCGTTTCCGGCGGGGCCAGATTGTGTCGCCGGATCCGCAGTTCCCGGCTTGGGCTGCCCTGATTTCGGGCGCTTGGCTTTTTCCGGATCACTCCAGGAATCTTGCGACACGATGCTGGATATCGACGGTAGGGCAATCCCCGCTCCGGTCTTGTCCAGTGTTTCCATCATTTGCAAGAGCAGATTTTCCTGCTCCATCAGAAAATCTTCCATCGCCCGTTCCAGGATGTATGCAAAAATCTCCACTTCGAACGCGTAATCCGCGAAGCGCAGCAGCCGCACTCGCGCGGTCTTGTTTTCTACTTTGGCGTGCGCGATGAGCACGCCGCGCATCTGCTCCAGAACATAGTTGATGTGTTCCGGCGACATGTCATAGCGCAAGCGCACGATCTGGCGGCACAGCATTTTGTCGCGGAGCCGGTAATTCTCGAGCACCGCGGTGGCCACCGTGCCATTGGGAATCGAGACCAACGTGCGATCCGGCGTGCGCAGTTTCGTGGAGCGCAATCCAATATCCTCCACCGTGCCAACCTGATCCCCAATTTTGCAGTTGTCCCCAACTAGCAAGGCTTTGTCGCTGAGAATACTGATCCCGCCCAGTAAGTTTTCAAACGTTTTCTGTGCGCCAAGTCCGACGGCCAAGCCGCCGATTCCCAGTCCAGCGAGGGCGGCGGTTACGTTGACGCCCATACCGTTCAATACCAACAGGCCTAGGGCGACAAAAAGGCTGACATCCAGAACGCGCCGGGTCAGCGATACCAGAGAGCGCTCCGCCAGTTTTCCGCTTGCGGCGAGCCGCACGCCAATCTGCTTGGATATCAGCCGCGTGACTCGCGTGGCCCCCCAATAAAACGCCGCAGCCAGCAGGATCCAGACCACCCGGCGGTAATACTGGCGATACAGCAATGACGCCCCGATCAGCGCCACAAACTGGAAGTGAATCAGGGTGGCCAGCAGGTACGTTGCCGGACCAATCTTGCGCGACACCTGTACCGGATCAACACCACGGAGACGCCGCACCAATCCGCTCAACAGTTGAAACAACTGCACTACTATCCAGGCAATACCGATGGCCACGGGTATATACAGAATTATGGCGATCCATTGCCATAACGGCATGGCCAGTGGCCGGCGGTTCACTAGAAATGTGGGCAGAGTTTTTTCGATGCGCGCGAAGTGCAACGAATCATAAACATCCGGCACTTGGTCAAGTGTTTGGCGCGAGATAAACCAGAGATTCGTTCCGTGTTCATCCTCGATGCGAACCAGACGGAGGGTAAAGGGAGGTCCACTATTTATTAGCGCGCCGGTGATCATTTCCTGGTCAGGTGGGAGACCATCGTCCAACGTCCCTTCTGGATTGCGGCTCAGTGCGTCGAGCGTTGCCGAGGAGAATTTCTCGTTCAGGATGGAAAGGAGTTGCGCCGCGAGATCCTGTTCTTCTTCCACGCTGGGCCGATGGCGCCCTGAAGGCGGCTGAAAATATTGCACCGCAAGCCTGTAGTTTTCATCCTGCGCTGCGTGGATGAAACCGAACACGGTGCCACGTGGCGTTTCGCGTCCCAGACGATCGGCGGGAACGGCGGGCTTGGCCGGGGCCGCAGGCGCAGGTGTTGTTGGTGCTAGAGGATTGAGCTGCGCGTGGCTCGTCATCGCCGCCAGAAGCAGCGCTAGTAATCCGATCGTCCGAAACAAAACGCGCATCCCGCTGCCTACCCAGTTCCTAAGTTTCCGCACGCAGACACTGCGATTGTACTCGCGATAGCGGGCGCGGAACACTTTGCTCCATGCCATGGCGCCCGCACCATTTCAATTCCCTAAATGTTCGCGATGTTGGCGAAGAAGAAATTGGTCCGTCATCCCCGCGATATAGTCGCACACCACCACGTGACGCGCCGCAGTTTGCGCCAATTCTTCATACGCAGCCGGCATGCTGCCAAACGATTGCAGATAATAGTCGAATAGCTCTGCCAGACACTGCACGGAACGATCGCGTTCCTGGGTAATCGCAGGATGGTCGTAAATATGCGCAAACAAAAAGCGCTTCAATTGCGCATTTCCCTGAGCCGCCTTGGCGCTGAAGCCTGCAAGCCGCTGCGGCGTGCTGCGAATATCGTCCGTGGTTTTCGCACCGGACAGCGTTATCCGTTCTTGAGTCGTCTCAATTAAATCCGTAGCCAGGAAATTGAGCACGCGTTTCAGCGCTTCATTAAACTTAAGTTTGTCGAACTTAATGTTGTCAATTTTCAAAGGTTCGAGCTCGTCGCCGCCGTGCACCGCGTTGGGGACTGCGGGATACTCGGTATCCACTTGCGCGTGGATTTCGGCAAAAAGGGGCACTTCGCTGCGCAAGGCGTCAAGAACCAACAAGTCCGCCTCGCGCGCGTCGTCGAGGTCCGCGGTGTTGTACGCAATTTCGTCCACGCAGTCGATCAGCTGCGCTTCGAGCGGGGGCCGAAGTTCCAGCAGATATTCCGCCAGTTCCGGAAACCTCCCCGGCGCATAATCCCGGGAGTGCTTGACGATTCCTTCGCGAACTTCAAACGTCAGATTGAGACCGGGGAAATCCAGATAGCGCTGCTCGAAGTGTTCGACAATCCGCAGTGCGTGCAGGTTGTGATTGAAGCCACCGCCGTGCGCGCGCATTAGCTCGTCGAGTTTGTGTTCGCCGGCATGCCCAAACGGCGGATGGCCGATGTCGTGCACCAGCGCCAGCGCCTCCGTCAATTCGGTGTTGGCATGCAGCGCGCCCGCTACCGTGCGGGCAATCTGCGAAACTTCAATCGTGTGCGTCAGTCGATTGCGAAAATGGTCCGAGTAGCGCGTGGTAAAAACTTGCGTCTTGGCTTCCAGCCGCCGAAAAGCCCGCGAATGAATGATGCGGTCGCGATCTCGCGCATACTCGCTGCGGTACGGGTGAGTTTTTTCCGGGAAGCGCCGCCCGCGCGAATTCTCTGCTTTCATCGCCCACGGCGCTGGCAGTGCCATAAGTTCGGCGGCGGTTTTCACAGGTGGAACCGGCATTCTTGGGCTCCGCATGCGGATCACATTACGGGTTTTACCGCGGCGCGAAGCGAAAATCGTGCGCGGAGTACGCGGTGCAAAAAAACACCTCACGCATAAAGCGTTCTTCCCGCGAGCCGAACATGCGCGGCAGGCCTACGACTTTGGCGCAACGCTATTCAGTCCGCGATCGGCTTCTTCGGAGATGGTCGGGTCGGGGTAATCCTTCTTCACCTGCTGATACAAGCTGATAGCTTCCGTCGGATTAGACTGTTTCAGCAAGCCAGCAAGATCCAGCAGCACCATCGGATGCGGCACCAGCACGGTTGGTTTGTCCTTCAGCGCGCGCAGAATCTTGATGGCGTCGTCTACTTTTCCCGTACGCGTGTAAATCACGGACGTTTGGTACTGCGCCATGGCCGCCAGTTCCTTGTCGCTGGAGCCGCTGATTTTCTTCAACTCGTCCAGCGCCGAATTCACCTGCTCCATATTTTCGTAGCAGAGCGCTGTGTAATAAGTGGCGAATCTTCCCGGGTTGGTATTGGGATACTGCGCCGTCACTAATTGGAATTTTGGTATGGCGGCCTGCGCGCGCGCTGATTCATTCGGATAGATCACTTCGTTGGGGTCCGCGCCTGGCTCCGGCGTGCCGGCGATGCGCGCGTTGTAGACCTTCATCGCGGCGTCAAATTCCACTTGGGCCTTGGCGGTCTGCCGGTCGGTGTACAGCTTCCATCCGCCGTACACACAGGCGATCAACAAAACCGCCAGCACCAGCACCGTCGCGAGTTTGCTGTGTGAATAGACGGCCTCAGCCCCGTGCTCGAAAGTCTCCTTGATTTTGTCCTGCTTTAATTCTTTGCGCGAAATATGCTCGGTCACAAACGCTCCCCTGATTGATGTTCTGCTGATGGATAGGTGTCATCCTAGCATAACAAATCTGCGGCTTCGGAAGCGCGGCTGCTAGGCCCAAGGCGCCGGGAAGCGCTCCGCAATCCCGCAATTGTGAGATACTGACGGCGATTCCTCTCGTGCCGCCCTCGATGAACCGCATCTCCGCCTGCCTGATTACTCTGAACGAAGAAAACCGCCTCGCACGCGCCCTAGCTTCCCTTTCCACCGTCGCCGACGAGATTGTCGTAGTCGATTCCGGGAGCACTGACCGCACCGAAGCCATCACGCGCGAGCATGGCGGCAAATTCGTGCTTCGCGCGTTTACCAACTACGCCGAACAACGAAACTTCGCCGCGACGCAGGCTGCCAACGGCTGGATTCTGTGTCTGGCCCCAGACGAAGAGTTAAGCACCACGCTGCAAACTTCACTGCTTGCATGGAAGCAACGCCCTCCGCAATTTCAGGTCTACGAGTTCGCGCGTCGCGCCTGGTATTTGGGTGCATGGATTCGCCACTCCGGCTGGTATCCCGATTTTCAGCGCCGTCTGTACCGCCGCGACGCAGCACAATTTACTGGCATCGTTCACGAAGCTCTGCGTTTCGATGGCCAACCGGGTCGCCTCGCCGGCGACTTGCTGCACTTCACCATCGAAAACTTTGCCGAACACGAAGAAAAAGTGGAGCGCTACACCACGCTGGCCGCGCAGCAGATGTTTGCCGACGGCAAAAGGAGTTGGCGCGGCGGATTGTGGGTCGGTACACCGTGGAGCTGGCTACAGAACTATTTTCTGCGCGGCGGTTTCCTTGATGGCTATCGCGGCGCGTTGATCGCGCAAATGGCCTCGCGCTCCGTTCGCCTGAAGTACCGCAAGCTCGGAGAAATGCTGCGCGCCGAAGGCTGCGCGAAATGAATATTCTCTACGTTGACCTTGATCGCGATTGGCGCGGCGGACAAAGCCAGGCGCTCCTGACGCTGCGCGGACTGCGCGCCGCGGGGCACGGCGTCGAATTGATCGCCGCGCGCAAATCTCCGCTTGCCCAGCGCGCAATCGCGGAGGGACTGACGGTAACAGAGGTCTCGCGAAGCACGCTGCGATTCAGCGCCGCGAAGGCGATTCGCCGCCGCCTAAGCCGCGCACATTTCGATCTGCTCCATTTGAACGAACCGCACGCCCTAACGGCTGCGTGGTTGGCTGGCGCTCACAAACGACTTCCGTTGCTGTTCTCGCGACGGATTCTTTTCCTGCTACAGAAAAACTGGATCTCGCAGGCGCGCTTCCGCGCCGTGACTCGCTTTCTACCCAACAGCAAAGCCGTGGCGCAAAAACTGGTCGCATCCGGTATCGCCCCAGCGCGCATTTCCATTGTCAACGAGGGCGTCGAGATTCCCGCGCTCGCTACCGCGGAACAACGCACCGCGGCGCGCCAACACTTCGGCGTAAGCGACCAGGAATTTCTTTTTGGCTGCGTAAGTTTCCTGGTAGAAGGAAAGGGTCAGGAACATCTGATCGAGGCTCTTGCGAAAGTCCGCGAAAAACATACTCAGGCGCGCCTGCTTCTTGCGGGAGACGGCCCGCGGCAGGCGGAACTTGAATCACTAACGAAGCAGCTCGCGCAAGAAAACGCAGTACGTTTTCTCGGTTTCGTAAAAGACGTCGCCACGGTCTACGCCGCGCTCGACTCCTTCGTATTCCCTTCTGAGTTCGAAGCCCTCGGCACCGCGCTCCAAACCGCCATGGCTCTCGCCATTCCCTGTATCTCCACCGTCTGCGGCGGTCTAGGCGAAGTCGTGCAAGATGATCGTACCGCCATGGTCGCCGAACCAAGTGGGCCGGCCTTCGCCGCAGCCATGCTTCGCATCATCGAAGACCCGCAATTGCGCGAACGCCTGCGCAAGGCCGCGCGCGAGCACATACAACTCTGCCTGTCCTCCGAGCGCATGGTGGAAAATACCATCAAGGTTTACGAGGATGTATTGCAGCGCAAATAATTTGTGCGTATTGAATTATCGCTGCGAAGGTCGCGCCAAAAAAAAGAGAAGCGCCGGGCGGCTTTTTCTCCGCTACGGCGCTTCAGAAACTGTACTTCTTATTTCGCGCTAGTTTTCTGGATTCCCTTTTTTCGACGTTCCCCTCCCTTTCCGCTCGTCTTCTTACAGATCAAGCTATCTTGGGGATTGAACTACCCATCGCCCTTTTGGTTCGATGAACTCCAATCCAATCGCAAAGCCGTCGCCTTGCACTGGTTGGCAGTAAGCTACTCGAGCCGAGGAGCGAAATTCTCCGGTGCGCGAAGCGAACGTCACGCGTTCGTCTAGGTCCCAGCGGCGCACGCTCATTACCCGCGCGCCACGCGCACTCACATTTTCTGTAAAAGTCGATTCCGTGCCCGGGACACGGCGATGGCCATCCAGGATCACGGGTATTTCCATGGGAATGCGCGCATCCGCGCGATGAAAACTGAAGTCCATTTTGCGCGGCGTTTTCAATAACGCTCTCACAAGCACGCCGCTATTCGCGCTAAGTTTTGTACCCCACCGCGATTCTTCTTCATTCCGTAAAGCGCGCGATCCGCGGCTCCCAAAAGCTTTTCCGGTGTATCGCCATCTTCGGGAAAAGCCGCCACGCCAGCGCTCGCAGACAGCGCGGGAAACTCGACTTCCGCGGCCATGCGTTCGCGAATCCGGCTCACCACGCGATTCGCGATGTCCGGCCCAGCCTCTGGCAGCACCAGGGCAAATTCATCTCCGCCGTAACGCGCCGCAGTATCAATCGCGCGTGAATGGCTACGCAAAATTTTACCCAGCCGCACCAGCGCCCGGCTTCCCGTCAAGTGTCCATAACGATCGTTGATGGCCTTCAGACCATCCATGTCCAGCAGCACGATGCTGAAAGGCCGCTGCGTACGCCGCGAACGATCCAGCTCCGCTTCAAGAACGCTGATCAACCGCCGATAATTCGAAAGCCCCGTCAGGGAATCGCTTACCGCCATGCTGCGCACCTGGTCGAATAGCCGCGCCTGGTCCAGCAACGCGCCAGAGAGCATCACCACGTACCCCGCGGTCTTGCTCAGCTCCGCCAGAAAAAATGGTCCATCGAACATCCGGGTGGAAAACGCGGCGGAGACGTGGCAGATCACGTTCAGCGAAGCCACGGCTAGCAACGTATAGTCGTACAACGTCGCAGGATTCTTGTTCGTCGCAATTCGATGGTAAAAACTCAGCGCCGCGATGAAAAACAACGCTCCCGGCAGCAGATCCCAGGGCCGCGAAATAAGGCTTTGTGCGTGCGCCACCGGAGCTGAAGGCGCCGCCAGAAACGCCGCACTCGTCAAGTACGCGGCCACTGCCACCACCAGCAAAGCCCCAGCCGTCTCTTTGCTCGGCTGCCGCGCCGTCGGCATATAACGTTCCACGCCAATCGCGGCCAGCAGCAGCACCGCCAGCAGCGTTCGGCTAACCATCCAGCCCAGCGGAATGTGCGACATCGCCGCGGGCCCCGAGGCCAGCAGATTGTCCAACCCGAAATACGCCACCGCTTCAATAATTCCCGAAAGTACAAAGCCGAACGCCAGGATCAGCGCGGTGCGATCGTGCGTCCCGCGAAAGCGCACCAGCGCGTTCGCCGCGTAGCAGAAACTCAACAGCGTCCCGCCCACTTCTAAATAGAGATACGTTTCCGGAGAACCCGAAACGCCCGATTGCCGCAGATAGAAAATCGCTCCAAAGAAGACCAAAACGATGGCAGCCGCCGAAGCAATAAGAATCCTGGGTCGCAGCGCCTTCAGATGAGACGAGACGCCCGCTGGATTCGAACTCTTGCGCTCCACGCCTTCCGTCGGGCCAGACGCACTGGGAAGGTTCCCGCCTGCCGCCACAGCTGTAGCGACGTGCTCGTGCGCAGGGCTGGTTAAAGCCCCGTCACCGTGAAACCCGGTCATCTTGCCCCAACCGCCCACGAAAACCCCCAAATGCCAAAGAAAGACGGACAACTCCCAAGGATTGCAACTTGGTGCCCTTTTCTGCTCTCATTTATCGGCTTGTAAACTACTGATTTTTAGATGCTTACTGAGATGCCAAAAAAAGGAAGGACTTGGCGATACACATGCGAGACAGCGAAAATCTCCCTAAAATCGCGCCCTTAGGGAATTATCATATTTGTTTCGTTGTAGTTACCCGACCATTCGAGCAGTATCACGCCACTCGGCCACCACTGTCTCACCCTGAGACAGTCTCACGTTGTGGAACACCCCGATTCCCGCTTTCTCAGGCTACATTTTGGGCTTCGGCGGGGGCAGTTCTCGCGCTACCACGGTATCTTTGAAGCCCGCTCCGTTGTGCGAACCATCGCAAAACGGCTTATTGGCAGACTGCCCGCAGCGGCACAGCCCAATCGCCGTCCGCCCGGCCAGCCCAAATGCGTTTCCTTGCGGGTCCACGATCTCAAAATCGCCTTCCACGCGAATCGACCCGTTATTGCCAATGGTAATTTTCGTCGCAGCCATGTCCACCCTTTAGTTGAATCTTCTAGTTGAGACTTCTTATTCGAATTTGCCAGTCGTCTTAGCGGCAATCAATACTTCGGCACGGAAGGATCCACTTGATCCGACCACGCTAGAATACCACCCGTCAGGTTCAATATCTTCTTAAAGCCGGCCTTGCGCAGAAAATCCACCGCCTCGGCGGAGCGCTTGCCGCTGCGACAATGCGCCACAATCTCCCGCGAGGAGTCCAGTTCGTGTACCCGCCGCGGCAACTCGCCGAGCGGAATCAGATGCCCCTTGAGATTGCAAATTTGAAACTCGTGCGGCTCGCGCACATCCAGGATGAACAGGTCATCCCCATGGTCCAGCCGCGCTTTCAACTCTTTCGGACTAATCTCTGGCACGTGTAAATTCACCTCCGGGGCTTCTTCGCCGCGCACTCCGCAAAATTCGTAGTAATCGATGAGCTTGTTTATGGTTCGATGTTCGCCGCACATCGGGCAATTCGGATTCTTGCGCAGTTTCAGCTCGCGGAATCTCATCGCCAGCGCATCGAACAGCAGCAACCGCCCAGACAAGCTGTCGCCCGCCTTCAGCAGCAGCTTGATAGTCTCCATTGCCTGGATCGATCCAACAATCCCCGGCAATACGCCCAGCACTCCGCCCTCCGCGCACGAAGGCACCAGTCCCGGCGGCGGTGGCTCCGGGTACAAGCACCGGTAGCACGGCCCATCCGGCATGCCAAACACCGTGGCCTGTCCCTCAAAACGGAAGATCGAGCCATACACATTCGGCTTGCCGAGCAAAATGCACGCATCGTTTACCAGATAACGTGTCGGGAAATTATCCGTGCCATCCACAATCACGTCGTAATCTTTGAAAAGTTCCAGCGCGTTCTCGCTGGTCAACTTCGTTTCGTACGCCACAATCTCGATCGCCGGATTCAAATTCGACAGCCGCCCGCGCGCCGCCTCCGACTTGAACTTCCCCACATCACTCGTGCCAAACGTCACCTGCCGCTGCAAATTCGTAAAATCCACCACATCAAAATCCACCAGCCCCAATTTCCCAACGCCCGCGGCCGCTAAATACAAACCCAGCGGCGCGCCCAATCCGCCCGTGCCAATCAGCAGCACCTTGGCATTCTTTAGCTTCAACTGCCCTTCCATGCCCACTTCCGGCATGATCAAATGTCGGCTGTACCGCAAAATCTCATCGTTGCTCAGCGACGTCGCCGGCCGCGTTCCCGCTGTCGTCGCACCCGCAATTTGCGTTTCTGTGTTCGTAGCCATGTTCGCCTTGTTTCCTTTAGCGCTAACAATCAGCGCTCACATCCGCCCTTGCAGTGGCGCAGCATGCTGCGCGCTGTTTTACCCACCAACCCAAACCTGTCATTCCGAGCGAAGCGAGGAATCTGCTTTTATCGACTTGCCTGTCCGCTATTGCCTGAACATCCGCCCGCGATCGACGGCACAATGCTTACGGTATCTCCGTCCTTCGTAACCGTCTGCTCCTTCGCCAAATACCGAATATCTTCATCGTTCAAGTAAACGTTCACAAAGCTCCGCAAATGCCCCTGCTCGGTAAACAAATGCTTCTTGAGCTCCGTAAACTCAGCGGTTAGCTGCGCCAGCGCTCCGGCCACCGAACCAGCCGACACTTCCGTCGAATCCCGCTTCCCCGCGTAAACTCGTAGCGGCGTCGGAATAATCACTTTTACCGCCATATTCTCACTCCCTCTCGAAGGCCTCAGCCATCAGATGTCTCACGTTACGCCACCGATTCAGCTCGCCGTAGGGTCACGGCATGCCGTGCCCGTCTTCGCGTCACGCTGAAGCTCACGCCGATGCAGCCTCGCGTTCGTTCTTTCCAGCGTTACGGCGCGATCCGTCCCGCACCTCAATGCCCTCCGAAGAAAATTCCTCCCGGTCATCATTCAGCCGCCAGGACGTCATCTCCTCCGGTTTTCCGTTCGCCACGCTCACAATAATGTAGCTGTACCATGGCCAAGCATGTTCCCGATCAAATTCGCTCGGCCGCGCCGGATGATCCGGGTGCGAATGATACCAGCCCACCACTTCCATTTCCTGTTCCCCCGCAGCCTTCTCCGCCGCACGCACATCTTCCGAGGTAACCGAAAAACGATTCCGCGGCGAGTCGTCCCGCCGATTCACCAGCGGATACAGCCCCAAAATCTCTCGCACAATCTTGCGCCCGTCAATCAACTCCTCCCGCCCCAGCAGCGCCCCGCAACACTCATGTGGATACGTCTCCGCCCCATGCGCGCGAATCTTCCCCGCCAACTCCGTAGTAATCGTAACCGGCGCCGTAATTTCCATATTCTCTCCGCGACCAAAAAAATCCTTATGGGTCGTGGCTTCAGCCACGACATTGACGCCGCGACACTGACTTGGCTTTAGCCGCTGAACTCCACGCCGCGAGGAACTCTTAGCCTCATTTACCCTTCGTCCCAAAATCTCTCATTCAAATACTTAGCCGCCGAATCCGCAAAAACAGTAACAATCACAGCCTTCTCGCCATCCGGAATTCCCGCCGCCACCCGCAACGATCCGACCAGCGCCGCACCCGCGCTAGGACTGAGCAACAACCCTTCTTCCCGCGCCGCCCGTTTCACCATCACGTAAGCCGCTTCCGTACTCACCAGCAAATTCTCATCCGCCAGCCCATCATCATAAATTGCCGGACGCATCGCCGTCGCCATATCCTTCCAGCCTTCCAGCCCATGAAACGGCCCATCCGGCTGCAAGCTGATGCAACGAATCCGCGGGTTCAACTCCTTTAGTCTCCGCGTAGTCCCCATAAACGTCCCACTGGTACCTAGTCCTGCCACAAAATGCGTAACCCGCCCGCCGCTCTGCTCCCAAATCTCATTCGCCGTAGTCCGGTAGTGGGCCATCCAATTCGCATCATTGCTGTACTGATCCGGATAAAAATATCTCTCGCGATCACCCGCCACAATTTCATGCACTCGGCGGATCGCTCCATCCGTGCTCTCATCCCCCGGCGTAAACACCAGCTCCGCGCCATAAGCGAGCAACATTTTTTTGCGCTCCGGCGAAGCGCTATCCGGCAAACACAGTTTCACCGGATACCCCATCGCCGACCCAATCATCGCGTAAGCAATCCCGGTATTCCCGCTGGTTGCATCAATGATCGTCTTACCCGCCCGCAGCGCTCCAGAAGCCAGCCCCGCTTCAATCATGCTCAGCGCCGCGCGATCCTTCACCGACCCGCCAGGATTAAACCACTCCGCCTTCGCGCAAATTTCCACATCCCTTGCCTGTGCAAGCTCCCGCGCAATGCGCTCCATGTGCAGCAGTGGCGTATTCCCAATTCGCGCCAGCACGGACTCGCCCACGCGAACCCGTTGCGCGACTCCGCGATTCACCACCGGCACACTCACCAATGATCCCCTTCCCATGTAGGTGCCGGACTTTAGTCCGGCCTGCGTTTGCCCTTTGCTGATCCTCTGCCGTAACTCAGCGGTGATTGCCGCCCCATGCCCCTCAACCACCCATTCGATGCCGCCGCCCCATTCCAAGATATATACCGCGAGTTTACCGCAACTTACACGAATCACCCGCATCTCCATAGACAATCGCGACGCCGCACAAAAAAGTGGGGGCTAACCGCGCCCCCACCTTCTTTCCCACGCGCTCGCCGGCCGTCTCTTAATACGTCAGGTGCAACGCGAACTGAATCAGCCGCGGACTACCGATCGTGTTCTGAATGAACCCCGCACCGAAAGGCGCCTTCCCATTGCCAATCGCGCCGCCTGAACCTGCCACCCCCGGAATCGTTCCAAGCCACTGGCAGGAAAACCCGGACGGCGAAGTTTGCACGTTGGGCCCGAAACAGGGGTCCAGGCTGAAGTTCGCGTTCGGGGCGTCAAAGCTCGGATGATTGAAGATGTTGAAGAATTGCGCCTCGAACCGCAGCCCGATCCGTTCCTTCAGCCTGATCGTCTTGAACACGCTACTGTCGAAGCGTGCCTGGAATGGCCCTCGGTACGCATTTCGCGCCGCCCCGGCAAATGCCGTCTCCGAAAAATCGCACGCCGCCGTCGGCGAAGCATTGTCCGTCGTCGGACCGCAGGGCGGCACGCCGTTGGTCCCCGGCGCGTTGATCAGCACCCCGAACAGCGCGCCGTTCAGCACCGGGTTCATCGGGTTCACTCCTGTGGTTCCCTGTAACTTCGTGCTCGCCACGGTTCCTCCGGGAATGGCTAGCAATGGATTGGTGATAAAGTTGTCCGCGGAAAAGTACTGGCTGCCGACGGTCCCGGAAAAGTCGATGACGCTGTATGGCAGGCCGCTTTCCGCCGTCGTAATTCCCGAAATGCCCCAGCCGTTCGCCACGTATTTGAGGAACCCGGAAGACTTCGTGAGGTTCGGCACGTTGTATACGTAACTGACCGTGATCACGTGCGTGCGGTCGAATCCCGAATTGCCATACGCCGTCGATGGCTGCAGCGGATTGTTTCCGTTGAAGAACAGTCCTTCGGAAATTCCGCTGCCTTCATCCAGCGTGTGCGACCACGTATAGGAAGCGTTGACTGTCAGCCCGTGGCTCAACAGTTTCTTCACCGAAACCTGCAGCGCATTGTAGTTGGAGACTCCCTCGGCCTCCCAGAAATCCGAGTTCGGGTTATAGCCCACAAACGGCGTCCGCAATCCGGTATTTCCATCCGCACCGGTGAACTCTCCGTTCGTTGTTCCCACCTGCTCGGTAAGCAGCGTGCCGAACCCTCCGTTCGCATCCGTCGCTTGATATCCGTAGGAATAAATCTGTCCGTTGATCGGGTGCGTTGGCGTCGCAATCCCCGGCTGGTTGAAGGGGATCGGCAGCAGTAAATGTTGTCCGTGATTGCCCACGTATCCAACGTCCAGCAGCAATGAAGCGAACGGCTGCCACTGCACATCCAGGGTCCAGTTCTCGGAATACGGCAGGGTATTCGCAGGGTCGTACCCGCCAAATAGGAACGACAACTCCGGCGTTCCCGTCGGCGTACACGTCGGCGTCACCACCACGCAACCGCTCAATCCCGATAGATTGTGCACCAGCGCCTCAACACCCGTAAAATTTGCCGGCGGCGACGGTGGCGCCACCGTGCCGAACGGGTTGTTTCCCAGGCAGCCCTGCCCCGTACACGTCGTATTGAAAGGCACCGTGAAAGGCTGCTCTGTGGTCACGCCAAACGGTCCGCTGATTCCCAAGCCGGCGCTCGCGGAAAACTCCGTAAAAAATTCGCCGCGGTCCGCATATAGGCCAAAGCCCGCCCGCACTACCACGTTCTTCAGGAAGCTCGGCGTCCACGCAACTCCGATTCTCGGTTGAAACAGCCATTGCCGTCCCGTCAGCGTCGAATTGTTCACGCAGAAAGGCTCCTTGGTTTTGCAAAACTCGCTGTTATTCCCCGCCACTACCAGTCCGATGTCATTGATCGTGTCCGTCGCCAGGTCAAAGTTATAGTCCTTGGGATAGAAGTTGGTCAGCAATCCATTCTTTTCCGTGAGTGGGCCGTCCCAGTCCCATCGCAGCCCGGCCGTGATCGTCAGATTGGACCGCATTTTGAAGCTGTCCTGCGCGTATACTCCCGTTTGCTTGGCCCGGAAATAACGGTTCGTCTCTCCGTTCAGAAGCAGCCCGCTTCCGCTTCGTCCGCCCATCGTCCCCGTCGCAAAATCCGAAAACGTGCTGAAGTTGAACGTGGCCACCTCATTTTCCCGGTTGGTCACATTCAATTGCCCGTAGTCCCCGTCGAATCCCAGTGACACCGCGTGTCTCCCGTGTGTCCAGTTATACGTCGTCCCGATTTGAAAGTGATTTTGGAATACTCCCGCATTTGCGAAATTGTTTGATGGTCCAATGTTGAGCCCGAAGCCCGTTCCCGAACCGCCGTCCGAGACCGCGATACCTGGAAAAACCGAGCTCCCGAGAATATTGATGCCCACGTCGCTCGGTGCAATTTGCTGCCCCGTGGTTGCGTTGGCGACCTGCCGGATGAATCCGATTCGTTGATCCCACGTCGTGTTCGGCGTTAGGACCGTCGTGTTATCCAGCGAAAATACCTGGCTTCCCGCTTGCAAACTTTGCGCAAACCCCAGCACTTGACTCACCGCAAATGGACTCGTCGAAGGGTCATTCTGAAAGTAGTACTTCCCCGCCAGCCGGTCGTTGGCGTTGAACACGTAGTCGATATTCGCGTTCACCTGGTCCGCGCTGAAGGTGCTTGGCGGGCCACTGTTGAGGGCGTTTCCGCCCAGCGTCCCGATCAGCGTCGGATTGAATACGCTCGCCGACGGAATCAGAAACTGGCCGTTGCTCGTCTTTGCCTGTAGCAGCTTCAGCGACGCGGGATCGATCTGCGACGCCGTGACGCACGGCGAATTTCCTGGCGTTCCGCAATTCAACCCGCTGGCTAAGGTGGCTAGCGTCGCCGCGCTCCGGTCACTCGACAGACAGGTCGCCGGCGTTGGGTTCGTGGGATCCACGCATGGCACGTTCGCGAACTCGGTCGAGCCGTTCGTCGCGTCCGTGACCCGCTGCCCCTGGTACGAACCGTAGAAAAACAGTTTGTCCTTTTTAATCGGTCCGCCTAGTGTCGCGCCGAACACGTTGCGGTGCATCGGTTGTCGCGGAATTCCCGCCGCATTGAAGAAAAACGGATTGGCATTGAGTCCCGTGGACTCGTGGTCCTCATAAATCACCCCGTGATAGTCGTTGCTTCCCGACTTCGTCAGCACCGAAACGTGCGCCCCGCTGTTCGCTCCCTGCGAAACGTCGTACATCGACGTATTCACATGCACTTCTTCCACGGTCTCCTTCGGCGGTGTCGGTAATCCTTGGCCGATCGCGTCGAACACCGACGTGTTCGTCTGTATTTGGCCGCCCGCCAGAAATTGTTCGTTCGTGTTCAACACAAACCGGCTCTCCCCGATCGAACTCGCCGAAAGCCCGTTGAACAGGTTGTTCGCCGTTACCGAATTGAAGCTGAAACTGTTGCTCGTGTCCCGCTGTCCATTCGCGAAAATGTCCTGGTTTCCCAACCCCGCGTTCACACCCGTCCCGCTCAGAAAGTCCGCGTTCACCCCCGGCGAAAGAATGGCCAGTTGCGTAAAACTACCCGTTCCCAGTGGGATGTTTTCGATCAGGTCGCTGCCTAGCGTGTAGCCGTTGGTCATGTCCGTCTGGTTCAGCACCGGCGTCGACTTCACCGTCACCGTCGACGACACCTCTCCGGGCTGCAGCGACGCATTGACCGTCGCCGTGCGGTTTCCTTGCACCACAATTTGCGAGAACACCTCGGTCTTGAATCCGCCCCTCGTGAACGTCACCTCATACGTGCCGATCGGCAAGTCCACGAAACTGAACGATCCATCCTTCTTTGTTTCCGCGGTCCGCGCCAACCCTGTCTCCACATTGTGAATCTTCACCCCGGCGCTTGCCACCACCGCTCCCGAGCTGTCTGTCACCGTGCCGTTAATCGATCCCAAAGTCTGCTGCGCCCGCAGCGTTCCCGCACCTACCAATGCCAGCGCTACAAACATGCAAAACGCAAGACAGGACCTGCGCACAAAGTTCCTCATCAGAACACACCCCTCCAATAGCGAATTTACTTACAAACACACCCGGGCGGCGTCACGAGCCCTGACGGATTGCAACTCTCGTGGCACCGCTTTATCACAGCTTTTTCGGAACGCGGTATTCAAAAATTAAGCGAGTCAGATTAACGATTCAGAAACGCCAGATTACCGACCTGTGAATTCCACCCTGTTCGCTTGCGTCAACCTCTCTGGTCTTGGCGACGCCCCACCGCACCGCGCCCTCGTCCGAACCCTAGACGCAGTATTAGTACCGCCGGTACCTCTACGGTCCATTTTCCCGAATCGGAACACTGCGCATGAGCACCGCGTGTGCGCGGTCTAACATTTCCCCAAAATATCCCTTGACGTCCCGCCACGTATTTGGTATATTAATTAATGGTTAGAGGTGTATCTTGGCCTCGCCGAAGTTGCGCCGGCCTGGCCGTGGCACGCCACGTTCTCGTAGTTACCACCTGGCTAACACTTTGGCCTCCTAACTCCTTTGCAACGAACACTTGCAGAAGGTTGTGAAAACAAAGGAACTTTAACTCCCTTTGTTTTCACAACCTTTGAAGAAACACAAGGCGGGTAGTCCGATTGCTTTACAGAAACTCCCGCTTTCATTACTCTAATTGCTATGTGGAATGTTGAAGATCGCTTCTCGTCCAAATCTATTGAAGGCCTAGCCGCCCTCGGTTTTTCCGTCGGCAGCACTCGCGGCGTGGTCCGCGTTGAAAAATACGGCTGCGGCGCCGAATTTCGTCAGGGTACCGATGGCGCCTTTCAGATGACCATTCTCCCCACCATCATGCTGAAAGGGCAGTTCACCCGCTTGTGGGACGCCGGCTACCAAAAATTTCTCCTCGCCGACGACGGCGTAAAACTCCCCGCCCTCGCCACGCATCTCGAAGGCCTGCGCAGATTCAACGAAGAGCTGCGCACCGCTCTCGGCGTTCCAACTTTTTACAACGAAGCCCTCGGCTCCGTCAGCCAAGTCAGCGTCTACGATCGCGTCAAAGGCCGCACCGGCGACGTCCCGGACAAAACCGTCGGCGCGCACAGCCCCGGCGGCCATCATTAGGAATCACCGCCGCTCGACGCTTTTTTGTAGCGGCCGCCTTCTGAGGCGGACGCTTTTCGTGAACAGCGCCGCGATACCGTCCGTCCAAGCAACTCTCACCACGAAAGGACCTTCTTAATCATGGGTAGAGTCATCGCTCTAATGGACGATCTTTTCTTTCAGATGAAACTAGCCGAAACCGCCAAACACCTGGGCGTCGAAATAAAGGTCGCCACCAATGCCGATGCCCTCCAAACCTTGCTCGATCCCTTACCCAAACTCGTGGTCATTGACCTAAACGCGCGCAGCAACCCCATCGCCGCCGTGCAGCAACTGCGCCACTCCTATCCCGATCTGCGCATCGTCGCGTTCCTCTCTCACGTGCAGCGCGATCTCGCCGCGCAAGCGCAAGCCGCCGGTTGCACCGAAGTTCTGCCACGTTCCGCCTTCACGCAAAATCTCGCCGCCATTCTCGAAACCGCCAAGGACTAAATGCTTCCGAATCTCATGCCCGCGCATTTCGCAACAAAATCCTCGCGGCCACATCTTCCAGCCGCCGTCGTTGCCCCCATCGTTGCAATGACCAAGATGATTTTTTTCCTCACCGTTATTTCTCTCGTGCCGTTCCCATCCCTCACTCTCGCGCAAGAGTCCAGTTCCCTTACCTCTCCCTCGGACGCCCCTGTCGCCTCCGGTCCCTCCGGTGCGCTGAGCCAGGCGCTTTCCGCCGCTTGCTCGCAATCGCAAATCGAGTTCGCAAAATTTCTGACCGCTCGCAACAAACAATCCTTCGCCCGCATGACTCCCGCTGCGCGCATCTCCCTCATGAAACGCTTCGTGCTTCTCAGCCAACCCGGCAAGCCTACCGTCACGCTGAATCCCTCGGGACGCCCCACCGTGCGCTGCGATACTCCCGACGGCGCGGCGGAAATTCAAATCGGGGGCGCCGATCAGCAAGACAATCTCGCTTTTTTCCCGGTCGAACTCCGCGACGCTACTGACACCGCCGGCACCGACGTCATCCGCGTAAACATGGGTCTCATCCGCGAAGACAATCAATGGCGCATTCTCTCCATCGGCCTCGTCCTTCTCGATCTGCCCTCTCTCGAACTCGAATGGAATTCCGCGGAAATGACCGCCAACGAAAACGCCGCCCTCGAATCCCTCAAAGCCGTGGCGCAAGCCATCGAAATTTATCGCCGCACGTACACGCGTCTGCCAGACACTCTCTCCCAGCTCGGCCCGCGCCCCGAAGCTCCCAAGACTCCCAGCGGCAAAACTCCTGCACCTAAAGCAAGCGACAAGCCTTCCGCTGAATTCGCCGATCTGCTCGACGCCGATCTCGCCGCCGGAAAAAAAGACGGCTACGCCTTTCGCTACGTTATCCTTGGCGCCAGCGGCCTCGGTGCCGTCGCGCAATTTGAACTCGCCGCTTCCCCCGCCCCTTACGGCCAGGCCGGACGCCGCTCCTTCTTTCGCGACGCCAACGGCACCATTCACGCCGCCGATCGCAAAGGCGCCATCGGCAGCATCTCCGACCCCAAAGCCGAATAGCGCACGGCCCTTGGCCGCAAACTTTCGCGCAGTAATTTGGTGTGCGGCGGTTTACCTTGAGCGCTCTGCGCGATGGGCTTGACGCCGCTTTCGCGGTTATTGCGCCTTCTTGATCCGAGCGTTTACTCGCGTACTCTCACCCCACTCCCTGTTACCAATAAGCAATCCCCGCTTTAGTACTCTTGTCCCGCACTAAGCTTTCTCTCACAATGGTCTCGGGTCATTCCTTTCTTCCCGCGCCGCTTTCTCGCGACAGCGAGTTTAGCGACTGCCCGCAAGGTCTCCGCAGGCTTACGGAGACTTGCATGCCGGATCCACCGGCGGACCGTCGCGGCTCGCCTCGGTTCCCTGTAGCCATGGACGCGGAAGCCACCGACCTGCTCACACGGACGATGGTAAAGCTGCGTTGCTCCGACCTCAGCTTAAGCGGCTGTTACCTGGACACTCTCAATCCCATGGATCCCGGTACGCCCGTGTGGGTCCATCTCGTACACGGTGGCCACATCTTCGAAGCGCAGGGCAAGGTAGCGTACGCGGTTCTCCGCCTCGGCATGGGCGTCGCTTTCGCACAACCCATCCCCGCGGACCAGTTGGCCGTTCTTAGTGACTGGCTCGCGGAAGCCGGCGCCTCCACCACTCCGCAGCCTTCACTTTTCGGCAGCAGCGCATCGCGCTAGCCATTCGGTTCGTTCTCCGCCCAATTCACGTTTGTAACCAACCTGCGTTGACGCTACTATCATGGAATTCCCAATGCGCTCGCTTGCTTCACTTTTTCGCGCGACTTTGCTGCTTTTGCTCGTGGCCTGCTTCCTCCCGGTCTCCGCCGATCCTCGCGCGCAAAGCGATTCCATCTTCGGCCCACTCCCTGTCTTCGAATTTCACAGCGGTTTCTGGCTCAATCTTCATCACATGCTTTACGAGCAGGCCAAAGCGCTACGCGACCCTTCCGAACATCCCACGCCCGGCAAATACGCACACTCGTTTCTTGACCGCGCTCCCGAGCCGCATCCCGCGCTAACGGCCGCCGAGCAGCGCCTCTGGAACGACGCCGTCAATTTCTACGTCGTCAATTACGCCGATCGCGACCTGCTCTTCAGCAACGATTTGGTAATCCTGAAAAATCAGCTCGGCGATTTCGAAGATTGCGACGAACTCTCTGGCGCAAAAAAGAAAACTTGCGACGCCGGCCTGCCCCCCAACATCACTCACGTTTTAGAATCCGCCGGCGCCATCTATCGCGCCCACTATTGGTCCGCCCACGACCGCGCCAACCGCCAGTGGATCGCCATGATCGCGCCGCTCATTCGCGAACAAGGCGTCGGCATCTCCGAGCGTCTTGCCGCCGCTTATCAAACCAAGTGGCCCAAGCCCAAAATTCGCGTCGACGTTTCTGTCTACGCCAACTGGGCCGGCGCCTACACCACGCTCGATCCGCTGCGCGTCACCATCTCCAGCCTCGACCCACGCAATCAAGATACCGCCGCGCTTGAAGTCCTTTTCCACGAAGCCTCCCACGGCATCGCCGAACCCGTCGAGCAAGCCATCGTCCGCGAATGTCGCCAGCGCGACAAAGCCATTCCCCGCGACCTCTGGCACGCCCTAGTTTCCTACACCACCGGCGAACTCATCTACACCGCCATGACTCCTGATAACTCCATCTCTCCCCCCGATAACTCCGTCCCCGGTGGCGGCGCCAGCCCCTACGCTATTCGCGAAGGCCTCTACGCCCGCGGCTGGGACGACTATCTCCCTCTACTCACCCGCTTTTGGCAACCCTACCTCGACGGCCACGCCTCCTTCGACGACGCCATCGCCCGCATGGTCTCCTCCCTCTAAGCTACTGAGATTTTCTCCTAGGATCCGCGCAGGGCGCTTGCCTCTGATCCTGCGGCTTTTCTCGAACTCCGGCACCCAATTCGCCGCGCCCGGCCCTCTAACGCAAAGGAGCTCAATATGCCGACAAAAAAATCCTCAACAAAACGAAAATCGCCCAGTCACAAATATGGCCCCGCCGCCGCAAAAAGCGTGGAACGCGCCATGCACCGCGAAAAGCGCGGCACGCTAAAATCCGGCAAGGGCGGCAAAGGCGGCACCGTCACCTCGCGCAAACAAGCCATCGCCATCGGCCTCTCCGAAGCCCGCAAAAAAGGCGCAAAAGTCCCCAAAAAGAAATCCTAATATTTTTTTTGGAGTGCGGCGGCTTGACGCCGCTTTCGCACATGAATCACTGCCGCCAAATAACGACGAAGCAACGAGGATTATTAGCGCCAGTTTTGTGGGTCGGAGCTTCAGCTCCGACATTCAGCAGTCGGCAACCAATCGGCTTCAGCCCCTGAAGTAACGTTCGACAATCTTCATCCGCAACTTGCTTAGTTCACCGAGCGCCACGCCTCACGCATCAAACGAAACCCCACCCGCGCCCGATCCCGTCGATGTCCCTGAGGACGTCCCCGAACCCGTCCCCGTCGACAATCCATCACCCTGCGAGAATTGTGCAAAGTCCGCCTGCAACGACCCATACGCCGTCTGCGCCGCCGTAAGATTCCCCGCCTGCAGCGCCTGCCCCAACTGACTAAACAATGTGCTGATCGGATTCCCCGACCCGCCGCCGGACACGCCGCTCGCGCCGCCCAGCCGGTGATGCTGATGCTCGCGTTGCACCGGCCCCGCCGGACTCTTCCCCCCCACGCCCTGAAGATCCTGCTGCAGCGTAGAAAAATCCGATTGCGCCGCCGACAAATTTCCCGACTTCAAATCCTGCGCCAACTGCTGGAACGCCTGCGTAACCGGATTACCCACATTGCCGCCCGGCCCTGCTGCAGTCGTACTTCCCGCTGAAGCCGTACTTCCCGCCCCCGTCGCAGCTCCGCCAGACGCCCCACTCCCCTGCGCCCGTCCCTGCTGCAACGCCGAAAAATCCGTCTGCGCCGCAGACAAATTTCCCGCCGCCAAATCCTGCCCCAACTGCTGAAACTCCTGCTTCAACTTCTGCGCCGCCGTCTGCACTCCCTGCGCCGCACCAATTCCAAACAATCCGCTCAAGATCCCCGTAACCGCCATGGCGTTCCCCCCTCACCAAACTCCGGTGTCCACGATGCTCAATCGGCAGTCCGCCGCAAGACTTCAGCGCCGCCACAGTCCCATCAAGCACCTGCTATGCCAACCGCTCCCCACAACGCCACGCACAACGCCACGCGCAACCTCCTCCATCGCAACGTCTTACCCAAGCCCCAACCACCGCCGCCTCCCATCCGCACACCACGTAGGCAAGCTCGCCACGCCAACCCGGCAATCCTTGCCGGCCTGTTCCGGTTGCCCGTCTTCTGGGTCTAAGTCCTCGGACCTATTTCGCCGGACGCGACCCGGCGATCAAGATATCCACCAGCCTTTTGGCACTTTGCTGCCAGTCGGGGCTGGCTGGTATAAGGGCGACGCCGATCAGCGCGCGGAGAAAATCGTTGGGGTCGAGATTGCTCCGAAGATCGCCGCTGCGGATGGCGCGCTTGGCCAGCGTTTCAATCGCTCCACGGATCTGACCGCGAGCTCCTTCATACAACCTCGAAGGGCCCCCGACCACCGTATTCAGCGCCGGGGCGATGATCAGCTTGGCCGCCATGTGGTCCACGAATAGCAGCATCCAGGCCCGCAGCGCTTCGAGCGGAGGCATGGCCGCGGCGAAGTGGTCTGCTGCGGCCGCTAACTTTTCCACCTCCGCGCGATAAACCGCCTCGATGAGCGCATCTCTTGTGGGAAAGTGGCGATACAGCGTCCCGGGTCCGACGCCGGACTGCTTGGCGATGTCGTCCAGGCTGGCGTTCGCACCATCACGGGTAAAAGCCTCCTTGGCAACTTCCAGGATGCGCTGGCGGTTGCGCTGCGCATCCGTGCGCGGCTTGCGAGATGCGGATTTTGTGGGTTTTGTAGGCATCGACGAAAATAAGCAAAATAATTTGTAACCGGAGACAGCCTCCGGTAATCTATCCATACGGAGACTATCTCCGTTTCTATCAAAGTGGCCATAGTTCGTCAAGCTGACGATGGTTCCGTCAAAGACGATATCCCGTCAAGGTCGCTTGCGCACGCGCCACCGGCAGGAACATCGCTCAGGAGGAAAGAACATGCGTGTATTCGTCACAGGTGCTACAGGATTCATCGGCTCGGCTGTCGTTCCAGAGCTAATGAAAGCGGGCCACCAGGTACTGGGGATGGCGCGCTCCGATGCGGGCGCGAAATTTCTTGAAGGCATCGGCGCCAAAGTGCATCGCGGGGATCTAGAGGACCTCGACAGCCTGCGCAAGGGAGCGGAGCAGTCGGATGGCGTGATTCACCTGGCCTTTAACCACGACTTCTCGAAGTTCGAGGCGGTCTGTGAGACCGACAGGCGCGCCGTCGAGGCCCTCGGCTCAGGGATTGCTGGCTCAGACCGTCCACTCGTAATTACCTCCGGGACAGGAATCGTCCGGACGCAAGGGCGCCCCTCGACGGAAGATGATGCCGCGAGCTCCGCCATCCCCCGCGTAGCCTCGGAACAGGCCGCAGCTGCACTGGCGGCGCAGGGCAAGCGCGTTTCGGTGGTGCGCCTTCCGCAGGTGCACGACACTGTCAAGCAAGGTCTCATCACCTATCTGATCGCCGTGGCCCGCCAGAAGGGTGTCTCGGCGTACGTCGGCGACGGACTAAATCGCTGGACCGCGGTGCACGTGCTGGATTGCGCGCGGCTGTACCGCCTGGTGCTGGAAAAGGGCAAAGCGGGAGCCCATTACCATGCGGTCGCCGAAGAGGGCGTGTCGCTTCGCGACATCGCCGACGTGATCGGCCGCGGCCTGAAACTCCCGGTAGTCTCGATCTCGCCGGAAAAGGCCGCCGAACACTTTGGCTGGCTCGCGCACTTCGTGGCCTTCGACATACCGGCCTCCAGCGCGCTCACCCAGGAACGACTGGGATGGCGCCCAATCGGCCCGGCGCTGCTCTCCGATCTCGAGAGCATGAGCTACTTCCCAGCCTGAAAATTCCAAGGTGTGGGTGATCGTCATCAACAGTTCAACAGGGCAAGTTCCTTGATTTTTTCGAAATCTAAATTAAAGAAAACATCCCGTCTGTCCAAAGCTTTCGACTATTTCCGATTGATCTTCGCGCACTCGGCGATAAATGTTTCTCGAAGTTCTGGCGTCGCCCGGAATGAAGTCTCCGCAGTCAATCGCTGAAAGAGCGATTCGGGATTTGCAACGCCACGCGCACCTGCCGCGAGCAATACGCCTAACGTTCCAGTGGTGGTGATCCCGCGTCGCCGTGCTTCGAGCCGGCCTTGCCGTTCATCGATCAACAGAAGGTCCGCGCGTGCCTCTTGCGCCAGTAGGATGGCCTCGCGTTCGCCGGGATCCAGCACTTGAAGACTCTCGTCTTGTGAAAATACGACGGCGCGAACCTCGATCCACGAGGGAATCCGCGACATCCAAGCGGCCACCGCCTCCGGCGCGCGAGGATGACGCAGTTCCTGCATCACCGCTGTTGGAACGAGGACCGCTCCGAAAATCTTGTTTAGGAGTTCATCCGCATGAAGTTGAATCAGGTAGTTCAGCGGAGAGGCATCCGCGACGACGATCATGCCTATCGGGGGTTCTCAACCCCGGACATCACCCGTAGTTTGTTCAGGGAATCGAGGTCTTCAGCAAGCTCTTGCGTGCCGTAGGCGTGGTCGCTGACGCCGCGATTCTTCAGGAATATCTCAAACTCGAATCGCGAAGTGAAGCCGAGAAGTCGTCCAGCTTGATATGCCGTCAAGCCGCCGGAACGATACCCGGCAATGGCGACAGCCTCAAGCGCCTCTCGTGCGGGGTCGGGATGTTGCTCGAGGTCGTTGGGCAATTCCACGGTGATTCGCACGTGATGACTCCTAAATGCGGCAAGCGCAAGATTACCATGCAAAATGCCTACGGAGGACGACAACATAGAAACCTAATCCTGAATCGACCGCGTTCTGCCAGTTTTTCGTTCGCCTGTCTTTCCACAGACTCCCGTCGCCCTGTCCAGGGAACTTGGGGACCAGAATAGCCCTGATTCTAAACCCATCGAATTCGATGGATTTAGAAAGCAGGCCGGGCTGAACAGCTTCAGCCAGCAATGACCGATGGCGCCCCAATGCCCAGCACAAACGACTTGGCGTCAAGGCCGTAACGCGATAGAATTGTGTACGCAGAGGTACGCAGGAGTCCACCGATGGCAACCCTCAGAGTAGGCATTCGCGAGTTTCGCGAAAAGCTCGCCGCATATCTCCTGGAGTCTCAGGCGCCAGTAGCCATTACACGGCACGGCGACACCGTCGGATACTACATCCCCGCGCGCCGCAAACGCAGCGTCGCGGAGCGTGCCGCGTTCAAAGACGCCGTCGACCGTCTCCAAGAAACGCTCAAATCCGAAGGCCTGTCCGAGGACGAGATCGTCAAGGATTTCAAAGCCTGGCGCTCCGGCCGCAGGAAGTAAAAGTTGGCTAAAGGGATAGTACTGGACGCCAATATCCTGCTGCGCGCCGTCTTCGGGCAGCGCGTGCCACAAATCCTGAGTCTGTACGCGGACGGCGTAAGTTTTTATAGTCCGGACGTCTGTCTTGCCGATGCCCGGGAATATACCGTCAAGTTGTGCGCGCGCCGCGGTCTCGACCCACTCCAGGCCCTCGCGGTTCTCGATGGCATAGCGGGAATCGTCGAAATCGTAGACCGCAGCTTGTACGAAGACTACGAGCAGCTGGCTCGCGAACGCATTCAAATCCGTGATCCAGAAGATTGGCCGATCGTCGCCGTCGCCCTCTTACTCGATATACCCATTTGGACCGAAGATCGAGACTTCTTCGGCGCTGGCATCCCGACCTGGACCACGGACCGAGTCGAATTGTACTTGCGAGATTAGTAGAACGCACACTCACCACCATCGTTCGAACGTAATGTTTGGGTTTTCTTGGATTCATCTTTTCTGGAGTTTGTTCTTTTCAGGGTGCCCCACCCTCGGTTTTTGAGGGTGGGGTCTTGGTTTGCTGTTTGCTCCATTTCTTTCGGCCATCATTGGACCTGTTTTAGACCATGGAAGACGGACCATGGAAGACGATAGGTACAGACGTGACCCGCACCACCATCGTTCGAATGCTACTATAAAGTACTATTGACATGCGATTACGGCCTTGCTATCCTCTGCCATGTCTCGCGCAAAATCCATCTCCGCCCCAACCTCTCCGCTTCACCCAGCCACACCTTCGCCGTCCGAGCCTCATTACTCCGTCACCGCATCCCTTCGCTCTTGCGCACCGCCGCAAAAACGCGATCCTTTCTTTTCAACAGCTTGCGCACTCTTCTTAATTCGCGATTCCGCCTATCTCTTGTGTTTTGTTAGCGCTGCGCACTCTTTGCCAAAAACACCCGGGCGTAGGGTTGGCCTCTCTAGCCAAATTCCTGGTGAAATTCCCAACGTCCCTGTAACCCCAACAGAATCTGTCTCTTTCACGCGAATCCCTCTAAACCCAATGGAATCTTACTCTTTCGCACGAATCGCCCCTAAACCCAACAGAATCTTACTCTTTCAACATGACCGCCTCTAACCCCTTTAGTGTCTATCTCTTTCGTAAATGGGGGTGGGGGTGGGTCCCCTTCTGTCCCAACCTCCTCACCTCATTGCTTTGCCTCGTTGTCAGCCTCTTCAGGTTTGTTCGTCGCCCGGCGATATGCTAGGCTCTCTTTTGCAGATTTCGTGCGGCGACGCCCCGAACGTCCTCGCGGCGCGCGCGTTCTCTCCCTCCTCGCTTCCCGCAGCTCGCAGCGCGAGAGGTGTCCATCGGGAGGGGCGCACACCGCCGACTCGCGGCGGCCGTTCAGGAAACGCCAGGCCGTTGCGCACAAAAACGCTGGACGGGTATTTTCATTCGCCGCTGCACCGACGTCGGGGCCCCAACAGACGTCAGGGCCTTAAAGGAAGAGATCCCATCATGTCCGCCACGCAGACCAAGACCGAAAAAGAGCCTGTCGAGATCAAGCTCGCGCACTCGCCAGACTCCGACGACGCCTTCATGTTCTACGCCCTGGCCACGCACAAGCTGCAAACTCCCGGCTACAAGTACACCCACGTACTCTCGGACATTCAAACGCTGAACGAAGCCGCGCTCACCGAAACCTACGACGTCACCGCCGTCAGCTTTGCCGCCTACCCTTCGCTGCGCGATAAATACGTGCTGCTCGATTGCGGCGCCAGTTTTGGCGAAGGCTACGGCCCCATCGTGGTCTCCGGCAAACACATCAAGAAAGAAGAATTGGCCGGCAAACGCATCGGCGTCCCCGGATTGCAGACCACGGCGTACCTGACGCTGAAACTTTTCGAGCCCAATTTTGAAGCGGTGGTGATTCCCTTCGACAAGATTATTGACGCGGTGCAAAACGGCGTGGTGGAAGCCGGCCTGCTCATCCACGAAGGCCAGCTGTTCTTTCCGCAGCTTGGATTGCATCGCATCGTCGATCTTGGCATCTGGTGGCAGGAACTGACGGACCTTCCGTTGCCGCTGGGCGGCAACGCGGTGCGCCGCGCGCTGGGTCCGAAGCTGGGGCGGCAAGTCGCCAAAGTGATTCGCGACAGCGTCTCCTATGGCCTCGAGCATCGCGAAGAAGCGCTGAACTACGCCATGCAGTTTGCGCGCGACATGGACACGGAACTGGCCGACAAATTCGTCGGCATGTACGTAAATAAATGGACCTTGGGCTACGGCGACCGCGGCAAAAAAGCCGTCACCGAGCTGATCGCGCGTGGCACCGCCGCTGGCTTGCTCCCGGGTCCGCCAGAGGTTGAATTTCTAAGCGAAACTTAGTTTTATAAGTGCAGACTAATTTCTTCGCCGAACGCAAATAAAAAAAACTTGTCGACACAAACGAGAAAGAATCGAAAATAGTCAGCGGCGAAAAATTAAAATCTTCTAAAAAAGTTTTGCCCGCGACTGAAGCAAGGTTTGTGCGCAACGAAGTTTTGCTGAACGGCAATTAAAGTTTCTGTCGATTGTTGCCGATACACCTGCCGTAGTCTCCTCGGCGTCGCTCGCAGCCGCATTTTCACTGCTGCCGAACGAAACACTTTCCGCGACGGCCGAGTGTGGGAGGTCATCATGGCACTCACCGGCATCGTCAATCTTGCCGAGCGGCTTCTGAATCAGTCGCAATCTCAGCCACAAACGGAACAGAACACGCCGCCAGTCACGCCGATCGTTTCGCGAAATATTTCGCCGGAAATTTCCGCCCCCGCAAATACTGTCGCCGCGCCCGTCACCGACGCGTTCACGTCCTCCGCGCAAACGCCCGCCGCGGACGCCACGGCGCAAGCCGCCGGACTTTTTAGCGTCGCGACTTCTTCACTCTTCAGCGCGGCCGCAAATTTCCTGCTAGGCAATGGCGCAACGGCTGCGGGAAATTCTGCGGCAACTCCGGCACCCGCGAGCGCCAACACGGCCGCGACATTGCAGACGGCTACGACATCGAACACGGCTTCGACATCCAACGCAACAGGCGCAGCCGCCGCAAACGTGGCCGCATCCGCGAACGCGCCGTCACCCGCGTTGCCGATCGGCAACAATGCGGCGCAATCCGCTGGCGGTACTGCGGCCGCCGCCAGCGCTCCTTCGAGTGCTGTCAATGGATCGGCGGCCACACCTTCCGCTGCAACGTCGCAAGCGGCCCCGCAAACAGCGGCTCAAACAGCTTCGCCAGACACCGCCGCGTTGCCGGCCGTCCCGCCTCCACTGCCGAGCGTGGCGCAAACCGCGACGACGAACAGCGAACTTCAAGCACTTAACACCTTGCTCGCAGCGGAAGGTCTCTCTACGGCGAACATCGCGCAAGTCGACAACGTCGCGCAATCTCTGAACGATTACAATGCAACCGATTATGCAACTCTGGTGAGTCAGCTGGAATTCGCGGCGCAAGGCCACTCGCCCGTGGCAACCGCAGCGAACACTCAAGCAGCGACCGCGCCAGACTCCTCGCTCACAACGAATCTCAGCACCGCGGCGGTGGTGAATGACGCGACAGTGGCGATCGCGGTCCCAAAAGTAAGCAGCGCCGCAGCGGGCTTGTCCAAGCCATAGAAAAATCTCGCGACGCATTTCGCCGGCGAAGACGAAATTCGGAGCGCGAGTTAGAGCGGCGCGAGCCAGACCGGCGCGCGCAAGATGAATCGTCACAATCAATCTTCTGACGCACAGAAGCCCCCACGCGTACTACGTAACTGAAACATTTCGCGCAGCTGCGGAAAATGCATTAAGTTTTCAGATTGGACCGCGTGGCAGTCAGCTCGCCAATGTGCTGCGTATTGACGACGGGCGCTCAATCACTTAGTGTTTTTAGTTGGTGCTCACACTCAACAATCGATTGTCGCTGCGTCTCGCTTCCCTTATTTTTGCTGTGGCAATGTTTGGCGAGCCAGCCGTGCGTCCGCAAACCGCGGCGGAATATCGCGATCATTCTGAAAACGGGCGGGCCGACATTCCGAAAGAGTGGCCGAGGCAGGCAGTGCGCAGCGCGCACGGCATGGTGGTCACTGACGAACAACCGGGCTCGCAAGCGGGAGTAGAAATTTTGCAACGCGGAGGAAATGCCGTCGACGCCGCGGTGGCAGTGGCTTTTGCATTGGCGGTGGTTGAACCGGCCGCGGGAAACATTGGCGGCGGCGGATTCATGCTGGTGCGGCTGGCGGACGGGCGCAACAGTTTTCTGGATTATCGGGAAGTTGCGCCGGCGCGCGCAACGCGCGATATGTATATCGGCGCGGACGGCAAGCTGGTCGCCGAGGCGTCGACGCTGGGGCCGCGCTCTGTGGCCGTGCCGGGAACCGTGGCAGGACTGGCGCTGGCGTTGAAGCTCTACGGCACGATGAAACTGGCGGAGGTGATGGCTCCGGCGATTCGCCTGGCGGAAAATGGTTTTCCTGTAACCGCGAAAATAGTACGGGAACTTGGCGAGGAGCGCGCCGGCCTAGAGCGCTTTACAGTCAGCAAACGCATTTTTCTCCGTGATGGAAATATGTTTCGCGCCGGCGAAATTCTCAAACAGCCTGAACTGGCCGCTACGCTGAAACGCATCGCACAAAATGGTGCAGATGATTTTTATCATGGCGAAACCGCGCATGTGATTGCCGAGGACATGAGCAAATTCGGCGGCATCATCACGCTGGAAGATCTGGCGAATTATCAACCCAAAGTGCGCGAAGCGCTGCGCGCAAAATACGAAAGCGACGGACACGATTGGGAAGTACTGACATCGCCGCCACCAAGTTCCGGCGGCGTGGCGATCATCGAGTCGCTGAACATGCTGGAGCACGTGGCGCTGAAAAATTGGGACGACGTGAACAGCGTGCATATGGTGGCGGAAACGATGCGGCGGGTTTTTGCGGATCGCGCGGCGTATCTGACGGATCCGGATTACACAAAAATTCCCGTGGATGGCTTGACGGCGCCGTGTTACGCGGCGGAACGCACGGCGACGATCGATCGCACGCACGCTTCGTCCAGCAAAGAAGTGAAAGCCGGTGTTCCGCACGTCTGCGGAGTGTCTGCCAGCGCGGGCGCCGCACCGGAAAAAGTTTTCGGACTGGGCGAAGGTCCGCACACCACGCATTTTTCCGTGGTGGATGCGGCGGGCAACGCGGTGGCCAGCACCTATACGCTGAACGACAGCTATGGATCGCACTTCACGTCCAGCGGCGGATTTTTGTTGAACGATGAGATGGACGATTTTTCGACACAACCGGGAGTTCCCAACGCGCTCTTTGGGCTGGTGCAATCCGATGCAAATGCCATTGCGCCGGGTCACCGGCCGCTGAGTTCAATGACTCCGACGATGCTGCTGCGCGATGGAAAACTTAGCTTTGTTACCGGCTCGCCGGGCGGCCCAATGATTATTTCGGCCACGTTGTTGACGGTGATCAACTGGATGCGCCTGGGCATGGAGGCGCAGGAGGCGATTAACGCGCCGCGCTTTCATCACCAGTGGTTGCCGGACAAGCTGGTGCTCGAGAAAGAATTTCCCGCGAGCATGGAAAGCGCATTGAACGTGATGGGCTACGAGACGAAACGCAAAGGGCATATCGGGCTGGTGAATGCGATTGGCATTGATCCGCGCAGTGGGGAGCGCCTGGGTGCGGCGGACCCGCGCGATGATGGCTCGGCGATCGGGTATTAGATTTGGCTTCTATAGAGGACGCGAGAGGAAAAGGCAAAACCGCTTCCTCAGGCGCTAAAGCGCATCGGTAGTGCAGCAGTTGATGTCGGAGCTAAAAGCTCCGACCCGCAAAGCTAAGAGTCTTTCTGCAGTTAGTATCGATGAGGATTCATCGCTATGACCATTTCTTCACAGCCGTCTTCGTCACAGACGTCCTCGTCTCACGCGTCCTGCCCCCAAGCGTCGGCGACGCAGAGTTGGAATGCCGCCGGATACGCTGCTAACGCGCATTTTGTGCCCGCGCTTGGGCAACCGGTGCTGGAGCTGCTTCAGCCGCAATCCGGTGAACGCATTCTCGATGTGGGATGCGGAGATGGTGTGCTCACCGAAAAGCTTGTGGCGCTCGGCGCTAGCGTCGTGGGCGTCGACAACGCTCCGGATATGATTGCGGCGGCACAGCAGCGCGGTCTGGACGCACTAATCATGGACGTGCGATCGATCACTTTTGCGAATGAGTTCGACGCCGTTTTTTCCAACGCGGCGCTGCACTGGGTTAAGGATGATCCGGATGCGCCTATCGTCGGGGCGTTTCGCGCGTTAAGAGCCGGTGGGAGATTTGTGGGCGAGTTGGGCGGTCATGGATGCGTGGCCGCGATCACCGTCGCTTTGCTGGATTCGCTGGAACGACGCGGCGTCGAGCAGGCCAGTTCGCAGATTCCCTGGTATTTTCCGACGGTCGACGAGTACGAAACCCGTTTGCGTCGGGCGGGATTTGTGCCGCGCAGCGTGCAACTGATTCCGCGGCCCACGCCGCTGCCTACGGGAATGCGCGGGTGGCTTGAGACGTTTGCCAATCCCTTTTGCGCTGCGTTGCCGGAGGAGGAGCGCGGGGGTTTTCTTGACGAGGTGACGGCGCGGCTTAAGCCGGTGCTGTGCGATTCGCAGGAGCGGTGGACGGCGGATTATATGCGGTTGCGGTTTGCGGCTGGCAAGAGTTGAAGGCGGGGAGTTTGGTTAGCTGAGCCAGGTTCGCTACATTCGCTGCATTCGTCACATGCACCGCAACGTGTGCTTTTCGCTTTTCGTGTTTGGCCTTAGACTCTTATTGCAGTTTCAGCAAAAGAAGGATGCGAATCTAAAGATTCGCCACTACGAAAGGCGGCCGCCTCCCCTCCAAGGTCGGGGTAAACAGAAGGCGGCCGCTACAGAGCCAAAGGCACGGGTCTGAAGACCCGCCGCTAAAACGGCTTCATCGGCTTACTATGCAGAGAATACTTTCCACTTATCAATTCGTGTCGCACAAGCTGACGCCGGAGTTGTTGGCGCAGATTGCGGCGGCCGGTTTTCAAGGCGTGGAGATTTTTGCCAGCCGAGGGCATTTTGACTACAACTCGAAGACGGACGCACGGGCGATGGCGGGTGCGTTGGCGGCCAACGGATTATTTCTATCTTCGTTGCATGGGCCGACCAGTCGCGACCTGAGCGCCACGCGCGAGGGCGGAACGCCGGTGTCCATTTGCGAGGTGGAGCGTGTGCGGCGCATCGAGGCTATGGACGAGTTGAAGCGGGCCATCGACGTCTCCGAGGATCTGCCGTATCCGCGGCTGGTGCTACACATGGGCGGACCTCGCGAAACGGCTGATCCGCGCAAACGGGATGCGGCATTCAGTTCGCTAGAACATTTGATTTTGCACGCGCATCACGCCGGCGTGGTGATTTCCATCGAAAACACCACCACGGAAATGGGCGACCCGCAATATTTGCGCAGCTTTGTGGATGAGACGCGGCTTACCGGCCTGCGGTTTAATTTCGATATCGGGCACGCGCATCTGGCGGATGGTCCGGAGAACGAGCGCATCGAGAAAAGCTTCGCGCCAATGCGTGAACTAGTCGCCGGCGTGCATGTGCACGACAATCACGGCGAGAAAGACGAGCATCTCGCCCCGTACGCTGGAACGATCGACTGGCCCACGGCGACGGCGCTGCTGAAGACGGTGCCGGGGAAGGAAGTTCCGCTCACGCTGGAATTAAAAGAAAAAACAGCACCGGATGCGCCGTCGGCAGTCGAGCAGCTGGAAGCGGCGCGGGTGGCGATGGATCGATTTGAAGAGGATTGGTCGAGCTGGTGGGCTGCGGGTTAGGTTCGCTGGCCAATGATAAATCGTCTGCGCATGCGGCGCCAGGAATAAGGCTGCAGGGAACTTTTGGCATCCTGCCGGTGTCGAAACGGGTATGATTTTTAAGTTTTTCGAATTCACTGACCCGGGTGTCGGCGTGTGGCACCTACCCGTTCTCGGCCGACTGTTCCTACTACTACTTTTTATGGTTGGCACATACAGCCTGTATTCCAACTGCGTCATTCTCGTGGGCCTCCGCTCGCTATCGAGAAGACGTTCAGTCGGGGAAAACAATTCTTTTCGCCATTCTCTGATTCTACTCAAGCACCGCGCGGCGCATTTACGAGAACTGATTCTTGCCACTCTCTGTTTGTTTGGGCTGACATTTTTTCTGCAAATAACAGCGGCGTTCGTTACTCCAATCGCTGGGCCTTACGGCTGGGTCAACATCTCGCAGAACTTGGCGGTGCAATTCAGTTTTGCCGCAGACGTCTTTCTGGTCCTTTTCGTCCTTCAGGTTGTCCAGTGGTTCACTTCAACGCGTGTTCGTTCCATGGCGCTGGAACTGGGCCCGGAGACCGCAGAATAATTGTCCAGGAGCGTTAGCGAGCAAGTTGGCGGCGGCGTAAACGCTTTCGTACGTTCTTCCTTACGCTTTCAGATCTGTCCGAATGGCCGCTGGAGATCACGCCAAAAGATGCCTTCGCCGCGGCGTGCAACTTCGCTTGCGCATCGTCGTCGGCCGGCTCCCGCATGGTCCGCTCTAGCCATTGGCGGACAGCGAGTTCCAGCAAGAAAGAAACCGGCCTGTCGCGGAGCCGGGCTTGGCGCTCCAGATCCGCCTTCAGCTCGCGGGAAAGCCGCCATGTGTAGACGTCCGTCTTCATGCACTACAGTGTAGTTCAAGCACTCGTCTGCGCAAGGCGCTCCTCACCGGCGATTCGCTAGTACGTCGCATCTGCGTACTTCACCGAACAGCCGTAGGGACGCGTCGCTGCCGTCTGCACCGGTTTTCCGGCCATGGACTGCTGCAGGGCCTGGCTGACGTAGTTTGTCGCGTTCGGAACGTCCTGCAGGTCGGTGGTGGGTTTATCGTCGATGGCGCCGCTGTAGATGATGACGCCCTGCGGATTGATGACTACCATCTGCGGAGAAGTTTTTGCTTCATAGAGATGGCCGATCTCGCCGGTTGGATCTAGCAGCGCGGCGGTGGGCGCGGCCTGCATCTTGGCGAGATAGTCGTTTTCTTCGTTGGCGGTGACGTAGCCCTGCTTGCCCGGCGCGGAAGAGAGAATCGTGAGCCACGCCACGCCTTGACTGGTCCACTGCTTTTGCAAGCGCTGCATGTTGCCGCTGTTGTAGTGCTTGCCAACGTACGGGCAGCCGTTGTTGTGCCACTCGAGAACCACGTACTTCCCGCGATAGTCGGCGAGATGGACGGTCTTGCCGTTGCTCGCCGGGGCGGTGAACTCCGGCGCCGGGTCTCCTACTTTTGCGGCCCAGAGCAGCGGCGCGGCAGCGCACAGTAGCAGAACGGCGAGAAGCGTGAATAGCGTCGAGCATTTTATTTTCATAGTTCCCCCTTCAAAAAAATCGTGGCCAACAATAGTTTTGCGTTGAAATTGCCGTGAACATTTTTCGCGACGGCGGGCTTGCTGAGCGGCACATCGATTAGATAAGCCTGCTCGTTGGGGAGCACGAGCACGCCCTTTAGCCTGGCGAGCGGTTTGAGCAGCTGCTCGGACTTGCGCAGCGTAAGGCGAAAACCTCCTGATGTGGGCTGAACATTTTGCGGCGCGGCGTTGTCGATTTGGGACTCGGCCAGCGGGAAAAATGTCGCCTGCGGAACTTGCCGGCCGAAGTTCGCCGTGAGCACGAACGAGCCATTCGCTTCGGCCACGCGGAATTTCCAATTTTGCGGAAGAGGTTGCGGCAGCAGCTTGCGCGTGGCGTTGAACAAATCTTGAGTTTGCATATCCGGTGCGGCAGGCTGTGACTTTATTGGAATGCTTAACGAAAGTTGCACCTTGCCCGTGATGCACAGTTCGCGGCAGACCAGCACGGTCACTTCCGCAGTAAGTTGCGCCGGCTGCTGCGCCGTCAAGTTTGCCGCGGCATGCAGCGGCACGAGGAGCGTCACGGCGTCTTCGTAACCAAAATCCACGATGCTGGGAGACCCTAGGCGCCGCGGGGCGGGCCACTCCATCGCGCCAACGGTGAGACCCGTCGGCAACTGCCATTTCACGCGCGGCGGCTCGCCCGAGTCGCCGGGGTTCACCCAGTAGATGTGCCAGCCTTTTTCGAGTTGGAAATGCAATCCGAGATTTAGCGTGCGTCCCGCGGTGATCCACGGACTCTCGGGGATAAGTTCCACTGTGCCATGCGGAATGGCCGTGCCTGCTGCCCGAACATTCGCGCTGGTGAGCACCGTCAGCGCAAACGCAAGGGTCCGGAAAGGAGATAAACCTAAGTTACACGGGCGCGTTTTTCCCATGGTTTACAACCGATGCGCAAACGTGGCCCAGACCGCCCAGCGGCTTCTCTCTATCTGACGACCCGCCCAGGCGAATGGTTACCTTCGCCCCACAATTTGCCCGCTCCATCCCACCGCACGCGCCAGCGACGCCGGGCCTTCTCTGGTAAAATCGTGGTTTGGATTGGCGACGGCGAAACTCTCTTATGACAACCATCACGATCGAACAGGCTGGGAAATACGACGGGCAGGAAGTCACCATCAAAGGCTGGCTTTACAATTTGCGGGAGTCCGGGAAACTGATGTTCCCGATATTTCGCGACGGTACGGGGATTATTCAAGGCGTATGCGCGCTGAAGGAAAATCCCGAGGCGTTTGCGGCGCTGAAGGGGCTGACGCAGGAGTCCAGCGTGATCGTCACGGGCAAGATTCGCGCCGAGCAGCGCGCGCCCGGCGGATTTGAGATGGGCGTCGGCAGCATTCAAGTGTTGCAAAAAGTTTCCGAAGCCACGCCGTTCCCCATTCAATTGAAGGAGCACGGCGTCGATTTTCTGCTGGATCATCGCCACCTGTGGATTCGCACGCCGCGTTCCGCCGCCATTCTGCGCATCCGCGCGGAGGCCGTGCGCGCCGCGCGCAACTACATGGACGACCAGGGCTATACGCTTACCGACGCGCCCATTTTTACTCCCGCGGCATGCGAAGGTACTTCGACGCTTTTTGAAGTGAATTATATCGACGAGCAGAAAGCGTATTTGACGCAGAGCGGCCAACTGTACATCGAAGCGACAGCCATGGCGCTGGGCAAGGTGTATACATTTGGTCCGACGTTCCGCGCGGAGAAATCCAAAACCCGCCGGCACCTGACGGAGTTCTGGATGCTGGAACCGGAAGCCGCTTATGCGGAACTTGCGGACATGATGGACCTTGGCGAAGGATTGGTCAGCGCGGTGGTGCAGTCGGTGGTGAAAAATAAATCGCGCGAACTGGAAGTTTTGAAGCGCGACGTGAAGAAGCTGGAAAACGTGAAAGCGCCGTTCCCGCGTATCAGCTATGAAGAGGCTGTCGCGGTGCTGAATAAGCACGGCAATCCCGCGAAATTCGGCGACGATTTTGGGGGCGACGAAGAAACCATCATCTCTAACGAGTTTGACCGCCCGGTGATGGTGCACCGCTACCCGTCGTCGATTAAGGCGTTTTACATGCAGCCGGACGCGGCGCGTCCCGATTTGGCACTCGCCTTTGACATGCTTGCTCCCGAGGGCTACGGCGAGATTATCGGCGGCAGCCAGCGCATCCACGACTATGATTTGTTGGTTAAACGATTGAGGGAGCACAACTTACCGGAAGAGTCGTTTCAGTGGTACCTGGACCTGCGCCGGTATGGCAGCGTTCCCCACGCCGGCTTCGGCTTAGGCCTTGAGCGCACCGTGGCTTGGATCTGCGGTACCGAGCACATTCGCGAGGTCATCCCCTTCCCTCGTATGCTCTACAGGGTCTATCCTTAGGCGGGGTAGTAAAGGGCCAAGTTCAACGCTTGGTCCGGTAGCTTCAACCAGTTTGGTGCCTCTCCGGCATCCGACGCTGGCTCGCAGTTCCAGTAGTTAAGACCAGAGTGAATGTTGCATCTGACGAGTGCATAGCACACGTCCGCGTCCCCGCGCGGATAACCCGTGCGCGTCGGGGGGCACGCTCACCGATCCTGGATTCTTGAAAATGACGCATCAAAAAGTTCGCATTATCGGTGTCCCCATGGATCTTGGTGCCAGCCGCCGCGGCGTAGATATGGGCCCATCGGCGTTGCGCGTCGCGGGTTTGCAGACGCGCCTGAAGCAGCTGGGGCATCAGGTGGAAGACATCGGCAATATCTCCGTGAAGCAGCCGGAGGAAATGTCCTACGGCGAAAAGCGCGCCAAGTATTTGGTCGAAATCGCCGAGACGTGCAAGGATCTGGCCGAAGCCGTCCAGAAATCGCTGGAGGAAGATTACTTTCCGCTGGTGCTCGGCGGGGACCATTCCATCGCGGCGGGCGCAGTATCTGGAGTGTCTTCTTTTTTCCGCAAAGAAAAAAAGGAGATCGGCTACATCTGGCTGGACGCCCACGGCGACATGAACACGCCAGAGTCTTCTCCATCGGGCAACGTGCACGGTATGCCGCTGGCGTCCGTGATGGGCTACGGCCCCAGCGAACTCGTCGATCTAATGGGCTTCAAACCAAAGGTCGAGCCGGGAAATATCGTCATCGTTGGCGCGCGCGACCTGGACGCGCAGGAACGCAAAATGATGAAAAAGTCCGGCGTCCACGTTTTCACCATGCGCGATATTGACGAGCGTGGCATGCGCGAAGTCATGAGCGACGCCATCAAGTACGCCATGGACGATACCGGAGGCATATCCGTAAGCTTGGACATGGATTTCGTGGATCCGTCAGATGCGCCCGGAGTCGGCACGCCCGTTCGCGGCGGTGTAACCTACCGCGAAGCCCACTTAGCTATGGAGATGATCGCCGACAGCGAAGCCATGGCCTCGCTCGAAGTAGTGGAAATTAATCCCGTCATCGACGAACACAACCGCACGGCGTTATTAGGCGTAGAGCTAATCCTCTCCGCCCTCGGCAAAAAAATCCTGTAGGCGCGTCGTGACCGAACGCCCTCCTCGAACAGACGCTATCCCTCTTCTGGAAACCGCACGCGCCTCTCCTCTTTAGCCGCGCGAACTTTTCTGAAAAAATAATGCTTGTGACTCCAGACAAGAAACGTCTCCGTGTTGGCATTCTTTTTGGCGGACGCTCGGGCGAACATGAAGTTTCGCTGGCTTCCGCCGCCTCGGTAATTCGCGGCCTCGATCCGGACAAATACGAACCAGTGCCCATCGGCATCTCCAAAGAGGGCCACTGGCTCACCGGAGCGGGCGCGCAAAAAATGCTGCCCGACGTTTTACGCCAGGGCCAGCGTGTGATGATGAACGCCGACCCCACCGATGCAGCCCTCGTGCGCCTCGATGGCAGCGGCGGCGGCCAGCGGCTCGACGTCGTCTTTCCGGTAATCCACGGCTCGTTTGGAGAAGACGGCACCGTCCAGGGATTGCTGGACCTCGCGGGACTGCCTTTCGTCGGTGCCGGCGTCCTGGGCTCCGCGATCGGCATGGACAAAGACGTGGCCAAGCGCCTGCTGCAATTTGCGGAAATTCCCGTGGTCCCCTGGGTTACCGTGCATCGTCACGAGTGGGAAGCCGACGCCTCCGCCATTCAATCCGCAATTGAAGAGCAGTTTCCGTATCCCCTGTTCGTGAAACCCGCCACGCTCGGCTCTTCCGTGGGCATGACCAAGGTGCATTCGCACGAAGAACTGGCCCCAGCGATTACTTTGGCCGCCGAATTCGCCATGAAAATTCTCGTGGAAAAGGCCGTCAGCGCCCGCGAAATCGAAGTCTCCGTGCTCGGCAATCACGATCCCGAGGCTTCCATTCCCGGAGAAATCGTCCCGCATCGCGAATTCTACGATTACGCCGCGAAATATCTCGAAGCGGGCACGCAGCTCCTGATTCCCGCGGAACTAAAACCCGCGCAAGTGAAAAAAATTCAGGCCATGGCTATCGCCGCTTTTCGCGCGCTCGAACTCAGCGGCATGGCCCGCGTCGATTTCTTCATGGAAAAAGCTGCCGGAAAAATCTATCTCAACGAAGTGAACACCATCCCCGGCTTCACCTCCATCAGTATGTATCCCAAACTTTGGGAAGCCACCGGCATTCCCTTCCGCGACTTGATCGACCGCTTAATCACTCTTGCGCTAGAACTGCACGCCGAAAAAGCCCGCACCAAATACCAAATCGAACTCCCCGAAGGCTCGGGCGGCGCGCTCGACGTTTAGAACACAGCGCGCCGTTGGCAAGACCTTGGACCGTGAAAACGGAAGAACCGCAGGGCTCAAAAGCAAGCGCCCTGCGCTACATGAAGACGCGCTGTCCAACGCACGCCAGAACATTTACTCGTACACACCTCTTCTGCTAATTTTGATTGGCGCCTTGAGCCCTCGCAGGCAGGAGACTTCCGCATGACCACGCTTCTCAACGTACCTGCCGAAAAACCGGACAAATCTCGCGCCATGATTTTTACCGTGGTAGCGCTGCTTTCCGTGGCGGTTCTGGGACTTTACTTCGCGGTGCGCTACTATCCGGAAAAACATGCTACAGAAACGTTTTTTAATGCCCTGGTCGCCGGGGACACCGCCAAGGCTTACGAAATCTGGAAGCCCAGCTCCAGCTACCAAATGAAAGATTTTCTCGCCGATTGGGGACCGAACGGCTACTACGGCCCGGTGAAGAGTTTCGCGCTGCTGCACGCCAAATCTCCGGTGGGCGCCAGCGGCGTAATCATCACCGTTGCGGTCAGCCCGTTTTCCCCATTGCCAAACGAAAACTCCGACCCCGCGCAAAGTCAGAAAACACGCGTGGTAAATCTCTGGGTCGAATCCAAAGACAAATCCTTCAGCTTCCCGCCATAGGTAAGAGGCACAGGGCACAGGTCTGAAGAACTGCCACTACAACTGCATGAGCACGTGCTACACCTACGCGCCCCGGAGGCATGGGAGGTGAGCGGAACGCAGCTAAAACGGCGTCAAGCCGCCGCACTCCAAAAATATCGGGCGGTCCCAGCAACTTATGTGTTTTTATTTCTTAATGCGTGATCGTTCCCAAGGACGAAACCGCATTCCCACAAGCCGCAGGCGACAACAGCCTCTGTCCAGGAAAAATCACCGCGGCGTCACGCAATCCTGCGTTGGCCCGCGCCACGCAAGGCCAGCGCGCCCCGTCGCCATACCGCTCGGCAGAAATCTTCCACAAGGAATCTCCACTTCGCACCACGACGGTTCGTGCAACGGCGCGCAACGCTGGCGACGATCCAGGAGGACTCCCCTCAGCGCGCGGAGGAACCAACAGCACTGCCCCAACTCTCAAACTCCGTGGATCGCCCAGCCCAGGATTACGCCGTAGCCACTCCGTCCATCGCACCGCGCTGCCCGAATATTGCCGCGACAATTTCCAAAGGGAATCGCCCGCCCGAATGGTCACCGTTCCCGTCACAAGCGACGCCCGCGCGTCGAGCCCAGATCGTGACCGTTCACTGACTACGGGTCTCGACGCAACTTTGGGATTAGACGAAACGCTCGCATCGTTCACCGGTGCGGCTTTCGTCGCGACAAATGACGACGTTACATTTTTCGGCGATGCTGGTAACCGGACCGCTGGCACCGTGGCAATCGCCTTCGCTACATCGAAATGTTTTCCTGCCAATCCAGCCGCCGGTTGTGAAAAGGGATCGCGCCGCAACGCCAATCCGCGCGCACCAGTTTTCAAGCTCGTCGAAGGGGGCGCAGCAGTGGGCAACGGTGGCGCGCGCCGAGGCACAATTTGTGGAGCAACGTGCGGCATAGCATGTGGTGCGACCTGTAACACCACACCCGGTGCAACTTCGGCCAGCGAACCCGCTGGAATTTCCAAGTGGAATTGTGAAGCGGCAGGAGTTCTGCTCGCTTGCTGCGCTTCTCGCTCGTTTTTCTCGCGGCGATACCGTCGCGCCACGGCAGCCAGTGATTCTCCCGCGGGAGCATTCGTCTCCACGCTGGCCGCCGGCGTTTTTCGCTCCGCGGTCGTGGCCACAGGCGACGGAGTGTTCTGCTTGCGCGTAGCAACGCGCGCACCATCCTGCTCAATCAGGATGCGCGACCGCTGCAAATCTTCGTTCGTATAGATATAAGTTTCAGTCTGGGATGGAGACTGCCCCTGCGCAGCTTTGCGCGCTCGTTGTTGCCGCGCTGCTTCCGCAACGTCCTGCGGAGCATCTTGCGCCCGCACGCCAACCGCCGCGAAAAAGCCAACGCACAGCACGCCCACGCCGACTCTCGCGATACACAACGGCAGCGCGCCACTCCGGACTGGGGCAGACGAATTCATCAGCTTCATCAACGCTCGTGAATCCGCCCTGGGGGACACCAGAGCTTCGGGAAACGTTAAAATTTACTGAGCTGATTCTAGCGCTCGCCGTAGAAAAGGGGACCGTACGTGTTTCCAGAACAGCAACACCAGTTGCAAAGGCGACCGCCTCAGAAGGCGGCCGCTACAAAAGCAAACTTACATCCGCAGGCGCGAATCCTACCGCAGCGCGCGCACCCTCACCGCGCTTCCCCCAGCGCCGCGCCTAATTCCTCCGACGTCACGCTCGCCGTTCCAAGCTTGCCCACCACCACTCCCGCCGCCGCGTTGGCAATCACCGCGGCGTCGCGCAACTCCGCGCCGGCGGCCACCGCCAGTGTCAAAACGCTCAGCACCGTGTCACCCGCACCCGTCACATCAAACACCTGCCGCCCGGTCGCGCCACGGTCTACTCCAGCTTGCCCAACGCGCGCGTAGGTCACTTCGGAACTCGTCGCGGGAATATGCAATTGCCCCGCCGAGGTTTCTTCCACCACGCTCATGCCCTTTTCGCCGCGCGTAATCACTACCGCCCCGCAACCAAAATGCGCCAGCAGCGCCCGCCCCGCTTCTTCAAAAGATTTTTCGTCGACCAGCGAGCGCGTGACGAAAAACCCCGCCTCCTTCGCGTTACACACAATCACCCGCGCCCCACGATACGCATACAACCGCGAAGTCTTCGGCTTCACAAACACCGGCACTCTCAATTGGTGACACGCGCTGAGTACGCGGTCCGCGAACGCATCCGTAATCAGCCCCTTGTCGTAATCGGAAAGCACCAGCGCATCGAGCTGCTTCAGCGCCGCAAAAAGGGCCCGCAAGAGTTTTTCTTCCGTCTCGGAACGCAACGCCTCGCGGCGTTCCCGGTCCACGCGCACTACTTGCTGGTGGCGCGCGATGATGCGCGTCTTCACCGTGGTCACGCGCTTGGCGTCGGCCACCACCCCGCGATGAACGATTCCCGCGGCATCCAAACAACTCAGCAAAACGCGTCCCGCTTCATCGCTGCCCACTACCCCAAAAACTTCCACGCGCCCGCCCAGCACCGCGACATTCGCCGCTACATTTCCCGCGCCGCCCAAGCACTCGCTCTGTTCGATAAAATCCACCACCGGCACTGCCGCCTCTGGCGAAAGCCGCGACGCCGTGCCCCACATATAGCGATCCAACATCAGATCGCCAAGCACGCCTATGCGTTTCCCGCGCATCCGCGGAATCACGCGCCGTAAACGCACAACGGAATCGTTAGTTTTCGCTGCCATAATCTCTTTGCGTTTCTAGAATTCCCAACCGCTGTAGTGGCGGGTCCTCAGACCCGTTCTCTTGACTTCCCGTTCTCACTTCCCTGTCATTACCCAGCGACTATTCCTGACCCTCCGCAGCAATCTTCGCCTCTTGCACCAGCATTACCGGAATATCATCGCGCACCGGATAAACCCGCCCGCACGTCGCACACTTCAGCCCGGACTTATCCGCCGTAAACGCCACCTTGGTCTTGCACACCGGACAAACCAAAATGTCTAACAACTCCTGCGCTATCGCCATCTCTCGGCACACTCCCGCTTGACATCGCCGGAAGCGACTGTAGCAAATTCCAGTCGCAGCCGTCGAATCAACCCAGCCAGTCGCTATTTCAAAGCGTAATATCCCGTCCGCGTGCGCGCCGTAAGCCCAGGCTTATCGAGCTTGACCTCCAGCGCGTGATACTGCACCGGGCCGTCCGGCGGAGGCGCGTCAAACGACAGCACATAGTACGCATTCGCGTCCGTCGCGGCACTCGCAATCTCGCCTGCGATATCGTTGCTGGAATTGAACACCCGTCCGCCGCTTTGATACGCCAGCACCTGCAACCCTAGATTGCCTATCTCCACGTTTTTCGCGGCTTTCACGCCTTTGGTAAACTCCTTGTAATAGGAGGTTCGAGTTCCCCCAGCGTCCGCCGTCCCCAGAGGGTCGACACTATATAAAGTGACGTTCGCCTGCCGCATCGCGGTCGAGAGATCCACAATCGAGTGAAACAGTCCCTCTTCGTTCTTCTGGCTCAACTGGATTCCAGGTCCGGAGAGCAACGGCCAGCCCGGACTGATCCACACCAACAATTTTCTTCCCGGCACTTTCGCTTCCGCGGCCACCAGCATTCCCAGCGTTTGGATGGACAATCTCAGCCGGTCCTCGGCCCCGTAAAATCCCTGCGATCGTGTGATCGTGCGCAGACTGGTCGCATACTCGTCGAGCGACGCGGCCAGGGCGTTTCCGTCCCGCGTCGATTCTCTCTGAACTTTTGCGTCTTTATCGGTAAAGAAAACCATGGTCACCGGCTCGGCCAGTTTTCCACCATTCTGTTTGAGAAAACTTTCGATCTGCCCGCGTCCGTAGGCGACCGATTGGAACGAGGTATTCACAGCGTCCACCAGCAAAATCACCGACACTGGAGGAGCGGAACTCCCGGCCTCCACCGCACGAAAAGACTTTAGATTTTGCGCGAGTTTATCGTCCAGCACCATGAAGTCCTGCTGTTGCAGCCCAGCCACCGCCTTCCCGGATTTGTCGGTCACCACCACGTCCAGGGTAATGTTGCGATCCGTTCTGTCAGGGAACGCGGCCGCCGCCGCGCCAGTCGGTCTCGCGGGCTCCGGCTGCTCAGCTTCTTGCTGCGCAAGCGCCGGCGTCACGAGCAAAAAGAAAACCATCACAGTTTTCATTCCGCTAACTCCTATATTTCCAGATCGCTTCGATTGCCCCATGGTTTCCGCCCGCCAACCGCACGCCACTATCTATCTTTTAGACGGCCCGCCCACAGTGCGGGTTACGAAGCTCTGAATAGCACCGGCACTCTTGTTTGCCTTGACGAACGAAGGGCCTGTGCGCTTTGTCCAACCCGGCCCAGCGCGAACTTACGCTTGCCGCCGTCATTTCAAGCGCGTATACCATAATCAAGGGGTAAGCACCTATGACCCTCGAGCATCGCCACCAGGAAGTCCGGGCGCGTGAGCTCAGTCCTCGCCCAATTCAAATCGTCCCGTTTGGCACTTACGGAGCAGGCGTTTGGACCGCTCATCCTATCGGCCTCGTCATCGTTTTCGGTCTGATTTTTATGGGTCTTATCGGACTGCCGGAAGCCCGCTGGTTTTTCGCCGGCGCCATGCCTCTAGGCGGACTCTGCGGATATCTGTTGTGGCGAAGCCATGGTTAGTCTCTCGCTGGTGAGACGAAAAATTACCTCAATAAATTAGTATTAGCTGGCAGACACCGCGTCGCGATGAACGGGCAACACTAGCAGCCGATGCTGGAGGCCGATACCAGTGGTCCGGATGCATCCGCTGTCGTCATGGCTTCGTTACATCAATGATGTTGTCGTCAGAAACGCGATCAATCAATTTGTTGTAAGGATCGATTCCCGCCCGGGTGGGCATCTGATCAACCGTAATTTCGAAAGTTTGCTTTTCTTGCGTAATTTTTTCCTTCGTCAGGTACAGCGGCTGCTCGTAATCTTTTTTCCCGGTAAAAACGCCGATGTCCACGTAGTCGTTTAGCGCCATGGGAGTCTCTTGCCCGTTTTCATCCGCCTTGGATTTGCGAGCCTGCACCGTTAGTGTGACCTTAAATTTCTTGTCCGCCGTTGCAGTCACCGTAGCGCTCACCGCTTTATTGTCGTAAAGCACGATCGATTCAAACATGTCCGTAATCAGGTACTGCATGTCCGCCGGAGTTTGTTCCCGCAGCGCCGCCACAAATTCCCGGGTGTCCGGATAGGGAACGTCCTGGCCGCCAGAAGCATTGGCGAATTTATATTTCTCCAGAAAATTCTTCAGCGCGGCATTTACCTTGTCCTCGCCAATGTAGTCCGCCAGCGTATACATCACCAAGCCGCCTTTTTGATACCAGACGTAGGGTTCGCGCTGCACTAGAACGAGCGGTGGTTCCTTGCGAATTTCGCCGGCCCTTCCGCGCAGGTATCCGTCGAGCTCGTGCTTCAGATACTTGTGCATCTGGTCGGTGCCGTATTTTTTCTCCATCACCTTCAGCGCGGAATATTCAGCCAGCGTCTCGGACATCATGTTCGAGCCCTGCACCAGCCCGCCGATCAATTGATGTCCCCACCACTGGTGACCCAGTTCGTGCGCCGTCACAAAGTAGGTGAAATCGATATCGTCAGGTTTCTTCATCCGGGCGATAAATCCCATGCCTTCGGAATACGGGACGGTGTTGGGAAAAGACTGCGCGAATTCCCGGTAGCGCGGAAATTCGATGATCCGAAACTGGTCGAATTGATAAGGGCCGAAATTCTTTTCGTAATAGTCCAGGCCGGATTTCGTGGATTGCAGCATGTCGTCAAGATTGTACTCATGCCCCGGAACGTAATAAATTTCCAGCTTCACGTTTTTCCATTGGTCTTGCTTCAGGCGGTAGCGTCCCGACAGATAGGAGAAGAAATCCGCCAGCTTGCTCGCACCCATATCGTATTCGTAGTAGTGGCGCCCATTTTGCGTCCATTCTTTCTTCAGGTCGCCGGGAGCGATGGCCACTTGATCTCTCGAGGTGCTCACCACCGTGTGGTAGCTGATCCAGTCGGAATCCGCCGTAAAGAGGCTGACTTTTTCGTAATAGGAATCGCCGCGCGAGGCCAATTCCTCCAGCGGGCCGAGCTTTTCTTCTTTCCTGCGGCGTGGATCGTCGAGTTCGACGTTGGGGTTGTAGCCGATATAAGGAAAATAGTCGCTGTCGAAGAACGTACCGTTGTACGCCAATTCAGGACGCTCGTTTCCGTCTTTGAACCCGTGCGACGCGAACGCTACCTGGAAATTCATCTTCAGTATCTCGCCCGGTTGCAGCGGCGTTTCCAGCGTATAGATGGTGTAGAGATCTCTGGCGCTGGAGGAAACCTTGTGAAAGGGCCGGTCGAATGTGACACCGTTTACGCTTTGCCGCTGATCGGTCACATGGATCTGCTCGATTGGCGCGCCGGTCTTGTTTTGCAGCAAATACCACGCGGACCCATCGAACGAGCGCCGTTCCGGATAGATATTGATTTGTGCGTCGACTGCGATCAGCTTGGGCTGGGGGAATTTCTCATATTTCTTAAAATTTATTTCGTATTCGGCTTGCGCCGCACGGCGTTGTTTGGAATTCAGATATTCGTTTCGTACGTGTCCATTCCAGTAGTACCAGCCACCGCTCCCGAGCACCACCAAAAGCATACCGGCCAGAGCCGGCGCCAGACGGGGCATGCGTTGCGACGCAGCCCGAAAACGAGCCCTCCAACTTTCATCGCTGCCCCGGAGCGCCAGCGCAATCGACAAAACTCCCAGGTAACCTCCAATCGCGAACCAGTACGTCAGCGACCAAGTCAGCGCGGGAACAAAATGCCCGTACCCGTTCATATCGCTATAGATGTACGGCGGTGTAGCGCCCGGCAGGTACAACGTATTTTCAAACCCGTAACGAAATAGGACAGTCTGCGAAATAAACAGCCCTAGAACAATGGCGTGCCCGATGAACTTATTGCTCACCACAGTCTGAATAAAAAAAGCAAACAACGCGAAAGTCAGAATCTGCGGAAATGCCACGATGAACAGCTCTTTGAAATACTGGCCAAGCTCGTAGTGGTAGTAACCCTGAAATGTCTGCATTAGGATGCCGCACAGCATCGTCACGATTAGCAAAATGATTTCGACGAACGCCAGCGCCAGAAACTTGCTGAGCCAGTCAGTAACTTCGCGCATCGGAAGCGCATCGTGAATACCGTCGAAATGCGTGTCGCGTTCCCGCCAAATCAGTTCGGCGGCATATAGCGTGGCGACGATAAAGAAGAAAAGGAAGGCCGAGCCTTCGACCGCTTGCACCATCAGATAGGTAACCGGCCAGACGTCGCGGCCCGCCAGGCGCCCCGCAAAGTATCCATTGTTAATCGCAAAGGCGATCAGCAGTGCGACGATCGCCCAGAACGGAATCTCATGCAGGATGTTGCTGATCCGCACTCGTGTGAGGGATACCAGTTGCGCCCAGCCAGTTCCAGGCCCGAATACTTGATGAACGGTCGGCAGTTTGGCCGCCACCAGGCTTCGCTTGGGCCGAACTTCTTCCTGCTCCAGCTGCGTCGCGCGCGACGCCCGCTTTCCGCTAGAGACCGCGGTGAGCGCTTCTACCGACATCGGGAACAACGCCAGCACGACTACCAGCGCGGCGCCACCGACGCCCATCCACAGCAGCCGATTCAGCAGGAAAACACCAGTCCACGTCGTGAGCAGCGAATTTTTCTCAACCACCGTCCAGTACCGCGAAACGTTGTCGAGCAGCAGCAAGCCGACAGGATCGAGCAGACCACTCCAAAAATGTTCCAAACTCCGGGTAGCGAAAAACACGGTGATTCCAATGATGTAGGTCATGAACAGCGCAACGCCCTGCAGATACACAATGAAAATCTTCCGCGTCAGCGCCGCAACACAGAAAAATAAGGAACCGAGAAAGAAAATCTGCACCACTACGATGGACAGGAAAGGCTGGATGTACCACCACAGATGTCCGGAAACGATGCGGCTGTGATCCGCCCAGGGCGCCGACGCTCCCGCCATTTCGCCAAATAGCATTCCGCCGAACGCGAACACTGTAGCGACAAACGAGCCAGCCCAGCGCCCGCCCAAATACGCAAACTTGGAGATCGGCTTGGTAAATAGTAGTTGGTACGTGTCCCGCTGAAAGTCCCGCAGGATCGACGTGCCAAAAATAGCGGCGATTACGATGATGCCAAAGAGGCAGAATTGCGTGTAATAGGTCGCGGTGGCCCAGGGTCCGTTCAGCAGGACTTTTCCGTTCCCTACCGGCCCGAAGTCTTCGGCCGCAACCGAAAAAAAACTGAGCGCGAACCACAGCAAAAAATAAACGTACGTGGATATGCTCTTCAGTCGAAATTTAATTTCAAAGGAGAAAAACTCCCAGAACATGCCCACGGCGTTCTCCTTGAGGTTTAGTTTTTCGCCTGATTCGAAAGATTAAGGAAATACACATCTTCCAGACCGGCATCGACCGGCGTAAATCCCTCGCCCGGATCCGCATCGCTGAAAACGCGAACTTCATGCAGCCCGCCCACCAGGTGCGTCGAAACTACGTGAAACGCCGATTCCAGGGCCACCAGCTCGCCGTCCGTGGAGACCACTTTGCTCCAGATTCTTCCGCGCAGCGCGAGCAGCGTTTCCGCTGGCGAGCCTTCCATCAGTAACTGTCCATTGCTGATGATGGCCATCCGCGGACACAGCTCCCGGACGTCTTCGACGATATGGGTGGAAAGAATCACGATTACGTTACGCCCGATGGAGCTCAGCAGATTTAGGAAGCGATTGCGTTCCGCCGGGTCCAGCCCGGCCGTCGGTTCGTCGACAATGATCAATTTGGGATTCGCCAGCAGCGCCTGCGCAATGCCGAAACGCTGCTTCATCCCACCAGAGTAGGTGCTCAGAGCCTTCTTGCGGGCCTCCCACAAGTTGGTCTGATGCAGGAGCGCATCAATCATCTCTTTGCGTTCGGCGCTGTTCGTGATGCCCTTCATTACCGCCAGGTGCTGCAGCATGTCCAGCGCATTCATCTTGGGATAAACACCAAACTCTTGCGGGAGATACCCAAGCACTTGTCGCACAGAATTCTTTTCTTTGAGCACGTTTATATTGTCAAGAAAGATCTCGCCTGAATCCGGATCCTGCAACGTAGCGATCGTTCGCATCAAAGTACTCTTACCGGCACCGTTAGGCCCCAGCAGACCGAACATATTGTTCCCGATGGTCAGCGAGAGATTCTTGAGGGCCTTAACTCCGTTGGGATAAGTCTTCGAAAGATTGGTAATTGTCAGCGCCAAGAATTACCTCCGCTCTAGTTGGACGGCTACATCAACAATTTAGTAAGTTTTGAGACGGCCACTATAACATTTCACAGCCACAATTTGTGCCGCGCCTCGGCAGCACCGCCTTCGACTTGCGAACGCGCCAAACCACGCGGTTCAGCCCATTTCGTCATCAGCAATTTCCACGGTATAATTAAGGGCTATGCTTGCCGTTAATAATGTCACTATGCGCTTCGGCGGACGCATCCTCTTTGAGGACGTCACCACTACCTTTATGGCTGGACGCCGCTACGCCATCACCGGGCCCAACGGCGCGGGTAAATCCACCTTAATGAAAATCCTCACCGGCGAGCTCGAGCCCACCAAAGGCTCCATCACTCGCCCCAAGAAAATCGGCGTGCTTCGCCAGGATCAGTTCGCCTTTGATGAATTTCGCGTCATTGACACCGTCATCATGGGCAACGCCCCGCTCTGGAAAGCTTTAGAAGAGCGCGATGCCCTCTACGCCAAGCCTCACGACGATCTCACCGACGCCGATGGCATGCGCCTCGGCGAACTCGAAGGCATCGTCGGCGAAGAAGGTGGCTACACCGCGGAAGCTGATGCTGCCATCCTCCTCGACGGTCTGGGCATCGATGTCGGCATCCACGAACGCAAAATGCGCGAACTGCAGGGCGGACAAAAAGTTCGCGTCCTCCTCGCCCAAGCGCTTTTCGGAAGCCCCCCAGCGTTGCTCCTCGACGAACCGACGAACAACCTGGACCTCGATTCCGTCCACTGGCTCCGGGAATACGTTCTCGAATACACCGGCGTGCTCATCGTCATCTCGCACGACCGCCATTTCCTCAACAGCATTTGCACGCACACTGCCGACATTGACTACCAAACCGTGATCATGTACAACGGCGGCTACGACGATATGGTGCTGGCGAAAACGCAAATTCGCAGCCGCATTGAAGCCGACAACGCCGTTCGCGAAAAGAAAATCGCCCAGCTCAACGATTTCATCGCTCGCTTCTCTGCCGGCACGCGCAGCGCGCAAGCCACCAGCCGCAAAAAAGAAGTCGAGCGCCTGCAAACCAGCGAACTGGCGCGCTCCAATATTGCCCGCCCGTACATTCGCTTCCAGATCAACAAACAATCCGGCCGCCTGCCGCTCGAAGTGAAACGCCTCGACAAGTCTTATGACGATCTAAAGGTGATTAAGCATTTCAGCGCCAGCGTTACGCGGGGCGAACGCATCGCCCTGATCGGCCGTAACGGCGCCGGCAAATCCACGCTGCTCAAATCCGTCATTCACAACGCCGGCGATTTCGTCTCTGAAGCCGACCGCGCTTTCCCGATCAACAGCGGCAACGTCGTCTGGGGCCACGAAGTTACCGTCGGCTATTTCCCACAGGATTTCGCCGACGTCATCGACAAAAGCAAAGGTGTCACCGCCATCGAATGGCTCTGGCAGTTCGATCCGCAATCCTCGCAAGAAGAACTCCGCGGCCTATTGGGTCAAATGCTTTTCAGCGGAGAAGACGCCCTGAAGCCAACCAAGGCCCTGAGCGGAGGCGAAACCGCCCGCCTGCTGTTCTGCAAGCTCATGCTGCAGAAGCCAAATTTCCTGGTCTTCGACGAACCCACGAATAACCTGGACCTGGAATCCATCAACGCCCTGAACATCTCCCTGCAAAAATTCGAGGGCACCGTGTTACTGGTCACTCACGATGAAGACGTCATCGACGAAGTGGCCACGCGCATCTGGCACCTCGGCGCCAATCATCACATCGAGGATTTCAAAGGCACGTACGAGGAATTTCTCGGCCACTCCGCCCAACAAAAAGCCGCGCCAGTCGCAGCCGCCAAATCCGGCCGCAAATAGCGTTTAGCAAATCCCTTTCGCAAAACAAGAGGGCTGTGAACGAGCAGCCCCGCTCTTAAATTCTCAAACGCATCCTTCGGCACACGATCTATCGTGCCCGCCGCCCGCGCGCCGTTCGCCGGCTTTTGTCCTTAGTTCACCTGTTACTTCCTATCTCAACTCTTTCATCCTAGCCACTCCGGATGCTGCGCCGTCCCGTCAAACATCGGCGAAGTCTTAAACAGCTCATACCTCCCATTCGCCGCCGCCGTCGCCGTCTTCGCCAAGATCCCCGCAATCTCCGCCTTCGTCAACCCGCTGTACGTCTTCGCCGCCGTGAAGGCTTGCTCCAGATTTTCCCTGCTTTCAATCCCGGTAATCACCACCGACGTCGGCAAACTGAGCGCATACTGCAAACACTCCAGCGCCGTCACCGTCTTGCTCTGCAAAATCAATCCCGCTCCCATCGGCTTCATTCCCAGCACCGCAATCTGCTTCCGCACCAAAATCGGCAACACCTCGGCCCCAAAACTCCGGAAATGCGCATCCATCACATTCAAAGGCATTTGCACCGCATCAAATGTAAAGTTATGCTTTTCCGCCATCTCCAACATCCGCAAATGCACACTGGGATCCTTGTGCCCGGTAAATCCCACAAACTTTATCTTCCCCGCTTTCTTCGCCTCCAATACCGCTTCCCCCGCTCCACCCTCCGCAAAAAAACGGTCCGGATCCTCCAACCGAATATTTTCGTGAAATTGCCATAAATCGATAGTCTCCACTTCTAGCCGCGACAACGATTCATCCAACTGCCGCAACGCCGCCGCTTTCGTCCGCCCATCAAACTTGGTCATCACAAAAACCTTTTCCCGATATCCGCCAGCCAGCGCCTTTCCCACGCGCCGCTCGCTCTCGCCTCCGTTGTAGTCCCAGCAGTTGTCCGAAAAATTGATTCCCCGGTCCACTGCGGCATGAAAGATCTCGATTGCCTCCGCCGATGTTAGGTTTGAACTCCCCAGGTGATACCCTCCGATGCCAATGCAAGAAACCTGCACCCCGGTCTTACCCAGCATCCGGTAAGGCATCTCGCCTTTTTTAGAAACCTCAGTTCCCGCGCTTACATTCAACAGGTCCTCCCCGCCCCCCAGCCGTGCCGAGGGCGTTACGGACAGCGCCGCCATACCTCCGATAAACTCCCGCCGCTTAATCGCATCCCCACTCATAAATTCTCCCTTCCTCTCCTCCCATGAATCCACCAACCGAAAGCCCCGCAAGGTCCGAGCCTAGCCCACTTCCATGCAAATTTCGAGCAGAAGACCTTGGGACGAATCGAACTAGAGTTTCGACCTTGCCGAAGGGATTCTTGAGTTCCACCTCTTCACTCTGTTCTCCGACTCTAGTTCCACACCCGTGGCACCAACGCCCCAGTCCTCCGCGCGTACTCCTCGTATGCCTCCCCAAACGTCTTCCGCATCACCTGCTCTTCAATCCCCAATTTCACCCAGAAACCCGCCAGTAGCACAAAAAATGCCAGCACCCCGCGCACCTGCCCACGCACCAGCCCCGTCCCCACGATCGCCACCAGCAATCCCGTGTAAATCGGATGCCGTACCCACCTGTACGGTCCCCCGCGGATCAATTCATGCCGCACCTTCAGCTGTACTGACCCACTCCAATTACTCCCCAAATAAACCCGCGCCCAAATCGCGAACGCCACGCCCAGCGCTGTCAGCGCCACCCCAAATTCATCAATCCACTGCGCCCGCGCGTACAGCCGCAGATGCAACCAGCCCTCCGGCAGCCCGCCTCCAAACATCAAATAAAATCCCGCCACCGTAAACAACCCATAGACGATCCGCGCACGCATATCTGTCCGTTCCTGTGTGCGCTTGCTCCACAACAATCCGATGATCCAAACAATCCACAACCCCGTCCACAAATCTCCGCAAATCTTCATCGCATCCATGAATTTACTCCTGCCTCCAATACGCAATCTGCCGCTCAACTGTTTCGCTGCCCGTTCCCCAAATGACGGTGTCATGTCCCCGCGCCACGACCGCTTTTTCCTGCTGTCAATCCTACTTTCTTACACTCTTGGACTGCCCCAAAAATTCCAGGGTTTTTCAACCCGCTCGGTGTATTATTACCCCACTAACCGGGTCGCGTAGAGGTCGCGTGGAGCACGCCTCCGCGCCCTTAGTCACGTGAAAAGCCGCATGAAGAAATTTTTCTTAATCTCTGTGATTATTGGCTGGACTGCATCTACGTCCACTCTGTCCGCTCAAAACAACACCGTCGGCAACGGCATTCACAACACCGCCGACGCCGCTGGCCTGGACAGTTTCGCCGAACGCGCCACCGTTGACGTCGTCCTCAAAGCCCCCAACGGCGTCCCCGTCAAGGGCGCGGTCGTGACCCTTATCACATTTGCAGGACATCCCTATCAGCAGCTAAGCCCAGACACGAATCTGGCGCATTTCGGCGACGTGGCCTCGGCCGAATACAATGTTCGGGTCATCGCTCCCGGCTTCGTGCCTGCCACCCTGCAGGTGGACGCCAAGCCCAGACACCCCGCGCAATTGATTTTCGAACTGCAACCGCTCTCCGCCGAAGACGCCGCGTTCGCCTCTCGTGTGGCGGCACTGCCTCCCAAAGCCCAACAGCAACTTGGCAAGGCCATGGACGCCCTGCGCGTGGACAACACCGCTAAAGCACAACACCCGCTCGAGAACCTCCAGCGCCTCGCTCCCAACCACCCAGAAGTAAACTACCTCCTCGGCGTCTACGCTTCCAAGACCAAAGATGAAGCCCACGCTAAGTCCTATTGGACTCGCACCATCGAGCTCGACCCCAGACACCTGCAAGCCCTCTTGGCGTTGAGCGACATTGCCCTTCGCGAAAACGACTACGACGAAGCCTTCGTTCTCTCGCAGCGGGCCACGCAGGCCGATCCTTCCTCCTGGCGAGCACAGGCCGTTCTCGCAAGCGCTTACTCACGAAAAAATAACAATCCCGAAGCGTTGCAACACGCCGAGCGTGCCGTCGAACTTGGCCACGCCCAGGCGGACACCGTCGCGCCCATGCTCGCGTTTCTGCTAGCCTCGAGCGGAAACAAAGACGGTGCCATCGAAGTCTTGCAAAGCTACCTCAAGGATCACCCCACCAACACGGATGCCAAGGCTCAACTCGACCGCATCGAAAAGGGTGAGTTCATCGTCGTCTCCGCCTCCAACACCGCCGAAGACGCCGCCGTGGCCAGCGCTACCACCGCTATCATTCCCGCCAGCAACTGGCTGCCTCCCGATGTCGACGAGAAAATGCCTCCAGTCGACTCCGCCACCGGGTGTGACGTCGCCGCCGTCGTCACCGCCACCGGCAAGCGCGTCGAAGAACTCATGCACAACGTGGATCGTTACACCGCCACGGAATCTCTTTTCCACGAATCCATTAATAAATGGGGCGCTCCGGATTCCAAGGCCTCGCGCAAATTCAACTACGTCGCTTCCATCACCGAGATGCGCCCGGGTATTTTTGACCTCGAAGAGTATCGCGGCTCCGGCGGGTCACCAGCGGAGTTCCCCGACGGCATAGCGACTCTCGGGTTGCCCGGCCTTGCACTGATATTCCATCCGCATAATGCCGGTAATTACGACATGATCTGCGAGGGCGTTACCAAGTGGGAAGGCGTCCCGGTATGGCAAATCCATTTTCGCCAGCGCCCAGACAAGCCCAACAACATGCGCTCCTACCAGATGAGCCTCAATGGCCCGTCCAAAAACGTCTCCTTGAAAGGCCGCGCCTGGATCGCCGTCGATAGTTCTCAGCTCGTTCGCCTTGAGACCGACCTGGTCGCTCCCCTCCCCGAAATAAAGCTCGTCGCCGACCACATCATGATTGACTACGGTCCCGTCCATTTCAAAGAAACTGGAACTGACTTGTGGCTGCCGCGTTCCGCCGAAGTCTTTTTCTTTTGGAATAACGCCCGCATGCACCGGGTACACAGTTTCAGCGACTATCTCCTTTTCTCCGTCGACAATCAGCAAAAAATCTCCGCTCCGAAAGGCGCCGACACCGCGCCCGACGATCGCAACTCAACCCAGCCGCCCAATCCCGACGCCAAATCCCCTGATGCACCTCTGAACGCCCCTAAGGTTCCTGACGCGGTGCCAGCAGATGCAAAGCCTGCGCAACCACCCGCCGCAACGCCGGCCGATCCCAAGTCCTCGCTACCACCTGCGGCTGGCACACCCCCCAACCATCGCTAGCCTCCGCCCACCCCCGCGAGCCCGCTGCTCCGCCACCACCGCTCCTCCAGCGTCGTCCAGGCCTCGTGGCACAGCCAATCCTGGCTATGCGCCCTTCTCATGCATCCACCAATCCCCCTCCATCACAGCCCCTTCGACACTCGAAACGCTCGCACCACCTCTACCACATCCCGCTGATCCGCATCCACGGCCGCATTCATCTTGCGCATCTCGTCCTCGGAGATCTTCCCCGCTAAATCCGCCAGCGCGCCGCGCAGCGCCGGAAATTTCTCCAGGGTCGCGTCTCGCACAATTGGCACCGCGTCATAGGGCGGAAAATAATGGCGATCGTCCGTCAGCGCCACCAGATGCAGCGCCTCTATCAACCCGTCCGTTGAATTCCCCGCCACAATATCCACTTTCTTGTCCACCAGCGCGCGGTAAATCAATCCCAAGTCCATCACGCTTGGCGTCTCCGCGAAGTGCAATCCATACTTCTTCGCCCAACCCGCGTAGCCGTCCGGCCGCTCCAGAAACTCGTATCCGAACCCCGCTCGCCACTGCGGCGCCAGCGGCGCAATGTCCGAAATCTTCTGCAGGTGATAGCGCTGCGCGTCCTCTCCCCGCACCACCATCGCAAAAGAATTCGCAAATCCCAGCGGCGGCGGCACGGTCAATGCAAACCGTTCCGCGTACCCGCGCTTCACGCGCTCATAGATTTTCTCGGAATCGTCATCATCTGGCGCTTCGCCCAGCACGCTCGTCAGCGCCGTTCCGGTATATTCCACGTACAAATCCAAATCTCCGGAGAGCAGCGCTTTCTGGCACAGCAGCGTTCCGCCCAAATTACTTTTTCGCTTCACGCGAATCCCCGTGCGTGCCTCGATATGCTGCGCCAGCAATTCACCGAGCACCACCTGCTCGGTAAAGAATTTCGAGCCCACCGTAATGGATGGCTCGCGCGAAGCATGGCAAGCACTGAGGAAAAGCGTGAAGGAAAACAACAGAAAGAAAAGAAGAAACGAAACACCCTGATGACGCACTACTCTCATGACACGCGCAACCGCCGTTCCAGCAGCGCCAGCAGTCCATCGGCCAGCAGCGCCAGCAGTGCCGCGGGGATCGCTCCCGCCAGTATCACCGCATCGCTAACCATGGCCACCCCGCGAAAAATAAAGGTTCCCAATCCGCCCGCGCCAATCGCCGCCGCAATCGTCGCCACGCCAATCGTGATGACCGTTGCGGTGCGAATTCCCGCCAGGATCACCGAAAGCGCGAGCGGCAAGCGGACTCGCCACATCACCTGCCACGGCGTCATCCCCATCGCCGTCGCGGCCTCCAGCACCGCCGCGTCGATTCCCGTCAACCCCACGTACGTGTTCCGCAGAATCGGCAACAACGCATACACCACCAGCGCCACCACGGCCGTCCGCTTTCCAATCCCCCCAATGAAAGGAATGGGAATCAGAAAACCAAACAGCGCCAGGCTTGGAATCGTCTGGAACACGCTGGCCACGCCTAGCACCACAGTACGCAGCGCCGGCCGCTGCACGATAAAAATTCCGAGCGGAGTCGCTACCGCCACGGCGATGACCACGGCGATCAGCACCAGCTCCACATGTTCCAGCGTCGTGGAAAATATCTCCACACGGTGCGTGACGAAAAATGTGTAAGTGTTCACGCCTTCTCTCCACCGTCGCGGACAACCGAGTCTTCCGTATCCAGGCACGACGCGAACGCTCGCACCTCGGGATGCTTCTGCTGCAAAAAGTTTTCCGGCGCTCCTTGCGCTACGATTTTTCCGCCTTCCAGCAGCACTATACGCGTCGCCAAGAGCAGTGCCTCGTGCAAATCATGTGTCACAAACACAATGGTCTTGGCCAGCCTCTTCGCCAGCGCTCCGAATTCGCGCTGCAACTCCGCGCGCGTCACAGGGTCGAGCGCGCCGAACGGCTCATCCATCAGCAATATCTGCGGATCCGCCGCCAGCGCCCGCGCCACGCCTACGCGCTGCCGCTGCCCTCCGGAAAGTTGTCGCGGATAGCGCCGCGCAAAATCACCGCTATGGAGTCCCACGAGTTCCAGCAACTCTTGGACCCGCGCGTCGATGCGCGGCTTCTCCCACTTCTCCAGCGTTGGCACCAACGCAATATTTTCCGCCACCGTGAAATGTGGAAAGAGGCCCGCCTCCTGAATCACGTATCCAATCCCGCGTCGCAGCTTAATCGCGTCCCACTCCGTGGTCGCCCGCCCCTCCACGAAAATTTCTCCCGACGTCGGCTCCAGCATGCGATTGATCAGCCGCAGCAGGGTGGTCTTCCCGCTGCCGCTGCGACCCAGCAGCACCACTGTCTCGCCCGTCTCGACCGTCAGCGAAATATCGGACACCAGTGTCCGTCCCCCAACGGCCTGTGTACTGTCACCCTGCGCCCTTTCACCCTGTACCCCGGCACCTCTTACCCCGTCACTTTGTCCAGTGGAATTGGTTGCCTGCGTAGGCGTACCATCTACACGGTATGTCACCGCTTGAAAGCGGATGCTAGCGTTTATGGGTGCACTGGATGGCGAAGACATAATTTTGCAACCATCGCCTTGGCAATGATCGCCTTGGCGACAGGCATTTGTAACAAACACTTTGCCCGGCAGCGATCAAAAAAATCGCGCCTGCCGGCTCGAATCCTTTACCCCGGCAAGATTGCCATCTGGAAGAAGCATCATAGCGAACTGCGTGCCGCATAGCGACGTGCGCGAGTCCGCCAGAAATAATCGCCATCTAACTGATTTGATGCAATTTATTTGATGCATCGTTGGGAGCGGTCGGGCATCCAACCCAAGGGAGCTATTCAATGGAATCGCTGGCCACTGCACTTCGGAAAGTCCCCTCGCAACTCTCTGTGCGTATTTCGCAGGCCCGTAAACAGACCGACGATCTGTTCGCCATTGTCCGTAGCGAAGCCATGTACGACCGCCCTATCCCGGAGCGCCACCGCATTATTTTTTACCTCGGACATGTGGAAGCCTTCGATTGGAATCTGTTGGGCGAGCGCGCTTTCGGCCTGTGCTCTTTCAATAAAACGTTCGACCATTTATTTGCCTTCGGCATCGATCCGGTTGATGGCGGACTCCCGGCGGACCAGCCTGCGGATTGGCCAACATGCACCGAAGTAGATGAGTACAATGCGCGCCTGCGTGAAGAACTCGATTACGGCATTCGCGTGGCGCTCGAGCATCCCGGCGAAGGCCACCCCGACCTGCTCGAAATGATCGAAACCGCCATCGAGCATCGCCTGATGCATGCGGAAACGCTGGCCTACATGCTGCACCGTTTGCCGAGCGAGCGTAAAGTTGCCGCGCCTGCTGAATTCAAATGGAAAACCGGCCAGGTAAAATCGCGCCTGGTGGAAATTCCAGAAGGCCGCGCCACCCTGGGCTTGCAAGCGCACGATGGAGACGTTGGCAATACATTTGGATGGGACAACGAATTTGACGCTCACGTCTTGGTAGTTCCGGAGTTCGCGATCGACGCCCACAATGTCACTAACCGGGATTTTTTGCGCTTCATGCAAGCCGGCGGTTACGACAACGCCGCGCTGTGGACCGCTGACGATTGGGCCTGGAAGCAAAAACAGCAGATCCGCCAACCTTCTTTCTGGAAGCGAGAAGGCAATTTGTGGGCCTATCGCACCATGTTTGGCGATATCCGTTTGCCCATGGAATGGCCGGTATACGTCAGCCATGCGGAAGCGGCCGCCTATGCCAAGTGGCTCGGCCGGCGCCTACCTACGGAAGAACAATTTCATCGCGCGGCATATGGCGTTCCGAAAGGCGTGAAGGAGCGGCGTTATCCGTGGGGCGACACGCAGCCCACTGAATTGCACGGGAATTTCGATTTTCGTCATTGGGATCCCGGTCCTGTCGGCGCGCATCCCGCGGGCGACAGCGCTTTTGGCGTGCATGATTTGCTGGGCAACGGTTGGGAATGGACGCGCAGCGTGTTTGCGCCCTTTGATGGCTTCCGCCCGCGCTCTTTTTATCCTGGATATTCGGCGAACTTTTTTGATGGCAAGCATTTTGTAATGAAAGGTGGCTCACCCCGGACAGCCGCCTGCATGCTGCGGCGATCCTTCCGTAACTGGTTTCAGCCACATTATCCGAACGTCTACGCGACCTTCCGTTGCGTGGAAGATTGAAAAAAAACGTAAGTCTTTGGGAGCCTTATGTCCACGCAATCGGTTCGGGCGCAGGAAATTGCCGCAGAAAATTGTCGACGGCTGTCAGCGAAAATTCATGATTCGCAGCACACTCACGGTGCTTTGCCAACACGCGACGCGCGGCAAACACCAGGGCACGTTGCGGAGTTTGCTGCCGACGTGCGTGCCAGCCTGACCAAGCCTGGCCAGCGTGAACTGCCCTCTAAATATTTGTACGATGAACTGGGTTCCGCGCTGTTTGAAGCCATTTGCGTGCTGCCGGAATATGGCTTGACGCGCGCCGATGCCCGCCTACTGGAGCGCCATGCGCGAGACATTGTGGACCGTTTGCCGTCACCTGTTCAGGTGGCCGAGCTCGGCAGCGGCAGCGGAAAAAAAACCCGCTGGATTTTGCAGGCCCTGGCGCAACATCAGCGCACCTATTACTACCCCATCGAAATTTCGGCGTCCGCGCTGGCCGCGTGTGAAAAAGAGATGGGGCAAATTGATCTGGTCAGCGTGGTAGGGTATGAACAAACTTATCTTGATGGTTTGCGCGCGGTCGCTTCGCGGCGCGACGAAAAAGATCACCTGCTGGTGCTATTTTTGGGTAGTAGCGTCGGCAACTTTGACCGCGACGCGGGCGATAGTTTTCTGCACGAAGTACGCAAAACGTTGCGGCCCGGCGACACGCTGTTGCTGGGAACCGATCTTGTAAAAGATGTGCCGACGCAACTTTTGGCGTACGACGACCCCGCCGGCGTGACCGCCGCGTTTAATCTGAATCTTCTGGCGCGCATCAATCGTGAACTTGGCGGAGATTTCGACTTGGCCCAATTCCGCCATGAGGCGCGCTGGAATGCCGCGGAGCGGCGCATCGAAATGCATTTGCGTTCGCTATGCCGCCAGACGGTCCACATTCGCGAGGCCAACCTGCACATTCTGCTCGAACCCGGCGAAACCATCTGGACGGAGAGTTCGCACAAATATTTCGCTCAGGACGTTTCCGCTATGGCCGCACGCGCCGGCTTCCGCTGCGTGGAACAGTGGATCGATCAGGCCTGGCCCTTCGCGCAAAATCTGTTAGTCGCTGAATAATCCTGCCATTTTGGCGCGCGACCCACAGAGCGGCGCATTGCGCCTCTGGCGCAAAATGGAATAATTTCAGCGGTATGCCAGTGGAAATACGCATCCGCACCGCCGTGGACGATGACGTGCCAGTGTTGCGTCCGCTGATCGATGCCTCCGTTCGCGCGTTGCAGACGGAAGATTATTCCGCCGTGCAGATCGAAAACGCGCTGCAAACCGTGTTTGGCGTGGATAGTCAGCTGATCGCTGACAGGACTTATCTCGTGGCAGAAGCACGCCACGCGAGTACGCCCGGCAAGGATCGTTCCGATGACGGATTTGTGATTGCCGGTTGTGGCGGATGGAGCCGGCGGAAGAAGCTTTATGGCGGCGACGCCTGGACCGGGCAGCGCTTTGAATTGCTGGAGCCGGCGGTGGACGCGGCTAAGATTCGCGCGTTTTTTATTGCGCCGGAGTTTGCACGATTGGGAGTGGGTACGCGGATTTTGCAAGCCTGCGAAGACTCGGCGTTCGCGGAAGGCTTTCGGAGATTTGAGATGGGCGCAACGCTTACCGGCATGAAATTATTTGGCGCGCGCGGATATAAGGAGATTGAGCGCATTCAGTTGGATATTGGCGGCGACGAGTGGCTGCCGGTAGTGCGCATGGAGAAGCGCGTCTTATTGACGAGTGATAACTTGCACGGTGGATTTTAGCGCAGAGGGCGGACAGAAGAGCGAGTAGGAGCGCAAACCGCCTTCGTTTCTCAGGCTAAACGATAGGACTGCTGGCGCTAGCTAAATCGTCGGGGGAAATTTAGAAGTGCTCGATGCGCCAGACGACGCGGATTGTTTGGGATTTTTCGCTTAGTGGATTTAGGTGCCAGATGGGCAGGATCTGCGAGCCTTGGTAGACGCGCTCGAAGCCTTCTTCGGATTCGGAAACCGTCTCGATGGGCGCGACCCAAAAACTCCGCGCGTTGGGAGCGGTTAGCGTTACGCGGACGCGCTGCCAGCCATCTTCGACGCGTATCACGGGGCTGGGAAATTCGCCGCCGAATCGCAGATTTTCCTTGCGTGTGCCGGACTCGAAGAAACGGTCGTCCGCCGTGGGCGCGAGGAAATTGATGATGGATTCTATGCCGATGGCCACGGAACCAGCGGCTGGCGAAGCGTCGCTAGGAGTTGCGGCTTCCGCATTCTCTTGCGCGGCGCGAGAAAGTTTCAGCGAGATTTCGCACGCCACCTCGCAGCCGTGCGGCGCGGGACCAAAAGAAAAACTTTTGGTGAGGATGAAATTTGGCGAGCTTGCGCCATTTTTTGTTAGTGCGGAAATTCTTCCTTCGCGCACGAATTCCGCGTCGTGAGGCGAGGAAGATTTAATGTCGAACGCGCCACCCGCGAATCCGAGATCCTCGTGAAGTTCGAGCGCCTCGAAGTTAGCGTGAGTTTTGGCCTGGTCGAAAATTAAGACGCGGAAGGCGTGACGCGGCCAGCGATCGTAGCGCAGAAACTTTTCCAGACCGACTTCCTTCACGCGGGTCTGTTCGTGGATGGAAGCAACGTGGCCAACCGGAAGCGTGGCAGCCGCGCGCACACGAGCGTGATAAGCCTCGGGACGGCGGATGATGGAATTGATCAGTGTGGCATTCGCGGGGCGGAAATCGAAGAACGCGATGGTGGCGCCGTCGGACGGCTTTAGCAACGCTTGCGATTCGGGAGCGGTGAAAAGTAGTTCCGTGGCGCCGTCGGCGTCATAGTCCAGCGATTCGACGCGCGCCATGGTGGCGCCGGGGGTGTTACGGTCGGCCAGAGTTTCGGCGCGAATTAAATTGCGCCAGATGTCGGTGCGCAGATGCGGGGCGTACAGACCCCCGAAGACGCCGTGCCAGTAGGCGTCGTTGCACTGCGCGCGCAGCAGCAGGTCGCGGGCTTCGCGGAGTTCTTCGACAGCGGGCGAATCAGGGCGGCGCGCCGGGGCTGCGGCGATGCGCGCGGAAACGCGTAGCATTTTTTTATTCAAGAGATTGGATTCGGGATATTTGCGGAAGAAGGCGCGCCATGGGCCGCCGCGCAGAAAAGTTGTAACATCCGACCGCGAAGAAAATTCTTTAAGAACGGTTTGATAGCGCAGGCGCACTTCGGTGGGCAGAACCCATTCCATCATTTCAGTGTAAGAAGCGGTGGGAAGATCGGCGCGGCCTTGAGATTGGTGCGTGGCGAGATATTCGCTGGGCGTAGATAGTTGGAGCCAGTCGGAGTTTTTTTCCAACGCGGTGAAGAATTCTTCAAGCCAGCCGTCGGTGTAGCAATGTTTGTAGGTCTCGGGCCAGACGCCGAATTTCTCCATGTCGTCGCCCATGGCAGCCACACCACCGGGATGCGCGATAGCGGCCTCGCGGAGCCAGGCGATGGATTCTACAACGCCGCCGAACGGCAGCAGGTAGCGAAGTTTTTTCTGGCCGGGAAAGAGCGTGACAGTTTGGCCGCGATCTTCGGCGAGGTATGTGGCGAAGAGTTCGTGCGGCTCGAAGCCTGCGGAGTGGAAATGAATGTCGTCGAGTAAGGTGTAGCCGACGCCAGCGGAGTGGAGGATCGAGGGCAGCTGCGGCTCCCAAACACGCTCGGCGAGCCACGCGCCGGCGGGGCGCTGACCGAAGTGATGTTCGAGGTAGGCGGTGAGGCGGGCGATCTGTTCGCGCTGATCGTCGGGAGGAATGCTGACGAGGATCGGCTCGTAGAAGCCGCCGCCGACCATTTCGATTTGTCCGCGCTGGACTAAGGCGCGGAGCTTCACGAAATATTCGGGGCGATTTCTTTCGAGCCATTGGAGCAGCGGGCCGGAATAGTGCAACGCGGCGTGAATTTGCGGATGCTTTTCCAGAAGTTCGACAAACGGTTGATAGGATTTTTCGTAGCAGGATTCCAGGACGCTGCCGAAATTGCCGCACGGCTGGTGCGCGTGAATCAGTAGGGTCAGATGGAACTTGGCTGGCGTGGGGGGCGGCATGGGGACGATGCGCTCTCTGCTATAGGATAGTACCCTGCCGGCCGGAGTTGGTGCAGAACCTGCGTGGGCGTGCGCGAAATGCGCACCGGTGTTGGATGCGGCGGAGGGCGATTTAGCGTCGCGGCGGGCGGATAACGCAAGAGACACAGAGGGCGCAGAGGAGCGCAGGGAAGGCTAGGGATACGGAGCGTTGCGCCGCAAACCCCGCCGCCAAGATGCCGGCGCTACCAGGGAAACGTCAAAACCGTTAGTGCGCGGCGATCCACGCTAGGATTTTGTTGATGGCTTCGGGGGAGAAGGTTTCCTGGATTACGCCGTATTCGCTGGGGGCGCCGGTTTCGGTGCGCTGGAAGAGGTGATTTAGGCCGGGCATTTCCGCTACTTCGTAGCTTTTGTTTTCGCCGGCTTCGAGCGCGGCCTGGATTACCGGAAGGTTTTCTTTGGAGGGCACCTGCAAATCTTTATCGCCATCGAGAGCCAGGACGGGGCAAGTAACTTTTTTTAATGTGGCGGCGGGATCGTAGTCCAGAAAATAGCGGAACCACGGAGAGCTGATCAAGCGGATTTGTGATTGTAATGCGGGGGGCGGCAAAGCCGTGGACATGCCGCTGACGCGGACCAAGTCGTTGAGTTTTTTCTCCAGGGCGGCGGTGTCGTGCTCCTGGCGAACCAGGTAGTAGGCTTGGCGGTCGAAGGCCAGGCTGGCGGAAATTTGCGTGTCGCTTAGGCCGCTGGCTTGGGCAATTAATTTGGATTGCAGGAGAAGAGTCTCTTCGCCTTTCAGTCCCGGCGCGGCCAAGAGGACCAGCCAGGAAATTTGTTGCGGGTTGCGAACGGCGAGCATGGGGGCAATGATGCCACCTTCGCTGTGGCCGATGATGCCGAATTTTTTCATGTTGAGATCGGAGCGAGTTTTCAGGAAGGCGATGGCGGCTTCAGCGTCGGAGGCAAAATCTTCGGTGGTGGCGGACGCGTAGTCGCCGTTGGAATTCGCGATGCCGCGCTTGTCGTAGCGGAAGACGGCGTAGCCGTTGCGGGTGAGCGCGTCAGCGAGGACGAGAAAAGGTTTGTGGCCGGCGAGAGTTTCGTCGCGGTCGTGAGGACCGGAGCCAGCGAGCAGCAGAATGGTTGGAAACGGGCCGGCGGTGCGCGGAGTAGTGAGCGTGCCGGCCAGCGCGATGTTGGCTTTGGCGTTGGGAAAGGTGATGTCGTCTTCGACGTAGGGATACGGCTTGACGGGGTTTTGCGGGCGGGATAATTCGAGAGGTTGATCCTGACGGATGAAATTTAGTTTTTGCGGGACATCGGACTGCATCCACGTGCCGGTGATGGCGTCTTTGTTGGCGCTGATAGTGCCTTCGTAGGCGCCTCCTACCCCGGGTATTTCGAAATTCAGCGTGGACTCTTTTTGCGAGACTTTGGCGGCGGGCATGCCGCTGACGCCTTGATCGAGGCTGTCGAGTGCAGCGACCAATTGTTTTTTGTCGTCGTGGGTGATGTGGAGTTGCAGGCGGAGGCGGAGGCCGGGTGTTTCTAGTGCGCCCTGCCAGGTGCCTTCGGAGGTGAAGATGGCGTCGGACTTGCGGCCGGCGGCGCCGGGAGCTTCGCGATGGAAAGTGATGGGGATGGCCAGGCCGTTCTGGCTCCAGGTGCCTTCGAGGGATTGGCGGGTCGTAGTTAGTTTGCCTTCGAAGGAAGCGCCAGCGTTGGGGACTTCAAAGGTAATGCTCGATTCGGTGTGGGTGACACCGGTGGCGTCAATGCCGTAGACGGCTTGGTCGAGGCTGTCTAGTTTGGCGTGGAGTTGGCCGTCGGGTGATTTGGTGATGTGGAGGATGAGGTGGAGGGCGGCGTCACCGGCTTTTAGGGTGCCGGCCCAGTGGCCCTCCAGGGTTCCAGTGGGTTTTGGTGTGGATGGCCCGGGAGTCGGTGTTTGACCGACGGTTTGAATCGGCAGAAGGGACGCGAGTACGGCGAGCAACACAATGTACCGCGAAATACACGACTGAGGTTTTCTCGGCGTCGCGATCGTGCCGGAAAAGCGCGCAGCATGCTGCGCCACTACAAGCGCCGGGGTTGGAAATTGGTGGTGGGCTGGAGGCTGAACTTCAGTCACGAACGACTCCGTTTAAATTGGCAGGCCGTGAACACTGGCGCATTATTGTAGATGATTGGGCGTGAGAAAGAGTTGGACAGGCGACAGTGCCGAGTGAACCCAGGTTGTCGCGATTTAGCGTGCAAACTTCAGTCGCGAATGCCGGAATCCCAACGGGCTTGTTGGTACATCTGGCCAAGTACGCCGCTCCAGCCGGTGTACGATTTGCTCGTGCGTGGGTCCGTGTCCTGAAGAGGAATACTTCCCACCTTGACGAAGCGCTCCCTCACTGGCTTGAACCGAACGGCCATCACGTAATATAGGGCGATCTGGCCTTGCCAAGCATGGTGGGTCAGAGATAACCAGTCGCGTTTTTGGAACACGTCCAAGGTGGGCATCTCAGAGTTCTTATAGCGCAGAATGGCGGCGAGGTTTTTGCCGACGGTTTCTTCATAGGGACCGTGCGATTCCGGCTCACCATCGAGAATCAGAATGGCTCCCCAATCGCCGTCTTCTAAGTGCACAGCGAGGCAATCGCCGGGCGCAAAGACGGGCTTGCGCTTGATTGCTTTACGGGGTTTACGGGGGCGCGGATTGGGTGTTTCTAGGCTGGCGAAAAACTGGGTTAACGCTATCTTTCGACGGTGCAACAGCGGTCCACCTTCGTCGGACCAACGGTCCAGACCAAGCCCATTGATGACGATTTCGCGGACCTTCGACAACACCAGCGGCTCGAGTTGGGCGCAAGCCCATTGCGCTTTCGCTATACCGATCCAGATGAGCGGACCTTCATCTGGATCTTTGAGATCTTGCGCATGCTTTTGCAGCAGTTTCTCGCGAATCGTCTCTACCGAGTTTCCGCGATTGAAGAGTTCAATGTAGCTATCATAGATGTCGCGAGTGGTGTCGTCGGAAAGGATGCCTGTGCCCCAAACGCCCATCGTCAGATCCTCAGTATAAAAATCTCGAACGCCGCTTAGTTTGTGTGCGCGAAGTTGATGACCGAAAGAATACACCACCAACGATAAAAAGAGGGTTAGCTTGGGCCGAACTTAGTGGAGCGATTGTTGACAGGGGCGGGGGCGTGTGGAAGGCTGGCGGGGAGCTAGAGAGGAATTATGCGCGTTACGGCTAAGGGTGAATATGCTTCGCAGGCGGTGCTGCATTTGGCATTGCAGTATCCGGAAGTAGTGACCATTCAGGAGATTGCGAGCCGGCACCATATTCCGCTGAAATATCTGGAGCAGATTTTGCTGGAGTTGAAGCGGGGCGGAGTTTTGGAGAGCCGGCGCGGGGTGAAGGGTGGGTATTTGCTGGCGCGTGCGCCGGCGAAGATTTCCGTGGGGGAAGTATTGCGGATTGTGGATGGGGCGTTTGCGGAGAGTAGTTGCACGCATTCAGCGGAGCGGCTGGGGACGGTGTGCGTGGAGGGGGAGAGTTGCGGGTTGAAGGCAATGTGGGGGGATGTGCAGGTGGCGGTGGAGAAGATACTGTTTGCGACGTCGCTGGAGGATGTGAGGAGGAGGACGCTGTCGGGGAGGGTGGCGAGTTTTGAGATGGCGAAGTTTGGGGAATTGAAAGCGAAGTGAGGAGGTAATGAGGTAGAGGAAGTTGAGGACGTAAAAGAAGTATGGGAAAAAACAAAGATGCGGCCCTGAAGGGCCGCGCTACGAACTACGAACGCTGCGAGAGATTTCTGCCCTACACAGATAATTCGAGTTGGATTTCAACCGGCGGGCACGGCATGCCGTGCCCCTACGAAGTGCGAATAACGGATTCGATAGAGTGATTATTTTTTGGTGTACCAGTCGGCGTTGACTGGGGTGTAGGACTGCCATTTTTCGGGGAGGTCTTCGAGGGCGAAGATGGCGGTTACGGGGCAGACGGGGACGCACGCGCCGCAATCGATGCACTCTACGGGATTGATGTAGAGCTGCTTTTCGTTATCGAAGCCGTCTTCGTCTTTACGGGGGTGAATGCAGTCCACCGGGCAAACGTCGACGCAGGCGGAATCTTTTGTGCCGATACACGGCTCGGCGATTACGTAAGCCATTTACATCTCCTTAGTCAGATACTTGCAGTGATGCTTGCCGGGGAATTTTTTGTGCGCAGTGAGCCGCCCGGCGAAACCTTTTTGCTGGCCGCGGGTCAAACGCGGTAGCAGCGTGGGTACGATTGTACGGGACGAGGGTAGGATTCTCAACTGGGGTACGGTGGAGGCATGGTACGTGACGGGCGGCGAGCGAAGGCAAAGGCGCCGGGAACCCTCGAGACTCAGAGCAAGCCAAGCCCGGCCGGTAGAGGGTCAAACGCAACGACGACCGCCTCAGAAGGCGGCCGCTACAACGGCAGGGTCAACGGCCGTAGCTCGGGCGCGGTACAATATGTGCGAGGGATACTATGCGGATGACTCGGGGGATTGTGGCGTTGGGCTTAGCGATTACGGCTTGTTCGATTGCGGTGCCGCAGGCGACGCAATCGCCGCAGACGACGGCGTCGCACGCGAAGGAGTCGCAAGCGGCGCCGGTTAAGGTGGTACATGATCCGGAATTGATTGATGCGGCGGGGTATCAGAAAATCTTGGCGGAGTACAAGGGGCAGCCGCTGCTGGTGACGTTTTGGGCGACGTGGTGCGAGCCTTGCCGTGCCGAATATCCGATGCTGAATGAACTGGCGAAGCAGTATGCGCCGCAGGGGTTGAAGGTGGTGGGCGTCAATTTGGATGACGATGGGGACATTATTTTGACGCGGCGATTTATTGCGCGATACAAGCCCGTGTTTCCAAATTACCGGAAGAAGGCTGGGGGCGAGGCGGCGTTTGTTGGCGTGGTGATGCCGAAGTGGAGTGGAGCGATTCCGGCGTCTTTTTTTTACGCGCGCGATGGGAGGCAGATTGGGCAGCTGCTGGGGGAGTCAAATCGCGATACGTATGAGGCGGCGATTCGGACGGTGTTGAGTTCGGGTGCGGCTGGGAATTAGCCGGAGTCCAATAGTAGAGTCGGGCGGCGGTAACTTCGTGGTGAGGTACAGAATCCAGAATATTTGCAGCGGCTGCTTGTCCGTGGGTGTGGGCATTGCTGGTGTACAGGCTAAAGCCTGTGCCACTTGAGGAGAAATTCGATCATGCTGAATACCAAGGGAAACAAGATCACTTATTTTGGGCATGCCACGTTTTCGCTGACCACGGCGAGCGGGAGCGTGGGGATCATTGATCCCTTTATCACGAATAATCCGCGATGCCCGGCGGAGTTGAAGAAGGTGGAGCGGGTGGACGTGATTTTTGTTTCGCACGGGCATGGGGATCATCTCGGGGATTTGGTGCAGCTGGCAAAAGAGCATAAAGCAAAAGTGGTGGGGATGCCGGAGCTCTGCGGGTGGCTGGCGACCAAGGGCGTGGAGAAGCAGGGCGCGGAAATGAATAAAGGTGGTACGCAGCGGGTGGGAGAGTTTTCTGTAACCATGACGCACGCGTTTCATTCCGGCGGGATCGAGGATGGCGGCAAGATCGTGTATGGGGGCGAGGCCGCTGGATTGATTATTCGCATGCCCGGAGGATTTACGATTTATCACGCGGGGGATACGTGTGTATTTGGCGATATGAAATTGATTGGGGAATTATACGCACCGGATGTGGCGATGCTGCCGATCGGGGATCACTATACGATGGGTGCGCGGGAGGCGGCGTATGCGGTGAAACTGCTGGGAGTGAAGGACGTGATTCCCATGCACTATGGGACGTTTCCGGTGTTGGCCCCGAACGCGGAGGAGTTTAAGATAGAGTGCGCGGGGATTGCAGGATTGACGATACATGCGCTGGAGCCGGGAGAGAGTTTGGGCGGAGCGGCGGGAAAATCCAGCGCTGCTAACGACTAGGCAAGTTGAGGGGAAAGACGTCGGCAATTACTCAGGGGCTAAAGCCCATTGGTGGCCAAGCATTTAATGTCGGAGCTAAAGCTCCGACCCACAAACACAAGCTTCCACATACAAAGAGAAATTACGGCGCGGTCCAGATTACGGCGCTCCAATCACGATGCGCGGGGATTATTTGCGGAGGAGGTTGCGGAGGAAGAAGGCTACGTTGGCGGGGCGTTCGGCGAGGCGGCGCATGAAATAGGGGAACCAGTCGCGGCCGTAGGGGATGTAAATGCGGACGCGGTAGCCGTCGCGGACTAGTTGGCGCTGCAAATCGGTGCGCACTCCATAAAGCATTTGAAATTCGAAGTCGTCTTTGGTGATTTGTTTGGCGGCGGCAAAGCGAATGGTGGCACCAATCATGCGCGGGTCGTGCGTGGCAATGGCGTGGTAGAAACCGCTGGGTAACAACAGCTGCATCAGGCGGACGTAGTTGGCGTCGACGTCGGATTTACTGGGATAGGCAACTTCTTCGGATTCCTGATAGGCCCCTTTGCACAAACGAATGCGGCAACCGTAGGCGAGAAGATCGCGGACATCGGCTTCGGTGCGGTAGAGAGCGGATTGCACAACCGTGCCAATGGCAGGATTGCGCGCGCGGACACGTTTGACGAGTTCGACGGTGCGCTGGGTGTAGACGGACCCTTCCATATCGACGCGTAGGAAACTATCGTTGGCGGCGGCGCGCTCGACAACGGAAAGAACCAGGCCTTCGCAGAATTCCACGCTGAGGTCGAGACCGAGTTGGGTTAATTTGCAGGAAACGTTGGCTTGCAGATTTTCTTTGGCGACGCGATCGAAGATTTCGAGATAGGCATCGCGGGCGCGCTGGGCGTCGGTGGTAGTGGCGACGTTTTCGCCAAGATAGTCGAGGCTGACGAGCAGGCCGGCGTTGTTGCACTCGCGCGCCGCGGCGAGGGCTTCATCGAGAGTTTCGCCGGCGACAAAGCGATGCGCCATGCGCTTGGTCGAGGAATTGGAGACCACCCAGTTGGCGAAACCTTTGCTTTCGGAGAGTTTCAGGAGCGTGGCTCGGAGCATGGGAATCTAATTATGCCGCGTGCGGCGGGACGGCGAGGAATTTTTGTGGCGGATGAATGCGAAGTGTCAACGGGCGATTTATGGCCGGACGATTTACGACGGGGAAAGGTTGGGCACGGCATACTGTGCCCCTACGAAAATCGGTACGCGCGTGTTGGAGCGACATTTGCGAGTTGCGGCTAATTCGCCGGGGCCGGTACAGCCGCAGATGATTGCCGCGCGGACTCGAAGCTGGCGGATTCGGCGGAGTGTTCTTCGAGAAATTTTTCGGCGTCGAGAGCAGCCATGCAGCCGGAGCCCGCGGCAGTGACAGCCTGACGGTAGCGATGGTCCTGCACGTCGCCTGCGACAAAAACGCCCGGGATAGTGGTCTTGCTGCCGTTGCTGGCGATGAGGTAGCCGTTGGCATCGGTTTCGATCTTGCCGCGAAAGGCGGTGGTGTTGGGAGTGTGACCGATGGCCACGAAAACGCCGTCGAGCTTGATGTCGCGGATGGCGTTGGTTTCGGGATGACGGAGGCGGACGCCTTCGACGGCGCCTGTGCCGTGGCCGAGAATATCCTCGACGATGGCGGGCGTAACGATTTCCACTTTTTCGTTGGCGCGCACCCGATCGATCATGATTTTGCTGGCGCGAAACTCGCTGCGGCGATGAATCAGATAAACCTTGCTGGCGTAGCGGGTGAGAAAATTGGCTTCTTCCATGGCGGAATCGCCGCCGCCTACGACAGCGATGGGTTTGCCGCGGAAAAAGAAACCATCGCAGGTGGCGCACGTCGAAACACCGTAGCCGAGGAGCTTGCGTTCGTTTTCGAGGCCGAGCATGCGCGCGGAAGCGCCAGCGGCGACGATTAGAGTTTTGGTCTCGTAAACATCTTTGCCGGCGGTGATTTTGAAAGGACGCTTGGTTAAATCAGCTTCGTTCACCACTCCGGCTTTGAATTCGGCGCCAAAGCGCTTGGCCTGCTTACGCATGTTTTCAATGAGTTCAGGGCCGAGAATTCCGTCGGGAAACCCGGGGAAATTCTCCACCATGGTGGTGAGGCTAAGCTGGCCGCCGGGTTCGTGGCCGTCGATGACAAGCGGCTTGAGATTGGCACGAGCGGCATAGATAGCGGCAGTAAGGCCGGCGCAACCGCTTCCGATGATGACCACGTCATACATAGCGAGCTCCTAAGCAATTAGATTCGGAAGACGCCTGGCGGATGCATTTGGCTTCACGGGCTTATTGTAGCATTTCGGGGCAAGGTCTTCGTGGTGCAGGACTTCCGCCAAACTTCCGTTAAGAGGAGCATGGCCGATTTTTGTTAGAGTGAGGGTTGGCGCCCTTGTCGGGGCGAGGAGAGAGACATATGGATGCGCGGTATCCCATTGGTGATTTCGAGATGGAGCGGGAGGTGACGCCGGCAAAGCGAGAAAAAGCCATCGGCGAAATTGCAGCTGCACCAGGCAAATTGCGGTCCGCAGTTGCCGGGCTGAACGACAAACAGCTGGATACTCCGTACCGCGAAGGCGGCTGGACGGTGCGGCAAGTGGCGCATCATGTGCCGGACAGTCATATGAATGCATACATCCGGTGGAAGCTGGCGCTGACGGAAACGGAGCCGACTATTAAGCCGTACGAGGAAAGCGCGTGGGCAGAACTGGCGGACAGCAAGACGTTACCTGTAAAAGTGTCGCTGGATTTACTGGACGCGGTGCATGAGCGGTGGACGGTGCTGCTACGAGCGGCGAAGGAAAGCGATCTCGCGCGAACCTTTCGTCATCCGGAGCATGGCGTGCGCACACTGGATTGGATGCTGTTCCTGTACGCGTGGCATGGGCGGCATCACGTGGCGCACGTAACGGAACTGCGCAAGAAGAACGGGTGGTGACGACGGCTGGATGCGCAAGCGACTGGTGCTTGCACGCGACGGAGATTTAGAACGCGGCACGTGCTGCTGCGCGCAGCGAGGCATTGTTATTCACTTCAGATGCGAAAAAAGCAGTCTGGTAGCGAGAATCGCGCGTTAGGGGCTGGCATTGGCGCGCCAGATATACCTTGCCGGAAGTCAATTCGTACGGGATAATTTGCGCCAAGGACGGAGCGTGGCCACCCGTTACGCCGATGAATTGCCCCTCTTGCAAACGCGAGAACCCTCCTCATGCTTTGCGATGCACACATTGTGCAGCAGCGTTAGTGCCTCCTGAAGCGGCAAAAACCGCGCAGACCCCGAATTCACAAATACCTCCGGCGCGCAGTGATTACGACGACCGAACCATCGAGGGTCCTGTGCCTTCGGCCCGGTCGCGGCCACAGGAAAATCCTGGTGTCTCAACGTTAAGCAAAACGCCCTCGGGATCGGTGCCGACACCTGGGCTAGGAGCGGAGGACTCCGATCTGGTGACGCTCCCGGGAGTTGCAGGGACTCCAAGGCCAACCGGGGGAAGCCGGGCGAGCGTGCCGGGAAGCTTTACCTCGGGCATGGATTTTGGTCCGAGATACCGCATCGAAAGGCTGCTGGGCGCCGGCGGAATGGGGAAAGTTTACAAGGCTTACGACAAGGTCATCTCGCGCACGGTGGCGCTGAAGACCTTGCAGCCGGAACTGGTCACCGATCCAACGGTGATCCAGCGCTTTAAACAAGAATTACTGCTGGCCAGCAAAATTTCGCACAAAAACATCTTGCGTATTCACGATCTGAACGAGTTTGAAGGCACGAACTACATCACCATGGCCTTCATTGAGGGCAAAGATTTGAACCAGCTCCTCAAAGAAGAAGGACCACTGCCTCTGGAAAGAACTCTGAAAATTGTTCGGCAGCTTTGCGAAGCGCTGGACGCGGCGCACGCCGAGGGAGTGGTTCATCGCGACTTCAAACCACACAATGTCCTGGTCGGAAAAGACGACCATGCATATGTGTCGGACTTTGGATTGGCGACGTCGCTGGAATCCGCCCAAATGGGCATGACGCGAAGCGGCGTGGTGGTGGGCACACCGCGCTACATGTCCCCGGAACAGGTGGAAGGGACACCGGTGGACAGCCGCAGCGACATTTATTCGCTGGGCTTGGTGTTCTACGAAATGGCTACCGGACAGGTGCCGTTCACGGGGGAGTCGACGTGGCAGGTTATGTATCAGCGTGTGCGCGATGTGCCCAAAAACGTGAAGGAGTTCAATCCAGCGCTACCGGATTATGTGGCGGGCGTGATCATGCATTGCCTGGAAAAGGATCCGGCGACCCGCTATCAAAGCGCTGCGGAGATCCTGGCGGATCTTAATGCGAATCACGGGCCGTCGCTTTCCACAAGCGCGATGAGCACATCGCGGACCGTGCAGATCACGCTGCCGGTGGTTGAAAAACGCTGGTGGTATGCGGCGGCGACGGGAGTGGTTCTTCTGGTGGCCCTGTTCTTTGCGATCCCAAAGACGCGTCACTGGGTGTTCGCCGCACGCAACGCTGAGGGGGCTGCGGCCGGCAAAGGCGAGGTTACACCAGTAGCGCAGGAAAAGTTTGTGGCCGTGATGCCGTTCCGCGTGCTGGGGGATCAGTCCTCGCTGGGGTACGTAGCTGATGGATTAGTGGAAGCGACGTCGGCGAAGCTTTTCCAGTTGAAGGATTTGCGTCTGGCCTCTGCGACGGCCGCGGCCAAGACCGACCCCAGCACGCCACTTAAGGAAGTGGCGAAGCAACTGGGCGTGAACCTGATCGTGCGTGGAACGGTGCAAGGCGCGGGCGATAATCTTCGGGTCACGGTCAGCCTGGACAACGTGGCGGAGAATAAGCTGGTGTGGACGCAAGAATTTGCCGGGGTGCGCGGCGATCTGTTGACTATGGAGGACCAGATCTACGCGCGACTGGTGGACGCGCTCGCGCTTAAGCCCAGTAATGAGGAGCTGGCGCACGCAACGTCGCATCCGACCGAGAACGTAGAAGCCTACGACCTGTACCTGAAAGGACGGGGAGCGATGCGCGGGCAACAAGCCGTGGGGAATATCAAGAAGGCCATCGGCTTTTACGAACAAGCTCTGAAAAAGGATGAGAAGTTCGCGCTGGCTTACGCCGGTATAGCCGACGCAACCGTGGTTCTGTACCAGGAGAACAAAGATAGTTTATTGGCGCAGAAAGCCTTGGGGGCCGCACAACAGGCACAGCGACTGAACGACGCTTTGCCGGAAGTTCACTTTTCGCTGGGGAATGTGTACAACGCTTCTGGAAAAACGGTGGAAGCGACCGCGGAATTGAAACGGGCGCTGGAACTCGCGCCCAACTCGGACGACGGATATCGCGGGCTGGGCAAGGCGTACCTTACGCTGGGACAAAAGGACCAAGCGCTGCAGGCATATCAGAAGGCTGTCGATATTAATCCTTATTACTGGTTCAACTATAATGCGCTCGGCCAAGCGTACTCGCGGTTTGGAGAATATGATCAAGCGCTGCAGGCCTTTCGCCACGTGATTGACCTGGAGCCCGAGAATTCTTTTGGTTACTTGAACTCTGGAGTCACGTACTTTGAGCAGGGAAAGTACGAAGAGTGTCTTCCATTCCTGCAAAAGGCTCTGCAACTCCAGCCAGACGATAAAACTTACTCCAATCTCGGCACGGCATATTTCTACTTGAAGCGCTATAACGAGTCCGTCTCGATGTTTCAAAAGGCCGTGGAGCTGAACCCCAGCGCGGAACGGTTTACCGGAAATCTTGCGGATGCCTATCGCTGGTCGGGACAACCCGAAAAAGCCAACCAGACGTACGACAAGGCGATTGCTCTCGCGTTTAAGGAACTTGCCGTGAATCCACGGGATTCCGACACGATGGAAAGTCTTGCCCTGTACTACGCGAAAAAAGGCGTGCCAACGCAAGCCCTAACCTTCATACAACACGCGCGGTCCATCAACAGTAAAGACGTGGAGCTCATTTATACTGACGCGGTGGTAGAGGCCTTGGCGAACCATCCGGACGAGAGCTTAAAGCTGTTGCGCGAGGCGTTCAAGCAAGGTTATTCGGTGAAAGAGGCAAAAAACGATCCCGAGTTGGACCGACTGCGGAGCCAACCAGGGTACGAGAAACTCTTGGCGGAATTTGATAAGCCGAACTAGGCGATGCCTGCAACTTTGAGCATCTTCATTCCCACAAGCAGCCCCGCCAAGCCAATGCATGCAAGAAGCGTCGTCGACGGTTCAGGCATGGGTGGCGTCGTCGCAGTGGAGTACGCGTCAAGTCGAATATCCACGGAATCGCCAAATCCTGCATTCCCCAAGTTGTCGAAGGACAGGCTGTAGGTACTTCCGGGTACGATATTCGGATCCGAAGAACTCGTAAACGTGCACGAGTCCGGCGACGACAAAAACACTACATCGAGAGGTGACGTGTCCGATTCGGCGCAACTGAGGGAGCCCTGAAAGGCGCTGGTGACGGTTGCCACCAGGGTGAAGATGTTGAAGGTGTCATTATTGATGTTGTTTGTAAAGTCGACCAGGCAAGCTGGGTTTTGCACCGGTAGTCCGGTGAATGATTGCGACGCTGAAGACTCGTTCTCGTCCGCACAGCTGCCAGACCCACCCATGGTCATTCTAGGGTCAGTGGTTCCGTCTGCTAGAGCGGCACCCGCACCGATTAGGAGCAGGCAGGCAGGAATCAAAAATCTAAGAAAGCGCATGACGACACACCTCGCGATGCGGTGCCTTCGTGCACGTCATGGCCCATATTGGGAATATTTCCAAGACCAAATAAGTGCCAACCTTATCAGTGTCTTAGTCTGAAGAGCCGGATTTGGCGTCTTCTCGCAGTGCAAACTCTTACCTTAACACGGTGCAAGTATGCAAAAGTTTTCCTCGCGGCCGAAGCTTGGAGAGTGGCCAATCACAATATTTCGGGGCGGCGGAACTAGTCCCGCGGGGGCTTTGCCTCTCGGGGAGCGGCGTCATGCTGCGCCGGAGGCTTCGATTCATGGCTAGCCGCAGGCTTTGATTCGGTGCGAGGGGCGGCTTCAGCCTTAGGTTCGTGCGTAGTTGCAGGCTTTGTTTCGGTCCTAGGCTTGGCCTCGGGTTTGGGTTCGTGGTTGGTTACTGACTTCGTTTCGGTTTTTGGTTTGGCTTCAGGCTTGGGTTCATGCGTGGTCGCCGGCTTCGTCTCCGCGCGCGGCTTAGCCTCAGACTTCGGTTCGTGCGTGGTCGCTGACTTCGTCTCAGTTTTCGGTTTGGACTCCGGCTTGGGTTCGTGTGTCGTCACCGGCTTGGATTCGCTCTTTGGCTTGGCCTCAGGTTTAGATTCGTGCGTGGTCGCGGACTTTGTTTCTGTCCGAGGCTTGGACTCTGTCTTGGGTTCGTGCGAGGTCGTTGGTTTCGATTCCGGCTTTTGCTTAGGCTCCGACTTAGATTCATGCGTGGTTGCGGACTTTGTCTCTGTCTTAGGCGCGGCTTCGGTCTTGGCTTCCGTGCGGGATTTGGTATCCGTACGCGTCGCGCTTTCGGCGGTACGAGGCTTGGCAGCGGATTTCGTTTCTGTGCGCGCCGTGGTGGATTGGGCAGACGCCGACCCTCTTGCGTGAACCACGCCCGCACCGGTTAACTCGCCGGGCCGCGGGGTAGCCGCCACCGCGGGATGACCGTGATTGGCGGAGGCGAACTGGTTGTGGTCAGAACGCGCGGCCGTCTCATGCTCGCGCTGGGCCGAGGTGGCTTCGACGTGATGTTCGTGGGCGAAGGCCTCTTGTTTGGCGGTTGGGCGCGCGTTAATTCCGCCTCGCCCGCCGTTGAAGCTGACGTGAGAAGTATGCGTGACGACCGTCCTCTGGTACACGTTGTGGATCTCATGGACGTTCACGTTATTCACGCGGCTGTTATAGAAAAAGTTGCCGCCGCGCCAGTAGCCGCCGGCGTAGCCGGTGCCAATGTAACCGAAACCGTAGTTGATACCACCGTAGAAGCCAACCTGTGGTCCCCAATAACCACCATTCCAAAAATATGCGCCACTGGACCAGCCCCAGTAACCGGGCGTCCATAGCAAACCAATCTCGGGCGGTTGAGCCCATGTGCCGGGAACCCAGAAGTAGCCTCCGTCATCGTTGTAAGCCCAATAGCCCGGAGTCCAGATGTAACCGTCTCCCGGGCAAACAGGCTGCGCGTAAATGGGCAGCGCGGGTGGAGCGATAGCTACTGAGACGGCGACCTGCGCCGAAGCAGTGGAACCTGTGGCTAGAATTGCCAGTAGAACTGCGGCCAGCAGGAGCCACCGCACGACTCCGTGCGGGATTTCGAATGACTTAAGCGAGCGCTGAATATGAAACTTGTGCATTTGTGTTACCTCGTGAGCCCGCGATCGTTTCCGCGGAAGAAAAACAGAAATCGTAAAAATTGTACGCGGCGTGACCGACGTCAGCGATACGGCGAAGTGAGTAAGGGCGCGGGTACTTTGCAGTAGACGACACGGGGAATCGCGGGGGTGTTCAAAATTGAAGCATTGGGGCATCGCGTGCTACCGCTGACTTTTTGCTTCAGTTCTCATGGAGAGTTCCTTCGGAAGAGCGTCTTTCGTCTACTTTCCTCCAAGACAAGGCAAGACTCCAAGGCTCCTGCTCCCGATCGTGTCGCTCAATGGCAAGTGCCGCGAGTTGACTGGCGCGCTGAATGAGTTTGGTTTGGCTGACGGCTGGCCTTCGCGTCAGGCAGCTATACGTCTCGAGCGTGCCGAGCAGTTGCTCACTCTTGGAAAGAATTGCGCAGCAAGAAAAGACGTACAGTCCAAACTGTACGGCCTGTTCCGCTAGCTCGTGGAGCGAGTGTTCATCATCCGTTGAAGAGAGGACCACGGAAACCACATTGCCCACTTGAACATCGAGTGCGGCGCAGATTCTATTAAGCACCTCGGAGAGAGGTACGTCCGCGGAAATCAATTCAAGCAGGCGGCCTTCGCCGAGCAAGACTGTTGGTGCGGCGTCTGATTCTTGTGGACACATCGTGAACCCCTCGGCGCACGATTGGGGGACCCATCGTGCGCTGCCAGTTCTGTTACCTAGGGCCTAGGGGCTGGGATTGACCGTTAAATTGCTTGCTTCAGAGAAGTGCGGCGATAGAAAAGCATTCCCAAACTTGCCAGACCAAACAACAATAATAGTTGCGAATTGGGCTCCGGCACGGCGATCGAGGAGATCGGGCCATCACCGTGGTCGTGACGCTTATCCCAGCGTCTGTCCCACGCCTGGTCATGGTCTCTGCCAAACGCAGAACCTTCAAAGGAGCCCAGAGCAAATGGGTCTACTTGAGTTTCGCGCACGCTTAGCAGCGAATCCGGTAGCACGAAAACCTCAGTATTTTTCGTGTCCCCTGGACTGACGAGAATCTCCGGCGGATTCGCATGAGTTCGTTGTTGGAGGTCACGCGAAACGGTATCTTTGTTTTGCAGGTCCGCAGGAATCTTGTCGGCAAAGGCCGGAGCAGCAGCGGAAAGAATCATTGCCAGGAATAAGGATGTATGTCGCACATTCACTTGGGTTCTCCACACTTCTATCGATTTGGTCCTGGCTGGTCTTTGCAGAATAGGTGAAAAGGAAAAGGAACACAGTTCGCTTTTGCACAGTCTCGCGGAATATACGCTGTTGCTGAAGCTGGGCTCTGAAATGAATGTTCTACCGCGTTTCCGTCGATTGCGATATGCTCGGCGAGTTTTCGCCGTCCACAGCAACAAATGGTCGAATCTGCGGAGATTTGATGTCCAAATATGTTGGCAGGCAGGCTGTGGTGATTGGCGCGGGAATGGGTGGGTTAAGCGCGGCCCGTGCGCTGGCGGAACACTTCGAACAAGTAGTGGTGATTGAGAATGACGCGTTGCCGGCGGAAGCGGCACCGCGGCCCGGAACACCACAGTGTAAGCATGTACATGGCCTGTTGATGGGCGGACTGCGAGCGCTGGATAGCTTTTTCCCAGGCTTCGAGCAAGTGTTGCTCGAAGCGGGTGCCGTGCCGATGCGCCTGAGCTCCGAGCTGCGCTACGAGGTGCCTGGGTACGATCCCTTTCCGCAGCGCGACCTGGGGCTGCAGATTCTGTGCATGACGCGCCCGCTGATCGAAGCCACGGTAAGAAAAAAGATCGCGCAGCACGGAAACATTTCTCTTCGCGAATGCTGTAAGGCGCAAGAACTGGTGGTCGGTACCCGCTCCAACGGAAAGGCTAGTGGGAAGACCGGTGACAACGCCACCGAAATAACGGGCGTGCGATGCGCGCACGGCGACGGACGGGTGGAGGATATTGCCGCGGACTTTGTGGTCGACGCATCCAGTCACGGGCTGCTGACGCTGAATCTGCTGGGTTCGCTAGGCCTCGCGGCGCCCGCGGAAACAACGATCGGCGTGGACATTGGTTATTGCACCGCGATGTTCGGGATTCCCGACGACGCGCCAACGGATTGGAAAGGAATGGTGGTACTTCCCCAGCCTCCGCACAATCGGCGAGGCGCTTTCATTCTGCCTGCGGAAGGCGGACGCTGGGTGGTAACGCTTGCGGGAAGGTACGGCGATAAGCCGCCCGACGATGAAGCTGGATTTTTTGCATACGTGAAAAACCTGCGGACGCCCACGGCGCACAATGCGCTTAGAAGTGCGAAGCGGCAAACCGGGTTTTCGCGTTACGGCTTGAAAGCCAGCCGACGAAGACATTTCGAAAGCGTTACGAATTTCCCACACGGGTTGCTGCCGTTCGGCGACACCATCTGCCGCTTCAACCCGATCTATGGCCAGGGCATGAGTGTCGCGGCAAAAGAAGCGTGCCTACTGCGAGATCTGCTTGCGGGAGCGTCGAGCGAAGGACAAGGAATCAACGGCCTGGCGGCTACATTCTTGAACGAAGCACAGAAAATAATCGAGACGCCCTGGTCATCGTCCGCGATTCCTGACTATGGCGATCCGCTCACCGAAGGCCCTCGTCCTCCGGACCTCGAAAAAAGTCTTAAGTTCGGCGCGGCGCTGTTTAAGGCGGCCGCCGCCGATCCCGCGGTGCACAAAGTGATGTCCGAAGTGCAACACTTGTTGCGACCGGGGAGCGCTTACCAGAATCCTGAGATCGCGGATCGCATAAAGGCCGCGATGGCCGCGGCGTAGGGCGCAAATCATTCCAGCAGAGGTACCCATGTCTGAATTGAAGCATCGCTTTATAGAAACCAACGGCATTCGCATGCATATCGCCGAATGTGGCACAGGGCCGCTGGTGATCTTGTGTCACGGATTTCCCGAATCCTGGTATTCCTGGCGCCATCAGTTGCAAGCACTGGCGGACGCGGGATTTCATGCGGTCGCACCGGACATGCGGGGATACGGACAGACCGACCGGCCCGAGGCCATCGAGCAATACACGATGCTCCACTTGGTAGGCGACATTGTTGGATTGGTGGAGGCGCTCGGCACTGATAACGCGGTGATCGCCGGTCACGACTGGGGCGCTCCCGTGGCGTGGCATTGCGCGCTGCTGCGGCCGGATTGCTTCCGTGCGGTTATCGGCTTAAGCGTGCCGTTCTGGTCGCGATTTCCCGTCCGACCCACGAGCTTCATGCCGCAGAATGACGAGGCGCTGTTCTATCAGTTGTACTTTCAGACGCCAGGTGTTGCCGAAGAAGAACTCGAGCGCGACGTGCGCCACACGATTCGCAGCGTTCTGTTCTCGGCTTCTGGTGACGTGCCGCGTCGCGAAAACGCAGGTACCGCTGGAAGCGACGTAGGCATGGTGCCGCGGCAAGGCGGATTTCTGTCCCGTCTGGTGGATCCCGCGGTAATGCCATCGTGGCTCAGCGACGCGGACGTCGAGTTCTACGTGAACGAATTTACGCGCACCGGGTTTCGCGGCGGGTTAAATTGGTATCGCAACATCGACCGTAACTGGGAATTGCTGGGGCCTTACGCAGGCAGAACGGTCACCGTTCCCGCACTCTATGTTGCGGGAGACCGCGACCTGGTGGTGGCTTTCCGAGGTATGGACCAGGTAATCGCCAACCTCACACACTTTGTGCCACAGCTACGCGGCACACTCATGCTTCCCGGTTGCGGTCACTGGACGCAACAAGAACGCGCTCGCGAGGTCAACGGCGCGATGATCGACTTTCTTCAGAAGCTGTAGGCTGGAACGGCGCAAGGAGATTCGCGGCAAAGACATCCGAGAAATCGCGATGGGAAAAAGTGGCGAAGTGGCGCGAGCAATGCACGGCGGTGTACGATGATTTGTGTGCGTGCTGACGTGTCGAAATTGATGCGCACAAATTGATGTGGACGGGGAGATGGCATGAGCCGAGCGGCGGGAACGTACGCAATTTTTGAAACTTCGCAGGGAGACATTGTGATTCGGTTGCTGGAGAAAGAGGCACCGAAGACGGTGGCGAATTTTGTCGCTCTGGCTACCGGAACCAAGGAACTTGGAGAGCGGCAAAAGAAAGGTCCGTTTTACGATGGCTTGGGATTTCATCGCGTGATTCCGGATTTTATGATTCAGGGCGGATGTCCGCAAGGCAATGGGACCGGCGGACCGGGATATACGTTTGCGGACGAGTTTCATCCTTCACTGAAGCATTCTAAGCCGGGAAAACTGTCCATGGCGAATTCGGGGCCGAACACCAATGGCAGCCAATTTTTTATTACCGTAGCGGCGACGCCGTGGCTGGATAACAAACACACGATCTTTGGCGAGATCGTGGAAGGACAGGACGTGGCCGATAAAATTTCGAAGGTGCCGCGCGATTCCGGAGATCGCCCGAAGACGCCGGTGAAGATCAATAAGGTGCGCATCGAGAAGTTGGGCGAGTGAGAAGCAAAATAAGGAAGTAAAGCAAAGATGATTGGGCGCGGCTTCTGCTCTTTGGAGCAACGGGCTGCGCCCCTTTTTCGGTCGCGGCCCCTTTTTCGGTTGCAGATTGGACGCTTGGGATGCTTTCTGCTGATCGCTTGCTGCGGGTATTCATTGAGGTGCTGTTCCTTTTTTTGGGTGCGCTGGTGGTATGGCTGGGGATCACCAAGCACATTTTTTTTGACCGGCGATCCCTGGGCTGGGCGGCGGTGAGCGTAATTTTGCTCCTGTGGGGCGGGCGAGGGTTGTATCGGCCGGCGAAATTTCTTTCGCGCGGTGAAAATTTGGTCCGCTCCGCCTCGCTGGTGCTCCTGGGAATCGTGATGCTGGCCATTTCGCGCGTGCCGTTTGCGTGGGTCGCGCCGCTGCTGGCGTTGGTGGGAGTGTTGCTCGCGGTGCGCGGCCTGGTAGGCGTGATTCTAGTGATCAGCGGCCAACCCCGGAACGCCTAAGCCCGCCAGATGGGTTTCGCTCGTTGCTCCCAGAATTCGCTGCTTGCTCCCTAGTCCACGATCTCGACTGCCAAAATACTTCCGTCCTCACTCTTTCCTCGCCTTCACATGAAGGTTGGATATAATGCCCCCGCGGAAGCGTGCTCCCGCCCAGCACGGGAAATCGCGCACGTACTGCGGTGCGACCTCGCATAAAATCTGGAATTAGCAGGCAAGGAGAAAGCGATGCTGAAAGAGTTCAAAGAATTCGCGATGCGCGGAAGCGTGATTGATCTGGCGGTCGGCGTGGTGATCGGTGCGGCGTTTGGAAAAATCGTGTCATCGCTGGTGGACGACATCATTATGCCGCCGATCGGCCGCATCGTAGGGCACGTGGACTTCTCCAATTTGTTTGTAACCTTGTCCGAGGCGCATTACGACACGTTGGCGGACGCCAAGAAGGCGGGCGCCGCCACGCTGAACTACGGACTGTTCCTCAACAATGTGGTTAATTTTCTGATTGTGGCATTTGCGATTTTTATCGTGGTGCAGCAGGTGAATCGCTGGTCGAAGAAGCCGGCGCCCGCTGCGGCGCCCTCCACGAAGGAATGTCCGCAGTGCACCATGGCGATTCCCATCGCGGCAAAGCGCTGCCCGCAGTGCACGTCGCAGCTGGCGTAGTAAACGGAATTAGTTTAAGGGCGTCTTTTTTTCGGAGTTGGCGGCTAGGTGGGTCCGGAGGCGCTCGAGGACTTCCTCTTCGCGGCCTTGCTCGAGTTCTTTTTTCACTTCTTCGAGAGCAAAATGCACTACGTCATGATGATGCAATTCGTGCGTTCCACCCAAAGTTTCGCTGAAGCGCAACCAGATGCGATGCAGCAAGTTAACTTCGTTGGCCGTCAAGTTGGGTGCATGTGGGCCGAGAACTTTGTAAGACTTATCACCGTTGGGCAGGTGGATTTCCAGGTTGAATTGCGGCTTTTGATCTCCCAGATTTTCCCAGGCCACGCCAATTTCGCGGGCTTGCTCCTCAGTGTTTTCCTTGGCGGACTGCCCAAAAACAATGGTGCTGGATTCCAGCGCAGTCGCGGCACGCAGGATGCCGTCCCACAAATCGTTGGCGGCCACGATAGCAAGCCGGATCGATTTTCCGCGCTTCTCCGCCATGGATAGGGCTTGCGAGAAGAGTTGTTGCTCGATGCTGCCGAAAAGTTGATCGGCATCAAGTTCATACTCACCCGAGGTGAGGCGACGCAGCAGGCGAATGTGCAGCACCACCACATCGCGGCGTCCGGGCTTGACGCGATCCAGCACATTGCCCAGATGGTAGAGATGGAATTGATTACTGACCGGGACAAGAATGTTGCCGGGGCGCGCGCCCACACCCTCTGGCGTCAGGCCGCCTTCCGTGGCCAGATTGAACTGATCCATTTCCACATGCGCCTTGCCGCCGCTGCGCGCGCGCCGTTCGGAAACGGTAAAAACAATGTACAGAAGAATCGAGAAAACTCCGCCGGCGACGGTGGCGATGGGTTTGGTGAAGAGGTTCACGAATGCAATCAGGAAAAGCGTCAGCGTGATCAGCGCGAGGCCAACGGGAATCTGCGTGCCGTTTATCGTGAAATTGAGGGGCACCTGGAAGTCGCGCGGACCGGGGCGCGTGTAACGCAAAACTAGAACGGCGAGGCCGTTCATCGCAAAACTCCAGATCACTCCGAACGCATAGAGGTTGGCGAGGAAAGTGACGTCACCATGGCTGATGAAGATGGTGACGATCTGCAGCAGCACCACAATGTTGATAATCCGATAGCTGGTGCCAAACCGCGGATGCGGCTGCCTGAACCACGCGCTGAGCACGCCGTCTTCGGAAACGCGGTTCAGCACACCGTTGGATCCGACGATCGCGGTGTTCACCGCTCCGGCCAGAATAATTGCGCCCACCACTACCACAAAACCGTGAAAGATCAGTCTTATGACGAGCGGGCCCTCGAGACTCATAGCCAGGCCGCCGATCAGATTTTCCAGAAAACCCTGACGCACGTCGTCCGGAATGATCATCACCGCAAAGAAAGAAACCAGCGAAGTAAACACCAGGCTGTAAATGAAAATTACCGCGCCGGCTTTTTTCAGATTGGGCAGCTTGGGATGTTCGATGTCGCGATAGACCTGCGCGAGGGATTCTTCGCCGCTCATGGCCAGCACGGAATGGCCGAGCGCGATGAATATCGCGATGATGCCGAACATATGCGGAAGACTGCTATGCGCCAGCCAGCCAAGTGCGCTGGGACTAAGCCGGAGATTGCGCGGATGCGGCCAGGGCGGAAGCGGCGAGTGGCGTAACGCGATGGTGTAAATACACCAGCCAATCAGAATGACCACCATCACGGTGACAATCTTCATGATCAACAGGGCTTTTTCGCTGGATTCGTGCACTCCTTTGGTGTTTTCCCACCAAAAATAAACCGTCACGATAATCGCGAACGCCGTGGCGATACGGTCGATGGTAACGGTCGAAAACGCCCCGCTCATGTGGAACTGCTGCGCAAGCTCGCTGAACAGTCCGCCGATGTACTGCCCGGCGGATACGCCGCTGATCGGGCCGGTGAGGATGTAGTCGAACATCAGCGCGGATACGCTAAACTTGGCGAGCGCGCCGCCGAGCGATTGTTTTACCGCGCGATATACTCCGCCGCGCACAAACATGCTGCAGCTTTCGACGTACACGGAGCGAACCGCATACGAAAACAGCATGATGGCCAGGATGAACCACGGCGCGGTCTTGCCGATGTAGCCTTCTGCTTCACCACCGGCGTAGTACGCGGAAGAGGCCAGGTCGTTGAGAACAATGGCGGCCGCACGCCAGAAAGAAATGAAGGTGAGCAGTGCGGTCGTGGCGACGATGACACGCGGAATACCGTTGCCTCGGCTGCCTGCGGCAGCAGGACTGTTGGGAATGCTGCTCATGTACGGGTATTGGTGACCTGCAGGCTAAAATGCTCGCACTTTTCCGAAGAGAAGTCTAGCTCCCGCGCTCGTCGGTAGTGCGTCAGTTTTCGAACGAACCCGCTACCCGCTCGTCTAGTAAATCAGTGACGCTGTGCCTTTCTGAGATTGCGTTCCCGGCGGCTCCTGTACTCGAGCGGGATGCGACAGGCCAGCGTGTGACGCTACGTAAGACACTTTACGGTTAGCCCCTATAAAATGCCTTGACTAATATTTTAACAGGTGCTATTCTTCACCCGTAGAGAACTACGCCCAAAGCAGCACTATTCCCGAAACCGAAACCGTAGAAACCTCCTAAGGGCACGGCATGCCGTGTCCGCTGCCCTCCGCACGCGCAAACCGCCGCCGTGGCAGCAGGAACCAACAAAAAACAATCCTCATAACCCATCCAGAATCAACACTTGCAAACCGTATCAAAACAAAGCACTTCAACTCCCGCAGAATGAACACATACAAGAATCACCCCGTGCGGCCCACCAGATCAAATGCAGTTTGCCCAGTGGAACCAAGGCGCGCTCGCAGCAGCGCCACCTCAGCATCGCCACCTCAAACTACAGGAGTTGCGCGGACGATGTAGCGCCGCGGTGAGTGTGCGGCGTGGCCAAAGGGATAGCAGGTGATTAGCGTAAGCGCGTCGCTCGAGGTTGGTGTTAGCAGGCGCACGTCATCGGGGAACACAATATCTATCGCGCGCACCACGTAGACGCGCTCACGCAGCCGCTGGCTGCGGCCGTCAAACCACTGCAGTTGCAGCGTGTCGCCTAACGCGATGGCTTCGAGCGGCTTGAACCAACTGGTGCGATGGCCCGCTACAACTAGGTTGCCGGGCTCCCCTGGCGCGGCGCCACTGAGCAGCCGCGCCGGACCGAAGGCCAGCGTGCGGGGATTGGCGTCCTCCAGCACAATTTCATCGTAAGACAAACGCGGAATTTGCAGTCGCGCGACCGGGTGCGTGTCCGCCCAGGGCCACGGCGGGCGAGACTCGCCCGTGAGCATTCTCGCTTCCCATGCGCGGTGAATCAGAACGCTCGCAAGTTCCGCTTTCGCGTGCAAGTATGCGGCGCGACAGCTCAGACTCAGGCCGGCGAGAAGAGTAATCGCCACAAAGAATCGCATCGGCTTCATTGCGTCGCTCCGCAACGGCGCGTGAACCGCGTCACCGCCATGAACACGCAAAACAGCGCGCAACTGATGGCCAATAGCGCCACTCCGAGCGCTTCGAAGAATGCGTCCATCGTGCCGGTGGCCGGTGCGCCGAACACCTTATCCATTTGCATGCCTTCGGGCAGCTCGCTGCGCACGGCCACGGAAGTGGATTGGCCGCTGGGATTGACGACTTGCTGTTCGACAGCCACCAGCGACGTGAAGCGCGTGACCAGCCGATACTGGATAGCGTGGGCGATGATCGTTGCGCGAATTGCGTCGCGCGCTCCTTCGTCTGATTGGCGCCACTGATCCATCAAATTCTCGACGCGTTGCCGCGCCCACAGCACGGTGATCCCGGGATGAAAAGTGGCGCTGGTGGCGTCGATTGTAAAAGTGGCTTGGTACGGCTGATTTCCGGTGTGCGCCGATAGAATCACTCGGCCCTTCTGGCCTTGCGTGATGCGGCCGTAAATCAGGAGAGGCTGCCGTAGAAATAAATCGGGCGGGCGTTCGGGATAAAGATCCGCTACCTGCACGCCTTCAAACGAAAGGCTCACATCGGTCAACACGGGACTCTCGATCGAATCTAGAAGATGGTCCATTTGCGCGCTGATTTCCGAGACGTTGGCGATGTGCGTGAACGTGCCGCGTCCGAATTGCGCCATTTTCGTAGCCAGGAAAAAGTTGGGAGCGCTGCCGATCGCAACGGTGTACAGGCGTGCGCCTCCCAGTTGACTGTTCAGCGCGGCAAAGATCTGCTCCTCGTTCCCGAGGTCACCATCGGTCAGCAAGATGATGTGCCGCAAATAGCCCGGGATTTGCGGCTTCTGCATCAGGTGCTGCAGCGCGGGCAGCATTTCCGTGCCGCCCCCAGCTTGCAAATTTTCCACAAACTGCCGCGCGGCGGATACATTCTCGGCAGATGCGATCAGCGGCGCGGAGGAAAATTCGTAGTAGCTGTTGTTGAACGCCAGGATGCCAAAGCGGTCATTAGGGCGGAGCCGGTCCAGCGCTTGCAGTAGCGCGGCCCGTGCCTGCGTGATGGAGGTCCCTTCCATGGAGCCGGAGATATCGATCATGTAGAGCATCTCCACGGGACCCTGCTCCGTGGGCGCCACGGTTGGCGGAAAAACTGCGAGCAAGAAATTTGTTTCTCCCGTTTCGTGTTCCGGAGAAAGAAACAGCGCCGTCTTGGGTTGCGTGCTGGCGGCTTGTTGCACTTCTAGAATGAAGTCTTTATTGGGAATGGTCGAACCGTCGGCCAGGGTGATGTGTTGACGACCGTCCGGCAGACGCTGCACGGCGATGGTGTGCGAAATAGACTTTACGGCGCCATATTCAAATCCCGGATCGAGATCGACGGCCAACGAAAGATCGTGCCCGGGGCGGCTGTCCGGATTGCGCACCGGCGGCGTGATGCGCGAAGCATCGTTCACCGCGTTGGTGTCCATGGCCCATCCGGTACCGCTATGGCCCACCGCCAGCTCGCCGGGAATGTATCGCGGACCAACCACCATCGGGAACGTCAGCCGCACCTTGCCGTCATCCCAAGTAAGCGGCTCCACGTAGCGCAAGCGCACGTCAACGTGATCGCCGGGCATAAGATTCGCCACCGACGCGGTAAAAATATTCGGCCGTTCTTCCTCCACAAGCGCGGTGTGTTGCCCGGCGGATTTCGCCGCTTCGTACACGCGCTTGGCCTCCGCACGTTCGCGGATCACGCTGCGGATGACGCGATTGCCAATGCGAATTTCCATGTCGTAGACCGCCGCGTCGTGCGGCAGCGGAAAAACGTACACCGCTTCAATCGGCGCGTCGGTAGAGTTCACATACTGCTGCGTCACGGTTGCGGCGGCTACCAGTCCGCGGACATCCAGCGCCACATCGGTATGCGTCAGCGGCACTGGCTCGTACTGGCCAGTAGTCGCAGAGCGATACAAGAGGCAGCCTTCTCCAACTTGCGGGATGGCGCCAGCCTGTGGCACGGCACCAAGTTGCGGGCCGGTATCGCTGGACTGCGCCGGCCTCGCGGAGTTCGCAAATACCGTGATGAGCAAAAGTGCCAACACGATTGGCAGCCAAGTGATGGGAATCCAGTCGATGGGCAGTCCCGGAACGGCAATTTTGATTTCGCGGTGAGTAGTGTGCTTTCTTGCGAGCAGTGGCATTTTCTTCTCCGTAAGATCTTTGCGGGGCCGGAATTACGCTGGTGTGAATGCACGCTGCGCGCCGCGACGGAGAAGCACTCGCGAGCCGGGCAAGTCTCAGTGGCTGTTGAACTTGGAGGATTTGCCGTGCTGGGCGCAATCTACCTAGCGTGGTGGGCTTGCCACTGATGTGTGGGCGCGACGACGCATTCGGGTTGGAGAACCTGCAGTCAGATCCGAACAGCGCAATGAATTTGCGCCGCGTCACTCGTAATATTTCGCAACGCCGCAGAAGCTACTTCCGCTGGCAAACTTTTTGCTAGACTAGCCGCGGTTCAACCTGCTGCTCTTCGTCAGGAGGCCTTATGCCGAAATCCGCCGCGCAGACTTCCTCCCTCTACAACGTTCATCCCGGCGTCGCAATGGTTCAGAAATGGGTTGCGGAGCTGGAGCCCAAAACTGGCCGGTCGCTGGACGAGTGGATCGCCTTCGTCAAGAAAGAAGGTCCCAAGGACTTGGCTTCCCGCCGCGCTTGGCTCAAGTCCAAACACAACCTCGGAACGAACTCCGCATGGTGGATCGCCGACCGCGCCGAGGGCATCGGAGGCGAAGAAGACACGCCGGAAAAATATCTAGCCGCCGCGATGCAGTATGTTGACGGACAATACGCTGGGAAGAAATCTGCACTTCGCCCGATTTTTGAAGAGCTGCTGAAACTAGGACGATCGCTCGGCGCCGACGTTAAAGTCTGTCCCTGCAAGACCATGGTTCCGCTCTATCGCCAGCACGTCTTCGCACAAATTAAACCCACCACCCACTCGCGCATCGACTTGGGCCTGTGTTTCACCACCTACAAGGGCAAACTGCCCAAACGACTCATCGATACCGGCGGTCTGGCGAAGAAAGATCGCATCACCCATCGCATCGAGGTCACGTCAGCAAATCAAATTGACGCTGACCTGGCCAAATGGCTGAAGGTCGCGTACTCGCTGGATGTGTAAGTCGAATCCCCGCTGGCTCTGCAATCTGCAGAAATTGCACTGGCATTTCGCTGGTAAGATGCGGTACGAACCGGCCGGCACCCGTTCGGCGAACACATCACTCACCCATTAAATGACTGAACTCGCCCGCAAACTCAACCTCTGGAATTATTTCGCGCTGGGCCTGGGCACTATGATCGGCACTGGCTGGATCGTCCTGATGGACGACTGGCTCTCCCGCGGCGGCCCGCTCGGCGCAATGCTGGGCTTCGCCATCGGCGGCCTGGTGCTACTGCCCGTAGGCTACATTTACGGCCAGTGGGTGACTCGCCTTCCCGACGCCGCCGGCGAAGCCGCGTATACGGCGCAAGTGTTTCCGCCGTTCGTCAGTTACTTCACCGGCTGGATGATGTTGCTGGCCTACTTCATCGTGTGTCCCTGGGAAGCCGTCGCGATCGGCAAACTTGCAGTGCACATCTTCCCGCGGCTGGACACTTTGGAACTTTATCGCGTGGCCGGTCAGCCGGTGTTTCTGCCGCGGCTCGTTCTCGGCATCGCGCTCACGGTCTTGCTCGCCTACGTCAACTATCGCGGCATTCGCGGCAGCAGCATTTTTCAAAATTGGGCTACATCCTCGGTGTTGGTCGTCTTCGTGTTGCTCGTAGTCGTCAGCGCGCGGACCGGATCAATCGACAATGTGCCCCCGCTTTTCAGCCACGCTCCGGCAGCCTCCATTCTTCTGACGTTGCAAATTGTCCCTTATTTTCTCGTCGGTTTTGAATCCGTACCTAAAGTTGCCGAAGAGGCCCATCCGGGCTTCCGCACCTCGGACTTTTTCAAAGCCATCGTCATGGCTTTGCTGACCGCCGCTAGCTTCTACGTGCTGGCCGTCGGCGCCGTCTCGTACATCACGCCCTGGCAAAGTCTGCTGGGACAGCGCTTCGCCACGGCCATTGCATTTGAACACGCCACACACTCCGTTTGGCTGGTGCGGCTAATCCTGGCAATTTCGTTGGTGGGACTGCTGCAGGTTTTCAACGGAAATTTCGTAGCGTCCACACGCTTGGTATTTGCTTTCGGCCGACGCGGGACGCTGCCTGCGCCGTTCGCCGCGGTGCACGCAAAGTTTCAGACGCCCACCGTTGCGATCGCCGGGGTTTCCGCGGGTACGCTCATCGGTTTGCTGCTCGGCGACGCATTACTCGTCCCCGTGACCGAAGTCGGTTCCATGGCTGCCGCGCTCGGTTGGCTCGCGACCTGCTCCTCGTTCTTCGTCATCGAGAAGAGTCCGCGCCTGCGCGCCATCGCAGCGTTTGGCGCAATCGTCTCACTTCTTTTTGTGTTCATGAAAGTGCTGCCCGCTTTTCCCGGCCATTTCTCTGCCGCGGAATGGGTGGCCCTGGGCATATGGCTGCTGTTAGGAGCACTATTCCGACGCCGCTCCGCCACGGCATGACGAACGGCGCGAAATTCATTTCTGCCTTTTAGCAAACTATCGTTCAGGTAGCTTTATTGCGCGGAGCTAGCCGGGCGAAACGCTGCGGCGCAGGCCTGGCAGGGACAGATGCTACGGAGTTGGTCGTAGCTATAAATGCCGGTGTTGTGCCCATCGGAAAAATTAATCTGGATGGCGTAGCTGCCGACCGAAGTCGCGGATTGCGCGCGGGCCTTTGGTTTGAACATCGGGAACACTGGCGATGTAGTTGGCAACGGAATTGCCGACGAACCGCCGTGGGCGTGCGGAGAATTAGCCTCTTTCCTTTCCGCTTCGGCTTTCTTTTCGCGTTCGTCGTTGCACGTCGCGCACGGGCACGCGTCGCGCAAATAAGGAAAATCGTAATGACTGGCGTGACCGTCGGCCCAAGTAATGTCCACTCCAGCGCCGGATGAAACGTGAATCTTAATCGCAATCGGTTTTTTGCGGGGATCGAGCGGAGTGGGCATCAAACGTGGCCGTTAGTCGTGGTCGTGGCGGCGGACAAGTTGCCGCAGCAATTGCCCGGAGGAATCGGGTTGCCGTGCGGACAAGTCTTCGGATGGCCCAGGAACGTGCAGATGCGCTGGTCCAGCTCCGGGCTGATGATGTGCTCGAACTTGCAGGCTTGCGTGTGCGCTTCCGTGTCGTCGATCGCGAAGGTGTCTTTGAAGAGACGCTCGGCGAGGCGATGGCGGCGCACCACGTCGCGCGCGCGGCGGGCCCCCATCGGCGTCAGTTGCGCTTCGTCGCTGCGCAATTCCACCAGCGAAACTTCCGACATGCGCGTCAGAACGCGCCTCGCGGGTTCGTCGGTGATCAGCGGAAGCCTGCCAGCCGGTCCTTCCGCGTGAAGTTGCGAAATCTGCGCGGGCTTCGCTTCTTCGCCGCAAATCCAGATCTGTTCCAGCAGATGGTCGAAGCGAATCTGGTCCTCCACAGTGGTCACGCTCGAAGGTTCCGTACAGCAATCCGCGGTGTTGGCCAATGGACAATGCAGCGGGTGACCGGGGCCGTGTTGCGCCGTATCGTACTGCAAATGGCCGTGCGCGAGTTCGATGCGGCGGTCGGCTTGCCGCGCAATGTCCGGATCGTGCGTGACCATCAAGATGGTGTGGCCGGCTTCGTGCAGCTCGCGGAAAATTTGCAAGACAATGTTTTCATTGGCTTCGTCGAGATTGCCGGTGGGCTCGTCGGCAAGAATTAACTTTGGTTCATTGATCAGAGCGCGCGCGATGGCCACGCGTTGCTGCTCGCCGCCGGAAAGTTTCGCCGGCAAATGTTCCAGCCGATCGCCCAGGCCCACGCGGCGCAGCGCGTCAGCGGCCTGTCGCTCGTCGGTAGAGCTATGAAAATATTGCGCGAGCATCACGTTTTCCAGCGCCGTGAGGTACGGCACTAAATGAAATTGCTGAAAGACGAAGCCGACTTTTTCCGCGCGGTAGCGGACTAATTCGTTCTCCGAAAGTTTGGAAAGGTCGACGCCGTCGACGGAGACTTGGCCGGAGGTGAGCGTATCGAGCCCGCCGAGAATATTGATGAGCGTGGTCTTGCCCGAGCCGGAAGGCCCCATCAGCGCAACCCATTCGCCGCAATTTACGCTAAACGTTACGCCACCCAGCGCCCGCAGATTGTCGTACTGCTTGACGAGCGCGTCGATTACCACTTGCGGCTGCAGCGCGGCGGGTAGCGCGGCCATTACGCCTCACCTCGGAAAACAGACGCCGGCCGAATGCTAGTAAGCCGCCGCAACGGGTACGAACTGGCGATAGCGACGATGATGGTCAGTCCCACGGATATAGGATACACAATGAGCCGTGGCCGTGCCGCGATGCCGAAGACGGCTTTGCCCAGTCCGATGGAAAGCGCGATGCCAACAGCCGCTCCAATCAAACCGCCGGCAAGTCCGAGCAGTGCCGCTTCCGTAAGAAAGAGTCGCAGCACGCGCCGCGTCGCTCCGCCGATAGCCTTCATCAGGCCAACGTCGTTGCGCCGCTCCATCGCGACGTTGGTCATAGCCGCCATCACGCACAGCGCCGTGAGGATCAGGACGAGCACGACGGTAGCGGTCAGCAACCCGCTGATTTTTCCGTAGATTTTTTCTTGTGCTTCGTTGAATTGGCGGATGGGGCGACCCTCCGCGTCTCCAAGCTGGGGTTGTAGCTCGGCGACGAACTGCGCAATCTGCTCCGACGTGCCGGGAACACGAAGCTGAATGAGACTGACGTGTCGGGTCTGTACAAGTAGTTTCTGAGCAGCATCGAGGTAGAAGAAGACCTGATCGTCTTCAGACCCACCCGACGACGGGAGAATAGTTGCTGCGCACCAGTACTGCTCTCTCCCATTACGAAGCAACACTCCATCGCCCGGAGCCAACTTGAGCGTGACAGCCACTTTTTGACCCACGCCACAACGCAAAGAGCTGACGAGCTTCCATTGCTCCTCGGCTTCAAGCAATCCAGAAGGGAGTATGCGGCCTGCGTCGGCGTCCGAATGACTGTATCCAACAAGCACCACGGGAACGCCAACAGATCTTTCCGGATGCGCGTCGCCAAATTTTTCCACAGACACATCGGCAACACCGTAAATGAACTCCGCCTTCGCGATACGGCCGAAGCGATTGGCGTCTGGAATACGCTCAAAAAGCGACTCGTCCAGAAAACTTGACGAATTGCGGGGGCTAATCAGGACGTTGGCGCCAAACGCACGGAACTCGGTGGTGATGCGACGCTTGGCGTCAATCTGCAGGTTTAGCAGCGCGGCAGTAATGGCCGCGCCGGTGGCAAGTGCAAGCAAAATGACAAAGAGCCGCCCGCGGTTTGCTGTCAGTTGACGGCGCACGATGCGCCAGAACATTGCGCGAGAGCCAGCCATCACTCGCCTCGCAGAATCGGCGCAGGTTGATAGTGTGCCGCCCGGCGCAAAGGAATCGCGCTGCCGAGCATCGTAACGCCGGCAGCCAAGCCCAAAATAATCACGAATACCAACAGCGACGGCTCTGGCGCAGCACCAAATATTTTTTCGCCAACCACTCGCGCGAGCACGATGCCAATGGCATAGCCAATTCCGCCGCCAACCATCGCCAGCAACAATTGTTCGGCGGCCAGCAAAAAGCCGACCGAGCCGCGTCCTGCGCCGATCGCCTTCATCAGCGCAATTTCGGACCGGCGTTCGATCACGCTGGCCGCGCTCGATGCTCCTACCGCCAACGCAGCGGCCAGCAGCGCGGCGAACGTCACCAGCCAGAGCAGCGTGCGCACGTGGGTGAGGATATTCCCTTCCCCTTCGGCAACGCGGCGAATCACCCGCACATCCGTCCCAGGCAGAGCTTGTTGAATCGAATACGCAATCGACGAAACGTACGGACTGCACGACCAGCGCTCGAATTCATCAGCGTTCATGGACTTGGGATCGCGACGCGCGAAATTATCTTCGGGCTTGGTGAGTGCGGAGACGTACAGCTTGCGGTACTCGGCCGGCTTACCCGCGAGTTGCTGCGCGATAGACAAAGGAGCGACTACTGCGTCGTTCTCTGGGCCATCAGTGTCCAGGATACCAGTGATGCGGAGCGCGAACGGATTCGCTCTAGAATACGGATTTATGGAGGAGTCGGCGTAAACAAAAAGCGTGTCGCCAATTTTTACGTTGGAGCCAACCGGCGTGCGAAGTTTCCCCGCAAGGTTGCGGCCGATGACGCATTCTTTGGCGTCGTCCTTAAACCACTCGCCTTCCACGCGCCACCACGGATTGGTCTTGCCGATCCCGGTGACGAATGACGATCCATCCGCAAGCGTCACAGGATGCGAAGACCACGTACCGATTAATTTTTGGTCGGCGTGAATTGTTGGCAATTCTTTTATAGCGATCGGAAGTCCCTCCGCCAAGCTAACGGAAACCTCCATCTGAGGGGCAAAAGCGATGATGTTGTTGTGCCAGTAGATGGACTTCAGTTTAGGAAGGTCGGCGACTGGCAGGTACGCTCCGGAGTTGGCGGGGCGGTAGTCTACGCCGCCGATCTCTAGCGGAAGCGAGTCGGCTTGCGGAGTGACCACAAGATTTGCGCCAAGGCTGCGAAATTCCTGCGCTAGCCGATCACCTACATCCAACGAAACACTCAAAGCCGTCGTCGCCACCGCCATACCCAGAGCCAGCGCTGCGCCGGTCAGAAGTTTACGGCGCGGGCGGCGAGTAAAAGAGTCGGCGACTAAGCGTAGAAACATTTTCGTGACTATAAGCTGATGGTCGTGCCGTCTACTTGGGAATCTCTTTTGCCGCTAGGCCGAGCTGCGCGGTGTCGAGCACCAGGTCCGCGCCGTCAACGTGGCTTGGCACACCAATAGGATTGCACCCGCCAGCCTCGCCAATCGTTGGCACGTAAATCGCAGAACCGCAGTGGCGACAGATTACATTCTGCCCATCTTGGCGATAGCCCTCGGCGCCGCAGATGCGGCAAGCATCAAGCGCCGTGCCCCAACCAGTGGGCTTCTTAATGATCATAAAACGCAGCGATTGTCCGCCGATGTTGGCAGTAAACAAGTGTAAATTGCCATCCTGCACTTCGCTCAGAGGCACGCGCAGTTCATTGCCGTTTGCCACAATCAGCCGCGCGCTGGGCGGCGCGGAATTAGCCCGCGCGTAGATAAAGTCCGCGGTGAGCACGAGTATCACCGCCAGCGAAGCCACCGCAGCCGCGGCCATCCAGCGGCGCTGCCGCCGATTTTGCGAAGCGATGAGCCGCTTCTCAGCTTCCCCCGCCGCTTCCTTCGCGGCCTTGCCCTGCTTGGCGGTCTGCCATTCGCGAAACACCAGCAGCGCCGCCGCGCCAAAAATAAAAACAAAAAAGAAAAACTCGTTGTTCACGATGGGGCCGATAACCGCCATTTCGTGCTTGCTGGATGGCAGCCAGCGCGATTCACTCAGTTCGTGCAGCCCGGTAAGCGCCAGCTGGAAGGCCACCAGCATCAGAATGACGCTGGTAACCGCAAAAAAGCGGTGCAGCGGCACGCGCAAAGTGCCCTTGAAGAAAAACAACCCAACGGCCACCGCGGCGCCAATACCCACGATGGTCCCGATCCAGGTCTGCAAACCTTCGCTAGAAAGCTCCACAGCGCGCAGAATCAGTGCCAGTTCCGCCCCTTCGCGCACCACCATCAAGAAAACAAAGAAAAAGATACCCCAACCTGCGGCTTTCCCGGCCCGCGCGGCGTAGGCTTCCACTTTTTGCTCAATATCTTTCTTTAGATGCCGCGCAACGCGATTCATCCAGATGATCATCGTAACAACGAAGAACGACGCCACGAGGAGCAGCACGCCCTCGAAGCCGTCTTCGCTGATCTGCCAGCGCTGTAGCGCAACGGCTACCGCCAAGCTGAGCGCCGCAGCCGCGGCCACGCCGTACCACACGAATTTGGCGAGTGGCTGGCGCCCGGTTCGAGAGAGGTAAACCAGGATAATGCCGACGACGAGCGAGGCCTCCACGCCTTCGCGGAGGGAAATGAGAAAGGCCGAGAGCAAGCAGCTGCCTCCAGTTGCGACCCATTTGCAAGTACGATTTAACTTTACTCCTCGTAGCGACTTACGTCAACCGGACTGTTCTGGTCCGCTTTCTTAATGCTAGCCTACGGTAGAATAAGGCGTTTGGCAAAACGTCCCATGAACTTCGCGAAAATTCCCGCATCGTTGCGATTCCTCGGCCTGCTCGGCGCGTTACTGGCAGGCGCATTTTTCGGTACCCATGTTGTCGCTGCGCGCCCCCCCGCAGCTCAGGAACCAGGATCCGCCGACGGCGCGCCCTACCCCGAAGACCCCGCGCACCGCAATGCGCAAAAGGCCATGGACCGCGGCGACAAGGCCGAGGCCGCGGGAAATCTCGAGGAGGCCTGGAAGGACTACCAGGAAGCCGTGCGCGACGTACCGACTGATCGCGCCGTCGTCGAACGCGCCGCCGCACTGCGCTCAAAACTCGTACGCCAGCATGTGGAAGCCGCGGAGAAGTTGGCGCTCGAAGGGCATCTCGGGAACGCCACCGCGGAACTGAACATCGCGTTGCTCATCGACCCGGGAGACACCTTCCTGGCTCAGCGCCTGCTGGAGATGAAATCGATGGACGACGAACTGCCGCCGCAGCCCAAGCCGGGCGAGGGCTTTCCGGCCCTCAAAGCCACGCGGGGAAAGAAAACCTTCGATTTGCGCGGCGACACCAAGACCGTCTACGAACAGGTGGCGCGACAGTTCGGAATCATTGTGTCGTTCGACCCGGACTTGACCACCCGCAATGTGCGCTTCCGCGCGGCCGACGCGGACTTTAGGACCGCCATGTCGCTACTTGAAGTAGAGACCGGCACGTTCTATCGTCCTCTCAACGAAACATTAATGTTTGTAACCGCCAACACTTCCGAAAAGCGCAAGCAATATGAAATGGAAGGCGAGGAAACTTTCCCGCTGCCCGCATCCGTGAACACCGAAGACATGACCGAGTTGCAGCGCGTCCTGAAAGAGATCACCAATTCCACGCACATCGAACTGAATACCAGCAGCCGCTCGATTACCATGCGCGACACTCCCGACAAGCTGCAGCTCGCGGGAGAAATCATTCAGCAAACGGAAAGAACCCGCGGCGAAATCATGCTGGATGTGCAATTGCTGGAAGTGGACAAAACCACCGCGCGAAATCTGGGCATCACCCCCCCCTTCCCGATTACCGCAACGCTGCTGACCACCCAGCAGATCGCCACGCTGACCGCTGCCTCGACGATTGCCAGCGCGCTGACGGAGTTGGCGGCTATCCTTTCCGGCCAGGGCGTCACGAACATCACTTCGTTTTTTCCGATCGGCGGAGGAAACAGCACCTTCCTACTCTCCGGCGGCGCGCTGGCCGCCAATTTTTCCGATGCCCTTTCGACGTTGAGGAGCGGGCGAGAGGTATTTCTCCGCGCGCAAAACGGCAAGCCGGCCACCTTTTTCGTGGGAGACCGCTATCCCATCACGCTCTCTTTGCTTTCCGGCAGCCTCACCGGTGGCTCGAATTCCTCCACGCCATTGATCGGCTTGACTGGCCTGGCAAATTTCAGCCCCACCAGTTTTCCACTAACAGAATTTACCGTGGGACTGAATCCTTCGGCGCTGGCGGCCAACTTTTTCACCAGCGGCACTCTGCCAGATCTGGCCGTGGTGTACAACAATCCAGGCACGAACTCCTTTACGATTTTGCAGAATCAGGACAACGGAAACTTTCTAACCGTTACACCCGCGCCGATCACGCTGAGCGCCACAGAAACCGGACAAGTGGCTATCGGCACCGGTGTATTCCGCAACGATTCCACAAAATTTGCCACTGCGCAGCCGGACGACGTCGTCCTGGTGAACAATACCTCCAACAATATTTCGATCCTGCTGGGCAATGGCGACGGCACGTTTGTGGAAGCGCCGAATTCGCCGATCGCGGTGGGCAAGAGTCCCACTTCCGTGGTCGTCGCCGATTTCAATAACGACGGCTTCCTGGATATTGCCGTGACGAACTCAGTGGACAATACCATTTCGCTGTTCCGTGGCAACGGCGACGGCACCTTCACGCAATTCCCCGCTTCACCCTTCGCGCTCACCAACAAAGCGCCGATCGCCGAGACCGGCCCCGTGGCCATGGTCAGTGGCTTCTTCGGCAACGCGGTGAATCAAACCAACGAAATGGATCTGGCGATCGTGAACAAGTCTTCCAACAACGTCACCATTTTGCTTACCTCGGTAGACGTCAATAAGAACGTCACGTTCCTCGAGGCCACTAACTCCCCGATTGCCGTCGGCAACACGCCAGTCGGAATCACCACAGGTGACTTTAATGGCGACGGCGCCGCGGATTTTGCCGTGGTCAATCAGGCGGACAATACTGTCTCCGTATTTTTAGGCAGCACCAACGAGAACGGCACTTTCGTCGCGGCCAATAATTCGCCATTTTCGGTTGCCGCCACGGCGCCCACCGGAATCGTGGCCGCCAGCTTCAGCGGCGCAACCACTCCGGACCTGGCGGTTACCAACCAGGGCTCCGGAACCCTAAGCTTCTTTATTACGAACGGCGACGGCACGTTTACGGCTGGTGGACTGCTAGCCCAAGGCGTACAACTAAATATTGCGACAGGCCCCACGGCGCTTATCTCCTCGGATTTGAGCAGCACCAACAATGGCTTGCCGGACGTGGCCTTTGTCGCTCAGGCCTCGGGCGCGACCAATGGTGTCGTCGGCGTAATTCTCGATTCTACCGCGCTTGCCGCGGCGAACACCGGCGTCTCCGGACAAACGCCGTATCCCGGCTCCGAATTCGAGGATTTGGGCATCAAGGTGAAGGCCACGCCTACGTTGCACGACAACGGTGAGGTCACGCTGCAACTGGAATTTGAAATTCGCGCTTTGGCGGGCTCGAACGTCAACGGCATTCCGATACTTTCCAATCGCACGCTGAGCCAAACCGTGCGCCTGAAAGAAAACGAACCCACCGTGCTCGGCGGACTCACGGACGTCGAAGAGACGCGCTCCATCACCGGACTGCCCGGCTTTGCGGAAATTCCTGGCCCGCCCGGATACGCGTTTGGCAATCACTCCGATTCTTATTCGGATACGGAACTCTTGTTTGTGGTGACACCGCGAACCATACGAACGCCGAATCACGATACGCGGACAATCTATGCCGGCCGCGGTGAGCCGGGCGGCCAGTCTGGCGCCGGCGCTACGCGGGGAAGGCCATTGGATCGCCAGGAACCGTCGCCTCAACCAGCGGAACAACCAGGAGCACAGCCGGGAGCGCAGCCAGACGCTGCGCCCGCCACGCAGCCAACAGATCAACAGCAAAAGCCTCCACCGCCGGCGCCGTCACAGCCACCACCATCGCCGCAGCCTCCACCTCAACTGCCGCCGACACAACAAGCTCCGCCGACGCAGGCCAACCCTCCCTCGGAAACACCGTAAGGCGCCAAAAAAATCGGGGTTTTGTGGCGCAGCCAATCCTGGCTGTGCACCCCGCCGCATAGTTCAAATTGTCGAGGTGAGCGGATACCCCGCCAGACGCTCGAGGACTGCAATAGGAGAAAGTTCTGGCCGTACCATCGCGTGGCGCGAAATAATGAAAGTCTGCTCCAGCGCGTATTGCCCCTCTAGAACCGCATGGCTTACGCAATCGGTGAGTACGATCCAGGTAGAATTCGGCGGAAATTCCCACCGCTGTTTTGCGGCGGATTGCTGGAACGCGCTGTCTTCTTTCATGGCATTGTGGCATTCGTGCATAAAGTGGTCGTACGGCGAACGCCGCGCCCCTGGCAGATTCACGGCGCGGGCCACGCCGCGAATCGCTGCACTGAGAAAATCATTACGGGCCTGCGTAGGCAACCCCACGGTTTTCGCAAAGTGTGGCGCAATGGCAGCAAAGGGCGGCGCGGTAACCCACACTCGATCTTGCGTGGGATTAATATTCGTAAATAGCCGCAGAATGCGATCACCGTTGGTCGGGCGGGTGGGAAACGCATCGACATGCGGCAGATCGTTCCGCGCGTGCAGGCGCGCAGGACGACCGCGTTCTTCGATCGGGCGATAGCTGGCGAAATCAAGTTTCCATTTTCCAGCGTACGGCGGAAGAAGTTCGCCCAGAAATCTAGCGGCATTTTGCGAGTAGCTCTGCAGGATCGCGCGAAGCGCTTCGGCCTCGGAGGATTCCGATTTGTCCAGGCCGGTGACACGGTTTTCCGCCGGGCGGTACGCCACATTTTTGTGGAAGGCCGCGCTGGTTTGTTTTTGCCCCAGTAAAGTTTGCCGGTCTGCGGGCGAGATGGTGAAGGGCGTTTGCGGAAAGTACAGAATGTTAGCGGATTCCAGCTCCGCGCAAAGTCGCTCACCATCTTGCGAAGCCGATGGTAGTGGCACAGTGATCCGGCGCGTAGCGCGGTTCTCTGTGACGGATGGAGGCGTCAAGGCTGTCATGAGAGCGGCTCAAAGACCACGATAGGTTGGTAGGTTCGCGGCACCACCGCCTCAGCAATGGCGATTAGCTTTTGTTGACCAAATACGCGCAGCCGCGGCGGCTTGGGTTCTCCGCCGTCGAGTTCGCCGGTAGCACCCGGTGGGAGGTCCGCCCGGCCGGGCATCAACTGCGAAACGGTGATATTAAATTTAGAGCCGTGGCGCACTCGTTTCTCGACCACGGGAAGAACATCGATGCGTGGAAAATTCGGCAGCAGCGCCTCCAGTGGAATCAGGCAACTCGCGAACTTTCCGGCCTTGTTAGCTTCCGCAAGTTCTTCCAGCTTGATGGCTTGCTCCATGGAAAATTCTCCGACCGCCGTGCGCTTGATTTCCGCCAGGTGCGCGCCGCAACCCAGCCGCTGCCCCATCTCGTGCGCTAGTGAGCGAATATACGTCCCGGATGAACATTCGATCACAAAGCGCGCCAGATTTCCCTCGATGCCAACCAGGCGATATTCGAAAAGCTCCACCTCGACCGCCTTAAGCTCCACCGGTTCTTTTTTTCGCGCGAATTCGTACGCCGGGCGGCCGTGTACTTTTTTTGCAGAGAACGCCGGCGGCATTTGCTCGAAGCGCCCAACGCGTTCGGCGGCGAGTTTTTCAAGCGTGGCGGCATCCAAGGTGACTGGTGCGTCCGGGCCTTGCGCTTCGCCGTCAGAATCGTAGGAGTCGGTCGCAAATCCAAACCGGAACGCGGCGGTGTAGCGCTTGCGGCGCCCATTGTAGAACTGCACCAGTCGCGTGGCACGGCCAAGCAGCAGCACCAGAACTCCCGTGGCCAGCGGATCGAGCGTGCCAAGATGCCCGATCTGACGCATTCCGGCGAGATGTCGCACAGCATCCACCACATCGTGCGATGTTTTGCCTTGCGGTTTGTCGATCACGAGCGCGCCGTCAAAAGGCGCGGGTTGCGGCTGGCGTGGCATAGTTTTTAATTCTGAATCTCGCCTAACACTTTTCGCTGCTGTACTTCGTCGTTATCGTTCGCGGATTTATTGCCAAGACCAAGTGTTCGGTTCCGCGGCGTCGTCAATCTTGTTCACCCTGACGACAGGAGGAGCTATGCGCCTCACTACCGCTACGTCTACGTATTGTGGGTCGGAGCATCAGCTCCGACATTCAGTGCTTGGCTACCAATGGGCTCTAGCCCCTGAAGAACCGACGCGCCCTCACGGCGCCGCAGGCTTGTCTTTCTTCATGTCCCGCAAAAGCTGCTCAATCCGCTCGGTGTATTCCTGCGAGTGATCGAGAATAAAGTGCAACTCAGGAAGCCGCCGCAACTGCAGCCGCTCGATAATCTCGCTGCGAATGTATCCCGCGGCATGCTCCAGCGCCTTGATCGCGTCGCGCTGCTCTTTGGCGTCGCCGTCGCGCATGTTGATAAACACGCGTGCATGCTTCATGTCGGATTGCACACGCACTTCACTGACCACCACGTTGCCCTCCAGGCGCGGGTCTTTTAGCTCGCCTGCAAGCATCGAGTTGATTTCGTGGGCGATCTCTTCGCCCACGCGTTCATGACGGTGATTGGTTGGACTCATCGGCGTCCCCGACTGCTGAATAACAAATATTGCATTAATTATGATGCTGCCCCGCGCCGCAAAAGCTGCGTCAAAAGAATCACCGCGACAATGGAATCTCGGCTCGCTACCGCCTATTTGCTAACGCCGGAAGTCTAAATAATTTCAACGTTCTGATTGATCAGCGTCGAACCCAGCATCCGATCCGCGGCATCCAGCACTTTATCGAGCATTTCCTTCACGTGCTTTTCTTCATTCGACAGCGTCACGATGCCCACCACCGAACGCTGCCACACATCGTGATGCTCCAGCTCCGCTACCGCCACGTTGAATTCCCGCCGCAGCTTGTCTTTCAGGCTGCGCAACACCTGGCGCTTGTCTTTGAGCGATTGCGCGTCGGCAATATGCAATTCGAGAGTGAGCAAACCGACGGGCATGAGCGGCTCGGGCAACGGCGGCTGCGCATGTTAGCACAACCGCGTTAGATTCCAGTTTTTGTAAGGCCTCGGGTAGTTTCCGTTCGCCGTTATTTTCTAACTATGCCGACGCCCCGGGCTGCGTCTTGGTGATCTGGAACGCTTCCAGTATGTCGCCAACCTTCACGTCATTGAAATTAGAGATGCCCACGCCGCACTCAAACCCCGTGCGCACTTCGCTGGCATCGTCCTTGAAGCGCTTTAGCGAACTGAGCTTCGACGAGTGAATCACCGCGCCATCGCGCGACACTCGAATCATGGAATCGCGTCGCAGCACGCCGTCCGTAACGTAACAGCCGGCGATCGTCCCGATGCCTTTGACCTTGAACGTGTTCCGCACTTCCGCACGCCCTTGGTACGTTTCCGTAACGATGGGATCCAGCAAGCCTTCCATCGCTTTCTTAATTTCGTCGGAAACCTCGTAAATAATGTTGTAGGTGCGGATGTCCACGTGTTCCTGATGCGCCAAGTCCGCCGCTTTGCGGTCCGGCCGCACGCCGAACGCAATCACGATCGCGCCGGACGCCGAAGCCAGCACCACGTCGCTTTCTTTCACCGGACCCACACCCGAGCCGATAATCTTCAGTTTCACTTGATCCGTTGAAAGCCGTGGCAGCATTTCGCTCAGCACTTCCACGGACCCCTGCACGTCGGCCTTGATGACCAAATTCAATTCTTTGACGTCGCCGGCCTTCAACTGTTCGTGCAACTGGTCCAGCGTAATGCGCGCCCCGCTGGTACGTGCCATTTGCGCATCGCGTTGTTTGCCCTGGCGGTAGTCGACAATGTGTCGCGCCTTGGCTTCATCAGTTACCTGGAAATGGTCGCCGACTTCCGGAATACCCTGCAGTCCCAGAACTTCCACCGGCGTCGAAGGCGGTGCATCGATAACCGGCCGTCCGCGATCGTCAAACATGGCGCGGACTTTTCCGAACACCGAGCCGCAAATGAAAAAGTCCCCGGCGTTGAGCGTACCGTTTTGTATAAGCACCGTGGCTACTGGCCCGCGACCTTTATCCACGCGCGACTCCAGCACCGTGCCCGTCGCTGGAGCATCCGGATTAGCACGCAGTTCTCGCAAATCTGCCACCAGCAAAACCATTTCGAGCAACTTGTCGATGCCCGTTTTCTTCTTGGCGCTTACTTCCACAAATTCCGTGTCCCCGCCCCATTCCGCGGGCACCAGGTTGAGATCCGAAAGCTGCCGCTTCACTCGTTCCGGCTCCGCGCCAGGAGCGTCCATCTTGTTAATCGCTACAATGATCGGCACTTTAGCCGCCCGCGCGTGATCGATGGCTTCCTTGGTTTGCGGCATGACGCCGTCGTCGGCCGCCACCACCAAAACAACAATGTCGGTGACCTTCGCCCCGCGCGCCCGCATGCGCGTAAACGCTTCGTGGCCCGGCGTATCGATGAACACTACGCTGCGCTCACCCACGGCAACTTTGTACGCACCAATGTGCTGCGTGATGCCGCCAGCTTCGCCGTCCGCCACGTCCGCGGAGCGAATCGCGTCCAGCAAGCTGGTCTTGCCATGGTCCACGTGACCCATCACCGTGACCACCGGCGGACGCGGCTTCAAACTTTCCTTGGTCTCTTCCTTCGCCACCTCGAGAACCATTTCCTCTTCGAGGGATACCACACTCACCACGCCGCTGAACGCCTCTGCCAGCGTCGTCGCTGTAGGAACATCCAGCGCCTGGTTGATGCTCGCAAAAACGCCGCGATCCAGCAGCGTCTTCAGCAACTCCTTGGCGCGGACATCAAGTTTTTCCGCAAGTTCCCGAATCGTGATGCCTTCGGTAATGGCTACTTCGCGCGGAGCGCGCGGCTCGGGCGGCGCAATAACCGCTGCCGCCGATCGACGATCGCCAAATCCCGGACGCTGCCGCGTCGGGTGCAGCTTGCGCTCACCCTCTTGCTCGCGTTTATCCGCTCCGCCAGGACGCTGCCGCGAAGTCGGCTTACGCGTGTAAAGCGGTTTGCCTGGTTCAGCCTTCGACGGCGCTTTCGAATCCGGCATCGGCGGCAACATGCCGGGACGGCCGGGCGCGCGAGGACCGGGTCGCGTGCCCGCAGGCATGGGACCGCGGCGCTGTTCAAAAGGGCGTGCTGGCGCGCCGCCGGGAGTGGTTGGGCGCGGCGAATAACTGCGACCCGTTCCACCCGCGCCTCCGCCCGAAGGCGGGCGCATCGGTTGCCCAGGTCGCGGTCCGCTCGGACGCGAACTACCCGGCGTCGTACCCGGGACGGGTCCGCGGTTACCGGTCGGCAAAGGTCCACGGTTCCCCGTGGGAAGTGGTGGCCGAGCGGGCGCTGCGGGTCGAGCCCCTGCCGCACCAGGTGCGGCCGCGGCCGGCCGATTGCCAACCGGTTGCGTGCCAATAGGTTGTGAACCAGGACGTGCTGGTGCACCAGGGCGCGCCGCTCCAGCACCAGTCGGAGTTTGCCCGGGAGCCTGTCCCGGACGTAGTGGCGCTTGCGGGCTTGGTCGCGATCCCGGAGCCGACGGCGGCGTAGGCCGCGCAGCCGGAACGCCCGGACGCAGCGGCGCGGAAGACGGCGCAGTAGCACCAGACGGCGCACCAGCCAGCGGAGCGATTGGAGCCGATGTTGCGGAAGACGATGCAGCACCGGGCGCAGCAGCCGGGGCCGCCGAGCTAGCCGGAGCCATCGGGCGCGACGGCGCAACGGGTGTCTGAGTCGCGGGAGCGACGCTAGGCGCGCCAGCCCCACCACTCACCGCAGGTCCGGAGGATGCAGTTCCCGGAGCCGCTGCCCCAGGCACAACACTCGGCGCAGTAAGCGGCGAACTCGCAGGTCGCGGCGCGGCAGGAATCGCGCTCGGTCCCGCAGGCCGTGCAACCGGCGGGGTGGATACCGCACCAGGAACAGCGGGACGCACCTGAGGCGGCACGGGCAGCGCAGCACTCGGCTTCGGCGGCGCAGCGGCAGCTTCATCCTCACCATCGCCCGCGCCCGCCAGCTTTTTGCGAACCTTCTCGGCCACGTCCACCGGAATGGAACTTGAGTGCGTCTTCTTTTCCGTGACGCCGTAGCCCGGCAGCAGATCAATAATCGCCTTAGCCTTGACCTCCAGCTCGCGCGCCAGTTCGTTAATTCGTACTTGATTTGCGTCGTTCATTGAATCCTATTGACCGCCTCGCGGTCATCTTCTTGCCCACCCGATGCGCGCTCTAACTTTCGCGACCCGGTCAATTCCAACTCGTTGCTTCCCACTTCCCAACTCGTTCCGCTGAAGTTCCCTAGCGGGTGCTTCGTTGTGACGGTCATCCGGCAAGCCCGCTGCGTTGGGGTGACCTTTCGACCGCGCCGTACGCGCCGCACTTCTACGGTTCCGTGGGTTCCTTACTTTCCTGCTGGTCGGGATCGGCCTGCTGCGCGGCATGCTCACGTGCCGTGGGCTCGTGTTCATCACCAGCAGCATGCTCGACTGGGGTCTCTTCCGGCGCGCCTGCACTTCCGGAATTGTCTGCGGCGTTGTCCGCGGCGTTCTCGCCCGCGACCGTCTCGTCCTGCGCCTGCACCTCGTCGCCGCTCTGCGCCGCATCCGCAGGCGCGGTTTCGCCGGACTCAGCATCACCGGCATCCGCAACTTCGCTCTCAACACCCTCGGCCGTTTCCGACTCTGCCTGCGCTTCGGCGCCTTCCGCCAACTCGTCCGTGTTTTCCGCCACCTCTGTAGTCGCCGCAGCGGCCGCCTCGCCGCCGCCTTCGTAAAAGCGATTCACGGCCTGATAAATCTTGTCCACCATCTTTTCGCCGATGCCCGGAATCTCCATCAACTGCTCCGGCGTCATCCCCGCCAGCTGTTCCACGTTGGTAATTCCCGCGGCTTCCACCTTCTCAATCGTCTTGGGTCCAACCCCCGCCAGCGCCGTCAGCGGCGTGGTCGGCGCGGTCAACGCGGTCATCTGTTCTTCAATCTCGCGCCGCTTCTCTTCTTCGCTCTTAATATCAATGTCCCAGCCGATCAACTTGCTGGCCAACCGCACGTTCTGGCCCTTCTTGCCAATCGCCAGCGACAGTTGCGAATCCTCCACAATCACTTCCAGCTTGCGCAACTCCGGATTCACAATTTGCACGCGCGTAACTTTTGCCGGGCTCAGCGCCTTCTGCGCAAACGCCACCGTCTCTTCGCTGAACGGGATAATGTCGATCTTCTCGCCGCGCAATTCTCGAATAATGGACTGCACGCGCATGCCCTTCATTCCCACGCACGCGCCCACGGGATCCACATCCTTGTCGCGGCTGGCCACGGCCACTTTCGTCCGCTCGCCAGCTTCCCGCGCCGCAAAGCGAATCTGCACCGTGCCGTCGTAAATTTCCGGCACTTCCATCTCAAACAGCCGCTGTACCAAACTCGCGTCCGCGCGGGACACGATCACCTGGGGGCCCTTCGCCGCGCGGTCCACCATCTTGATGACCACGCGCAACCGCTCGCCAATGTTGTACGTTTCCAGCTTGGACTGCTCGCGCTTCGGCAGCCGCGCTTCCGTCCGCCCCATATCCACAATCAGGTCCGGCCCTTCGGCCCGCTTCACAATCACCGTAACCAGCTCGCCCACGCGCCCGTTGTACTCGTTAAAAATCGTGTCGCGCTCCGCCTCGCGCACCTTCTGCAAAATCACTTGCTTCGCAGTTTGCGCCGCGATGCGCCCCAACACGTCGGTCGGCTTGTTCGTCAGAATCTCCGTCCCCACCGCTGCCTCGGGATTCTTCTTCCGCGCGTCCTCGACGCTAATCTCCTTCAGCGGATCGGCAACCTCTTCCACCACCGTCATCACCGAAAACACGTCCACTTGCCCGGTCTCGGAGTTAAACTTCCCGCGCAGGTCCTCTTCCGTCTTGTAATACTTCCGCGCCGCCACGCACATCGCATCTTCGATCGCCGACACCACCACCGCCGGCTCGATATGCTTCTCGCGGCTTAGCATTTCAATCTGTTGATAGAGCAAATTCGCCATGTGATCCCTAAATCCCCGTCATCTTTGAGTGCTGCGTGGCACAGCCAATCTTGGCTGTGCGCCTTTATCCCACCTGCAAACTCAAACCAAGCTCAATTAAAACTCCACCACCAGATTCGCCTTCCGAATCATCTGCAAGGGAAGCTCCACCGTCCGCCCCTCCTTGCCCTTCAGCGTCATGCGGACGTTGCCCTCGGCAAACCCCGCCAGCCGCCCTTCAAAAAACTTGGCCTCGCCCACCGGCTCGCTGGTCGTGATCTTCGCCAGCCGTCCCACAAACCGCGTAAAGTGCTCCGGTTTGGTCAAAGCCCGGTCCATCCCCGGCGAACTAACTTCCAGCGTGTATCCCGCCGCTCCCGGAATCAGCTCCTCCACATCCAGAATCACGCTCAACTGCTGGCTAACCCGTTCGCAATCCGTGTGGCTAATCTTCGCATAAGCCGGTTTCGCGGCCGTCGCACTTGCCTGAATCGACCCGCCTTCCAGCGCTTCTGAGCCATCCAGTTCGGCGCTATCTCCATTATTATCAGCGCCAAAATCGGTCACCGCGTCCGGCACCCGATCGATATACACCCGCAGAAACCGTTCCCGTCCCACTTTCCATTCGACGTCAACGATTTCCAGCCCTTCCGAACGCGCTACCCGTTCGGCGGCTTCCCGAATTTTCTCGAGAACCACGCAGGGACTCCCCGACCTTCACCCATCCGGCGTGCACTGCAACCGGCGGCAACAAAAAAGTGGGCTTGCGCCCACTCACCGTGCGACCCGCTTCAGAGCGAAAATAGAGTATATTCCCGCTACACGGCAAAAGCAAGATACGGTGCGCGCCTAAACATACCGCGTTCTCCCGCCGGACGGAGAATATAACAGTCGAACCCGCCCCGAACGCCAACTACTTCGACGGCTTATCATTCTCGACGACTGTTCCGTATCCCCGATCGCCCCCTCGCTCATGCGCGCGGGCAACGATACCCGCGAAAGCGTGTCTGTATTCCGGATAGGCATTGGAAAACGCCGTGATTAGTTCATGGTTCTTCTGGTCCGCACCTTTGTCATCCGTCCACGGCCCGATTTGCTGGTCGATCATCAGGTAGATGTCTTGGCCTACGCCGATGGGCCCAACGTTTAGAACCGAAAAGGATTGGCCAAGCTTCCAATCAAACGGTGGTTGCCCGGTGAGTCCCGGGGGCGGTTTCAAATTTTCAAATCGCTTTTGAATTTCAGGCTGTATCCCAAGTTGAAGAAAAGGACCTCTCGCCGCCATCTGGAGCGCCGCGGCATAAAGGATAAATCCGTTAAAATTATGATTCTCCTGCAGCTCCGATTCAGCCATGCGTTGCAAGTCCTCGGCGGTCTCGTCCACAATCGTTGTGGCCTGCGCTTGGCTATACTCCACACGCCACTGGCCCGCCTCCGGCATCAACCAAAGAACAAATGTCCACGTGTTGTTAAGCGCTTGAGCTTCCAACACGACGTAAGCTTGGGCCGGACCAGGCTTGGTGTTGACCGCGACCCAAGCCTCTGGCTTCGAGAGGTTCCCACATACGACGCGTTGCGCCTGGGCGCCTCCCGTCACCTGTGCGAGATAGGTGTGTACGACGCGTAAGTCCTTGAAAGGCCCCATTTGTTGAACGCCTTTGAACATCACCACAAATTTCTCTGCGCTGACCCCTTCCTTGGCTTCAGCTGTGAAATTTGAATACGCGGTCTCTGGGTTCGGTCCCAGCGCCTCTCGTACAAAAGAGGTCGCGACCATGTCCGTTATCGCATGGTCGTGTGCTGAAATTTGATCGTCGGTGCCGCAGCTCGTTGCGAACGGTTGAAACAATTGGTTGCAAGCCGCCAGCAAAGCGCAGTTCAAGGTTAAAAAAGTCATTAGACTGATCCTCGCCGCGAAAAGGCGCGAATTCATCAAATCACCCCGGTGCGATCTAATATCGCACTCGCCCTGGCCCTGGCCCTGGCCAGTCGAATGTAGCAAATAGGCAGCACCGCCAAGGCAGGCCGAGTCTTATAACGCTGGCGAATCATCCCCCAGCATCGCCTTCCGCACGATCTTAATCGCCGGAAATCCCTGCCGCAGAAAATCATTGTGAAACTTCTCCAGCGAAAACGCCGCGCCCTGTTTCTTCATCACATCCGCCCGCAACTTCAAAATCTCAATCTTCCCCAGCGTGTAATAAAGATACGTCGCGTCCGACGTCCCGCGCTTCGTCTCAATCAACCCGCTCTCGTGCGTCTGATACCCTTCCTTCACGAAAAAATCCACTCCCTCCTCAAACGTCATCTTCCCGCGATGCATCTGAATCCCCACGATGGACCGCGCATCGCGCAGCAGCGCATCCTGCAATTGCCCCAGCCGAATCAGCCGCGCCTGCGCCACGTCGGCCGCGCCAGTCCCCGGCTGCCCGTAACCTTCATCCAGCATCATCTGCTCGCAATAATGCGCCCAGCCCTCGGCATTTGAACTGGAACCGATCAACTTCCGCACTTTGCTCACCGCCATCGGCGTCCACAAAAATTGGATGTAGTGCCCGGGATAAGCCTCATGCACCGCCGTACTCACGATCGTGCCGCGATTAAACTCCGCCATCCGCCCGGCAATCTCCTCCGGCGTATCCCCCGGCGCCGGCAGCGTCACATTAAAAAATGCCTCGGTGGCCACCTTCTCAAACGGCCCCGGCGTATCCATCGACGCCGTCGTCAGCGCCCGCATGAACGGCGGCGTCTCCTGCAGCGTCGGCCGCACCTCCGAAGGAAACGTCACAATATGTTTGGTCTGAATGAATGCGATCAAGCTGGCAAACGTGTCGCGGAAACTCTGCAACAGCTGATCCGGCGCCGGATGCGTAGCCCCCAAGTCCTCCAGCACCTGCTGCGGCGTCTTGCTCGGGTCCACTTCTTTCGCCAGCTCGTTGAATTTCGCCTGGTTGGCGTGCAGATCGTCGTAAGCAATCTCCAGCAAACGGTCCAGCGTGGTATCCACCATCTCGTCATACAGCAGCTTTTTTGAAAATGTCTCCGCGCCAAAACGAAAATCTCCGTTCGATCGCGGCAGCAAATCCGTCTTCAGCCACTTCTCATACTCCTCGAGCGCCGCAATCACCGCTCCATTGGACTTCGCAAAATCCGCCTTCACCCCGGCATCCGTGGCGTGCGCAAACGCCGCCGGCACATCCTTCTGAAAAAAACTGATAATCCCCGGCAGCTGCTCCAGCGCAACCTCCGTATAAATGTGCGGCGGATTCTTCAGATTCTTCCGCGCCTCGGCAAACACCGCGGGCATCAACTTTTCCCGCGCCACCACCGAGCGCAGCCGCTCATCCTCCGAAGCAAACTTCCGGCTCATGATCACGTACACACTGTTCGTAATCCCGCTCGAATATGTATCCGGATTTTTCTCCCACATCCGCACCGTCTCCAGCATCAGCAAAGTGCCGCGAATGCTGGACAGGATCATCTGCCGGTCCGCTGCCGCCGTCTCATCAAACCCGCGCGCGTCCACCGCCTGCACCCGTTTTTCAAATGCCCGCAGTGCCGCAATTTCCTGATCCGTCCCCGCCCGCGAGTAATCCTCCAGCAGCGCGTCATACCGGTGCAGCCCCGCGCTGGTCCCCGCCGTGGGCGCAAACTTAAAAAACACCTGCTCAAAGTAATCGTCCACCACCACATCCCACTTTTCCGACGCCGCCGTCCCCGCCACCGCCGTCCCCTTCACCGCCTGGCCATTCGCGGACCACCCCGTCATCGCCAGCAACCCCACACAAATCCATCCCGCCATACGCATGATACTCTCCTCGCGCCCCATCTATCTGACGCCGCCAATTGTAAGTGGTAATCCCCCAAACCGCGAACGCGCCTTCCGTGTAGCGCCGGCATCCTGCCGGCGTCTTTTCGAACAGCGCCCCCAACGAAAAACCCAAATTTTCCCCTTGACAACGTCCCATACCCTAACGTACACTTACCCTTGTAAGAAACTGCGTCCAACCGACTCAGCCTGCCTTTCCCAAAACGGGAAAACTCCACAAACATTTGCCGAAAATCACCGAGCAAGGAGATAACTATTTTATAAATGGAGGACTGGCGTAACTCCCGCAGAATGAACACTTGCGAAACGATGTGAAAACAAAGGACTTTAACTACCTTTAGAATGACATCCTTTCAGTAAACCCGGGGGGGGGTACGCGCTCGGCGAAACGCCTTTACTTCTCAATATCGCGATGAACGATCTTTGCCGCAAACCCCCGCCCCGCCAGCGACTTCTCAATCGCCTCCGCCATCATCACCGAGCGGTGCTTCCCGCCCGTGCACCCAAAAGCAATCGTCAGGTAACTCTTCCCTTCCCGAATGTAGTGCGGGATCAAATAAGTCAGCAGGCCTGCGATGCGCCGCAAAAACTCCCCCGTCTGCGGAAACGACCGGATGTACCGCCGCACCTTGGGATTCTGTCCCGTGAACGCCCGCAAGCGCGGCACAAAATGCGGATTCGGCAAAAACCGCACGTCGAAGACCAGGTCCGCATCCGTCGGCACGCCATAGCGATACCCAAAACTAACCACCGAAACCATCAGCGGCCGATTGTCGGGGTTCTTGAAACGCTCAGTAATAAAATGCCGCAGCTCATGCACGTTGAACTTCGTCGTATCGATGGAAAGATCCGCGAGCTTGCGGATCGGTTCCATCAGCGCGCGTTCGTGCGTCAGGCTTTCGCGCACCGAAAAATTCCGCCCCAGCGGATGCGGACGCCGCGTCTCGCTGTAACGCCGCAGCAAAGCATCATCCCCGGCTTCGATAAATATCAACGTGATCGGATGGTCTTTCTTCAGATGCCGCAGCAAAGGAGGTAATTTTTCCAGCTGTAATCCCTCGCGCGCATCCACCAGCAGCGCTGCGCGCGTAAAATCGCCTTCGCCCGCCGCATGCAGCTCCGCGAAAATGGGAATCAGTTCTACGGGAAGATTATCCACGCAATAAAAACCCATATCCTCAAACGCGTGCAGCACGGTGCTTTTTCCCGAGCCGGAAAGCCCCGTAAGAATCACCAGTTGCCGCGCGGCGCCGCGCAGCGCGTTTGTTGCGTTCTGTTTCTTACTTCGAGGATTTGCTCTGCTAGTACGACGGAGTGCGTGTTGCCCGGAAGCTTTCGGTGCTCGTGGCTTTGCCTTGGCGCGCAAGCCTAACTCTTCACCCGGCGTTGATGCGTGCTCGGAATGCGCATGTCTTCGCGATACTTCGCCACCGTGCGCCGCGTCACGTGAATCCCCGCGTCATCCAGCTTCTTGGCGATTTGTTCGTCCGTCAGCGGGTGTGTGCCGTCTTCTTCTTCAATCATTTTCTTTACCAGTCGCTTCAGCGTCAGCAGCGACATATCGCCGCCCTCGGGACCATTCACTGATTCGCTGAAAAACGACCGCAACTCCAGCACTCCCTGCGACGTATGCGCATACTTGCTGGCCACCGCGCGGCTCACCGTCGACGGGTGCACGCCCACTTCTTCCGCCACTTCCTTGATCATCATGGGCTTCAGCGCATCCGGACCGTGCGTCAGGAATTCGCCTTGCCGCGCGATAATGGACTGGCAGACGCGCAAAATGGTGTGCTTGCGCTGCTCGATATTCTTCATCAGCTGGATCGCCGCGGTGAAGCGCTCTTTCACGTAGTTGCGCACGTCGCGGTCCGCCGCATCGCGCACCAGCAGCCTCCGGTACGTCGGACTCAGCCGCAACTGTGGCATGTCGTCTTCATTCAAAAACGCCTGCCACTGATCGTCTACTTTGCGGAAATACACATCGGGTTCCACTAAACGAGGTTCCGTTTTGTTGTAGCGCAGCCCCGGCCGCGGATCGAGCTTGCGAATCGCATCCAGCGCGCGCTTCACCACTTCCACCGGACGGTTTAGCGCCCGCGCCACTTCTTTGAGCTGATTGGACTGCACCTGCTTCAAATGGTCGGCGACAATCTGCTGCGCCAAGGTATTTTGCGGATCAAACGTTTTCAGTTGCAGCAGCAGACATTCGCGCAAATCGCGGGCGCCCACGCCAATCGGATCGAAGTCCTGCACCACGGCCAGCGCATCGTCCAAATCATCCTGCGAAAATTTCCCGCTTTGCGTCAGCTCGTCCGTCGAAGCCGTCAAATACCCGTTCTCGTCCAGATTCCCGATGATGCTCTCGGCAACCTCTTTCACTTCATCGGAACAAATCGTGACGCTAAGTTGCCACGTCAAATGGTCCGTAAGCCCGCTGGGTGAAGACAAAAACTTCTCAAACGAAGGCCGCTCGGAAACTTCCCGTTCCTGCGACTTGCCGCCGTCACCGCCGGTATCCAAATACTGGTTAAAGAACGTTCCGACATCGAACTCGTCAAACGGATTCGATTCCGGCTTTTCCGGAACCTTCTCCGTCTCCGCTTTCAAAAATGTTTCGTCGCTGTAATTGTCCGTTTGCGTGGGCTCTTCGCTCAGCTCTTCGAGCACCGGATTGGCGATCATCTCTTGGTTGATCATCTCGCGCAGTTCCAGACGGTTCAGCGCCAGCACGCTGACCATCTGCACCAGTCCCGGCGTCAGAATCTGCTTCTGCGAGACGCGGAGATTAAGTTTGAGTCCTTGCCAGGCCATGCAATCTTTACTTTCCGTCCCCGAAGGGCGCGAAGTTCCCTGTCAACTTTACTCTCTTGAGCGCCAACCGTGGCGTTCCGTTTGCCGATATCGCGGAGATTTAGTTCAGCCGGAAGTGATCCCCGAGATAGACCCGCCGTACTTCAGGATCGCTGCTCAACTCGGCAGGCCGGCCTTTCCTGAATATCTTGCCACTTTTCAAGATGTATGCGCGGTCGGTTACGTTTAGAGTTTCCCGGACGTTATGATCCGTAATCAGTACTCCTATGCCGGAGCGTGCCAGGTCGCGGATGATTTCCTGTAAATCCTTCACCGTCAGCGGATCAATTCCAGAGAAAGGCTCGTCCAGCAGGATAAAGTGCGGCTGCAGGGTCAGCGACCGCGCGATCTCCAGCCGCCGCCGCTCGCCACCAGAGAGGGTATACGCTTTGCTGGTCCGCACCGTCTCCAGCCCCATCTGCACCAGCAACTCTTCCAGGCGGTCGCGCTGTTGCTCCGGAGTGAGCGGCAGGGTCTCGAGTACCGCCAACAAATTCTGTTCGCTGGTCAACTGTCGGAATACCGAGGGCTCCTGGGGCAGATAGCTGATGCCGCTGCGCGCCCGCAGATACATCGGTAAATCCGTGATTTCCTTGTCGTTAAGCAGCACGCGGCCAGAGTCTGGGCGCGCCAGTCCTACGATCATATAAAATGTGGTGGTTTTTCCCGCACCATTCGGCCCTAGCAGGCCGACCACTTCACCCTGGCCTATTTCTACTTCAACGTCGTCCACAACCTTACGGCCACGATACGACTTGCTCAATTCGATGGCCTGGAGCTTCAGCATACCTCGCCAAAAACGACCGGGATGGGATTCGTCTATCTCTCGACGCGATGCCGCGTCAAAATTCTCGAACCATTTTCAGAATCGACGATGATCGTATCATCCGCTAAAAAGAAGGTCAATTGACGGCCGGTGGTGTTGCCTTCATTTCCGTCATACAGCGTGGGATGGCCGCCGCTCATCACGAATTTTCCGTCCGATGCGGTGTACACTCCACGCTCGGCCACGGCTTTGCGGCCACCCTCTTCAACGATGGTCCCACCGGTACCCACTGCCCGGCTGATCTGCTGCGGGGCCGGTGCGGCAGTGGCCGTACCGGCCGTCGTTAGGTTGGTACCGCGCGTGAAATATAGATCGACAATCGGAGCGCGCATTTTCTGATCAGCGGACTGCGCGATTACGTCGTGTTCGAGGTGCGCATGGCTTTCCGCGTCGTTATACATCAACGACTGCGCCGTCACGTGCCACAACGGCGATTTTTTCGCGGCGCTGTGACCGGTAGCCGATGCAATCTTGGAGCCGGTCGCAGCACTAGTAGTCGGGGAGGTGGCAACAGCAGCGTGCGCATTGCCGGCTGCAGCACCGGCAGCAGTACCCGCAGAGGTAGCGCCAGCGTTGCCGGCCACAGCATCGCTCGGCCCACCAGATACTGTTGCAGCGGCCTGCGGAAATACCGCGCGAATATTTCCCGACGCGTTCATCACCTGCGTCGGCCGCAACAACTCGATAGAATCCGCCTCCAGCACCGATTCCCCTTGCCACATACGGGCGTGCCCAGTGTACAAGGCGCGGCCGGTCTGCGAATTCCCCTGCAGCAAATCCGCAGTGATGTGTGTAGGCACTGGTGCCGGTTGCGGGTTTCCATTGCTACCGGTGGGGCCGTTACCCACCGGCAGGTCCGTAGAACGCACACCGCCATCTGCGTGGATGTCGCCCGTATTTTGCACAAACACGATGCGTGCCGCCGCCGTCTCGGTGGTGGCATCGCGCACAATCGCGTGTCCGGTTAACGTGGCGGTCTGCTCCGCCTGGACGAACACCGCATGATCAGATTGCCCGTTGCGGTCGCCTTCGCGCAGCTTCACCGCGCCGTGCAAATCCATCTGCGACCATCCACCGGCGGGCAGCCAATTCGCCACGCCACTTTGCGCCGTCGCCGTCTGCGTGGGCCGGTCGACCATGGTTCGTTCCGTGCGCACATGGCCGTCCGCCAGCAATTGTTTCGGTTTGCCCAGCGCATCAAAAAACATTTGCAGCTTGTCCGCAGTAAGCGTGGTGTGCGCCGGCGTCGCGGGATGCGTGGCGTTCGCGGCGTCCGTTTTGTTTCTTGCAATGCTTGACGCGTTTGCAGGCTTCGAGCCGGTGATACTCGCGGCATTGGTCTCAGACCATTCCATCCGCCCGGCCGCCAAAGTCTCCGCTTTCACGGGCTTGCTGGCGTTATTCTCTCTGCCGCCGCTAAATTCCATGCGCAAGGCTTCGGTACGCAACAGCCTGGAATCCCCGGAGAGAGTCGCCAAGCTTTTCAATGTGACGTCGCCGCGCAGCATCAATTCTTTCACTTCATTCACGCGCGGCCACATGGTGATGGTCGCGCTGTCGGAGCTGCTATCGTCGCGCTCGTCGTCCGCGTGGCGCACGCCTTTCACGTGACCCTCCGCGGCTACGCCGGTCACCCAACCCTGTGGCGAAAACTCCGCCGTCAGATGGTCGCCACGTACTTCCACTTGCGCGTCGCTGGCCTGCGAGACAATTTTCGGCTGCTCGTCATTCACATTCCCAGACGCTAGCAATGTTTGCGCGCGAAATTGCGCATCAAGATCCAGCTTGAGTTCACCCGCCGTAAGCTTAGTGGTTTTTGATTCCGCGGTGGCTGGTCCCTGCACGTGCATGCGGTGCGCCACACGATCGAAGTCGAGGTTTATCCCAGTGACGGTTACTTCCTTGTCCGGGTCAACATCCGCCGTGCCAGCTGCTGCGGTTAACGGCTGCGATTTTGCCTTGGCTTTGCCGGACGCGGCGGGGCTCGGCGGCGGCCGCAGTTTCAGTCGCACCTGGCTCAGCAGGCGCACTGTTCCGGCCTCGGACTTGTACTCCAAACCCACGCCCTGGCCGGTGCCGTTTGGAAACGAAAAGCTTACTGGCTCGGCCGTCATAGCCGTGCCGCTCTTCTGATTGAACGTCACCGCTTTGGTCACCACGTGCATCACCTGCGGCACAGGCACTTGCGACGGTGACACTTGCGATACGGGGCCTGCGGCGGCGGTGCGCGTGCGCTCAGCATCCGCCGCGCTCTCCAAATCCAGGCGCACTTCGCCGCTGCAAACGACGTTGCCGTCGGTCTTGCCATACTGGCAACTCTTGGTGTGGATCACGTCATGGCGGTCGCCATTCTTGCCGAAAATGGTGATGACCACGGTTTCCAGCTCGGTCAAATCGCGATCCTTGAAATCGGTGGACTTCGAAGCTTCGACGGTAAATTCCTTGCGGCTGCCTTCGCCTTTGGAAAAGGTTACGCCATTGGATTGGCGCAAAATATTCGCCGCCGCGGCCGCCGGCGCACTCAGTCGTTCCTTGCGCGCCTTCCATCCGTGTTGCACGTACACCGCGGCTGTCCCCAGAGCCAGCACCAGGGCCACCGTCGCGGACCATCGCGCATACTTAGCCGCTTCACTCCGTTTCATGTTTTCAGTTAAGCAAAAATCCGCGCCACTGTATAGAAGCGACCGGAACGACCAGGATTCGCGACGCCCGACGCCGTGCTTCGGGTGATAGCATCGCCGTTCCCGGCGACGACAAAAGCGGTCGCGTGAGGTATGATTCCGCTTAGCCCGCTAAGTGCATCAAGCCAACATAGATGTCTCTTGACGGAAGGAAGACCAAATCACGGGCAGGTCACCGCGCATGCTTTGGATTTTGATCTGGTTTCCACCGCAAAAGATCGCGCCGATGTACTCCGCAAGGTTCGCATGTCCATCCGAAGTTATATCGAGTTTGGATTCTTAAACGGTTGGGCTAAGGATATCCGCTATCCAGCCCCCGCAAAATTCTGGCCGCCCGAGGGCACGAATTTCGAGACTATCGAACCAATCACTATAATGCATCAATACTTGTTGGTGTATAGTGAAGCATCGTTAGCCCATGCTGATCGCGAAGCTCATTCCGTGGTTGTTGAGGAAAACCCTTCTTTCCGGTTCTTGCCGTGTTCTAGTTTTTAGTACCAATTTGCCGGTGTTTCCTTTCGGAAGCGAACGCCACGTGTGGGCCACCCTGGTCTTGGACCCCGGGCAAGATAGTGTTTCGGAATCCGAAGTGGAATCCGTTCTTAGGCATTGCTGGCACGGAGAGCTAGAGATACCGCGGGATTTAGACTAGAAATCTCGAGGCAAACCATGCCGCCCTAAAGGGCGGCGCTACAAAACCGCTACAAAACATATTGGCTACGCGCCTTCGCGGCGGCGTTCCACGCGCTCGGTCGCGTTCGCTTCAACTTCCTTGACGGCAGCGGCGTCGGCGATTTCAATCTCGTCCTCGAAGACGCCGATAGTGTCCGGGCAGGCGACGGTGTCCTGCAGTATGCCCATGTTCGCGGCTGCGACGCTGTCGCGATTGGTGTTTTTGACCAGGTACATGGCTTCATCGGCCAAGTGCAGCAAACCCTCTTTAGTGCGCGCGTCCACCGGATAGGAAGCCACGCCCAGACTTGGCGTCACCCGGACATTCAAACCTTCCGGCGCGAGCCACGGCGTGCCGCGAATCAATTTGTGCAAGCGCCGCGCGACGTTCAGCGCGTTCTCCTTGGAAGTCTGCGGCAGCAGAATCACAAATTCGTCGCCGCCGTAGCGAAACGCAAAATCGATGAGCCGGCAGCGCGCCTTTAGCGAATTGCCAATTTCCGCCAGCAGCCGCGAACCAACCAGGTGCCCGTGGGTATCGTTCACCTGCTTGAAGTGGTCCAGATCGATGAAGACCAGGGAGAATTCGTAGTTGTAGCGCTGCGAACGGTAGATTTCCGTTTCTAAAATAAAGCTCATGTGTCGAGCGTTGTACAGCGAGGTGCAATCGTCGGTGATCGTCAGCTCATGAATGCGCTTCACGTGGCGCGCATTTTCCAGCGCGATGGCGGCAAAGTCCGACAGAGCTTCCAGCAATTTCAAATCCCGCGGATCGAATCCCTCAGGCCCGATGCAGTTGATCAACTCAATGACGCCCAGACAGGTATCGCGAAACTTCACCGGTACAGCCACGATGGATTGCGTTTCGGTCTTTGTTTTTTGGTCGACCTGCGAAAAAAACCGCGTGTCTTTCGAGGTATCCGGCACCACCACGGTTTCGCCATGCTCCGCCACCCACCCGGCGATGCCCTGCCCGACTTTGACGCGCACATCTTTCAGCGCCTGCGAGGCCTTGCCTACCGCCAGCTCGAAATACAACTCCTGCTTTTCCTGATCCAGAAGCAGCAGTGACCAGTTGTCCGGACGTAAAAATTCATCGATCTTCTCCATGATGGTGCGGAGAACCTGATCGAGCTGCAGCGAAGAGGTGAGCGCCTTCCCCAATTCCTGGAAGACCGCTACTTCTCCGGCTTCCCGTTGTTCGAAGGACACCGCCAGATTGCGACGGCGCTCCACCGCAGGAAATTGCTTTACTTCTTCCACTCGCGGTTAGCCCTGGCCTTTATGAATTTTGTTCACACACGCGCTCGCACCCGGAGCGCGACGCGCGCGCTCCGCTAGCTGCGATCATCCGCCAGTATAGGCACTCTGCAAAAACCCGCGCAACCCGCTCGTGGTACAGGCGTGGCCTTCTTGCCATCCTCCCCAAGTTGCCGCCCATATACGCCCCGAACGGCACCCTGCGGAGGCGAGCCGCTGAATTCAGCCAGGCGCGGATCGGGTAGGGGTGAGGGCGGAACGGTTCGGATGTTCGCCGGTACGACTACAGATCGAGGAATTGCGCATCTTGCGCGTCGTGGTGGTTAACGAATTGCGGGTCGGCCTTGAGATACACGACATGCAACGCCAACTCAAAGCGCACGCCGCGACGGCACTCCAGACACGCCGGAAAGGTGTCTCCGTGCAGCGCCACCACATAGTGCGATGCCGTGTGCCGTTGCGCGTGGGCCGCCTTGTAAATGCCGGAGCACGGCGCTCGTTCGCCGGAACGAAATGCTTCTCTCACCGCTGTCACTCTTTCGCAATATTCTGCTGCATCGGCAATGTCCTGTCGCGCGCACTGCAGCATGCAACGCAGCGCGCGAATTTGCGCGCAGCACCTGGCAACGTTAGTACCGCCCTCGGTCAATCCACAGCCGTACTTCGTTTTCCACCACGAAGGTCTGCCGGCGATCCGCGGCAAATCTGGATTCCAGCTCGAAAGCGTGGGCTTCGAGTGGCACGTTGAAGCGCCAGCGCGTGGCCACAAAGGCGCGTATGAACAGCTCCGTGTAGCGCGGCAATCCCAGCAGCTGAAACTGCACCGCGTGCACCAGCGCGTGGAACAGCGATCTGGTGGTCAATTCCTCGTTAAACACCACCACATCCTCGAAGGTTACCGAGGCCATGTGCGTCAGTTCCAAAAGATGATGGTAGCTATTGGCTTTGCGCTCAATCTTGATGCGTCCAAGGCCGTGCTTGGCCAGCTGCACGACGCGGATCCTGGCGAGCAAGCTAGGCGAAAAGAAATTGGCCATGATACTGGTGTGTTGCGCTTCCAGCGGCTCGCCAATAGCGTAGTACTTTTCGCGCTGCTCGCACATGTACGCTGAGATGTCCGCAATCGCGTCCAGAACCTGGTTTTCATCCAGCTCCGGACCTTCCATGCTCCGCACACTGTTGGAGCTCTGCGCGAGCCGCGGAATGCTGGAAAAGTACTGGTGCAAGCCCGTCGCGGTGGCCTGGGCGGTGCTGAGCATTTCTGGTTCCGCATGACGTGCAATTTCATCGACGGTGAACCGGGCTTGCAAACGCTGCGCGGCGCGTTGCGCCGACTGCAGCTCCGAGTGGGCGTGACGCAGGTCCCCGTTCAGTTGAACGAGCGCGACCGGGTCACCTAAGTCTTGCCGAGCACACATACCGAAACTCCTGATAATAAGGTTTACTTCCGCATTGAAACGATTTAAGCTCGTTATATATACACCGTAAACGATACGGTGTCAACGAAATGATTGCAACTATTTTTCTACGTCAACCGAGGCCTCTCCCATGCCTAGGAAACCTGAACCACAACTGCGCGCGCGTATTCTGGAAGCCGCTCTGGTGTTGTTTGTAAAGGGCGGAGAAAAAGGTTTGTCGATGCGCACGCTGGCCAAACTGGCGCGCACCAACACGCCGGCGGTATACCGGCGCTTTCGCAATCGCGAGGCCATCTTGCGCGCTATTGCGGAGCACTTCCGGCGCAATTCTTTCGCGGCGCTGGAACAGTGCCAGTCGCTGGAGGAAATCTGTGGCGTCCTGCTGGACCGGGCTTTAAGCCGGCCGCGGGAATATGCACTCTTTTATTCGGAGCTTATTTCCAAGCTTCCGGGACCGCGCGCGAATTTCGAGTTCACGAAGAAAAGGGCCGCGGAGTGGCTGGGCGGCGCTCCGGAAGATCATGTCAAGCTGGTTCTCGCGCTTTTCGCGCTGATCCATGGCACGGCCATGTTGCTCATCTCCGGAGCCGTGATGCCAGAGAATCAAGCCAGGATGCGCGCCACGTTTACCGCCTCGGTTCCGGTGCTGTTGCAGAACGCGACAAGCCTTCGGTAAGGCCTTGGGCAGGGCCTCCGGTAGAGTCTCCGCTAGAGCCTGCGCCAGTGAAGTTCTAATAGGCACCTCGGCAAGCCCTTGCAATCCTACGCTTGCGAACTCGTGTCTCGCACACCATCTCACCCTTCCGTCCAGACAATCTCGTCGAACCGGCATTGCGGAGGTTCGCCGTCCCTTTGTTACCGCATACTGCCGCTGCGACGCTATCGTCGTGCCCGCCAAGGGTTGGCAATTCTGCGCGAGGTGATTCGGTTACACTGAAGAGACAACCGCTCGACGGTTGCGCCGGGGGCAAGTTCGACTTATGGCTAAGGGTAGTTTCGGGGAGCGCCTGAAGCGCGAACGGGAAATGCGCGAGGTCTCGCTGGATGAACTGATGAAAGCGACGCGCATCAGCCAGCGCTTTCTGGAGGCGCTAGAGAACGAGGATTGGAAGAAGCTGCCGGGCGGGGTCTTCGGTCGCGGATTCGTGCGTACTATCGCAGGCTATCTGGGTCTGGACGAAGAAAGTTTTCTTAGCGAATACGACCTGGCCCGCGGCGACGTCTCGCATGGTTCCTCACGCCCCGAAGAGCGCATTCCGTCGACGCCGGCATGGATTCCCGTTGTTGCGGTGCTGGTGCTGTGCGCGATAGTTGCCGGGCTGTTCTTTGCCGGAAAGTATGCGTGGCGGCGTTACGAGGGGCACCGCCAGACGCAATCGTCTTCCGTTGTGCTGATGCCGCCGCAGGATCCGTCCGCAGGAACTGGGATTTTGCAAAGCACGCCAGTGCAAACCTCTATTCCCGCGGCAAATCCCGACGCGACCACGCCTGCCGGTGCGTCCGAATCCGTTGCTGGTACGACTTCGGGAGGTGCGAGCACAGGAGTTGCCACGCTGGATCTTTCTGTGTCCACCTCCGCGGCCACGCGCGTGCGCGTTCTAGGGGACGATAAGCTGCTGTTCGACGGCGAATTGCCCGCGGGCATCAATCGGCATTTCGCTGCCAACGACCATTTCGAAATCACCGCGGCGGACTCTTCGGCGGTGTTGCTGGAATTGAACCATCAAGTGATGCGGCCGCTCGGGCCACCGGGGGCTTCCGGTACAATGGTGCTCAGTTCCAAAGACGTGAGGCCGCAGGCCAGTGGAATCTCTCAGCCCTGAAGTTATCGAAGATTTGCGCCATGATCGCGCGCCGCGCGAGCGCAAACTTGCCGTGTGTTCCAGCGGAGCGCACCTCTCTCCCGCGGACCACGCGGAAATCCTTACCGTTCTCGCCAGCGATCCCGATGAAATGGTGGCCACCCGAGCACAAGACGCGCTGCTCTCGATGCCGTACGAAGGGTTCCTGGAGGCGGTCCGGCGCTTGCAAGCGCTGCCCGCAGTACTTTCGTACGCCGCCCGAAATCTTGCGGACAAGCCTGGCATTGCGGACGCGCTGGTGCAGAACGGAAATTGTCCCGCGGCTTACCTGGTGCACGTTGTGCCGCATCTTTCGGTAGCAAAAATTCAGGAGCTGGTCGACGACCTCGAACGGGTGAGCGATTCGCAGGCGCTGGCGATCGCGCTAGAGAACTCCACGTCAGTAACGGCCGAGCAAAAAAGTCTGCTGCGGGAAATGCATGGCCCCGGTGTTCCGCTGGATGTAGCCGCACTGGCGGAGGCTGCGGCAGAAGCCGAGCCCGACGACGAACGCCGGAAAACTTTGTTGCAACGACTGGCTAAGATGAATGTTGCGCAGCGGGTCAAATTCGCGGTCATGGGCGGCTCGGAGGCGCGCCGCACGCTGATCCGGGACTCGAATAAAGTGGTGCAGCGCGCGGTGCTGCAATCTCCGCGTCTCACGGATCAGGAAGTAGAGGCCTTCGCCGCGATGTCCAGCCTGACCGACGAAATCCTGCGATTGATCGCCAGCAACCGTAAATTTCGCAAAAAATATACCGTGGTGCGCAATCTTCTGAATAATCCCAAGACTCCGATCGACGTCTCGCTGCACTTGCTTCCCATGATCAACGCCATCGACTTGAAGAAACTCGCCAGCAACAAGAACATTCCCGAAACGCTTCGCACCACGTCCGGCAAACTGATCCGCACCCGCGCCGATCAAAAGAAGTAGTGCGCGCCATTCTGCGATGGCGCTTTGATGGCCTACCCTGGAAAACCTCGGCTTTTTACCGATTACCCGCGGGCAAGGATTTCAAATAAGCGATGATCGCTTTCGCGTCGTCGTGGTGCATGTGATAAATGTGCATCGGCGGACGCAAGGTTTCGCCCTCCGGCCCAATGCCTTGTTCGAGAACGGTGGCGAATTGCGTGTCGGTAAAACTTGGCATTCCGGCGAGCGGTGGCGCGGTGTCCGCCCAAGGCTGAATCGGAGCCACGGGTCGAACCCACGTGGTGGCGCCTTGCAGCCACGCATCGTATTTCAATTCACCATTGGCATTGCGCGGGGTGTGACATTCTCCGCACATAGCCACATCATTCACCAGATATTTTCCGCGCTCGATATCACCAGCAGGCGAACTCGCACTCTGGGAATTGGCACTATGTTGCGCAGCGGCGAGCGAAGCCAAAGCCACCGCGGACACAGCGATACCCGCCAACCACGCTTGCCACATCGCGACACGCATAATTCCTCCGAAAACTGACGCGTCCGATGTTGCGGTAGCTGCGGACCTTCTGTCAACGTGAAGGTGAACTCTGCGTGAGCGTTACAGCTGCGATGCCAAACGCCTCGGCCGCCGAGTTAGCTAGAACCGTTTATTTTCCGCTGGAATGTGAGCTTGTGGCGTGGCTGCTGGTCTGCGAAACGGCTTTGAGCATCTCGCGCGCCTGATTCAGGTGCTCTTGAATCATGGACAGAGACTGATCCGCGAAGGCTCTCATATTTTGATCGTTGCCAAGGTTGGCCTCGCTTTGGAAATCGTTCAGGTCTTTCTCATGAGCTTCGACCATGTGCTGCGCATAGGCGCGGTCAAAGGCGCCGCCGCGCAAACGGGCCATCTGATCGTAGGTTTGCTGTTCGTGAGAAGTGAGTCTGGCGGGCAGCGTGACGTTTTCCTTTTGCGCTACGGCTTGCAATTGATCCGCGGCGGCTCCGTGTTGCACCACCATGCGTTCGGCGAATGCTTTTACCACGTCGCTCGAACCCCGTTCGCCGGCCAGCCGGCCTAGCTGAATTTCGGCCATGCCGCCCGTTGCTGCTCCCCTGGCAAAGCGCGTATCGCTCATATCCGCTTTGGGTTGCTCTGGCATCCCGCTCGGCGCATTCTGGTGCGCCAAGACCGCCCAACTGGCGAGGCCGGTAAGAAAAATCGTCAGGCAGGAAACATAAATCGCCTTGGAGATATTGCTTTCCAGTTGCATGATGACCATCCCAAGATGTGGCTACGGAGCTACACTTGGACTGTAGGACTGGCTGGCCACGAACTGTATCGGGCATCTCATGTATTTGCGACGCCGGAAAACTGGAGAAAACATTCATGCAATTTTCAAGAATCGCTGCGCGGTTGGCATTGTTCACGGTGGCATTTGGCTCGATGTTGGCCACAGTGCTGCCTTCCGGACGGCCCGTGCTCGCGGCGTCCCCAGGCGCAAACGATCCTTGGACAGGCGCCGATGTGGTGCAGCCGGCGGACTTAGCGCGCGAGATCGCAGAGAAGAAGCCAACGTCTCCGACGGTTTTATACGTGGGGTTTCGACCGCTGTTCAATGGTGGTCACATTCCCGGCGCGGTGTTTCACGGTGCGGGGTCGACGGAGGCGGGAATGGCGGAGTTAAAGAAATGGGCTGCGACGCTGCCAAAGTCCACGAACCTGGTGATTTATTGCGGGTGTTGCCCGTTCGGCAAATGTCCGAACGTGGGGCCGGCGTTCAGCGCGCTTCATGAGATGGGCTTCAGCCACCTGCGCGTGTTGGCGTTGCCCGACAATTTTAACGACGACTGGATCGAAAAAGGCTTTCCCACGGAAAAGGGGACGTGAGCGGCAACGGAACGCACGGCCTGGGCATCCACCGTTCGAAAAGCGACGCGCTTTTTGTGCTATCGCCTAAAGGAAACCGATATGCCAACCGCTGGAGGAGACATCGACGATTCTTTCGATATCGAGCAGGAAGAGAAAAGCCGCCGAGAGTCTGCGGAAACTCGGCGGCTCGACCAGTGGCTGAGAATACTTGTAGCCCGAGCGGGCAGCGACCTTTTGCTGGTGCCCGGTGCCCCGGCGTGCATTCTGCGTGACGGGCAGGTAGAGAAGATTGAGCAACATTCGTTGGGTGCGTCGGAGATTGAACCGGCGGTGATTCCGGCGCTTAGTTCCCATGCGTTGAAAGCCTATCGCGAACGAAAGATTACGGATTCCTCTTACGCCGTTGACGGGCTGGGTCGCTTCCGCATCAACTTGCATCGAGAACGCGGCTCCGCTGCGGCGGCCGTTCGTGCATTGCCTTCCAAGGTGCCTTTCATCGGCGACCTGCACCTGCCTCCCTCCGTGCAGGCGCTCGCAAAATTGCCGCGTGGGCTGGTCTTGATCGGCGGCCCCGCGGGCTCCGGCAAATCCACAACGATGGCGGCGCTGGTCAACGAGATCAACCGCAACGAATCGCGCCATGTGCTAATTATCGAAGACCCGGTGGAATACCAGCACACCCATTTCAAAAGCATTATCGAACAGGTGGAAATCGGCGAGGATGCGCCGGATTTTCCCACGGCGCTGCGCGCGGCGTTGCGGCAGGCGCCGGATGTGATTGTAGTGGGCGAGATGCGTGACGCAGAGACGATGATGATCGGGGTGGCAGCGGCGGAGACCGGGCATCTGGTGCTCTCGACGCTACATACCATCGATATGGCTACTACAGTCTCGCGCATTGCCGACAGTTTCCCGCTGGAACGGCAGAACACCATTCGACAGGAATTGGCGATGTCGCTCACCGCGGTGCTGACACAAACATTGTTGCCCAGCAAGGGTGGCGGGCGCGTCCCGGCAGCGGAATTGCTAATGGTTGGAATGGGCGCGCGCCAGCATATTCGGCGCAATCAGCTGCAACAGCTGCATCAGGAGATTACGCTGACCAAGAAGAAGGGATCGTTCACCTTGGAGGAATCGTTGGTGCAGCTGATTCGCAGCGGGAAGATCGAGCGGGAAGCAGCGCTGCTGTGCGCGATTCATCCGGATGATTTGGAGATTTTGCTGCGGAATTGATGGCGGCAGAAACCAAGAGCACGCGCAGGCCGGACTAAAAGTCCGGCGCCTACATAAACCCCGCGCGGGAATTATTGCCCGGCGCGGGCGATGTCGAGCACGAAGCGGTATTTTACGTCGTTGGCCAGGAGGCGCTTGTAGGCTTCGTTGATTTTTGTGGTGGGGACGATTTCGATGTCCGAGACGACGTTGTGCTGGGAGCAGAAATCCAGCATTTCCTGGGTTTCGCGAATGCCGCCGGCCCCCGAGCCGGCGATGGAGCGGCGCTTCATCAACAGCGGGAAAACGGAAAGCGACGCGGGACGGTCTGGCGCACCCAAGAGCACAAGAACGGCGTCGCGTTTGAGCAGGTTGACGTAGGCGTTGATATCGTGATCCGCGGAAACCGTGTCCAGGATCACGTCGAAACTGCTCGCGTGAGCCTGGATGGCCTTCGCGTCGTTGGACATCACTACTTCATCGGCACCGAGGCGCAGCGCATCTTCTTTCTTTTTGGCCGAAGTGGTGAATTGCACCACGTGCGCACCCATGGCATGCGCAAATTTCAAACCCATATGACCTAAGCCGCCGAGTCCCACGATGCCCACTTTGCTGTGCTTGCCGGCTTTCCAGTGGCGCAGCGGCGAATACGTAGTGATCCCGGCGCAAAGCAGTGGGGCCGTGGCGGCGAGATCGAGATTGGCGGGAATTTTCAGCGTGTAGGCTTCGTCAACCACGATGTTGTTGGCGTAACCGCCATAGGTGGGCTCGCCGTTTTTGTCGCGCCCGTTGTACGTGAAGATCGCGCCGATGTCGCAGTAGGTCTCCTGACCCAACTTGCAGCTTTCACATTTGCGGCAGGAATCGACCATTACACCGACGCCTGCGAGGTCGCCAACTTTGAACTTTTTCACCGCGCTGCCGACGCGCGAGACGCGACCGACGATTTCGTGTCCGGGGACCATGGGAAAAATGCCGGGAAACCAATCTTCATTGACCTGATGAACGTCGGAGTGGCAGATGCCGCAGAATTCGATGGCGATGACCACGTCGTTCGGTAGCGGATCGCGGCGCTCGAAAGAAAATGGCTCGATGGGAGCTTTAGCTTGTTTGGCGGCGAAACCTTTGGACGCGATCATAGATTCTCCGTTGGCGTGCAAAACTAAGATGCGCGGGAACGCGAGGGGTTATTTTTTTTCATCCCCGCAATTGGTTGGCGATATTTTGCGAACCGCTAGCTATTGGTCGTCGTATTCGCGCGGCACGTCGTCTTCGAGAACTTCGTGCGTATGAATCTCGCCTTCGTCGGCGTCGGGAACGTCTTCGATGCCTTTAACCACTTCGGCTTCGAAGGCGTTGCCTTCTTCCAGAAGCTCGTCGACGCTTTCGGAGTCTGCTCCGGCGCGATTGGTGAGACCCTGCAAGTCGCCGGATTGCCCGCCAGAGCGCGCACCGAGTCCCGCGGGTTCAAACGCCACGGAGTCGATAATCTCGCGCTTGCCGCGTTTGCTCACGGGCTTGGTATTTTTCGTGGCGGCTTTGGCTCTGAGTGATTTTGCCACCGCCTTGGCGGGCGTCTTCACAGACATCTTTGCCGCGGGCTTTATGACTTTTTTCAGGACGAGTTTTTTCGCGGCGGATTTCTTCACGCCTTTCTTCTGTATTTTCTTAGCGGCTTTCGCGGGCTTTTTCTTGGCTGCTTTTTTGGTTTTCTTTTTGGTGGCCATGGGGAAAGTCTAGCACTTTCGGGCCAGGCTGTTTACCCGGGAGCCGCTTTGTCCTATCCTCTGACGACAGCCGCACGCGAAAGCAGTGGCCACGGGGAGTCTTCTCATCATGAACATCGAAGAGGTACGGGCGCGCATTCATGAGATTGGCATTATTCCGGGAATCCGCACGGCGTCGGGAGAAGATGCGCACTTTGCGGCAGACGCGGTAGCCAGCGGCGGCATCCCGATCGTCGAAATCACCATGACCATCCCCGGGGCCATCGACATGATTGCCTATCTTGCCAAACACATTCCGGGGGTTTTGATTGGCGCGGGCACGGTACTGGACACGGAAACCGCGCGGCGCTGCCTGGATGCCGGAGCGGGATTCTTGACCGCACCATGCCTGGACGTTTCGGTGATCGAGATGGCCAAGAAGCACAACGTAGCGATGTTGGCAGGGGCGCTGACACCCTCGGAAATCCACACCGCGTGGAAGGCGGGCGCCGATTTCGTCAAAGTGTTTCCATGTTCGCAGGTGGGCGGCGATTCTTATATTCGCGCGCTGAAAGGGCCGTTCCCGAAAATTCCCTTGGTGGCGGCGGGGGGGGTGAATCAACAGACGGCGGGAAATTTTATTCTGGCGGGTGCCGCGGCTTTGGGAATTGGCAGTGAATTGATTCCGCGCCAAGCTATTGAAAAACGGCGCGCCGAACAGATTCGCGAATTAGCGCGAAGATTTTTGCGCTTGGTGGTGGCGGCGCGAGAGCGCCTGGCGCCGTACGCTATGTCTACGACTAGCCCGCATTAGACTTCAGCGTTACGAATTCTGTGTTCCACGGTTCGACCTTCAGGTTCAAGCGCGCCACGCTGATAGGAAGTTTGAAGCGGCGGGGGCCAGCGCTACCCGGGTTGATGTACAAGACGCCGCGGCGAGATTCCTGCCCAGGCTTATGCGAGTGCCCGCTGAGCACGATAGAAAATCCCGCCGCTTCGGGCACCAAGTCCAAACTGTCGCGATTGTGCAGCATGTAAATATTGACGCCCGCGGCGGTGACCACTTCCGTGGCCGGCAAGCTCTTCGCCCACGGCTCGGTGTCGACGTTGCCGCGGATGGCTACCACCGACGCGAGACCGCGCAAAGCGGTGAGAATTTTCGGGTCGCCCACATCGCCGGCGTGGAGAATTAAATGTGAGCCGCGCAGCGCTTCCACCGCTTCCGGGCGCAACAATCCATGAGTGTCGGAAATCAGGCCAATCTGCGAGGCATCGGGAAAGAACGGCATTCGCGCAGGAAGCTAAGGCGCTGCGATTAAGCCGATTGCTTGGTTTGATTGGCGCGGCGCAGCGGGCGAGCGCCGGGGATCGGGAACGACATGTGCCAGAAATTGGTGTCTTCGGAGACGAACTCCACGCCCACATAATTCTTGCCATCACGCGCGCGGCGAATATTGATCACACGGCATTCCACCGAGCGGGCTGTGTGGTCGTTCACCAGGAGCAATTGCTGCCCCATGGTGACCAGATGCTCGAGGTTGAACAGCGCTCCGTGGCGATTCACGGATTGCGAGTGCGTGTTGATCACAAACTTCTCGCCCTCGCCCGACTTGCCGTGGACGGTCAGCGGCACAGCCAGGGATACACGGACGGTACGGCGACGTTCTTTGTAGCGAAAGTTAACGAGTGACATCTGCGGTGTCTACCTTCTATTAATTCACTACGGCGAATCACAACTAACGGATGACGTTCACAGGTTCGGTGGGACGAACCGTGGAGCGGCGGCGCCAGTGACAATGGGCCTGTGTAGCATGCCAAAAAGCGCCAAAAAAGCAACGACTAAAAATATCACCCTACCCACGAAGGAGAGTTTCGCTGCTTTCGCCCCGTCTGGCAATGAATCCTCCGTACCAAGTCGCCTCGGGACTGGAGTACTGCCGTCGCCCACCGTCGGTTTTAAGGCTCTTTACATTTAGGACACGTACGCGATGCCTAATAGAAAATGGCATCGAAAAGTGGCAGGGTTCGTGCCGGACTTCCGCAGTGCAACCCTGTTCTAACGGCCTATATCAGGCTTAAATCAGGCCTAAATCAGCGGGAGACTGACGATTTGCAGCGCGTTCACGCGGGCCCCATCGATCACCAGTCCCCAGTGCAGGTGCGGGCCGGTCACCCGCCCCGTAGCTCCAACCTTGCCAAGAATGGCCCCGGCGGCGACCGCATCGCCAACTTTTACCGATATTTCCGAGAGGTGCCCGTACAGGGTGTAGACCCCCAGGCCGTGATCGATGAGTACGGTGTTGCCTGCGAAGTACAGCGGCTCCGCAAGGACCACGCGCCCCGCTTGCGCGGCATGGACGGGCGCGCCCGTGGGTGCGGGAAAATCCACCCCAGTGTGCGGCGAGCTGGCCTGACCGTTTAGCACGCGCCGGCGGCCGAAATTTGCACCGGAAGTTACTCCGGTAAGCGGAACGCGGAACTTGCCGCGCCACAGTTTTTCAGGCGTCACCGTGCCGTAAATCTCGTGCAGGCGTTGTTGCTCGGCTTTCGCGCGCGCCAGTTGCTCGGGATTTGGCTCCACGAATTGTGGGGCCACCTTGAGACTTTCCGTGGCAAATTTCCCAGTCGTCACATGGATCGTGAGCTGGCACGGGGCCGGCTGGCCTTCCTGCGGCTGCATCTCGATCTTTAGGGCGTAGTCGCCAGACGGCTTCTCTAGGTCCACAGGAACGAAGGCACGCCAAACTTGGCCCCTCGTGGAAGTGCCACCACTCGCGCCGCTCTGCCAGAACGAAATGTCCTGGGTATCCCACTTGGCGTGAACGCTCGTTACCGGCGCCTTCGACGTGAGCTGGGCCAGCAGCAATCCCCCTTGCCTGACGGAAGACGCGTTTATGGAGAGCGCCGCGCCGCTTCCGCAGGCCATCGGCGGCGAGGCGAGTTCCTTGTGGGCAGCAGCATGCTGCACCGGCCCGGAGAGCAACGGCGGCGCAGCGCCGGCCAGTATGCCAGCGGCAAGCAGGGCGAAGACAGGTCGAAGATTCACGTTACAGCAGCGAGGTCGGGCGGCGCGTCCAGGGCTTGCCCTTCTCTTTGGATACCGTTTCAACATCCTTTACGTAAGCCCCGGTTTGCGTCAGCACGTGATGCAGATCGTTGCCGAGGCTAATGAAAGTGAAACCCTTCTCAAGAAATTCCCCCACGCGCGAGGTGCCGAAGAGGAACAGCCCGAGAATCACGTTATTTTTGCGCGCCGCTTCGATCAATTTCTGCGTCGCCGCATTGAGTTCCGGCGAGGTATACATGTGCGGAAACTCGTATTTTTCATACAAGCCCATAGACATGCACAGATCGTTTTGCCCCAAGAATAAAACGTCCACGCCGGGAACGGCGGCAATCTCGGCGATATTTTCGATGCATGAGGCGGTTTCCACTTGCAGGGCCACGATGGCGTTGGCGTTCCATGCGCCGGCGTATCCGAGCAGGCCGCCCTTGTTCATGCTGCGCTGCGGAAAATAGACGGAGCGCGTTCCTGCGGTGGGATAGCGCATGCAACTCACGGCCTGCAGGGCTTCCTGGGCGGTATTGATATACGGCACCAGCACGCCGTCGGAGCCGAGATCCAGCGCTTGCTGGATGCCGGGGCGATCATCGTACCCGCCAACGCGGACCAAGGACTTGGCGCCGCCGTTCGCAATGCCGCAGAGCATGGCGGAAAGGTTCTGATGGTCCATCGGCCCGTGCTGCGTATCCACCAGCAGCCAATCGTAACCGCTGTGCGCCAATTGCTCGGCGATGGTGGCGCTGTGCGAGTTCACGAACAGTCCAAGCTTCGGCGCACCCGCGCGAAGCTGCTTCTTAAATTCCGCGCCCGTTACGGCGGTATCCGACATATTTTTCTCCTCAGAGTTGCGTTAAATCGACGGCGTGTGCAGCCCATGTAAATCTACAGGACGGACGGCGACTGCGCCACTGCCTCGCGGGAAAGCTCCGCGAAAATCGGTTCATAAAGACCCTATACTTTAGTTCATGCTTGGAGCGCTGGCCTTGCATGCTTCAAAATACAGCCCAACCGCCAGAGGTGCACGATGCGCATCGGAGAAATAGCCCGGCAGACCAACGTCTCTATTCAAACCCTGCGCTTCTACGAACGAAAGGGTTTTCTTCCGCCACCCGCGCGGAGTGCCGCGGGCTATCGCGCGTACAGCTCCGCGGACTTGTGGCGCGTGAACTTCATCAGACAGTCTCAACAACTGGGATTCCCGCTGAAGGAAATCAAGGAGCTGCTGGACATTCACGAGCACTTCTCCAAACCCCAAGGCGCCGTGACGGCGCGCTGGAAGAAAGCGGTGCGCATTGCGCGCGAACGGCTGGCGCTTATCGACAGCAAAATCCTGGCGCTGGCGGCCATGCAAGCGCAGCTGGCGTTGGTGTTGGGCGACGCGGCCGAAGAGCCCCAGGAACATTGCCCGGTAGCTCAACCACAAGAGCTCCCGGCCCCTGCAGCCACCTCCTGCAAAAAATCCCATTGACCCTATACCTTGCTATACGGTCGACCATGGCTCATCCGTCAGCGCCGCCCACCAGGTGGCGCTCGAAATAGAGGCGGCATCGCGGCGCGATAATCCCGCCGCAAAGGCAGGTGGGCATGGGCTTCTCGATACCGTTGCAGACCGCATGGACCGGCTGGCTGGTGGCAATTATCCTCGCGGTGCAAATTGCGCTTCCCTTTTTGCTACGCCGAATGCGACACGTTGCGCCTTCGCCCACGAGTTCGCCCCAGGGTGCTGAGGTGGCGATCGCGCAAACGAAACAAACTCCCTCCGCCGGAAACTCGATGCGCTGGCACTACCTGCTTGGCTTCGTGCTGCCAGCCGCTGCGTTGGTGCACGGCTGGATTCCCATGGCCGCAGGACACATGCCGCGCACCAGCATGACTGGATTGTGGCTGGCGACATTCGCTCTGGGGTTGCTGTTTCTCCAGTTGCTCATTGGCCTGGCGGCGCAGCGGTTGCGCAGCGAGAGCAATAGTGTCGCTCGGCTAGCGCTACGCCGCACGCATTTCGTCACCATGTTGGTGATTGCAGCGCTGGCGCTGTCGCACATGTTGCTCAACTAATTGTGGTCACGTTGTGTCCCGCGTGGCACGAGGCAAGCTACCGCTCCGCGGGGATGCGAAATTGCGGCAGGATCCATTCGCCGGCAGTAGCGGAAAGCTGCAGGCCCAGCACGAAGTCGCCAGTCGGACGCATTTCGCAATACACCACCCGCGCGCGCGAACGAAGGTTGCCGACCAATGAGCGCAGGTTTAGCCGCTCGCCCAGCTGCCACGGTTTGCCGGTGATCACCCGGGCTCCGTGCAAGCTGATATTCTCAGTGACTCCCTGTTGCGCGGGGTAACGGACTTCCAAGCTGGCTAAATCCACGGCGACGTGGAGCGGCGTACGGGTCTCAAGACGATTGGGTTCGTTGGGCATAGCACCAGACTGCGATAGCGAGATGAAATTCGCAGACGAGCGCCGGGCGGGTGACGACGATCGAACCCAATGATAACCCCAGAAACATTAGAAGATGCACAGATTTCTCGCGCGATGCTTCCGGCAACCACCGCTGTGCATCCCGGCCGGCAACCCTACAAATCGCTACAAGTTACTCGAATCAAAGGGCTTGGGGAATAGTTCGCGCATCGGAGTCGTTTCGCTCTGCCCCCCCAGATTCGCCAGGATCACCGGAATGTCGCCGCAAAACTCCCAGATAATCTGGCGGCACGCCCCGCAGGGTGGCGTCAGGCGCTCACCGTCGGTCACTACTGCGATAGCATCAAAGTTACGCTCGCCTTCCGAGAGCGCTTTGAAAATGGCGATACGCTCCGCACAAACCGTCAGCCCGAAGGTAGCGTTTTCGATGTTGCAACCGCCGAAAATGCGCCCGGAGCCGGCGCGCACCGCCGCGCCCACGCGAAAATTGGAATACGGAGCGTGGGCATTTTCGCGGACTTGCTTCGCCGCGGTAATTAAGCTTTCGTGATCGCTCATTTAATCCTCAAATTGCACTCGTTCCGCAGAGCTTTTTGTAGGGGCGCAGGATGCTGCGCCCCATCCCGGCAAGATTGTTACCAAGGTAGTCTGTGTCAGACTACTTCAACAGCAATCTTTGGAATTACCGCTCGCAGCAGCGCGATGAATTGGCCTTTCACACGTTCAGCTACTTCCAAGACCTCCGTGTGGACCAGCGGCTGGTCGATTACACCCGCAGCGGCATTGGTGACGCAGGAAATTCCCAGCACGCGCATGCCGCTGTGCCGCGCCGCGATGACCTCTGGCACGGTAGACATGCCCACCAAATCCGCGCCGATGGCACGCAAGTAGCGAATCTCTGCAGGAGTTTCGTAGCTCGGCCCCGCGAGCGCCGCATACACGCCTTCCGGCATACTGGCGCCGGCTTTCGCGGCTTCGGCGGCGGCAATCGCACGGAATCTCTTGTCGTACGCCGTGGTCATGTCCGGAAAACGCAAACCGAATTTTTCGTCGTTCGGCCCCGTAAGCGGGTTGGCGCCTTGCAGATTGATGTGGTCGCTGATAAGCACCAGGCGGCCTTGCGTCAATTCCCGCAGAATCCCTCCAGCAGCGTTGGTCAGAATGACAGCCTGCACGCCAAGCCGCGCAAAAACGCGAATGGGAAACGCCACCTGCTGCACCGAGTAGCCTTCATAAAGATGTACCCGGCCCTGCATACCGATGACCGGCGTATCGCCCACCATACCGATGACCAATTTCCCTGCGTGGCCAATCGCGGTGGAACGCGGAAAATGCGGAATCTTTTCATAGGGCACTTTGACGGCGCTGGCAAATTCGTCCGCGAAAGCTCCCAGGCCGGAGCCCAGCACCAGGGCAATCTTCGGACGCAGTTTAGTCTTTGAAAGAATAAATCGCGCCGCTTCCTGCGCTTTGTCAAACTCGCTGCGGGAAGCGCGAGCCGATTTATCTTCCGCGGCGCGCGAGGCCGCATGTTTCAGCCAGCGCTCGGCGCTTTTTGCACTGGAGCGCACGGCGGCAATTCGCGACTTGGATTTCTTTGCGCTCACGGAAAAATCCTTAGGCCCACGAAATAATGCTCATGAAAGAATTCCCACGATCGAGGCGGACATCAAGTTAGCCATCGTTCCCGCCAGCATGGCGCGAATGCCAAATCTCGCGAGTTGCTGGCGCTGCTCTGGGGCCAACGCGCCGATCCCACCAATCTGAATCCCAATGGAACTGAAATTCGCAAAGCCGCACAACGCAAACGTTGCGATCGTGAAGCTGCGAGGGTCCAGCGCGCCTTTCATAGTTCCGAGCTGCGCGAACGCCACAAATTCATTCAGCACCATGCGCGTGCCCAGCAGGTTTCCGATTTGCGCGGCATCGTGCCAGGGAATGCCGATCAGCCAGGCCACCGGGGCGAAAATCCAGCCAAGAACCTCCTGCAGATTGTAAGGAAACCAGCCGACATGTATGTGAATCCAGCCCATCACGGCGTTGAGCAACGCCAGCAGCGCCAGAAAAACGATCAGCATGGCGCCAACATTCAACGCCAAATGCAAACCGTCCACCGTGCCGCGGGCAATCGCGCCCAGAACGTTGGCCTCCTTTTCCGAGGGTGGCATCTCGACGCGGCCCGCGGTCAGCGGATGCTCGGTCTCCGGCACCAGCATCTTGGCCATCAACAGCGTGCCGGGCGCGGTCATGATCACCGCGGTCAGCAGATTCTTGGCATCGGCGCCGCCTACGCGGATGTAACCGGCCATCATGCCTCCGGAAATGTGCGCCATGCCGCTGGTCATCACGGTCATGAGTTCGGACTTGGTCAGCTTCGGCAAAAATGGCCGTATTGTCAGCGGCGCTTCCGTCTGCCCCATGAAGATGCTCGCCGCGATGTTCAGCGACTCCGCTCCGCTGGCCCCCATAATTTTCGTCATCACCCACGCCGCGCCGCGGATGATCAGCTGCATGATGCCAAAGTGATAGAGCACCGCGAAAAACGCCGCGATGAAAATGATCGTCGGCAGCACTTGAAAGGCAAAGCTAAACCCCAGGTTGGAATCGGCCTTGCCAATTTCTCCGAACAAAAATGCGGAGCCCACATAGGAAAAGTCCAAAAGTTTCTTGGCGCCGGCGCCCAACGTGGCGAAAAGCCGCTGACCAGCCGGCACGCGCAGCACAAACAGACCAAGCGCAAATTGTAGCCCGAGTCCCCAGGCTACCGTCTTCAGCTTTATCGCCCGACGATCCGTTGAGAACACGTACGCGCCCGCAAGAATTACGGCAATGCCGAGCACGCCGACGTATCGTCCCATTAGTTCTCCTTTTGCTTGGCAACCGCTCAGCGCGTGCGACGGCGACGCGGTGATGGCGCGTCCCGAGCTTTATCTTTAAGAATAGTCTGATAGATCAATGGATTTTTTACCTTCGGCGGCGCGCCAGAGATTTCGTAGCTCTCGCTAATCATCTCTCGCGCCTCGGCCAGCTTGGCATCGGAATTGTAATGGATTGTCGCCAGCGGCTGGCCTTTTTTGACGCGCTCCCCGATGCGCGCGTGAAATTCCAGCCCCACACCGTGGTCGATACGATCTTCTTTCCTTTCGCGCCCGCCGCCAAGAATAGCCAGCGCGATGCCCAGGTTTTCGCAATTCGTGGCGGTGATGTACCCGCCTCTCGGACTTGGCACCTCCACCCGCGATAGCGCCTGCGGCAATCGCCGCGGCTCTTCGACTACGCGCGGATCGCCGCCTTGCAACTCAATGGCTTGGCGAAATTTTGCTTTGGCTTTACCGCTGGCAATTATCTCCGCCGCGAGCCGGCGCCCGGACGCCAGGCTGGCAGTCTTCTGACCGTAGAAGAACATCCACGCCGAAAGTTCAATGCTAAGTTCCCGCAAGTCGGCAGGTCCGCCGCCACTCAATACTTCCACGCACTCCACGATTTCGTTGCTGTGTCCCGCCACGCGCCCCAGCGGCTGATTCATATCGGTGATCAGCGCCACCACTTTCTTCCCCACGCTCTGGCCGATCCCCACCATAGTCTGCGCCAGCGCCACAGCGTCTTTCTTGCTCTTCATGAACGCGCCGGACCCGGTTTTGACATCCAGCACCAGCACATCAATACCTTCCGCCAGCTTCTTGCTCATGATCGACGCGCAAATCAGTCCAATACTCTCCACCGTCGAAGTCGCGTCGCGCAACGCATAGATTTTCTTGTCTGCCGGAGCGATTTCCGCGGTCTGCCCGATCAGCCCCATTCCGCATGCACTCAGCACGTGGCGAAATTCTTTCAACGTAAGCGCAGTGTTGAATCCCGGAATAGCTTCCAGCTTGTCGAGTGTTCCGCCGGTGTGTCCCAGGCCGCGCCCGCTGATCATCGGCACGGTCAGTCCGCCGGCCGCCACAATAGGCGCAAGAATCAGCGAAGTTTTGTCCCCCACTCCGCCGGTCGAATGCTTATCGACTTTCTTTCCGGGAATTGCCGAATGATCCAGAATCTCGCCGGAATGCAGCATGGCCTCGGTGAGAAACGTCAGCTCCGCGCGGTTCAGTCCGCGCAGCCACGCCGCCATCAGCCACGCCGCCATCTGATAATCGGGAATTTCACCCCGCGTGAAGGAGGCGATCAGGAAATCAATTTCGGGCCGGGTATGTTCACCGGAGTCACGCTTTTTGCGGATCAGGTCTACGGCACGCATTTTTTGAAGAACAGCGAAGCGGGAGCGTAGCATCCGCGCGAGTTCGCGTCAACGCGTCGCGCCGCAACGAGCAATTGCGCCAACCAAACAGCCATTTGCGATGCGCAGAATTTGCGAATTATAGCGGTTGCTCGACGTTGGGAGGCAGCGCGGTGTGCTGTGCGGAAATAACGTGCCATCCGCGCGGCGTGTTCACGTACACGTGCGTGACGCGCAGCTGGCTGTTAAAACGCTGCCCGCGAAACGTGCCCCGCGTCGTCCATAAACACGTAGCCACCGCCAAATCCTGATAGATACGTACTTTTATGTCGTTGGCGATGAACACTTGATACTTTACGTCGCTGGATTGCACCACGGCGATCAATGCGGCGCGATCCACCGGCTGGCCATGCGAAAGCGTCCCCAGAAAGTCGTCGCTGTACACGCGGTGAAAAAACGTCCCGTTGTTCAACAAAAACGCCCGCGCCGTCTCGCCTTCCATATTCACCAGTTCCTCCCGCTCCATCTCGGGATTTACCGGAGCATCGTAGCCATTTGCATACGGGTCGTGATACGGATTCTGCGCGTAGACACACCACGACAGCACCAGGGCAAAAGCCAATAGCGCGGCAAATCGGGACATTCCAGCACCGCTCCTTTATGAAGGGTAAGGCTACCGGCAGCAATCCTGTGGCGGATAGCACCTGCTATTTATGATACGAGGGAAGCGGAACGCGGAACAATCCCGCTTGTTCTTTTGAACACCGGCTGTGCACGGTTGACTACAGACTGTTTCGACACCCCACCCCGGCACTTCGTCCCGAGATGTCGTCCAGTCACCTAACCCACACAATCAACAAACTCGCGCACCGCCTAGAAAAAATATAGGACATCGCCGGCGACGGTGAACTGATTCTTCTTCGTGCCGTTGTCGTATGCCGGAGCATCATAGGCACGCTCGAAGCGCACCTCTGGGCGAAAGAGCAGGGTGGTACCGATCCAGTGCCCCCACCCTAGCAGGTGCTCCGAGTAGCGCGTCTTGAAGCCGGTGCGTTGACCCACCAGATCGTCCACAAACTCATTGCGAATCGAAATGTAGTTTTTCCCATCGAGCTGCTTCTCGACGTAGTTCACCACGGCGTATTCCGGCGCATAGCAGGTTAATTGCGTAGTCAGCTTACAGTGCGCGCCGTTGGCACCGACCTCCAAAAGTGGCGCAGCACTGGCATTGTCAACGTTGGGAACGTCTTTCTCCCACATATACCAGGCTTCCGTCGCCAGGTGCAACGAAGGATGACTCGCGAATTTGTGGTACCACGTCAAATAGAACGAGTTGAGATTGTTGTACGCGTATTTCTGGTCGTTCAGCGCGTTGAGCACCGGATAGATTGCGTCGAGGCCGTTGTTCCACGTGTATTCGATCCCCAGGTCCAGCGTGGCCTTGGCATCGCGCGTATTCCATGGCGCGGTCTCGCAGCCGGCGGAAAGCCCGGCCTGCAGCAGCCAATGGTCGTCCAGTTTCAGCGTTCCGTTGATGCCCGTCTGCGTATAGCAATCGACGGTGTAGAGAATCGAGTGACTATACGTGTAGTTGTTCGGAGCTAGCTGCGCCTCGATGTCCGCGATCGAAATATAGCGTCCGATGCGGATATTTAGGCCATCCGTCACTTGTCCCCAGTACAGGTCCACGTAGGCCATCACCGGGTCGTAGCCATATTCCAGATTCTTGCCCAGCAGTTGATTGCTGAAATAGCCTTTGGCGGTGGTGAAGCGATAGTCGATGCCGTACAGATTCGTCAGGCGAAATCCCCAATCGAAATGATCCGTCTGCACCGTGTCCGGCTGGCGCTCGATATACAAAACCTCTTGATCCGGCTGCACAGAATTAGAAACCTCGGCGTAAGCCTCGGGATAATTGGTGTACTTGCCCAGTGATTTGTTGTTCGAGGTGCTCACGTTGGCGCCAAAATTCAGCCAGCCATAGATTTGAATGCCGCTCTTCAGCCACCAGTCGCCATGCTTGCCGCTCCAGACGGCCTGCATCAGCGGAGAAGATTGCGTCCAAGGCGCGCCAATATCCGGCGCCCCCCCATAGGGCCAATCCGCGAAAGGAAAGGGTGGATTGGTCACTGGCGTGGGGAACCCGCGCCTGTTGGGCGCGTTGCCGAAGGAAGGCGGGGTGCCGCGCCAGTCATATTTATATGCCTGGAAAAAACGCTCGAAAAAGTTGCCTTGTAACTGCACCGCCGGCGCCGCCGCCGGGCTCGCTGCAGGATCCTGCGCGTCACCGGAAAGCCCGAGCGCGTCTGGCGTATCCGGCACTTTGGCATTCGCGGCCGCCGGTGCGTCAGGACCAATGTCTCTTAGTGCTATGACGCACTCGTCGGAAGACGCGGCGGCCGGCGCCGGCATATAGGCGCCCGCGAATCCGCACCAGCCGGCGAGCGATAACCTTGCAATTTTCCACCATGCCGAGGGGCCGCGCATCCTTACCTCCCAATTCGTTGCTACTACGCTAACGAAGGGTCTGTAAGAAACCGCGCAGCGAAACATAAGAAAACGGTAAAGGCGGCCCGCGAAATTTACTTGGTTTCGGGCTACTTTTGCAGTATCGCGTGCCGCCCACCGCCGGGCGACGCGGCGTCAGCAGTGCGCGCCACGCTGAACTTTTGCTGACGCCTCCGAACTCCGCTTGGAGTTGCTCTAGAACTTAACCAGAATCGACAGATCGATGAAATGTTCGTCCTTGCGCAAGTCCGGAAACCACACGTTGTTCGCGCCGCCACAGGCCAGCTGCGCGCCTGCCAACGTGCTTTGCCCAGACGTGGCGCCGCTGCTACAGACGAAGTCTTGTGGGCTGTTGTTATTTCCACCGGGGGGCGTAATTCCTCCACGGCCGCTCCAATACGGCACACTGGCATGCCGATAGTCGTACTCCGCACGGAACGTGATGTATTGCTTCGGCATATAGTCGAACGTGACCGACGAATCCCACGCCTTGAACGGATTCCCAGGATTCTCCGTGAAGTACGGCGAATTTGTCGCTGCCGTAATGGCCGTCTCTCCGTTGATCGGCGGCAACAGTACCAGGTAACGTCCTGGGTTGTTTATCTGGCCGCCACCGACAGTCAACCCGAACAGATCGTTGTGGAACCAGAAGCGGTTGTACAGCATGTAACCGACAAAGCTCTGTTTAGGCCCTCCCTTCTTGTCCGTGTAGCAGCTGACGCCGGCGCCGTATTCGCAACCCAGGTCACCGGTGAACGAAAACGCCATCTTGTCCAGGGTTTTCTCGGGGTTGTCGAAGTATTTCACCTCGACGCTGTTGTCCGTATGGATGCGCCTGCGGCCAGGGGTGAACAGGTCATCCTCGCCCACACCGTAGTTATTGGAAATAATGTTGATCCAGGGTGCCGGAGTCCATCTAACCTGTCCTCCTATTCCCGGCGTGTGATTGGCGGAAGCATAAGACTGCCAGCCATTGATGAACCACGGCTCAATTTTCAGATGCGTGGTTGGAAAAATCTGCACACGCACACCATTGAAGAACCACGGAGTATTCGAGGAAACATAGGAAGGCTGGTAGGCCCAATTGTCGAAGTTGTAGTAGCTGAACAGGCCGATGTAGGACAAAAAGATTCCCGCGTCCACATTGACACCGTGCAGCACATCGAAGTGGTACCCGCCCCAGGCTTCCGACAGATAACGGTATGCACCGTCTAGATCCCACTGGCCGTGTCCCGGACTAGGGTCGTTCCGTGGCGTCGTCACTGAATACATGCCTAGCTGGGTCATGAATCTGGCGCGGACGTTGTCATAGTGGAAATCGCCGCCGATACCGAGTTGCTCCAGCTGAACTTCGTACGATCGAAACAGCTCACTCGAACCGCCAATGGTGTGATCGGTCGGATGATTGAAGTCGGCTACATAATTCGTGTCCACTCTGATTTCTGGGGTAAAAAATGGCGTACCCCAATGGATCTCTTTCGTACGGGGATTGCCGTTCAGCCACGTCCAGTCCCAATCGGAAAACGGCTCCACCTGTTGCGGTTTGTCTGCTTGCGTCGCTACCGTGGCCGCTCCCGCAGCCGCTCCGGCCGCACTTGCGGGAGCTGCCGATACCGGCGCAGGGGCGACATTGCCCGCGGCGGCCGGCGGCGCAGCGGCATTGGATACTGCGGGCGCAGCTACTGGACTCGCTACCGGACTCGCCACGGGGGACGTCGCGGACGTGTTCTTCCCCTCCAGTTCCTCCACGCGCTTTTCCAGCTGCTCGACACGATCAAGTAGTTGGCGTTCGCGCTCCGTCAATCCTGGCGCCGCCGCGTCGGTTTTCGTCGGCGCATCCGACGCAGCCTTCGCTTTTGCAGCGTTAGTATCATCGCCAAATATCGGAAAAGGCATCACTGCGGAACACACCAACGTGGCACCAGCTATGACCAGAATTTTTAATTTACTAACAATTTTACGCATCTCAGTTCTCCTGAACAGCACCGGCAACGGAGGTATTCCGGGGTACGTAAGGCTGCGCAATGTCGACGCGCAAGTCGCTACGCAACGCCAAAACCGAGGCGCGGAAGGATCGTTCGTTGCCTACACATGCTAGCGACGGGGTGCTAAGGAAATCGTAAGACGGGTATAAGGTCGGTATTAGCGTTGCCGTCGCCAACGTTGCCATCTCTCACGGAAGACGCTGCGGCCAGGTCTCTCCGCGTAGATATAGACTGCACCGCGCCCGCCGAAGATGCATTTAATTGAATCTGTCGCAAGTGATTGAAGACAGAAGAGTTTTTCATCTGTGAGAACGTTATTCCCTGAGATGCCTGTGACGTGATCGACGCTTCTGTCGACCTGTCCCACATCACCACTCCGCGGAAAAAGTTGGGGTATAGAGGGTCGGAGCTCTATGGAATCGGGGCTTTGGCCCTGTGAGTCGGCGCTCTGTTTTTGCGGTCGGGGCTTTGGTTTGCTCGTGGGGCGTTTGTGGGTCGGAGCTTTTTAGCTCCGACATCAGGCGCTAGGCTATTTGAGGTGCTTTAGCGCCTGCAGTGCACTACGAATTCTTTCTGGTTTCCCGTTAGCGCGGCAGCGTGGGCCCGGGATACAGCACCGCGATCTCGTCGGCCACGCTGCGCATCTCTTCATGAATAAGCTTGTTGGTGGCGAGAATCACCGGACCGCCAAGTTCATACGGCCGGCCAGCGAAATCGCTCACCTGTCCGCCTGCTTCCTGCACCAGTAGCACACCCGCGGCGGTGTCCCATTTCTTCAGCCCAAACTCCCAGAAGCCATCAAATCGCCCGCACGCCACATTCGCCAGGTCTAGCGCGGCGGAGCCGTCGCGCCGGACGCCGTGCGAACGCATGGTGAAATCCGAATAATAGTGAATATTGGGGCTGGCGAAGCGCTCGTGCACGGGAAAGCCGGTGCATAGCAGGCTGGTCGCCAGCGTGGCGTTGTGCGATACCTGAATTTTTGCGCCGTTCAACGTTGCGCCTGCGCCACGCGCCGCGGCGAAAAGCTCTTCGTGCATCGGATCGTAAACTACACCGCAGAGAATCGTGTCTCGCGGCGCTTCCGCAGCGTCAAGAGCATAGGAGTTCTGTTGCGCCAGGGCTATGGACACGCAGAAGCACGGATAACCATGTGCGAAATTCGTTGTGCCGTCCAACGGATCGACGTGCCAGCAAAATTCGGAGGCGGATTCGTGACCCGTGCCTTCTTCGGCAGCAATGGAATGCGTGGGAAAGTATTTCGTGAGCCGCTCCACGATCAGCTTCTCGGAACGTTTGTCCGCCTGCGTGACGATGTCCACTTCCCTCTTATAGGAAATCTGAGCAGGGTGCTTCGCTTCTTCGCGTAGGATCGCTCCAGCCTCTCGCGCAATCTCCATGGCCACTGCAAGATAGTTGTCAGTCATCGGATTCTGTGGCGTCCGCAATGTAATTGTCGGCCATGCGCCGAATGCAATCTTCTCTGCGTCTCTGCGTTATCCTTGGCTTTCGTTTGCGCCAAAATCGAATGCTCGATTTTGTGGCACAGTCAATCATGGCTATGCGCTTCGCCGCTCAGCGTGCGCAGCCGCAAAACGCCGCGCTCGAAAGTATACGTCAGGATTATTGCGGCCCGGTGAGATAGCTCTTGCGGTGCCGCACGTGATAGGTGCCCAGCACTTTTACGTCGATGCTGCGATAACTATTGGCCGGACCTCGCGGATTGGGATAGTAACCCAGCCGGTACTGCGTGCGCAGTTCGCGGTCGATGCGATCGAAGATAATTCCCAGCTCCTGCGGCGTATCTGGATAAAACATCGCGCCGCCGGTAGTGTCCGTGATGGTCTCCAACGCATGTTCGCCGGCAGTATTTCGCCCGTTCTCGTTTTTTACCGGGCGGATCACGATGGTGTACAGCAGCGCGCCGCTGCGCACCGCTTCTTTTCGCGCCACCTCAAAATCGTAGCCGCTGGTGGTTTCGCCCGCGTCGGTCACCAGAATAATCACGCGCCGCCGGTCTTCGCCGCGCTTTTCCAAAGCGCGTGAACCAAACACCAGCGCATCATAGATCGATGTGCCGGCGCCGCCGGGAATTTTGCGCACCGCCTCCTGCAACACCTTCACATTGTCGGAAAAGGCGGCGTACTGCGTCACCGTTTCGTCAAACGCAAAGACTCCCAGCCGATCGTTGGGACGCAGCACTTGCCGGATAAAATGCGCGGCCGCTTCCTGCTCGAAGGCGAACTCTTTGTGCGCACTCAGGCTGGCGTCGATCATTAGCGCCAAGTCCAGCGGTTGCGAGGTTTCGGACTCAAACACCTCGATTTTTTGCAGCACGCCTTCTTCGAAAATCTGAAAAGCTTCAATCGGCAAATCCGGCGCGGGGCGGTTCTGGTCGTCGAGCACGCTGGCGAGCACGGTCACGAGGTTAACCGTCACCCGAATCCTGCCGCGCTGATTCGTCGTGTCCTGCGATTCCCCTGGCACCGCGGCGGTAGTCGAAGTATCCAGCGTCGGCTGGATAATGGGAACCGGCGGGCCGGGCGGGACACCAGCATTGTTTGCGCTGCTTGAACTTGCCTTGTTGCCAGAATTGTTTTTGCTGGAATTGTTCTTGCTGGAATTGCTGCTGGCCGAATTGTTTGAGCTCCGAGAGCTGCTTGGCCGCCCCGCCGTTGATGCAGCGGCTGTCCCCGACGAAGGTCCGGAGGCACTGTCGCTGGAACTATTCGTTGTGCCCGTCGTGGAGGTCGTGCCGGTAGCTCCCGTCGCGGAGGTCGTTGAGCTTGTAGACGGAGGCGTCTTGCCCTTCTGCGCCCAGGGCGGACGATTCGGATCATCCTGCGCACGCATGGGTAACATCGCCGCAGACGCCAGCAGGAACGCGCCAAGCAGCGGAAGAAAATGCAACATCCTTCGATGGGAAGCGCAGGCGCGAAGATGGGCTGTGGACATTAGAGATTAAGATGCAGATTTCACGGACGGTGCCGCCCCTGGCGGAGGAGGCAGTTCGCCTTCGGCCCAGACCGCGCCATCCTCAAAAAACTCTTTCTTCCAGATAGGCACGGTACGCTTGAGCGTATCAATGGCCCAGCGGCACGCTTCAAAAGCGGGAGCGCGATGCGCGGCGCTTACGGCAATAAACACGCTGGTTTCGCCAATCTCCAGGCGGCCGAGACGGTGCACAACCGCGACGCGGTCGATCGCGAATTTCTCGTGCAGCTGCACGCTGATTTCGCGCATTTTCTCAAGCGCCATCGGCTCGTACGCCTCATACTCCAGGTACAGCGTGCGGCGTCCGTGCGAATGATTGCGCACGCAGCCGTCGAAGGCGACGATTGCGCCATCTGCAGGCGTGCGCACATGACTGATGTACGATTCAGCGACGATGCGACTGCGCGTTAGCTCCACGCGATCATTACTTGAGTTGTCGGCTTCGGACATTTTGTTGTTTGTTTGCGAATCGCTTGCTCGCAAATATTTCTAGCCGCCGCTCACTGGCGGCAGAAAGGCCACTTCGTCTCCGGAATGCACCGGCGTTTCCCAGGAGGCAAATTCGTGATTGCGCGAAGCCACCACCGAGGAGCGGAACGCGGCCAGCTGCGGGCAGCGCGCGGCATAGTGGGCGAAGATTTGCTCGATGGCGGCGCCATCCCGCAACTCATAGGCATCTTCGCTGACGCCGACCAGCTCTTTCAGCCGGCCGAAGAAAAGCACTTTGGCGGTAGTCACAGGCACAGGGGAATTGTAACCTGCGCGGAGTATGCCAGCCAGTGCCGCACGATTTTCTGGCAGTCTATGCATCAAAGCGGCTGTGGCCGGCGCGCTGGCGGCCGCGTCAATAGTTTTTGTTCCGGCGGGCCTTTGCTTGGGATATTTTGCCAGCGAGGAAATGCATGAAGGTGTTGGTTACGGGAGCGACAGGACTCGTCGGTACCGCGCTGGTGCAGGCGCTGCAGAATGATGGTCACAACGTTTGCCGCCTGTTGCGCAAGAAAGACGAAGACGAACAAGAAACCAAGCAAGACTGCGATGTGGAATGGAGTCCGCATTCCGAGGCCTTCGGCGCGCCCGCGGAAAACGCCGATGCCGTGGTGAATCTTGCCGGGGCTTCGATCGCGGACAGCCACTGGAGCGCAGACCGCAAGGAATTGCTACGCAGCAGCCGCGTGGAGACCACCAGAGGTTTGGTGGCGGCCATCGAAAGAATGAGTCCGCGACCGAAGGTGCTGGTTTCGGCGTCGGCGATCGGCTATTACGGCAATCGCGGCGACGAGGTGCTCACGGAGGAAAGTCCGCCGAGCGCGGACTTTCTCTCGCGGGTTGCGGAAGAGTGGGAAGCGGAAGCGCTGCGTGCCAGCGCCCTGGGTGTGCGCGTGGTGCTGGCGCGCTTCGGCGTCATCCTGGCAAAACACGCCGGCGCATTATCGAAAATGATGCTGCCTTTTCGGATTGGCGCAGGCGGAAAGCTGGGGTCCGGAAAACAGTGGATTTCTTGGGTAGCGCTGGAAGATGTGGTGCGCGTGATCCGCTTTGCGATGGAAAACGATGCGGTGCAAGGCGCCATCAATGTGACGGCGCCGCAACCGGTGACCAACGCGGAGTTCACGAAAGTTCTGGCCCGCGCCATGCACCGTCCGGCATTTTTCACCGTTCCGCCATTCGCCCTGCGCATGCTGCTCGGCGAAATGGCGGACGCGCTGCTACTTTCCGGCCAGCGCGTCGTGCCACAAGCGCTGGAGAATTACGGCTATCAGTTCCAGTATCGCGATCTAAATTCCACGCTCGCCGCCATCCTCAAATCGTAGTTCGTTCGATTATCACTTCAACACGGATAAAGTAATCTCGAGCTTCGAAACTCTTCCGCTGAGCGGGTCGGTGGCCACCGTGGATTCCGTGTTTTGGCCATCGTGCAACGATACGGCCATCTCTGTCTTGAACTGGCGGATGATTGGCTCTTTGAATTGACCGGGGGAGTCAGACTTGTCGTCGCCGGAAATCTTCGCCACGGGAACCAGAACCTCGCTTTCGACCCACGAACGCTCCACAACGAGTTCCAAGCGAAAGCTACCACCATCGTTCTGCGAAGCGCGGCAGTCAATGTTCGTTCCTACGTCGATGTACTGCATCCCAGAATCCTTGCCCGTATACACAGGAATCTTGGAACCGACGCGTAACTTGCTGAACTGATAGTCCCGCTTAGAACCGGCGTCGACAGAAAAAATATAAGGCAAACTTTTGACTTTCTTGTCGCCATCGTATTCGGTCCAAAGCACCTGGACCTTCAGCGGCGTGGGCTTTTGCGCGGGCGCCTCTGCTTTGGGCTTGTCTTCCGCCGCGGCTTGCCCGCGGATCAACGGAGGATTTGCCATTGCTAAAATCGCAAACGCAAGAAGTGCCGTTCCAGTTCGTTTCATCTTTCCTCCTGTTGCATCGCGTAGCCAATGCTAAAAACTACGAGACATTTGCTAACTACTTTGCTTCCGACGGCGCTTGCTCCGGCGACAGCGGCTCCAGCTTGAGTTCGGCGATCTCCAGCGGAGTGGATAAGACGTCCGCGGACGGCGCTGCGAGCGCTGGCTTGGTCAGGGCTACGGCGATCTCGTGGCGTCGCGGCAGTGCGGCGACAAACTTTGCCAAGGCGATGCGTTCGTCGGGTGGAACAAGGACGTCGGGCATTTGGGAGCTTTCGATGCGACCTTCGGACTTCGCCAACGTACTAAAGGAGCGTGGCTTGCCGACGCCGTAAGAAGCGATTTCTCGCTGCGCAACTTTTGATTCGCTCGCAATTTCCCCTGTTTCGGAATCCGCCGCGGAGTTGGTTGAGGAACTTGTCGCAGAACCCGTTGCGGGAGTCGTTGCGGAGGATGATGCCGCGAGCTGTGACGCAGTTTGCTGCTGCGGAGGAATGCGCTGAAAGACCACGAAGAGCACGGCGACGGCAGCTATTGCGGCGGCTGCGACTGGCCACAAAACAAATCGAGAATGCGACGCGACGCTAGCCGCGCGTTCTTGTTCAATCGCGGCGCGCACGCGAGGCAAGAACGATGGCGTGCTTTCGCCGTTGGCCACGCTGGACAACGCCGCGTCTATGGCGACGAAGAGACTTCGCTCCTTAGCATGCAATTCGCGACACGAAGCACATCCGTCGAGATGCTCTTGCAACGCTGCGTTCAGCTCCGCCGGCATCGCGGCGGCTTCGATTAACTTCGGTCGATACGCTTCACAAGACATGGCCACTTCTCCGATCAACGCAACTGCCTCTGGTAAGTACAACTGCTTCCCTGTCGACGCAACTCATCAGCCCCACTTCTTCAACTCCTTCATCAACGCAACTTCGCTGCTAACTGCTTCCTCGCAAGAAATAATCGCGACTTCACCGTGCCGAGCGGTACGCCGAGCAGGACTGCCACTTCTTCGAGCGTGTGTCCTTGCATGGCCGAGAGCAGCAAGACCAAGCGAAGTTTTTCCGGCAGCTCATCGAGAGCGCGGTCCAGCCGCTGCGCAAACTGACTGCGCGCCGCCAAGTCTTCCGCGGTCGGTGCCGGCGGTTGGCGCTCTGGACGAGACCATAACGTCTCTCGCTGCTCGCGGCGCTTCGCGGAGCGCGCGCGATCCAGCGCCAGCCGGAACGTGATGCGCACCAGCCATCCGCGAAAGCGGTCGCGTTCACGCAGATGCTTGAAACGCCGGAAAGCGCGCAGCAACGCTTCTTGAGCCACGTCCTCGGCGTCCGCAGTGTTGCGCAAGACGCCGCGCGCCACGCGAAAGGCCAGCGGGCCGCATTCCGTGAGATGGCTTTCAAAGGCTTCGCGCGTGGCTGCTTCCGACTCGAGGCGCTGGGCGTCCGTTGCGCTGCGTGGAGTGCTGCCCTGCTGAGTCAGAACCAACTCCTGCATGCGTGATTGCTCCCGGTACAAATGCCAGACGCCGCGGTGGTCAGGATGGTTCACGATGGGTATGAGTTAATCACGAACGTCGCGGAACTGGCAGCGGAGGGTGGGATGCTATAGGCCCCGCAGGGGAGGTCGCCTGAAGCGTCTGGACCGGGGTGGCGGGCGTCAAACAGGGCCGAGGGACGGCGTTTGGCGGCCGCGAAAGAGACGTCTTGGGGTGCGCCACATCGTTCTTTTTGTAAGTGCGCATTCTAAAGGATTTAAAGTCCTTTAGAATGAACATCTACGCAAGTGTTAATTCTAAGTGGGTTACGGGCGTTGTCCATGAACTGGTCACCTCCATTTTTGGCCGCTGTGAGAGAGGTTCGCGTTTAGGTTCCCGCAGCAGTCTTGGAAGGATTGTGTGCCGCACCCTAGATGCGGTGACGCCCTAAAAGGGCGTCGCTACAAAGGCTTCGTCGCCCCGATGGCCTCATCGCTTACCGCGAGAAATCGGCGTCAAGCCCTTCGCACAAAGCGCTCAGGGTAAACTGCCGCACCGGCACTACAAACGGGCGATCGCAAAATTGGGACTTTTTTTGTTGGGTACAACTCGGGAGAGGGCGCACTTCTCTACTTGCAAAGAGTAACAGGTCGACACATGCCTTGTCAAGACACATTTTTAGGCAAACTTGCTGAACTCAGCCACGCATCGTTTCCCAATTTGGCACAGCGCTCCCACCATAATCGTTCCGATATGGAATGGGTTTCGTGGGCGATTTGCGGGCGTTCGCACGCGTCGCAAGCCAGCTTGCATTGCTGCGACGACGCATAAACTACAGATAATAATATACTTAACTCGCCTTGCCAGCTCAGTCAAGCAGGGGTCTTCGCCATTTTTGTTTCGCTGGCCCTTCGCCTGCTTTTAGGCGGGCATGCGACCTCGCGCGCCAACGAAATTCGAAAAGATTGCAGCAAAGGTGAGCGCGCGTCGCCGGGCGATGAAGTGCGGCGCATGGTTGCTCACGACGCTGGGCGCCGGCGTGTCTGGGTGTGCACAAGGCAGTGGTGGGGGAATTGCACCGCCACCTCCGCCGCCGGGCATTCAAATCAGTGTCACTCCGCAAACGGAGTCCATAACCCTGGGGACCATGCAAGCGTTCATGGCTACCGTCACGAACACCAGCAATACGGCGGTGACGTGGAGCGTCAACGGCGTGCCAGGAGGCGGCGCGACAAGTGGGACAATCAGCGCCACCGGCACCTATACGGCGCCGGCGGATCTGCCGTCACCCGCGAGCGTGCAGGTTGCGGCGACCAGCGTCGTGGACCCTACAAAGTCGGCCACCGCGAGCGTAACCATCGTCAGCGACATCGTGGTGCAGATCGCGCCCAACGTGGCGGGTGTGGAGCTGGGCGCGATTCAGGCGTTCAGTGGTAGCGTGACGAGCGCCGGCCACCCGGACACGAGTTTGCGCTGGAGCGTTTCGGGAGCGGCATGCCCGAACGCGTGCGGCACGGTGGACGCACGCGGAAATTTCACCGCGCCACAGATTCTGCCCACGCCCGTGACGGCGACCGTAACGGCGCAAAGCGTGGCGGATCCATCGAAGCAAGCGTCCGCAGCGATCACCATCACGAGCCACTTTTCGCTGACCATTTCCGCGCCCGCCAGCGTTCCAACCAGCGGAAGCGCGACGATCGTGGCCACGCTGACACCCGTGCCGGGGTCGAATCCCAGTCAAGCACTGACGTGGTCGCTCGCGGGCGCGGGCTGCAGCGGCTCGTCGTGCGGAACGCTCACCACGACGACCACGCAGCTGGCAGGCGCGAGCCCGCTTTCGAACGCCGCGACGTACACCGCCCCAAGCGCCGCGCCAACTCCCAGCACGGTGACCATCTCTGTGACGCCACAAGCCGACCGTTCCAAGGAAGCCTCCGCGATGCTGGCGATCGCGCAAGGCGTGGCGGTGAGCGTCACGCCGAACACGACCACGCTCGCCGCCAACCATCGCGTGACGCTGACTGCGCAGGTGACGGGTTCCGCGATCGGCAACGTGCAGTGGAGCGCGAATGGCATCGCCGGCGGCAACACCACGGTGGGGCAGATTTGTGTTCAGGGATCCAGCCCGTGCCAGCCAGTGCTCGCGGCTTCATCCGCGCCGGTGGACTATCTTGCGCCGGGGGCGATTCCCACGCCCGATCCGGTGACGGTGCAAGCCGTGAGCGCGGACGACGCCACGAAGAGCGGCAGCGCGCAGATCACGGTGATCAATCATGTGTTGGTCTCCGTGATGCCCTCGAGCGTGACGCTGGCGCCGACGGCGGTGCAGGACTTTACCGCCGCGGTGTTAGGCACCGCCAACCAGCAGGTGACGTGGCAAATTTCCGGGAGCGGCTGCGCCGCGGCCAACGAAATCTGCGGCGCCATCAATGCGAACGGAACGTACACCGCACCGGCGGTGGCGCCGTCACCGGACACATTGCAAGTGGTGGCGGTAAGCCAGGACGACGCCACGCAATCCGGCGCAGCCAACGTAACCATTTCGACGGGAGCGAATATTTTATCGCTGCATCCGGCTAGCGTGTACGCGGGAGCGGCGCAAGGTTTCGCCTTGCAGGTGGATGGCAGCGGATTTGTGGTGGCCGGGTCGGTGACGGGATCGAGCGAGGGGGCGGCGCTGTTGATCGGCGGAAGCGCGCGCACCACCACATGCGCGTCCGCGACGGAGTGCATCGCTCCAGTGTTGGCCAGCGACGTTTCGCTGGCCGGGAGTGTCTCGGTGCAACTGCAAAATCCCAACGGCACATTAAGCAACGTGGTGCAACTTGTCGTAGCGCCACCAAATACTTCGGATGCCTCCATCGCGCTGAGCAGCGTGGCGCCGCAGGCCACGGGTCAGAACATAGTGGTCGTCGACACTACTACGGCGGGAATTTCAACCGCCGACGATGACGTGGATTTGGACGTCGCGGCGATGGGCGCATTTTCAAGCACGACAAACTCGTGCTCGCTGGGCGGCAACCTGGTGACGCTACTGCGTCCGGCAAGCGGGACCAGCACCGCAGATCTGTGTCTTTTCTCCGAGAGCGGACTGGACGCCAGCATGACGGTGACGATTTCCGGGCCGGGCGACATCACGGTGATCGCCGAACAGCCTGCCGGACTGGGAATCCTGCACGTAACGTTGCTGCTTCCGGCGACGGCGGCTGCCGGACCGCGCACACTTTTTATTCAGAGCACCAATCTGGACAAGACGGCGGCGAGCGGCGCGGTGAACTTTCAGTGAGAGTGGTTCGAGCAAAATTCCGGAGGAGGCGTAAACAAATGAGCAATCGCAACGGCAAGCAGTTCTTGTGGATTCTTTTTTTCATTGCGCTGGCGCTGACGGCCATCGTGGCCAGCGCCACGACGCTGGAGCCGATGAGTTTTGCACGGCTTACGCGGCAGGCCACGGCGATCGCACGGCTACGCTGCGTCAGCGTGCAAAGCACTTGGGCCGGCGGGGAAATCTGGACGGATACGCGGTTCGCGGTGTTGCAACAAGAAAAGGCCGATGCTTACGGAACGAATCAGGTTGATTTCAAGCCCCGCGTGGCGCCACGTGAAGTTTCCGCGGAAAGCGAGGATGCGGCGCCCAGCGCCACCATCACGGTGCGGCAACTGGGCGGCAACTTAGCCGGCTTGCACGCGCAGGTGGACGACGTGCCGCAGTTTCACGCCGGCGAAGAAGTGTATTTGTTTTTGTGGCGCCGCGCCGGCGAGCCTTACCGCGTGCTGGGGTGGACGCAGGGCACGTTCCGTGTAACGCGGGATGCGCTCAGTGGGGCGGCGCGCGTGACGCAGGATTCGGCGATGGCGGCGTTTCATGGGGAGGTGCGCGAATTTCAATCGAGAGGTGTGCGAAATTTACCGCTCGCGGCGTTCGAGGCGAAATTGCGAGCGGCAATTGCCGCGGGTGTAGCGGGCGAAAAGTGAATATTGGAAAAAAACCGCTATGGCGATTCTGGACTTCCATGGGCTGCGGAAAAAGGCAGAGGCTCTTCCTCAGGCGCTGCAGCGCGTTGGAAGCCAAACGCCTAATGTCGGGACTAAAGCTCCGACCCACAAAACGGTGATTCACAATGCCGCGAGGTACAAGACTCCGATTCACAATGCGGCGGTGGCACAGTGGTGGCGACCCGCACAGCCAATATTGGCTGTGCCACAAGAAAGAACTGATCTCGGAGACGATGCTAAGACGCCAAGGTCGAAGGAGGGTTTAAATCATGATTCGAATACGGAAACTCGCCGGGCAACTATTCGCATGTCTTTATGCGGTTTTTCTGGCGCCTTTCGCGTGTGGCTACTCTTTCGATCAGGTAGTTCCGGATGTGCGACAGGCCGCGTCGTTGTCTGGCGGGTCGGCGTGTCCTGTGCCCGCGCATCAGCTCAGCGCGGCGGGGAGTATCGCGGAACAGTGGAGCACGGTGCTGAATAGCGATCCCGTTACGATCATCACGCAGAATCAGACGGCGGCTGGGCAGTTGGCGGAGATCGAGGCAGTGATTCAGCAATCCATTGCGGTGTGGACCGGGGTTTCCGGCACGACGTTGCTGCCCGCCACGTTCGGCGCCGTGACGCGCACTACCACGCAGAACGCCTGCGCAGCGGATGGCATAAATTCCATCTGCTTCGATCAGGCGGACCTGGCATTCACGCCGGGGGTGCTGGCGTTCACGCGAATCGTCACCGCCGATCGTGCCGGACTGCAACTGGCGAACGGGCCGATAAGCACGCAGCCGGGGCAAATTCTTGACGCGGACATTTATTTCAATCCCAGCGATTCGACGGTGATTTTTGCCACGCCGCAGGCGTTGCCGGCGACTCCCAAGGCCTACGATATGGAATCGCTGATGATCCACGAGTTTGGACATTTGCTGGGGTTCAGTCATTCGGCGGTGTGGCGGGCCATGATGTTTCCGTTTGCGCCTGCTCCCGGCACATTTACCGGCACGCGGCCTTCGGCGCAACAGCTCGATGCGCCGCTCAGCGACGACGACCGCACCGGCCTGCGCGTGCTGTATACCGACCCGACGGACACGCTGCATACGGGAACAATTCAGGGACGCATTCTTCCGGCGAATACGCTGTCGCTGCCCGCGACGCCTCCCGGGGTGACGGGAATCTTCGGCGCGCAGGTGGTGGCGGTGGATTCGGCTAGCGGCGCGGTGATCGCGGCAACAATTGGCGGATGGAGTTGTTCGGCGCCGGGCCCCGCGCAGTTTGACGGCACCTACGAAATCGGTCGTCTGGCAGTGGGCGCGAGCTATGTGGTCTACGCCGAGCCGCTCAATGGCGTAGTTTCTCCGGCGCAAATCACCCCGGCTACGACTGGGCTGTGCCGGAACACCACGACGGATCCGGGCTGGCCGCAGCTGCAGGCTTGCACGGTGCCAGCGGTGGATGTGAGCTTCACTACGCGGACGCTGCCGGGGCCGTGAGCTGCGAGGTCGTGGCCAGATCGATCTCACGGATATTCTTGACGAAGTGAGTGACCTCTTCGGCGAACTAAGAACACAAACGCACTTCAGGGGCTAAAGCCCATGGGTGGACAAGCGCTGGACGTCGGAGCTAAAAGCTCCGACCCACAAAACAACGGCCATTTCAGGAGTCAGGAAAAGCGGACGATTGTTGATTCTTTCGAGCGGTGACGCCCATTCCGTGGAAGTTCGATTGTGGTCGGACTAAAGGCCCGGTGACGCCCTAAAGGGCGTCGCTACAAATGCCTCGGTGCTTACTCCGTGAAAGCGGCGTCAAGCCTTCGAGCAAAGCGCTCACGTAAACCACCGCGCTCCAAGTTGACAGACAAAGAAAAAAGCGCCCCGGGGTTGCCGAGGCGCTTTCTGTGCGCTGGTTTGGGTTGGGACACTGTTTACTGCGTCGGACTCAGCAGCTGCGTGAAGCCGGTGGTGTTCACGTCGCGGAAGAGCGGAGTCCGCGGCGGCAGCAGCGAAGGTTGCAGGAAGTTGTTGTCGAAGGTGTAGTTACGAACCGGCGGGCTGTATACCCCCCCGCCGCTCTTGTATAGTCCAACGGCTTGCCGGTTGGTGAACAGGCAGACCAGCGAACCGGTGTAATTCATATTCACGCTTCCCCAGTTTTCCAGTTCACGCATGAAGTTGTGTACACCACCGTCCGTACCGAAGTCCTGAACACCATCCACCTCTGGGAAAGCCACGCCTTTGCCGCCGATGATCGCCGCGCGGTAGTAGCTGGTGGTGGCCGTGCGGACAGCCAGATTGTACGGCCCAGCAAACGAGTTCACATCGTTCCAGTTGTCGGAAAGTACGCTGACGGCATCGCCGATCACCGAGGCTCCTACGTCCTTGGTGTTGAACGTGTTTCCAGTGCATCCTGGGCAATTGAAGGAGCCCTGAATGTAGACGGGATTTTCTGCCGCGATGGTCAGGCCGCAAGTGACGCCACCCGGACACTGATCCAGGTTGTCAACTAAGTCCGAACCGTTCACCAGTTTTACGGCACGGCGGAAGAGGAAATTGGGGTTTTGCCTTGCCTCATTTGCGTGGATGACCATGGTGCCCGCCCAAATCGGTGCGCCCAGTACGACGCTAGGCCCATAGGGCGCCGTGTTCGTCACTCCGCAGTTGTAACCGAGTCCATTAGCGGCATAAGGAGGAGGAGCCAGCCCGTAGACCTTAGGATCCGGGGTTGCGGTCGCGATGGCAGGTTGGAGTGTTAGCGGGCCGTAGCCGCCGAGCCACGGTGATCCGATGTTGTAGGGCAGCAGGGATTGATTCGCAAACTCCCCATACGTATACAGGAGCGCGGTCCCATCGAGGTCTTCACCCGTGTCTACGGTCTTGTTGGGGCAGCCGTTCGCGTCGGCCGGGTTGACAACGTCATTGTAGCCGTACTCCCCGGTCTCGCGCTGAGATGGGGATAGCTCTGGCCAATTCCCGGGGAAGGCTGGTAATAGCGCGTAATTCGGACCGCTATAGGTATTGCCTCGACGATCGGATATGTACACCACGTAATTGTTCGGAGCGTTGGTCCCATCATGAGAGAGCTGACCGCTGTCGGGTGCACCAAGAGTTCCAGCCAGATACTTGGCCAAGTTTTTCACGTCAAGTTCGACATACTGCATGACGCCACCGAGTGCGACCATGTTGGCAAAGCTAACGCTGTTGTTCGCCCCACCCGTTGCTGATGTAAGGGTACCCGTCGGATCGTTGTTGTTCATCAGGCCTTCGCGAGTATCAAACAGCACGTTCGGCCAGAAATCATCGCCGTGTGTGGCGATGATGGTCGTGGTGCTTCCGACGGTGGTGGTGCCGCATCCGATTCCGCCCCCGTCCGCGCCCGCGAAACCACTGGCGGGATTGTCGCGCATTCGCTGGAGCCGGATAATGGCCAGCGGATGACCATCGGGACAAGGAACAGCCCCCGCAACACCCGTCGTCATGGACCCGACTTCCGCTGTCGGCAGTAGAGGCAGCACCGGGGCACCAAACGTCGAGACGGGGACGGTCCCACCCGCAGCTCCGACCGGGTTGGCGTTTTTGCCCACGTAGCCGTACCCCAAAACTTCCTCGGTAACATCAGTAAAACTACACGCGTTATACGGTACATTCTGGATTTCAATCTTGATGTATCCATGAATGAGGGGAGCGCCGTTCCCGATCCAATATCCATCGCCGACGGGCGGCAACGTCAATGCCCCCGGCTGTCGAGTCGACGGTGTGTAGCCAGCCGCGACGGCTCCGGAGGTTGCCAGAGGCACAAAGGTTTCGTTGTGCGCCGCGAGGTACCCCTTGATTAGGAGACTGTTAGCATCGGTTGCCGGTCCCGCCAGAAGCGCCAGATTGTACGGTTGCGTGGTGGAGGTGCAAGGGAGACCCGCGCCTCCGCCGATGAGATCCTGCGGGTTGTCCGAAAGAAGAATTTTAAGGCTGGCTTGGGCAAAATAGCGCTCCTGCGTGACGGACGCAGCTTCACCAGAGTATGGGCGGCGAATCACGTCGACCGGCTGCGTGGTTCCGCCACCGAGCGTGACGATGCCAAGTTGCAGTTGCTGGGCGCCGGTGGAAAGTGATGGAGCAGAACTGCCAAGTCCGTTACGCAGATTACCGGCGTAGTTTGACGCTCCCGTTGAGAGCGAAGGCCAATTGGTGTTTCCGGCGCTGCCTAGGCCCTGCGTCAAGCTGCCTTCCGTGGGTGCCAGCGTGCGGGTGCCCGAGCCGTTGAACACGTTCACCGTGCCGGTGTAATTACTGGAAGTTAGGTGGCCATTGGCGAGCGTCCAGCGAATGACGTCCTTATACGCCGTCACGCTCTGGGACATCGTCAAAGTGGCTCCCGAAGCCAGAAACAGATTGCCGTTGGTATGCGTCCGGCCACCGAAGTTGAAGTTAGGACCGGCAAAATAGCTGCAGTCAGGGTCGCAGAACACGCCGAACTGGAACATCGGGATGCCAACCGTCTGCGTGGTGCGCTGCAGCTTCACTTCCGAACCGCTGGAGGTGCGCGCTGTCACGTTCATGACATAGGGAGTGGCCAGCGCGGTCATACCTTGATAAGCGCCAGATTGAATTTGCGTAACCGTTGGAAGGTAGTTGCCGTTGCCATCCACGGGGTTGGGGCTGGTGATCGTATATCCGGGCGTTCCATCCCCGTTGATGTAGCTGATGTCCGTGATCGCCGGAGGGTTGTTCTGCAGGGCGTTAATTTGCGCGGTCGGAGGCGCATAGTTGGCGTCAAACAAAGTGCCCAAATCGGCGGTGAGCTTTTCCATGCCCGCTTGCGCCGCGTAAAATGCCCTGCCGTAATCGCTGTTGATGCCGCTCAGCTTTTGGCCGGAGTTGATCAACAGGATGAAACCCACCAGCAGGCTGGACATCAGCAGCATGAGCAGGATGGTGGTCAGCAGGGCGATGCCTGACTGGCTGCGCAATATTTTTTTCGCGGCTCTCATGTTCTCATTCCCCTTAGTCGTTTCCTCAATCGTTAGTGATACTTGTTGACGTACGCCATGCTGCGCAGGCTGACCTGCGTCTGTACGCTGGTCTGAATAACCTTGCCGGTTTTCTGCGAAGTGGTATCCGATTGCGCTCCCAAGAAGATATTCACCGAACGAATCGAATTTTCCGAATAGCCGGTGGGAACGGCGGTCTCATTTACCGCAATGCCATCGCTGAAGTTGTAGGTGAAGTGCAGGTTTTGTAGCGTGTCACCCACGGTTTGACCGGTGTTGAAATTGATCCTCCGGATCAGTTCCACGTGGCCGGGCACGCTGGTGTTATCCAGGTAGTAGCTGATCATGCTGACGCGAATGACCGTGGTGGGCGGATAAGAGGTGCCCTGGGTCGTCGTTGGACACGCATTCCCGTTCTGCAACTGTATTAATGTGCCGCAGGGATCTCCGGTTTGGTTAAGCTTAAAGGGATCGTTGGCGGCGAAGAAGACCGTGGGCCAGGAAACGCTGGTGACGTTCACCAGGGTATTGCCGTTGGCGTTGCTGAACATCAGCAAGTCCCCGGCATTGATGGTAGCGCCCGACGGACTGGGCGAGACTACGCATTTCGGGTCAAATGTTGCCGAAGATCCGTTGAGAGCGATGGAACCTGCGCAGCCGCCGCCGGTTCCCGGCGCTCCATTGCCCGCCGCCAAATTAATCGGCCAGGTGTTCAGCGTTAAGCTGTTGTCCTGGTACAGCATGGTGATCTCGTCGGTAGTGTTGGGACCCAGGTCGAAGCCCGGCTCGATTGCCGGCATCGCTACGTTGCACGTCGGAAAATTCGCGGAGCCAGTCAGCGTCGGCCGCAAGACATTGGTGACTCCCGAGGTGCAGGCGCCCGAGGCCGCTTTCGCAGGAATCGAAATGCCCCCAGTGGGAATCCCGGTAGCGGTCTGAATCAAGTCCTGCTCCATCATGTTCAGGCCAGCACGCATGTTGTCGGTGATATCTTCGTTCAGCGTGACGCTCTGGTTGACCTGTGTGGCGTCCCGGAACGCCATCATGGTGGCCGCCAAAGCCACGGTGGTGACGCCCATGGCGACGGCGAATTCGACTAGCGTAAATCCTGCGTATTTCCTCATGCGCGATAGCCTCGTAGCCATTCTGTTCTTCCTTCCGCGTGCACCAAGCCTGTCGGAACCCTGCTCGAACAACTCGGTCGAACGATCTTCGTAAGACGACTCAGGCAAAAGACGAGATATAGCTGACCAGCGTGTACGTGCGCTGGTGCGAACCCAACTGGTAAGTAACCGTTACAGTGATCATTCGCAGGTTGGGTTCAGTATTTCCCGCAACCACCACCGGCGATATGGCGATGGTGCGTTTCATAAAGGGATTCAGATCGAGGCTCGTGGTGGAGCCGGTCGTCACCACCTCATCGGCAGAGCCGATATCCGTCACCGTGCCAACCAGGCCGTCCGAGCCGGGCAACAGAATCGAGGACGGACCGTCAACGAACACTCCGCCGGAGCTGACATTCTGCAGATTGGCCCAAGTCAAGGTTTGTGTGTCTCGCGCGGTGAACATCGCTTCCACCGCCTGCTCGGCCTTTTTCTCGGCAATGTAATCGTATTGCGCCATCGCGGCGTAATACGCGCCTTGCGAGTAAATCGCGGCCAGCGACAAGACGCCGAAGGAGAGCACCAGGATGGAGATCATGGCTTCGAGCAACGTAAAGCCAGACTGCGCGCGCTTATTTTTGGTTTGCTGTCTCATAGATTTGCTCTCTACTCCCGCCACTGCGTGCCATCCCAGGCGAAAGAACGCACCCGCCCAGTGGCGCCCACAACCGTAATGGCCCGCGCGGTAGCGGTGTTGCCCGGCGTGCCGATGAAGATCGTCGCGTTGATGGGATCGTTATTGCCCACCGCGTAGTAGTTCGCTGGCGCAGCGCCTCCGGCGCCCACCAGGCTTCCAGAGGTGGTGAACATCACGGCGCTACCGGCCGAGCCGCCATTAACGGCCACGAGACTGATGGCCGAAGAGTTTCCGAAACCCAGCGGACCCATGGGAGTGTTGGGCAGCGTAGGAAACACATAGAATTGCAAAGCGTTCGCCGCCGAGTCATTGAGCTGCACCAGCGGCAGCGGTGTGGGCACAGCCTCGTTGGGCAAAGGCTGCACCGTCAACTGGATGGTGTTGCTTCCGTTGAAGGCCACCACCACGTTGCGGCGTTTGGTGACCGCGAGTTGTCGCGCTTGGCGTAGCGCGTCCACCACGGCATCCGTCGCATTATTCGCGCGGCTGGTGATCGACGGGTTCACCGTGCTCATGATGGCCATCCCCGATAGGGTGAGTACAATGCCCACGACGGCCATCAACTCTACGAGGGATGTGCCTCGCTGCCGTTGACTAGAAGTTGCTAACATTCGAAAGCTCCTGGAGCGTTGCAACGCGCTCGTCCTGCGGGTCTCCAGAGATGCACGCCATCAGCCAGCCTGGGCCGTGCATTAAATTGATTGTTTGTAGTTACTTACACCGAGACGTGAGGTGAGCAATGGAAGGGTGACAGGGCCTTGGTTACAAAAGGTTACAAGTCGCGTTGCGCTCCTGGGGTCGTAGTCAGGGGCTAATCCAGCCCCCCCCGAACAACAGGCCGGGGCCAAGCGACGCCAGAAAGATGGGCTTCTGATTATCGGGAGACTGTTTGGCCGCCGCGGAGAGGGCCAAGTGCAACGCGGTCCCACACGTCGAAGATCCCAGATTTCCCGACGCACGGGAGACCTCTGGAAACAGCGCTTCCGACACGCCACATTGTCTGGCAACCAGAGCCATCAGGCGCGGATTCGGCTGGTGCGTGGCAAAGGCGCCCACCGCGGTGCGCGAGATTCCGCTGCGTCGTTCGAGCGCCGCGATGGTTTTTTCCATGCGGCTGATGGCAGCGCGAGACAACGCGTCGCCGTCGAACTGCAGCGTTAGGCCGCCGTCCTTATCGTCACTCACGCTGACGGCGTCCGCGTATTGCCCGGCGCAACCGAACAAAAACTCTCCGAACGCATAATTGGCATCTCGGCCGGCTTCGCTCGATTTGCGCAGCACGAAAGCGCTCGCGCCGTCCCCAAATAAGCCGCCGAATTCCCCGGCGACGCGCCCCGGAGTCAGCGTTCGGCTGTGTACGTCGGCGCTGACCACGGCGACGGCGCGAGCTTGTCCACACCCGATCAGCGATTGCGCCACCGCGAAGGCATTGATCAGTCCCAGGCACCCGCCGCCCACATCGAGCGCCGCGCAGTCTTCCCGGACCTGAAGCCGTGAATGCAGTTGTGCCGCCAGCGAAGGATAGTTGTGATGCGTTTCGCTGGTGGCCACGATCCAATCGATCTCGTTCGCCAACGCGCCAGAAGTTCGTAAGGCGTCTTGGGCCGCCGTCGTGCCCAGCGAAAGCTCGTTCTCGCCTTCGGCCACGTAGGCTAGCGATTCAATTCCCGCGCGCCGCCGCAATTTTCCGGGCGGCATGCCGAACGCCACGTCCACTTCTTCGGACGCCACGATGCGCGCTCCTTGCGCGGTCCCCGATCCTGCAATGCACGCAGGGTTTATCGTGCCATTTTTGCTGGGATGCGTGCTAAGGAGTGGATCGAACATTACGTTCCTGGTTTTATTTTTGCGAAAGAATGGAAGCTCTTCAATCGTCCTATTACATTTCAGCAGAACTCTTCGCGGATGTCGCGACAATCTACGGCGACGGCGGCCAATGCCTAAAGTGGGCGAAGACCCCGTGCGGTCTTTTTTGGGCGGTACCCGATTAGACGCCGTTAACGTCTTTGAACGATACGTCGCCGCGTCTATTTCGAATGCACCGAAGCGCCCGCTAACTTTTCCAACTCACTGACCACGCGCTCAAGTTCATCCACCAGCGCGCTAGATCCCGCTTTGCGAAAAACATCCACGAGCTGCCGGTAATAGCCCAGGGTTCCTTCCTTGCGGCCTTGGAAGCGTTTGAATACTTCATCGCCTTCCACGCGATAGTCCGAAAGAATTTCGCGCGCGTTGGCCAGTTTGTCCGCCGCGGAAACCAGCCTCACATCAGCGGCTTCGTTGGCTACCCTGGCGATATACGCGCGTTTACGTTCCGCCCAATCGCGCTTTTCGCCGCGCGCTTCGTACGAATCCGTGCAGCCATCCACGATGCGTGCCACTTCGTCGCCAAACTTTTCGCGAATTTCGTCCAGGCGCGGCAACCCGCCCTGATCTTCCACGGCGTCATGCAACAGCGCGGCAATCACCTGGTCTTCGCCGCCGCCATGTTGAATTACGATCGCGGCCACTCCCAGCAGGTGACCGACGTACGGCTGGCCTTTGCCTTTGCGGCGCTGAAATTGATGCAGCTCCGCCGCATAACGCAGGGCCTCCACAAACCTCTGCGTAAGCACCGGCGCATCTGATTTCATCCCGTTCTGTCGCATGTTTTTCCTGCTGAACCTACCGTCGCGCAAGTCCCTGTGGCGCAGGGCGCGATCTGCGGTGTGCGGCGACCTTTTGCGTGTAGCGAAGAGATTGCTTCATCCCGCGCGGCAATCTACCGCCGCCGCATCTTGCTCAGCAACCGCAGCATCTCCAGATACAGCCACACCAGCGTCACCATCATCCCGAACGCGCCGTACCACTCCATATATTTCGGCGCGCCCGCGCTAACCGCGGATTCAATCATGTCGAAATCCAGCACCAGATTCAGCGCCGCGATGATCACCACGAAAATGCTGAAGCCAATGCCGATCATGCCGCTGCCATTGATTGCGGGAACTTGAATGTGAAAGAAACCGCCGAGAACCATTTCGACTATATAAAGCAGCGCGATTCCGCCGGTCGCGGCAATCACGCCCATTTTGAATCCCTGCGTCGCGCGAATCATTCCAGTTTTGTAAGCCAGTAGCATCACGAAAAGAGTTCCGAACGTGAGGCCCACAGCCTGCACGGCGATGCCAGGATAGGAGCGCTCAAAAAATGCCGAAATTCCCCCGAGCGCCAAACCTTCCAGCAACGCATAGATTGGAGCAGTAATCGGCGACCACTGCGCCTTGAAGGCGGTTACCAGCCCCACGACGAACCCGCCGACCATCCCGCCAAACATCCACGGCATCGCTGCTTCTGGTGTTCCCGAGTGCGCCATGCCCCAAGTCCATGCCGCCGTCACTACGGCGCACAGCAGCAAAAAGCCTGTCTTGTTGACGGTGCCCTGCAAGGTCATCGCTTCGCCGGTGGCCGCCACATCGCGAAACGCCTTCTCACTCAAAACCGGATTCGATGTACGAAAGGGATTAGCCATGATCGGAACTCTCCAAAATCGCTAGCATCACGCTGAATCAGATTACTTTTCAGCAGGCTTGCGGCTTGTACCTTTTGCAACGACTACTCGCCGGAAAACGTGCCTGCTTAAATTCTACTCCGTGCCGTCCGCCATTTCCATTCCACCTCCCGCGTGTGTGCCTGGTGGCCGTTGGCGCATTAATTTCCGGGCACCGGCGTCGACGGGGAACGGAACACGAACGCTACAATCATGTGCGAGGGGATCGAATTTCCATCGTAGGATGCCGCGCTGAAATTCCAATTCTTCAACGCGCTCGTTGCCGATGCCGTCAGCGGCGGAACGTCCCGCAGAATCGCGACATTCACGGTGTTGCCATTCGCGTCCAGCATGACGTTCAGCACCACCGCTCCCTGCGCTTTCGCCTTGGCGGGATACGGCGCAAACGTAGCCGTGTTCAATTGCGCCGGATAATAGGGCTGATCCTTCGTAGCGATCGGCTGGACTTGCGACGGCGGCGGCAGCGGAATATTGTCGGCTCCGAGAAAGCCGGGATCGTACAAAATGTTGATCGTCAGCGTCGAGGGCACGGGCTTGCCATTGAGCGTAGCCGGTATGTACGTCCAAGAGCGCACCGTCTGCGCGGCGGGGCCGGACACCGAGGAAATATCGCGCAGAATCGTCACCGCAATCACCTGGCCGGTCTTGTCCAGATCCACGGAAAGCGTCACCACGCCCGCGTCGAGGCTGCTCGCGGGGTAGGGAATGTTTCCAGCTTTGCTCGCACTCGCAGGAACGAAACGGCCCGGCTCTTTGCCCTGGCTTGTTAACGCCCAAGCCGCGGCAACGACGGCCACCATTAACACGCTGATGGAAACATTTACAATTCGCTTGATCACGGAATTTGTCCTCTCAAACACTGCGATACTTCCTCATTCGCCCGCAGGCACGCCAAGCCCCAACTTTCTCGCCTGAATCTTACGCCAGCGCACCGAACATCTCCAAAGACGGCGCTTCCCGGACGCTTTCTTTGCGAGTTTTGCCTTAGAATCATGCCCGGCATGATTACTCGCGTAGCCGCGTCCGCCGAAACTCCGCAAAGCACTTCGGAATCCGCCGGTCGCATTGTCTCCATCGATATTTTTCGCGGACTCACCGTGCTGGTGATGGTCTTTGTCGACAATCTTGACTTCGTCAAAGGTCTCCCGTGGTGGACGTATCATCTGCCCCGTCAAGCCAATGGAATCACTTACGTGGACATGGTCTTCCCTGCCTTCCTATTCGTTATGGGCATGTCGATTCCCCTGGCGGTACAGCGCAGGATCGCCGCGGGCGATTCCGCCGGAAAAATCTGGTGGCACATCGTCGCGCGCTCTCTGAGTCTGGTGGCGCTTGGACTGTTTATCGCCAATGGCCCGCAAGTGGATCCGCAGCCAACTGGCATCAGCGCGGCTTCGTGGGCCCTTTTGGGATTTGCGGGAATCGCGCTGTTCTGGGGCGTTCCGTCCACGGCGCCGGCGCATAAACGCCTTTATCGCATCCTGAAATATTCCGGCCTGCTGCTGCTCATCGTGTTGGCCGTGATCTTCAGAAGAAAGACGGTCGAGGGAAACGCGGCGTGGCTGGATTTTTCAGACTGGGAAATTCTCGGCTTGCTTGGCTGGGCCTATCTGCTGGTGGGCTCTCTTTATTTATTTTTCAAAAAACATTTCAAAAAACTTTCCACTAAAGAGGTACTGCCGCTCGCCGCGTCACTGGCGCTGCTGATTGCGTTGAACGCCATGTCCACGGCCGGATGGTTTCACTGGCTCAACCGCTTTCCACCTTACGCGCAACCCTTCGAAGCCGGACTCAGCTCCATCACCATGGCTGGCGTGCTCGCTTCGTTGATCTTTCTGGACGGTACACGGGCCAACAGCTTCCGCGCCAAAATTCTCTACGCATTCAGTTACGCAGCTGCTCTCGCGGCGACTGCCCGGCAGCTCACGCCCCTTGGAATATCCAAACTAAGAGACACTCCGGCATGGTGCTTGTACTGCGCGGCGACAAATATTCTGCTCTTCCTGTTCCTCTACTGGATCGCCGATATCAAGCGCTGGACCAAGTGGGCCGCGTTCATCAAACCTGCCGGTGCAAACGCCCTGCTCACTTATTTTCTGGCTTACGTGGCGTACTTCAATCCCACGCTGTTTCACCTGACCGCTGACGGTGCCGAAGGCTGGTACGGAGTGCTGCGCTCACTTCTATTCGCAGCGCTGGTCCTAACCGTCGCCGCCGTACTGACCCGCTGCAAATTCAGATTGCACATCTAGCACTAAGTAGCTTATGCGGTATGGTTACGTACTTTTAATAATATCGACGAAACTGGTGTGATAGCATGTGCGTCCTATGTCATATTTTAGGCGGTCATGAATTCCGGCGGCCGGTTAAGTCTCAGCCGCCCGCAGGCCGCACGCGTCTGAACTAGATCCGCCAGCTGGAGGAATCCATGTGCTTATTCTCTTTCCGTCGAATCTGTCGATGGTACGGCGCGTCCATCCTGTTCGCACTCATGTTGACGCTCATCCTCTCAGCCGCGGCTATGAGTGGTTGCGGCGGCGCTCCACCTGCCCCGGTGGTCCGAGGGAACACCATGGTCACCGTCGTGCTCTCCAGCACCGCGAACGACCAGCTCACCGAATTCGATTTGACTCTGCAAAGCATCACCTTGACCAGCCAATCGGGCAATACCGTTACGCTCCTTTCGGCCATGCAGGGGACGGAATTCATTCACGTCAATGGCGCGATTGAGCCGCTGGTCACCGTCAGCGTTCCTCAAGACGTATACACGTCTGCGACCGCCACGGTTGGCGGGGCGCAATTCACCTGCGTGGAGTTAAGTAGTGCCACGGGCGGAATCGACACCAGCACATTCGCGTACGGGCAGACGCCTTCGGCAAATGTCGCCGTCAACCTGGCCACGCCGATCAGCATTACGGGCAATTCCATGGGCTTGTCGCTCAACCTGCTGGTGGCGCAATCAGCGGCCTATGACACCTGCGATTCCGGCGGCGCGATAGACAACTACTCCATCACTCCGACTTTCAACCTCACTCCCGCAGCTTTCTCTTCCGAGCCCACCAGCCCCGAAAATGGCAAGGTGATTGGATTGAATGGCCAGATTTCGTCCGTCGCTACGGCCGCGGGTAGCTTTGTGTTATCCCTCCCGGAACTTGAAAACCCGCGAACAATTTCCGTGGCATCCGCTGCCGGCACTTTGTATCAAGGCATCAACACTTTTTCTGATCTCGCTGTCGGAACATTCGTGAATATCGACGGGGCCGTCCGATCGGACGGTTCTCTGGTCGCCACGCGCATCGCCGTGGAAGACCCGTCCGCTACCACCGTGGTCACCGGTCCCCTCCTGCAAATATCCGATCTGGAGCCTTCGTTCGTGCTCTGGGGACGCCAGCAACAGGGCGCTCTGTACGCCGATAACTTCGTGCTTGGCGGGCAATACTTCAGCTTCGGTAACGCCGTGTTTCAAGTCTCCGGGCAGCTCGCCAATCTGCACGCCTTGCCGTTCCTGCCCAGCTTCAACGCCGCGAATATAGTTCCGGGGCAGAACGTTTATCTCGGGACTTCCTCGCTGCTCGACAGCGGTGGATTCCCCTACACCCCGCTGTCAACGGTAACGCTATTGCCCCAGACCATCGACGGAACCGTCTCGGGATCGTCCACCAATGGCAATTTCACCGTCTATACGGTAGAGCTCGCCGCTTACGACTTGTTTCCCCAGCTTGCTGTGCAGCAAGGTCAGGCTTCCCTTTTGAATAACCCGAGCGAGGTGCAAGTCTACGTCGACAGCAGCGCTCAGCAGCTCAACTCGCAGCCTCTGGCTCCGGGGAGTACCTTGCGCTTCTACGGGCTAGTGTTTAACGACAACGGCACCCTGCGGATGGACTGCGCACAAATAAATGACGGAGTGTCGGTGAGCCCGCAGGCAGCGCAATCATCTGCGCAGCGCCGCATGGAAAAAGGTCAATCCAAGATAATTCGCGCGGGAACTCTTGGCCGCCTGCACCAAACAGTTCGTCTCATCACCCCGGCCCCATAGGCGGGGGCAACTGAAGCCTGCAGCGGAATTCCCGCCTTGCGTTATCTCAATCGTCGCCCGAAGCCTGGGCGAGCGATTCGGCAACGCGAGGTGGTGTCGGTATTTTCACGCGATCGATATCGGACGCCAATCCAACTTGCTTGAGCATCCAGATGGTATACCAATTGACGTCGATTTCGTACCACTTGAAACTATGCCGCGCTGCGACGGGATATGCATGATGGTTGTTGTGCCATCCTTCGCCCAGCGTCAGCAACGACACCCACCAATTGTTCGTCGAGAGATCGCGCGTCGCAAAGCGGCGCGAACCCCAAATATGCGTGGCGGAGTTAACCAGCCACGTGGCGTGCAGCCCCATCACGGTGCGAAAAAAAATGCCCCACAACAGGAAGGGCCATCCACCGATCGCAAACAGCGCGGTTCCCAGAATCAGCGTCGGCACAAAATGGTATTCCGTAATCCATACGTGAAACTTGTCCGCGGCCAGGTCTGGCACATAGCGGTCTATCGTATATGCGTCTTGGCGCAGCGCATTGCCAACCAAAATCCAGCCCGCATGCGACCACCACTTGCCATCCCGCGGCGAGTGCGGGTCGCCGTCCCCATCCACGAACTGATGATGCATGCGATGCGTAGCCACCCACAGCAGCGGTCCGCCTTCTACAGCCATCACCGCGCAAATCGTAAGCACGTACTCGAACCACTTGGGAGTTTTAAAAGCTCGGTGCGTGAGCAGCCGGTGATAACACATCCCGACGCCCAGGAGCGCCGTCAGCCAATAGAGAAAGATAGCCACGAAGAGCGCTTTCCAGGTGAAGAAGAAAAGCGCCGCCACCGCCCCGACGTGAAACAGTGTAAGAGAAGTGGCGATCAGCCAGTTGAACTCCTTCTTGCCAGGCTGTTCTTTCCGAGGGGTGTTGAACCGCAGTGCGCGCACAGGAGGAGTAGTTGGCATATGGATTATGGGCATCGGATCGAACGAGAAATCTGTCCTAAACTGCACACCTTGCCCAACGTGCAAATTTGGCAGGGCTGAAGAGGGACGACCTGTTACGTACTCGTGATGATGGGTGCAGTCTACCGGCGACAGTATGGCACTAAACCTGTCAAAACTACCGAAACGCGTGGCGCGCTGAGGAGGGGGGACGGTCCGCTAAGTTGACGACTACTCCGCGGGAGTTATGACGATATTCCGGAACGCGACATGCCCTTTTTCGCTGCCTTGCAGATAGATGGGGCCCGGCAATCCCTCGTGACTGTCCAGCGCGCCGCCGGTGATGCCAGGAATTTCCTGACTGTTGATCACCGTCTGGCCGTTCTGCAATACGGTGACCATTCGGCCGATCAACGTGATGTCGAAGCTCTGCCACTCTCCGACCTTGCGCGGAAGTTCCGGTGTGGGCGCCAGGAATCCGTAGACCCCACCCGTGTGATGACTCGGCGGCTCGCCGGCAGACTCAACCTCAATCTGCACTTCGTAGCGGCCGCCCAGATACACGCCGCTGTTGGAATTCGGCCCGCAGTTGAATTCCACGTGCAGCTTGAAGTCTTCAAACTTCGCGTCGCCGATTAGCTCCGGGCCTTCGCCGGGCGAAATCAAATCGCCGTTTTCAACCTTCCATACGGACGCGGCGCTCGATTTGCTCATCGTCCAACCGGATAGATCTTTTCCGTTGAACAGCGATCTGGGTTTTCCCCACTTCGGCGTGCCGCTTCTCTTCAGCGACGGCGCCCGTTCACCTGTCCACGTCCAAACTGTGCCATCCGGCCCCGTGGTGGTGCCGGAAAGGCGATTGCCGCTCAGTGTCCCCTCGAAGACCATGTCGTCTTTGCGTTCTTCTTCCTCTTTAGGCGAAACAAATTTCAGGTGGCCGTTTGTAATCTCCACTTTTGGCAATGGCCGCGCGTTTCCCCAGCGGCCAACCATTTCGGCCTTCAGCTGCCCCTTCTCTTCACTAAGTTCGAGCCACGAAGGATATTCATGATCCGGCGCCTTCAGCGTCAGATCCCAGCGACCAAGGAACGCTGCGTCAGAAACGGAAGCATTCGCAGAAGAAGTCCCGCGGAGGTTCACATTCCGCGAGCGCGCGGCTACTCCCAACAACAAAACAGCGACGACCAACACGAACGCGCCCCTTTGCAGCTTCATCGGATGAGCATCCCTTCTTTTCGCCAGACTCGATCGCCCACTGATTTCACGGAACCAAAAACTCCTAGTGAATCCCCACCTGCCCGCGCACGCTATCGATCAGCTTCTTCGAATCGTAACCCACACCCGCCTTGAATACCGTTTCGACGTTTTCAATATCATCGATATTCTTTGACGGATCGCCTTTAATCAAAACCATGTCTGCCTGCTTCCCCGGCGCCAATGTGCCGATACGCTCTTGCCGCCCAAGATAAACCGCGCCGTTCTCCGTGCCCACGTGAATGGCCTCCGGCGGCGTCAATCCCGCCTCCACCAGCAACTCGATTTCGCGTTGATCGCCGAATCCCGGCAGTACCCCGCCATTCCCCGTGGGATCGGGGCCTCCGAGCAGCAATCCTCCCGCCTTGAAGAACGCCACCTCGAAATCCATCTCTTTGCGCAACAGCGAAGTCATCGGCGAATCCAGCGTCACCCCCGCGCGCGCCGTCAGATAGCTTTGGGCGGCTTCCGCGGACATCGCCTCCAGCATGCGCCGCTGCAACTTCGGCCGCCCCGGCACGCCGCACTCAAATACCGGCAGCGTGGAGGTCACCGCCACGTGATGCGCCACCAGATTGCGGATTAACTCCTGCACCGCCAAGCCATTCACATCTTGCTTAGTCCAACTCGCTGAGCCGGCCGGCGGACAAACATCCGGCTTTTTATCCGCCACGAATTCCGTGTCCGCAAACACCGGCCCATGCTCCAGATTATCAATCCCCAGCGCTACCGCTTCCGGCCACGTCACCGAACAAAGATGCCCCGTCAGTTTCATCTTCCGCGCGTGCGCCGCCGCGATGGCCGCTCCCAGTTCCTCGCGCGTGATGTGCATGTACGCTTTGTAGGACGTCATTCCCTGCCCGGCCCAATACTCCACCAGGAGCTTCGCGTCGTCCGGTCCGGTCAGCTCGTGCATCTGCGCAAATTGCGTTGGCGCGCCCTCCAGATACGGCGCCGTCGCATCGATGCTCGGCCCGGGCATCAAGTTTGCGTCGATCCTGTTTTTCACTTTCAGGTCGGTGTACGGCTCCACGCTTCCCGTCGTCCGCATGGTCGTCACGCCCGCGGCCAGATACAGTCGCGGCCCCGTGTAAGGGATCTCCGCGATAAACAACCCCGGCTCTCTTCCCCCGGCGCGTTGCACCGTGATCGAATCCGTGTAGTAAAGATGGTCGTGCATTCCTACCAGCCCTGGAATCACCGTGTAACCGGTGCGGTCCAATGACGTCGCACCCTGAGGAATCTGCACCGCAGCGCTCGGCCCGATGGACTGTATCTTGCCGTTCGCGACCACCACCGCTTGATCTTCTTTCGCCGCCGCTCCCGTTCCATCAATCACGCGCACATGCTCAAGCACGAACACCGGCGCGCTCACGCTAACAAACTCCGCCGCCTCGCTCGCCTGCGGCGTCTGCGCGAAAGTAGCAACAGCAATCGACAGCAACGCAAACAAACAGAGCACACGCATCCGTCACCTCAAACTTCATCATGATTGAAAAATGTCGCAAGAGCGGCCAATTCTACTCCGCTGCTGGGACTATCGCGAAGCGTAATTGTTCGAACGATTCAGGCCTTTGGAACGATTGACGGGTTCGCTGGGACAATCGAACCTAATCGCTTACTCGCACTAAACTCTATCTTTTCAGCAATCATCGCATCGCGCGATTGTTTGGCTAGGATAATTCCCAAAATGGTGCTTGACACGACATATGCCGATATGTTACTGTCTTCACGTAGAGAAGTGCGCCCCGGCTCTTGTCAGTGTCTCCGCCGCTCGTAACCTTCAATACCCACTGATTTTGGACCGCAGCGTCCTCATTTTGCCATCAGGTAGGGTAACTGTCTATACAACAAAAAGTGCTCGTAACCCAAGCAGAATGAACACTTGCGAATCATACTGAAAACAAAGAACTTTAAGCCCTTTCGGCTCAGTATGATATGCAATTCAGGAGGTCATTTCAGAGCCCGTCACGAAGGAAACGAGCCCAAACTAGCCACTCAGCTGACCCGCCTCTTAAACCTTCACCTCGCCCGCAATCTGCCGCTGCACCTGCTCCCGAAACTGCAGCGGATGCGCAATCTGCGGAAAGACTTCCGGCGTACCCCCGGTTCCTCGGACGATCACGGTTCCATAACCAAAGACCCGGCCCATGGCCGGCTCTTCCACCACCACGCTTTCGATTCGCGGCAACAGCAACTCGACGGTCCGGCGATTGGCCAGACCGGTTTTCACGATCACCCGCTTGTTGGTTACCGCCATTTCCGTGGCGTTGCGCCGCAGCAACCCAAGTCCGTATACGATGAGCCCAAGCACCAAACAGATCCCCGCCCCGATATACATCGCGTTGCGCGGCGGTGCGTACTCCGCCGCTTGCCAACTGGAACGCGACCCCACGGCAAAGACCATGGCCAACGCCACAAGGATGAACGCGATAAACACGTGCCCCAGCATCACGATCCAATGCAGCCGGGTCTCGTAAAACACCTCTTCGCCGGCAATCAAATGTTTCTCTGCGTAGCTCACAAGAATCTCCTTCGACGTGGTGGAGAGGCCATCGCGTTCTCAACAAAATGTGGGCTGGATTTAAGAAATTCTTGGTAGCGCTAACGGGAATCGAACCCGTATTTCGGCCTTGAAAGGGCCGCGTGCTAACCGTTGCACCATAGCGCCAAAGGGGCTTGCGTGCGTCGGTGCAACAAAAGTGCAACTAACTTTTCGGTTGCCCCTCCGCCTTTATATTGTACTACGACTTGCAGGCCTTCCGCATGCGCAGAACGCCTCGTGAGACGGTCCGCCTTGCGCATCATGGCGGATTAGGCTGGTAGCGACTTGGCGTGCTCCGCCTCGGCATGGCCCCTGCGGCGGTCTGCTACTTGTGCAATTTCAGGATTTCGATGCCGCCGTTCGCGTTGTTTAACGACAGCGTGCAACCACCGCTGCCGATGGTCCCGTTCAGCGATTCGCCGCTGAGCTCCCCGCTGCTGGTCACGGGCAGTTCGCTGTTGATGCGACCAAACGAGGTATGCGCCGAAAGATTGTAGCCGGCGCTGGACGGCAAAGTGATTTGAATCGGCGCGAAGGAAGTCTTGACGGAAACATTTTTGCAGCTTGCCGCGGCCCGCGCGGCCACGGAAACTGCGCCATTCTGATTGACCACGGTGATGGTTCCCGCGATGTCGTCGAGCTTCACCGCGCCAAAACTGGTCTTTGCCGAAACATCACCGCCCACGGCATCGGCACTTACCGCACCGTTGGAATTTTCCGTCGTCAGATTTCCGGTCACGCGCTGGACGCTGATCGTTGCGAAACTGGTCTTGGCATAGGTGTCGCCGCCGACGTCGCTCAGCGTGATGCGGCCGTTGCCATTGCTGGCATGCACTCCCTTGGCCAAGCCGCTCGCTTCAATCGCGCCGAAGGAAGTACTTAGCGTCGCGTAGCCCTTGGTGTCTTTTACCGTGACGCTGCCGTTGGAATCTTCCACCACCAGCGGCCCGCTGATTTGTTCGAGCGCGACTTCGCCGAAAGAGGTCTTCACAAAAACCTCGCCGGCCACGGTGCCGTGAACTTTCGCATTCGAGGCCGTGCATTTCACGCGACCGGAAATATTGGCAAAGGAAATCGCCCCAAAACTGCCATTGAGATTCGCCGCGCCGTTCACGGTATTCACATCGATCGCGCCATTGCTGTCGTTGATGGTGGCGTCGCCGCGAACGTTGCGCGCGGTCACCGGCCCAAACGAAGTGTTCACCACCGAGGCTCCCACGTCGGCCAATTCCACAGCGCCATTGCCGCTGGAAATCGTCACCGCTCCCTGCACCGTGCTGACGGTGATGGCCGCGAAGCGATCCTTCACTTCGAGGTCGCCTTTCACTCCCGCCACGGTCACGGGTCCGTTGGCATTGGTGATCGAGAGTTTTCCCGATGCATTGCCCGTCTCCACGGAGCCGAAAGAGTTGGTCAACTTTGCGGAGCCGGAATCGTGCAGCGCCAGGTTGCCGTTGGAATTGGTGATATCGCTCCAGGCTTGCACGCCGCGCACGTCAACATTTCCAAAGGCATTCTTCACCCACAGCTTGGCGTCCGCGGGCACGGAAATATCGTAGTCCACGGAATAAGAACTGCTGTTGCCGATTCGCACGATGACAAACGATTCATCCGGATTCACGGTGCGCACCTTGACGCCATTGGCGTCCTGCGAAACTTCGATGCGAATTTCGTCCGCGCGGCGATCCGCTTTTTCCTGCGAGCCAGCTTGCGCCCGAATGGTGGCGGTTATTTTTACTTCGCGAACATTTTCTCCGTGAATGCGCACTTCGCCGAACTTGTTTTCCACGGCCAGGGTTTGACCGGCGGCCAGCGGAAGCGTCTTGCTGAAATCGCGCTTGGCGGTCGCCTGCCCCGCGGAGCGCGCCAATAGCGCAGGTGCGGCGGAAAATACCAGCAACCCCGCAAGTATCGTGGCGCGATATAATTGACTAGAACCCATCCTCATTGCTTAGTCTCCAGGATTTCCTGCAACGTGCCCTGCTTCTCGCGGTACATGGCCAACAGTTGGTAGCGCAAATGAGCATTCGAGGGATTTTGCCCCGCCTGCAAACGCAGTTCGTCGATGGCGCTATCGAGCACCAGAAGTTTTTCGCGGTAACTGTCCATCAAGGGCGACGCGCCAGAATCGATTTGCGGCTTGGCTTCCGCGGCCAGCTTGTCGATGGCTTGCATGTAGGCGTTTTCCGTGCGCTCCACTTCCGCCAGCGCGCGGTCATTCAGCAGCGGGTTTTTAGCTGCCGCAACGCCACCAGCTCCAGCGCGCGGATGCTGCATATACAAATAAACCCCTCCACCCGTCAGTGCGAGGACCAGCACCGCGGTTAGCGCCGTTTGCCACACCAACGGCAAACGCCAATCAAATCGTAGAAACGCCCAGCGTTTTTCGCGGGCCGCGTTCTGTCTCGCTTGCTCCGCTAACGGAGCCTCCAGCGAGGTCGCGATGCGCGACCACAGCGCCGGATCGTCCTGATAATTTCTTAGCTCCGCCGCCGCGGTGCTCAATTCCCGCCACGCGCGCACTTCTTCAGCGCACAGCGGGCAAGACGCTGCGTGCTGCTCCAGCGCCGCCCATTCTTCCGGCGTACCATCCAGAAAAACTCTTTCGCGATCTTCGCAGTGCATGTTCATTCCGCACCTCCCAGTTGACTGCCGCGCGGCGGCGCCAGCAACTGGCGCAGACTCTTCTTCGCGTAGAACAAAGTATTTTTGGAAACGGTTTCGGTAATCTCCAGCATGCCGGCGATCTCCGCATGCCGAAAGCCTTCCACTTCATACAGCAGAAAAACATCGCGCTGCCGCTGCGTCAGCGCGGCGATAGCACGCTCTAGCGCCAACCGCAGCGAGGGATGCGCGCCGGGAGCGCGGGATTCCGGCGGCGAAGAAAAACCTTCGCGGGCTTCTTGCGAGGCGTCTTCCTTGCGCCGCACACTGCGCCGCCGCATGTCGTGGCAGGTATTCACCAGAATGCGGAACGTCCAGGTAACGAAGGAAGATTGCCCGCGAAAACTGGCGATGCTGCGCTGCACTTTCAAGAAAGTTTCCTGCACCGCGTCTTCCGCGTCGTTCTGCGTGCCGAGCAGATTGCGCGCCAGATTTTTCATGCGCGCGCCCTGCAAATGGTAGAGTCGCTCGTATGCGCGCAAATCTCCGCGCTGGCACGCCGCCGCCAGCGCCAAATCTTCGGGATGCGCGGCCTGTCCACCCGCGGACGTCTTGCTCGAGGACGCCGCGTTCGCGGACGGATCCGATTGGGAAGGCTGCACTCGCGATTCCCCCTGACACAGCAACGGAGAGATTCTATGCCCCACAGCCAGCGCAAGTCCCACAGATGCCATGTGTTTCTCCCACGGTATAGACGACACGAAGTGGGTAAACGTCTGAGCGCAGGCCGAGTTAAGATGTGCCGGAATGTATTGAAATGAAGCGGGTTACGACCATTCGTGAAGAAACATAAGGGCGCCTGAGGTCTGCCGCGAGCGACTCGCTAATTCTGCCGATCTTTGTACTCTTCGTCCCAGGCCATTTGGATGGCTTCGAGTTTGCTTTCGTTAGAGGCAGCCGCTTCGCCCGCGAAATTCGGCAGCTCCAGAATCCATTTGTGCATGTCGGTGAAGCGCACGGTGAGCGGATCGATGTCCGGATGGGCGTCGGTCAATCCAATCGCGATGTCTTCAATGTCGTCCCAATCGAAAGTTGGAGGCAAAGTGATTTCTCCTTCGGGGCTGAAGCTGCAAGAGCGGCGTCAAGCCCTTCGCATAAATCGCTCAGGGTAAACCGCCGCACTCCAAAAATTCTTAGTGATCGAGTTCTTTCGCGTAGTTCTTATTCCACTCCGGAATTTCCACGACTATATCCGTCGTGCCGTCGGGCACGGTCTGGCAACCGAGGCGTGATTTTTGCGTGATGCCCGGCGCCATGTCCAACTCATCCAGCTCGGCGTCCGTCGCTTCGTTGCACGATTCAAGACCCTCTTTCACGAAGACGTGGCAGGTCGAGCAGGCGCAGACGCCGCCACAGGCGTGGTCCAGCCCGGCCTTGAGGCCCTCGGAGATATCGAGAATGCTGCCCGGCAGGCCGTTGTGGCCGTAGGGAATTTTCTCGGGATCGACTTCCATGGTCTTGCCGCTGGGAAGAAACGTGATTTTGTATTTCTTCGTCGCCGGCTTGTATTTTACTTCTTCGATGTATGGGTTACTGCCGCCCATGGTTATCTCCTGACTAAATTCGCTGCGGGAAAATGCATTTGCCCAGCGCCTCAGGGGCTAAAGCCCCTTCCTTAGTATCCCGTTTACGGCCCGACTGAAGTCGGGCCCTCCCGATATCGCGCCGGTATCACTAAATTCTAAACTTCGGCGAGCTTGCGGCCTTGCAACGCTGACGAGACCGCCGAATTCATCAGCAATTCGGCTAGATGCTCCGTGGCGTGATTCAATTCATCGATGCGCTTGCGTGCCAATTTGTAATCCGTGCCGGCGACCGCTTCTCGCAGCACGGCCGCGCTGGCCTCTATTTTGCCACGCTCTTCGGCGGATAGTCCCGCGGCATCTGGCGTGGCCAAGCCTTTTAGCGTTGCCGCCAGAATCGATTCGCTTTCGGTACGCGCTTCGATGAGCTGACGCTCGGCAAAATCCTGCTCTGCATACTCGATGGAATCTTCCAGCATGCGCTCGATTTCGGCATCGCCGATGCCGTAGCTGGGCTGCACTTCGATGGAATGTTCTTCGCCGGTGCGCAAATCCTTGGCGGACACCTGTAGAATGCCGCTGGCATCGATCAGAAATTTTACCTCGATGCGCGGAAGGCCCGCGGGAGCCGGAACTGTTTTCAATGTGAAGCGCGCCAGCGAACGGCAATCCTTGGCCAGTTCGCGTTCGCCTTGCAGCACGTGAATGTCGATGCCCGTCTGATTGTCCACGCCGGTGGTGTATTGCTCTTGCGCGCTGGCGGGAATGGTGGAGTTGCGCGGAATAATTTTGGAAACAGCGCCGCCGTACGTTTCGATGCCGAGCGAAAGCGGGGTGACGTCCAGCAGCAGCATATTGCTGACGCCGCGTTCCAGAATATTTGCCTGGACCGCCGCACCCAGCGCTACGACTTCGTCAGGATTCAATTCCGTGTGCGGCGCGCGGCCAAAGAATTCCCGCACCGTGCTGCGAATCAGCGGCGTGCGCGTAGTGCCTCCCACAAGAACCACTTCCTCAATCTGCGCGGGCGTAAGTTTCGCGTCGGCCAGCGCGGCTTTCACCGGTGCCATGGTGCGGTCTACGATCGGGCGAATCAGATTGTCAAAATGTTCCCGGGAAATTGCCGTCGCGAAAACCGCGCCGTTGGGTAAGGGAAAACGAATATCTACATTGGATTCGGTGGAGAGTTGATGCTTCGCGGCGATCAATGCTTTGCGCAATTCCTGGGCAACTTCCGGCTTTGTAGAAATATCGACGCCGTGTTCCTGGCGGATTTTTTCGCGCACCAGGGACTGCAGCAGATTATCGATATCGTCGCCGCCGAGATGAGTGTCACCGTTGGTGGCGAGCACCTGGTAAATGTCGCCTTCGCTGGTGGAGATTAGTTTTAGAACGGAGATGTCGAAGGTGCCCCCGCCGAGATCGTAGACCGCTACGTGGCCGCGCTGCTTTTCGTGTAGGCCGTAAGCCAGGGCGGCCGCGGTCGGCTCGTTCACGAGGCGCACGATTTCCAAGTCGGCAATTTTTCCAGCGTCTTTGGTGGCCTGGCGCTGCGCGTCATTGAAATACGCGGGCACCGTGACAACCGCACGCTCGACTTTTTCGCCTAGCGCGGCTTCCGCCCAATTCTTCAGTTCGCGCAGGATGAACGCGGAGATTTCCGGCGGGGTAAAATACTTGTCGCCGAGTTGCACGCGAATTACATTTTTAGAATTCGGATCGATGCGAAACGGGAAGAGTTTTAGCTCGGACTGAACGTCCGCCGAGCCGCGACCCATCAGGCGCTTTACGGAATAGATGGTGCGTTCGGGTTGCGTCAAAAGGCGGCGCTTCGCTGCTTCGCCTACGATAACGCTGCCGTCGGCGTCGAGACTCACCACCGAAGGGCACAGCGTGGAGCCATACGGTCCCGGGATACACTTCGGCTCGTTCGTCTGCGGGTCGATGTACGCGACCAGACTGTTGGTAGTGCCTAAATCGATTCCGACGATTCTGCTCATGGTAAAAACCGCAGGGCTCAGAAGCAAGCGCCCTGCGCTACAGGAGCTCCTTTTGGACATTCGCTACCAAATTCCGGATGTATGAGCGGCCATTCAGTAATTCATTGAGGCGCTGCTTGATTGCTTCGCGTTCGGCGTGGGGGTTCGTTCCGCTGGCTTCGACCTCCACTGTCGCGTCCCAATGTTTGGCGACGGCGAAAAGCTCCGCGTCAACTTCTTCGAGCTTTTGCTGGAAATTCTTTTGCGCGGATTCCAGGCGCGCTTTCAGCGCCGTTAAATCTCCGCCTTCGGATTTTGCGTCGCGCAGTTCGTCCAGCGATTCGTTTAACTCGAAGACTTCTTCGAGCAGTTCCGGAGGCGCTTGTTGCTTGTGCTCGCCTTCTTTGCGGGCGCCTTCGATGGCTAGCAGATATTCGACGCGGGCCACGGGGTCGCACAACGTGCGATAGGCGTCGTTCAATTCCGAACTGCGCTTGAGCGAAAGCTCGCGTTCCGTTTCACTAGCATTTACAAAATTATCCGGATGCAGTTTCCAGCTAAGTTGCAGAAACTTTTGCTCCAGCGCGGCCATCTCGATCCACAGTTTGCGCGGCAGGGCAAACACTGAGAAGTAGTCCGGTGTGGGTGGAGCTGTCGCGGCGGTGTTTGATGCGGTCATAGGATAACGTTACGAGCACAAAAAAAGTGGCTGGCTGGTGCGGGCCAACCACTTGTAGATCCTCCCGGTGCGCTCGGCTGACACCGCGCACAGGCAAGAGTGCCTGTGCTACCTTCAGGCCGTGAACGAGCTGCCGCAGCCGCAGTTACGCGCGGCGTTCGGGTTCTGGAAGACGAAGCCCTGGCGCATCAGCGTTTCTTCGTACTCCAGAGTGGTGCCGTTCAGATACAGAAAACTTTTTGGATCGACAAAGAGGCGCGCGCCAAATTCTTCAAAGATTTTGTCGCGATCGCGGGCCTGCGTGTCCAAACGCATTGCGTAGGAAAGGCCGGAGCATCCGCCGCCTTGCACGCCTACGCGCAGGCCGCCTACTTCCGGAGAAACTCCGTCTTTTTCCAGCAACGCGCGGATTTTTTTTGCGGCGCGTTCGGTCAGGTGGATCTTGGGGGCGCTTGGCGCGCCGTCTTTGTCGACGTTGGGCTTGATACCCAGCATGTTGTTGGGATCTACGGTTTGGGTCGACATAAGGTGCTCCAAAAAATTGCCCAGTGCTTACGCCTGGGCGTTAGGGGCGCAACATGTTGCGCCCCTACAAAGACTAGCAAGAATTTAGTGCGCGACTTTTTCGGCTACTGGGACGGCGATGCCGTGCTTTTTCTTCCAGTCGCCGATGGCGGCCTTGATGGCGTCTTCGGCCAGCACCGAGCAGTGAATCTTGACCGGGGGCAGAGCCAGTTCGCGCACGATGTCCGTGTTCTTGATGGACAGCGCCTCTTCGACGGTCTTGCCCTTGACCCATTCGGTGGCCAACGAAGAGCTGGCGATCGCCGAGCCGCAGCCAAACGTTTTAAATTTGGCTTCTTCGATGACGTTGGTGTCCGGATTGATGCGCATCTGCAACTTCATTACGTCGCCGCATTCCGGAGCGCCCACGAGACCCGTGCCCACGTTGGGATCTTCCTTGGAAAGGCTGCCCACGTTGCGCGGATTATTGTAGTGCTCGACTACCTTGTCGCTATATGCCATAACCTGTGCTCCTTACTTTCGGTGACCACGAAGCGGCCAACAAATCTTCTGACCGTCGAGCGGTCAATCCTGCCAAAAAATCTTACGCGGCCCAAGAATACCATCGGCTTGCAACAAGCCGGTAGTGCGAGAAGCTGATTGCTCAGCTTCTCGCCATATTTTGCACGCTGACGAAGCCCGCGCTGCGGATTGCCTTATCCGAGAGCGAAACATTCGGCACCCACGCCGAGCGGCCCGCGGTCAATTGCCGCAAAGCATCCTTGATGAACTCCGCGCCCACGCCGAGCAATTTCAAAAACGCGCGCACTTCCTGCAACTGTTGAAAGGAGCGCTGCCCCGCGGGATTCGCTTCGTCGCTATCGTCATACGGCACGAAGGCCACGCGAAACGCGGCGCCCGTGCCACCAATTGAACGGTGTATCTGAATTGTTCCCTCGCTTGCCATTGAACTACCCTCGCCTTTCCGAGCTGTGCTTAAGCTGTTTGCCATTTGACCTTTGAAATATCGATGCCTTCCTTGGCCATTTCATACAACGGAGACAATTCTCGGAGTTTGGTTACGACTTGAGTCATCTTTTCGATGACGTAGTCGACCTCCTCCGGGGTATTAAAGCGCCCGAGGCCAAAACGAATCGACGTGTGAGCGAGGTCTTCGCCCACGCCTAATGCTTTGAGTACATAGCTGGGCTCGAGGGTTGCCGAGGTGCAGGCGGAACCGCTCGAAACCGCTATGTCGTTGATACCCATAAGCAATGATTCACCTTCCACGTAGGCGAAACTCATATTTAGATTGTTGGGCAGCCGGTGCTCCATGGAGCCATTGATGAAGACTTCATCCAGCTTGGCTTCCAAGCCCTTTTGCAGCCGCGTGCGCAACGCCAGCATGCGGGCCGATTCTTCCGGCATTTCTTGTTGCGCGATCTCACAAGCCTTGCCCAGTCCCACGATGCCGGGAACGTTTAGGGTGCCGGAACGCATGCCGCGTTCGTGGCCGCCGCCGTCGATAATGGCGGAAAGCTGCACGCGCGGATTGCGGCGGCGGACATACAGCGCGCCCACGCCCTTGGGTCCGTAAATCTTGTGCCCGGAGATGGCCAGAAGATCGATGTTGTCCTTCTGCACGTCCACGGGAATTTTTCCTACGGCCTGCACGCCATCGACGGCGAAGAAAATGCCGTGTTCCTTGGCGATTTTGCCGATTTCCCGAATCGGGTTGACGGCGCCAATTTCGTTGTTGGCGTACATCACGGTGATCAAGATGGTGGTCGGGCGAATCGCGACTTTCAGCTCATCGAGATTTACGCGGCCGTCTTTCTGCACCGGCAAATAGGTGACTTCAAAGCCTTCCTTCTCCAGGCGCTTGCAGGTATCCAGCACGGCTTTGTGCTCGATGGCCTCGGTGATGATGTGGTTGCCCTTTTCGCGGTACATTTCGGCAACGCCCTTGATCATCAGGTTGTCGGATTCCGTGGCGCCGCTGGTGAAGATGATTTCCTTCGGCGTGGCGCCAATCAGCGAAGCAACCTGCTGGCGGGCGGTTTCCACGGCCTCTTCGCCGGCCCAGCCAAAGGAGTGATTGCGGCTCGCGGCATTGCCAAACTTTTCGTTGAAATAGGGCAGCATCGCTTCCACGACGCGCGGGTCCACCGGCGTGGTAGCGTGATTGTCCATGTAGATCGGCAGTTTTACGGCCATAAATCCCTGTCTCCTAACGCAACTGTCTAAGACAACTTTTTATTCCAATTCCTCTATCGCAATTCGACGAGCGCGTGTTCGTGCACTTCTTCGCTCATCTGCGAGATCGTCACGGTGCTCAAAACCGTTAAAATGCTCTCATTCACGCGACGCAGCGGTTCGCGCACCGTACAACGGTCCGTAGCGTCGCAAGCACCGTGACTGGTCACGCAAGAGGTGATCAGCACCGGGCCGTCAATCGCGCTAATCACGTCCAGCGCGCTGATTTGCGACGGCTCTTTCGCCAACTGATATCCGCCGCTGGAGCCGTGCTTGGCGCCCACCAAACCCTGCTTCGCCAACTTTTGCAGCACCTTGGCCATCAGCGTCACAGAAATTCCATACTCTTCGGCAATTTCATTGGCGCTGCACGCATGCTGCTGACGATGCATGGCCAAATGTTTGACGGCGATCAATCCGTAGTCGGCTTTTTTCGACAGTTTAAACATCGGCTAAATTTTCAGCTGCTCCGCAACCGAGCGGCCAGTACCAATCGACTGTACTAATCGCGATGTGGCACCGAGCAAACTCGATATACGACTGATTCAGTCGCAAATTAATCATAGCCCTAAAGACGAAAAAAGTCAATTCGCAATAGAATAGTTAAACATCCTATTTACAACTAGTTACAGCGGATCTGATAGCCCTCGTCGCCAAATTCCAGTTTCGAGCAAGGGCCCGATAGAAGCCATCGCGCACGACGACGCGGAATCTCCCGAATTCCTATCGTGCTACCCTACAGGGCGTTGGATGACCCACACGATGAATAGATACAACTTGTTCCACTTTTTACTCAACGCCTGCCGCTTGAGGTCAGCTTCATCCACGTCAGCGACGGCTCGATTCATTTTTTCCTTGGCAATTCTATTTTCTTTCGCCATTGCGGCGCACCCGCAGACGAGTCCCGCCGCAAGCCAGGCGGCTCCCGTGCCAAACGCGGCGCCGCCAGCGAAGCATCGCACTCACGGGCCGGCGCCCAGGCGCAAACCCGAAACCGTGCTTCTGGTCGGCGCAGGAGATATCGCCGGCTGTAAAAATATCGAAGGCGCGCAGGCGACCGCCAAACTCGTCGAGCAGTTCCCGGGCGCCGCCGTCTTCGCCGCCGGAGACGTGGTCTACGAACGGGGCACAGCCGAGGAATTTCGCGATTGTTACGGCCCCACGTGGGGAAAGTTTAAAGAGCGCACGCGGCCAGCCCTCGGAAACCATGAATATGGCGTCCCCGGCGCCGCGCCATATTTTGCGTATTGGGGTGACAAAGCCGGGCCGGTCGGCAAAGGCTATTACAGCTACGAAGTGGGCGCCTGGCACATCGTGGTGCTGAACACCAATTGCAAAGTGATCGGTGGTTGTGACGTGGGTTCGCCCCAGGAAGTCTGGCTAAAAGAGGATCTCGCCCAGCACCCCAACGCCTGCATCATCGCCTACGGCCACCACGCGCTGTTCAGCAGTGGGGTCTTCAAGGCCCACGCCGTGCATACGGAAGTAAAACCGCTGTGGGACGATCTGTACGCCGGGCATGCCGACCTTTTCTTCGCCGGCCACGAGCATTCGTACGAACGCTTCGCGCCGCAAAATCCGGAGGGGCAACTAGATCCGCAGAACGGCATTACGCTAATCGTAGTGGGCACCGGCGGGCGCAGCCACGAAATCCTGGGACCGGCCATGGCCAACAGCGAGCTGCGCAACTGGGATACTTACGGGATCATGAAGGTGGAGTTGTCGCCGACAAGTTACAAGTGGGAATTTATCCCGGAAGCGGGCAAGACATTTCGCGATTCCGGGTCGGGCACCTGCCACAACGCCGCAGCTGCCGCGGCGGCGCCAGCATCAGCGCCAGCTAAGCCTTAACTCTGCCGCGGCCTTCGCAATGCGGACTATTTACTCGCGCACGCCGACCCAACTCCCGCCGCGTCCACCAATTTCTGCACGCTGGAGAGGGGCACCAACAACAGTTGCGCTTTAGGCTTGGCTAGTTCCGCCAGCAACGCCGTCTGATCCGTCTTCCAAACCGCCGGCGCTTGCGATCCGAGAATCAGGTAGTCCATGGCGGCGACGCCGATCTTGCCCAAGGTAGCCAAGTCCTGGGAAACCGGCACAACCTCTTTAACGAGAAAGGTTTTTTGCGCCAAAGACTCGAGCGCAGGGTCGTTGTCGCGCCAGCGCAGCAACTCGTTCCGCAATTCCGCGCCGACATCGTCATCTTTGCAGGAGGCGGCCAGGTATTTGTCCACCAGTACGCCGAAGTGCCGCGCGTCGTCGCTTTCAAGCGACACGGCATCCACGACGCGGTGCAGCGGCGTGGCACTAGTTGGTTCGGTAGTAGCAAGTTGCTCACGCGCATAATCCTTCACCGGTTCGACCACATCCGCCAGCGTGCGCAGTGCAGCCAGTTCCTGCGGCGTTGCCGGACCCGCGATGCGCTGGAGCATTTGCGCGTAGTAGGTTTTGTGCGTGAGCCCCAGCCATGCGAGACGCACGCTCTCCGCATCCATACGCGCGTACATCGAGGGCACATCCGTCACGTTTTGCGGCGACCACAAACGCTCGGCAATGGCCGCATTCCTCGGCCAGATGCGCGAATCCACGTTTTCCGCGTTAACGTACTCCGACCACATGCACGATTCACCGCCGAGAATGCGCAATTGCTCTTGCGGCGACAGCGTGGCCGCGGCACCGCTCATGGGATCCACCGCATAGTGGCGAGCCGCCGACCACCCCAAATCCAGGTAGTAGCCGTTCGAGAGAATACCGCGAAACCCTTGCTTCGCCGCGGCCGCCAAAGATTCCTGCCCGCGCCACGATTGAATCACGATGTCGTGCGGCAAATCCGGCGCCAGCACTTCGTCCCAACCAACCATGCTCTTGCCATGCTTGGCGATAATGGCTTGCAGCTTCTTGTTGAAATAGGACTGCAGAGCTTCGTTGTTTTTCAGCCCGTTGGCCTGCATGAAGGCTTTAATTTTAGGATTGGCGTCCCATTCCTTGCCGTTCACTTCGTCTCCGCCAACGTGAAAAAAGTGGTCGGGGAAGAGTTTGGCCATTTCTCCGAACAGTTCGTTCAAAAATTTATAAGTTTTCTCGCTGGTGGGGTCAAACGCCGGATCAAAAATTCCCCAGCGGCGCTCGATTTCATACGGTCCCGGCCCGCTCGCGAGTTCCGGATAGCCAACGAACCAGGCGGTGCTGTGCCCCGGCACATCGAACTCCGGCACCACGCGAATACCGCGGTCGCGCGCATATTCGATCAGCTCGCGAACCTCTTCCTGCGAGTAATACAGGCCGTCCGAGCCAAGTTCATGCAGCTTGGGAAATTTCTTGCTCTCCACGCGGAAGCCCTGATTTTCCGAAAGGTGCCAGTGGAACACGTTCATCTTCACGGCTTCCATACCGTCGAGATTGCGTTTCAGAAGTTCCATGGGAATGAAATGGCGGGCGGAATCAATCATCAAGCCGCGCCAGGGAAAGCGCGGCTTATCCTGAATCGTCAACGCTGGAGCGGCGAAACCCTGCGGCGTCACGGCGACCAATTGCAGAAAGGTTTGCAGGCCGTGCATGGTGCCCAGCGGAGTTTCCGCATTTAGCTTCGCGCCGGCGGCGGTGATTTCAAGGGTGTAGGATTCGTCTTCGCCCAACTCTTGAATGGGCTGGCCGGCGTGTGCGGTGTGAATCAGCAAAGTGGCAGCCGGCGCTTCCGTTTTTGTGGCGCCGCTTTTCGCAGTAGCCTGCGGCTCCTGCGCAAACACTAGCCCAGTCTCTCGCGCCAATTGCCGCTCGAATCTTTGTGCTGAGCGGTCGAGCCGTGCTTCGGTGTAGCCAGTCAGCGCGAGGGAAAATTTCGCGTCGATGGTCAGCTGGCCGCTTCCTGTTTGTACATTGGCCGGCAGCGGCATCACGTTCAAGACGGGCTGCTGCGCCAGCGCACTTCCTGAAGCGAGCGTTCCCAAGATGGCTATCATGGCGCAGGTCCTCGCCCATCCACGGCTTCGATTAAATCGTTTCAATACGACCCAGCGAGCAACACTGAACATTGGCCATTTCCTCTTTCGCGGACGCGCATACGGAAAATTGAGAATATCCGCCAGCCGCACCGCGGTCCAGAACTACTTTTGTCCCACACGTTTGACGCGCAACTTTGCAGGCAGGCTTCACGTCAGCTGAGTTACACTAATCTTCAACGCCAGCCATGAAAACTTCCGTCGCCATCTATCCCGGCTCGTTTGACCCGGTGACCAACGGCCACCTCGACCTGATCGAGCGCGGCGAAAAAATGTTTGACGTGTTGATTGTGGCGGTCTTGCGCAACGCGGAAAAACAGCCGCTCTTCACCGTTCCCGAACGTGTGGACATGCTGCGCGAGGTCACCAAGCACCTGAGCAGCGTGCGCGTGGAAGTGTTCGACGGTTTGCTGGTGGATTTCGCCAGAAAGCAGGGCGCCGGGGTGATCCTGCGCGGCATCCGCGCCGTTTCTGACTACGAATACGAATTGCAGATGGCGTTGATGAATCGCAAGCTGGAGCCGCGGCTCGAAACCGTGTTCATGATCCCCGGCGAACCGTACAGCTACCTGAGCGCGAAGCTGGTGCGCGAAATCGCCCAATTCGGCGCGCCGCTAACGGGCTTGGTGCCTCCGGTGGTCGAAGAGCGCTTGCGGGCCAAAATGTCCTGAGCGCCTGGAGCGCGGTACAGAGTTTCTCTCGCTTTTGTAATGCTAAAATAGAGATGTACGAGAGTTTTGCAGAGAACGCCGCACTTATAAGGAGCACCCGTGCACTTGACGGAACGAATCAACCGCATTCAAGCGTCCCCCACCGCCGCGGTGATCGCGGAAGCCGAGAAACTGAAACTGCGCGGCGTGGACGTCGCAGACTTCGGCCCCGGCGAACCGGACTTCCCTACTCCGGATCACATCAAAAAAGCCGCGATAAAAGCCATCGAAGAAAATAAAACCAAATACACGGCCACGCCGGGCATCATGCCGCTGCGCGAAGCGATTTGCGCGTGGCACAAGCGCGAACTGGGCTCGAATTACGAGCCGAAAGAATGCGTGGTGAACGTCGGCGGGAAGCACGCCATTTTTAACGCCGTGAGCGTGCTAATTGAACATGGCGATGAAGTTTTAATCCCGGCGCCGTACTGGGTCAGCTTTCCGGACATCGTGAAATATGCCGGCGGCACGCCTGTTTACGTGGCCACCACGCCGGAGGATGGATTTGCGGTGAAGGCCTCGGCGATTGAAAAAGCCATCACGCCAAAAACGCGCTTGCTCATTCTAAATTCGCCAAGCAATCCCGCGGGCGGCGTGGTGCCGCCCGAAGAGTTCGAGCGGATTTTAGCGGTATGTAAGAAGCACAACATCTGGCTGATGGGCGATGAGTGTTACTCGCACTTCGTGTACGCGCCGCACAAACCGTATTCGATCGCGAGCGCGAAGGACTCGAAGGCTAACGTGATTATTGTCGGCTCGGTGAGCAAAACTTTTGCAATGACCGGGTGGCGCATCGGATACACGCTGGCGCCGGAGGCGGTGGTGGCTGCCAGCAACAAACTGCAGAGCCAGTCCACGTCGAATCCTACTTCCATCGCGCAGTATGCGGCACTCGCAGCCATGACCGGCCCAATGGACGCTGTTCCGCCCATGCTGGCCGAATATGAAAAGCGCCGCAAACGCATTGTGGAAGGCCTGCGCAACATTCCTGGTGTGACCTGCGAATGGCCGGGCGGCGCGTTTTATGCCTTCCCGAACATTTCTTCGTTTTTGACGAATGGACCGAACGGGCACGCGCTGGCGAAGAACTGCACCGAACTCTCGCGGCAACTTCTCGACCGCGCGCAGGTCGCGGTTGTTCCCGGCGAAGCTTTCGGCGCGCCGGGATATCTGCGGCTTTCTTACGCCACGTCGATCGAGCGCATCGACGAAGGTTTGCGACGCCTGGAGAAATTTTTTACTCGCGTCGAAGCTGCGGTCTAAGAGCAACCTCGTGAAACCCGCCCCCAGTCGCATCGATCCGGTCTTTCTGCACCGCATCTGGGGCTCGGACAACCTCGCGCCTCTATTCCCGGCCAAGACTAATCTCGCGGAACCCATAGGCGAAGCCTGGATGACCAGCGTCGACTGCCGCATCGCCAGCGGCCCTTACCAGGGCCACCTGCTCGGCGCAGCCTGGCGCGAGATGCCCCTCGGTTGGCGCGGCTCCTCGCTGGTGAATACTCCCGAATTTCCACTCCTGGTAAAGTTCCTCTTTCCCGCCGATAAGCTTTCCATCCAGGTTCATCCCGATAGCGCCTACGCCTACGCCAACGAGCGCGCCGCCGGTGGCCGCGGCAAAACGGAAATGTGGCACGCCTGCAGCGCCGAACCCGGCGCACAAGTTTTGATTGGACTGAAACCAGGCGTGACCCGCGAACAATTTCGCGCCGCCATCGAAACCCACAAGGTCGAAGAACTCTTCGAAGCCCACCGCGTGCGCAAGGGCGACACGTTCTTCATCGCGCCCGGCACCCCGCACGCCGTCGGCTCCGGCGTCGTTCTCTGCGAAGTGCAGGAATATTGCGACCTGACCTACCGCGTCTACGACTACGGGCGCACCGATTCCCACGGCAACCCGCGAGAACTGCACATCGAAAAGGCCATGGCCGTCACGGACTTCGACAAGACCAGGCGCACCGGTCGCGTCGCCGCCGCACCCCCAAGTGGCGAAAACAGCCGTCTCTTGGCCGCCTGTTATTTCTTTGCTACCGAGCGCCAGGAATTCCAGGCTCGCGTGGAACTCGAATCCAACCCCTACCGCTTCGAGTTGCTTGTTGTGTTGAGCGGTAGCGGCTCCATCGAGTGGCAAGATCAAAAATCCCTCTACATCCCGGGCGAGTGCTGGTTCATCCCGGCAACGTTGGGCCACTACGCGCTATCACCCAACACGGAAACCGTCGTCCTCCGCGCCACCGTGCCGAACCTGGCGCTCTTACGCACCAGGCTAAAAGATCGCGGTGTCTCCGCCGAAGAAGTGGAAAAAGCGCTGTTTTAGTAGCACAGGCACTTTTGCCTGTGCACGGTTGTAGCCGCGCCAAGCGGCGTCCCCAGGCGCGCGACATACGTAGTTCTAGTCGCGGTTTGTGGTGCGGTGGGCTTGGGCGCACAAGCAAAAGTGTCCGTGCTGCGAAAACCCTGGCGGCGCGTTCGAGCCTGCGACAACTACTATGCTAAATTCTTAGTCCACAAATTCATGCCCACCGAAAAACCATCCATCCACGCTGTAATCATGGCCGGAGGACGCGGCACGCGTTTCTGGCCGCGCAGCCGCACGCGCACACCGAAGCAGCTGCTGAATATCGTTGGCGACACCACCATGCTCGAACAGACCGTGGCGCGGCTGCGTCCGCTGCTTCCCGCCGATCACATTTGGACCGTGACCAACGCCGAGCAAGCACAAGAAGTAAAAAAACAACTCCCCGCGGCCGCAAAAAAACGCGTTCTAAGCGAACCAGTGGGCCGCAATACCGCCGCGGCCATCGCGCTGGCGGCTATCCATGTGCGCCACGCGGAAAAAGGACGCGACGCGTTGCTGGCGGTCCTGCCCGCCGACCACTACATCGCCGACACTCGCAACTATCGCAAAATCGTCAGCGCCGCGCTGGAAATGGCGCGCGCGCCGCAGCGCATGGTGGTGCTAGGCATTCCGCCCACTCGCCCGGACACCGGCTTCGGCTACATCGAACGCATGGGCGACGCGCTGCAATCCAAAGGCCTCGCGGTCTTCGCCGTGCGCCGCTTCACGGAAAAACCGCGCGCGGCCGTGGCGCAGGAATATCTGGACTCCGGAAAATATCAGTGGAACGCCGGCATGTTTTTCTGGCGCGTCTCTACGTTCCTGGACAATCTGAGACAATATCTTCCTAAAACACTAGAAGCGCTGGAGATTTTGTCGCAGCACATTGGCAAACGCAGCTACGCGGCGAAGTTGAACAATATTTATCGTCAACTTGAAAACATTTCGGTCGACTACGCCATCCTCGAACCCGCCACGCGCGACGCCACATCGCCATCCGTCTTCGTGATTCCCGCCGTAATTGGCTGGAGCGACATCGGCTCCTGGGCCGCCGTGTACGAATTACTCGCGAAATCCGCGGGAGAGAACGTGATCGCCGGCGCAACGAGCCGGAGCGCGGGTCACACAATCGACGCGCAAGGAAATTTCCTCTGGAGCCCCACAAAATTCATAGCCGCCATCGGCGTTCGCGATCTGGTGGTCGTGGAAACTCCCGGCGCCCTGCTAATCTGCCCGCGCGATCGCGCGCAAGACGTCGGCAAAATCGTAAAATGGCTGGAAGAAAATAAACGCAAAGATCTGTTGTAACGGCGGCTAGCGTTATTCCAATCATTTCGGTGAGTAGACGTCCTCGCGTGCTGCTCTAGGGAGGGATTTCAGATGCCTGAAACTCGCAAGACCATTTTAGTTGCGGCCCTGCTCCTAGGGTTTTTGACGACAAACATTGTCGGGCGGATCCACGCGGCCGGGTTAGGTCAAAACGCCGCACCAGCGAACGCCGGCACGACAAAAAGCGCCCCACAAACAAAGGGCGGCTTGGTTTACACCAACAAAACGTACGGTTTTCGTTTTGCGCTTCCAGACAGTTGGAAAGGTTATTCAATACTCGTCAAATCGTGGAGCAAGGGTCCACTCATCCTGATCAGGCATCCGTTGTGGACCGAAGCGAATCCCCGCCAGGACATTCCCATCATGGTGCTCACGCTCGCGCAATGGGAGTTGGTGCAAGAAGGCAAGTTAAGCGTTAGCGCGGCGCCGATTGGGCCGGATGAACTTGCGCGTAACAGCAAATACGTCTTCGCTTTGCCGCCCAGATACAATTTCGCTTTTCTGCCTGGTTACGAAGAGGTAGGAGAAATTCTTAAGCGCGATCCGCTCCAGGCCTTTTAATTATGATCATCTAAACACGTACCACATAATAATTTTGGGAATCCCGCAGCAGCGGCGACGGGCCAATGCGGCTGTTGGTCGTGCTCGCGCATCGCGTATAATCGCTGCTCATGGCTTCCATCAAATTTGGCACCGATGGCTGGCGCGGCGTAATCGCGGAGGATTTTACGTTTGCCAACGCGCGCATCGTGGCGCAGGCCATTGCGCGTTACGCGGTGCGTAACGAAGACGCGCGCAAAGGCCTGCTGATCGGCTACGACCATCGCTTCGCCTCGGACCGCGTGGCCGCCGATTTGGCCGAGGTCATCAGCGCCACCGGAACGCCCGTCTGGCTGGCCGCGCAGCCGTGCCCCACGCCGGCAATTTCCCTGCTCGTGCGGCAACGCGAAGCCGCGGGCGGCTTGATGATTACGGCCAGCCACAATCCCTACCAGTGGAACGGCATAAAATACAAAGCCAGCTACGGCAGCAGCGCGCTTCCTTCAATCGTCTCTCAAATCGAAAAAGAGCTGCTGTGGGTGGAAGAAAATCCCGTGGCTGCGCTTCCGCCGCAAAAAAATCTGATTCAGCCGCTGGAAACGCGCGCGCCGTACCTTGACACGCTGGAAAAACTGGTCGATTGGCAGCGCCTGCGCGACGCAAAATTCCGTTTCGTCTCCGACGTCATGCACGGCTCCGCGGCGGGATTGCTGCACGAACTTTTTATCCGCAATGGCGTGGCCTGCGATGAAATCCGCGGAACGCCCGATCCGCGCTTTGGCGGCGTGCATCCCGAACCCATCGAGCCGCACATTGACGCGCTGCGCCAAGCGGTGCTGGCCGGCAAATACGACGCGGGCTTCTGCGCCGACGGCGACGGCGACCGCATCGGCGCCATCGATCGCGATGGCTCGTTCATTAACCCGCATCAAATTTTCGCTCTGCTCGTCTGGCACCTGGCCGGCACGCGCGATCTTCCCGGCGACATCGCCAAAACTTTTTCCGTCACAAAATTAATCGACAAGCTCGGCGCTAAACTCGGCCGCACGGTCCACGAAGTCCCCATCGGCTTCAAATACATCTGTGAGCTAATGCTCGAGCAAAACATTTTAGTCGGCGGCGAAGAAAGCGGCGGCATCGGCACCAGCTTGTATTTGCCCGAACGCGACGCCACCGTTTCCGCGCTGTTCCTGGCGGAGCTGATGGCCTGGCACGGCAAAAGTCTCGGCCAGCTACTCGCCACGCTGCACGAGGAATTCGGCGAATACCATTACGACCGTGTCGATCTCGATGTGCAGCCTGCGCAAAAAGAGAAGGCCATCGCACATTTTTCCAGCGACAAAACGAGGCAGCTCGGCCATTGGCAAATCTCCCGCCGCGAAAATATGGACGGCATCAAGGTTTATCTGGATGATCTCGGCTGGGTCTTGGTGCGCGCGTCCGGCACGGAAAATCTCTTGCGCGTGTACTCCGAAACGTCTCGGCGCGACGTCACGCAGCAAGTCCTCGCCGCGGTCACCAAGCTGGTGCGCGGCATGGAGGTCTCCGCATGAACACCGTAAATCTTCGCGATAAATTTGCACTCTTTTCCGACTATGCCAAGCCCCGCATCATCGGCGAAGTCAACGATTGCCATGTCAAAGCGGTGAAACTCAAAGGCGAATTCGTGTGGCATCATCACGACAACGAAGACGAATTATTCCTGGTCACCAAAGGGACGCTGCGCATGCAATTCCGCGACCGCACCGAAGTGATTAACGAAGGCGAATTTCTCATCGTCCCGCACGGCGTGGAACATTGCCCGCTCGCCGACGAGGAAGTACACATCGTTTTGATTGAACCAAAATCCACTCTGAACACCGGCAACATCACCAATGAAAGGACCGTCGCCCAGCTCGAAAGCATCTGACCACCACTCTCCGGCGACCACTCGCACCCAACCATGGAACATCGCTTTTACACGCTCGACGTTTTCACCACCACGCGCTTCGAAGGCAACCCGCTGGCCGTAATCACCGACGGCGACGGCCTCTCGAATGACGAAATGCAAGCCATCGCGCGTGAAATGAATCTTTCCGAGACCGTCTTTGTGCAAAAACCTACCGACGACCGCGCGTTGGCGCGCCTGAGAATTTTTACCACGCAGCAAGAATTGAAGCTGGCCGGCCACCCGGTGGTGGGTACGTGGTTCCTGCTCGCCGAACTCGGCGTCGTCCCCGCGCAAGAGGGCGGCGTGCACGTGATGCAGCAAACCGGCGCGGGAATTCTTCCCGTAGAGATTCGTTTCAAAGACGGCCGGCCGCAGCGCGTCACCATGACGCAACTCGAAGCCAAGTTCCGCGCCAGCAAATTAAATAAAAAAGCTTTAGCTGCCGCGCTGGGTCTGACCACCAAGGATTTCCACGCGCAATTGCAGCCGGAATTCGTGTCCACCGGCATCTTCAACCTGATGGTTCCGCTGAAAAATCGCGCGGCGCTGGATAGAATCGCCATGAACATGGCCGACCTGCGCAAACTTCTCGGCAAGAACGCCACCATGGCCTACTGCTTCGCGCTCGGAGAAAATGGCCACGCGCAATGCCGCGGCATGTTGCCCTGGGGGATTTACGAGGATCCTGCCACCGGCTCCTCCGCTGGCTCGCTGGGCGCTTATCTCGTCAAGCACGGCAAATTAAGCACCGGGCACACGCTGCAAATTCTGCAAGGCGCGGAAATGGGCCGACCCAGCCACATCGAGGTGGAAGTTTCGCAATCCAACAAAAAACTGATCCCGCGCGTAAGCGGCGCCGCGGTAAAAGTTTTTGAAGGCACCATTCGCGTCTGAACCGCGGTTTGCGTAAACAAGATAAAAAGGCCGTCCGAGTTCGCCGGACGGCTTTTATTTTCCGATCTCCAAGTACGTACGCCGCCCTACAATTTACTCAGCAGCCTTGACCGCTTCCCCGCTCTTCGGCGCAAATTCCTTATAAACCGCGTCCAAAATCCCGTTCACAAACGACCCGGCATCCTCCGACGAAAATTTCTTCGCCAGCTCCACGCACTCGTTCATCACCACTTTGTGCGGAGTATCGGTAAAACGCAGCTCGTAAATTCCCAACCGCAAAATGGCCCGGTCAATCGCGCTCAATCTTTCAAATTTCCAATTATCCGCATTCCGTGTAATCAATTCGTCCAGCACCACCAGTTCTTTGGTAGCGCCTTCGAGCAAGCGATTCGCAAACGCCCGCGTGCTGTCCGCGGCTTTCGCGCTCTTCCAGAACGTAGCCTCCAATTTCGCCGGCTCCTGCTGGCTCATATCCCACTGAAATAGCATCTGCATGGCAAACTCACGTGATTTCGATCGCAGCGACATTTATTTCTTCCGCCGCTTCGTGCCGCCTGCCGGGGCAGCCGCGGTTTTCAGCGAGGCGCCGCTGTTCGCGCGCAATTTCTGAGACACTCGCGCCATTTCAATCGCCGCCAGCCCCGCCTCAAATCCCTTGTTTCCGCCCTTCAATCCCGCGCGGTCAATAGCCTGTTCCAAAGTATCGCAGGTCAAAACGCAAAACAGCACCGGCACACCCGTATCCATCTGCGCCAACTGCAATCCCCGCGAAGTTTCCGAGCAAACATAATCGTAGTGCGAAGTCGCCCCGCGCAGCACGCAGCCGATAGCTACCAGCGCGTCGTACCGCCCGGTCAGCGCCATTTTTTTCGCGAGCAGCGGCAACTCAAACGCGCCTGGCACACGCACCACATCCACATCGGCGCTCGTCGCGCCCGAACGTTCCAGTGCATCCACCGCCGCGGCCAGTAAACGGTCGGTAATGAAGCTGTTGAATCGACTCACCACAATCCCAAAGCGCAAGCCCGCCGCGCTCAGTCCGCCCTCGATTTTCACCGGCAATAATTTTCCCGCCATAGTCGCTTTTCGCCGCCGTTAAAATTTCATCGCCGTGGGATTCTGCGCGTCCGCATAATCGTAAAAGCCCTTGCCCGTCTTACGCCCGAGCCATCCGGAGAGCACCATTCTTTTCAGCAATGGCGGCGCGGCAAATCTTCGTTCGCGAAATTCTTCGAACATGATGTTCGCGATGTAGTAGGTAGTGTCCAGCCCCACAAAATCCAGCAAAGTAAGCGGCCCCATGGGGTGTCCGCAACCCAGCTTCATCGAGCTATCAATATCCTCAATCGAGCCCACGCCTTCTTCGAGCGCCCGAATGGCATCCAGCAAATACGGCACCAGCAAGCGATTCACGATAAATCCGGTGCTGTCGTGCGCGCGCACCGTGGTCTTCCCCAGTTTCGCGCCAAACGCCAGCATCTCTTCATACACCGCGGGCTCGGTAGAAATCGTCCGCACCACTTCCACCAGTTTCATCACCGGCACGGGACTAAAAAAATGCAGCCCCACAAATCGCTGCGGCCGTTTCGTCGCCGCCGCAATTTCCGTGATGGTCAACGAAGAGGTATTGCTCGCAAAAATCGTGCCTGGCGGACAAATCTTATCCAACGTGGCAAAGAGTTCCCGCTTCGCCGGCAACTGCTCGATAATCGCTTCGATAATCAGGTCGCAATCGTTTAGATCGTCGATGACCGTGGTCCCGGTAAGACGCCCGCGAATTTCCCCCGAAGCCGCCGCGGTGATCGTCCCTTTCTCCACCAGCCGCGCCAAATTTTTCTCAATGCCCTTCAATCCCTTTTCAACCAGCTCCGGCGCAACTTCCCGCGCCACCGTGGTAAATCCCGCCGCCGCGCTCACCTGCGCGATTCCCGCCCCCATCAACCCGCACCCCACCACTCCTACCTTCTGTATTGCCATTCTTTTCCTCGTAGATACCGCGGTTGAACCCCTTCGCAGGGCCGTGAAAGTTTACCAGAATCCCGTTTCGCCTGCTGACGGCGCACAAACGCGCGGGTGCGGCCATCGCCCCGGCCTCGGTCACTCCTGCGATGCCTGAAGGCACGCGCCTTGACATGCAAGCTCATGCATGCAATGCTAGCAATGCAGCATAAGTTGGAATGGGAGGCGCGCGACATGGCAAAGATGGCGGACGATATCCGAAGCCACGGCCGGGACAAATATGTCGTGCCCGCTCGGAATCAAAAACTCCGGCGATTTTCGATTCGTGCAGGCGACGTAGTCAGGAACCTCAAGTTGTATGGTCGAGTGCCCGCAGTTTGCAGTGCTCTTGGGCGCGGTATATTTCTAAAGCAAAATGGTTTGAAGCTAGTGGAAAGTACCGGCCCGAGCTCGGGCCAGAGTACGACCGTGACATATACCTACGAGTTCGTGGATTCACAGGATTCGGCACCGCCAAGCACGGAGGCTTGGACCGAGCTGCGCGGTGCGCTAAAGGACATTTTTGCCAGCCTTGGAGGCGGTGAAGCCTATCTCCGCCGCGAACGGGAGAATTTCTACGCCGATAAGGAAGACTCGTGAGCCGGATCTACTGGGATTCCATGCTCTTCGTTTACTGGCTGGAGGACAACCCACAGTTTGCCAAGCGGACGGGAGCGATCCACACAAAGATGAAGGAGCGTGGGGATGAGCTCGTCACCAGTGCTTTCACTTTCGGCGAAGTGCTCGCCGGTGTGTACCGCGCGGGTGCCGTACGAGCTGCAGACGAGGCGCGGCGGCTGCTGCGAAGAGTAATTTCCGAGGTGGTTCCACTGGACCTCGAAGCCTCGGAGCATTACGCCAGGATCCGGGGAACGCAGGGCGTCGCACCTGCAGACGCAATTCATTTGGCTTGCGCCGCGCAGGCGAAAGTAGATCTGTTTTTGACCAACGATAAACGGCTTCTTGGTAAATTTGTTCCAGGAATTCAATTCATCGCAACCTTGGAGACCCAGTTCTTTTGAAACGCGAACTACACAGTTTTGGCGGGTACGATTCTCAATGTAAGCTCTCCACAACCATCGCGATCCCCTGCCCGCCGCCAATACAAGCCGTAGCTAATCCATACCGCAAATTATTTCTGCGCAGTTCGTTCAGCAAGGTGAGCACCAGCCGCGTCCCCGACGCTCCCAGCGGATGCCCCAGCGCAATCGCCCCGCCGTTCACGTTCGTCTTATCGCGCACCAAGCCCAACTCTTTCTCCACCGCCAAATATTGCGCCGCAAACGCTTCATTCACTTCCACGCGATCCATCTGCGCCATCGTCAATCCGGCCAGCTTCAGTGCCTTCTGCGACGATGGCACCGGCCCAATCCCCATAATGCTAGGGTCCACGCCAGCGGTAGCCCAGGAAATAATCCGCCCAATCGGTTTCAACCCGCGTTCTTTCGCAATCGATTCGCGCGTGACCACCACCGCCGCCGCGCCATCCACAATTCCGCTGGCATTTCCCGCCGTAACCATTCCATCTTTCTTGAATGACGGCGGCAATTTCGCCAAAGTTTCCAGCGTAGTCTCCGGCCTCCGGTGATCGTCTCCCGCAACGATGATCGCCTTTTTTCCCTGCTTCACTTCCACGCTCACGAGCTCTTCCTGAATCCGCCCCGCCTTGTACGCCGCGTCCGCCAATTGCTGGCTGCGCAACGCATAAGCGTCGGCACACTGGCGCGTAATTCCCTTCTGCTCGCCCAATTTTTCCGCCGTGAGCGCCATCGGCAATCCGCAAAACGTATCCGTCAACCCCGCCATCAGCGAATCTTCCAGCGCCCCGCCGCCCAATTTCAAACCGTTGCGCGCCCCGCGAATCACAAAGGGCGCCTGCGTCATATTTTCCATTCCGCCGGCCAGCACCATGGTCGCTTCGCCGAGCAGCAAGCGCTGCGCTGCCTGCGAAATCGCTTCAATCCCCGAACCGCACAAACGATTCACCGTTACCGCCGGCGTTTCGATCTTTAATCCCGCCTTCAGCCCCACGTGCCGCGCCCCATACAACGCATCCGCGCTGGTCTGCATGACGTTGCCAAAAATCGCGTGATCAAACTCCCCCGCGTCCGCGCCAGACCGCTTGATAGCTTCCCGCGAAGCAATCGCCGCCAACTCAATCGCGCTGACTTCCGAAAACGATCCGGTATAACGCGCCATCGGCGTCCGCGCACCCGCCACAATCACCACATCCGTTGGAAACATTATTGCTTTTCTCCTGTGAAAATTATGAGTTTCTAATTCCCAACCTCAACGTCGCTAAGCACTTCTTCTCGGAGCGTCGCGAGGGATCCCGTTTTCGCGACGCTGGTAACTACCAAATGGTTTTGACTATTTTGCCGGCGCGGATTTCTCTATCCTTGGTGACCAGCGACATGCCCTCTGACAACGCCGTCGCCCCAATCAACTTGTCGATCGGATCCTTCGGGTAGGAGTCGGGCAGTTGCGTTGCGAGCACTGCGATTTTCGGTGTGATAGGTCGGACCGCGAACCGCTTGGCGATCTCCTCTACAAATGCCTCAACCGTGCCAGCGATCTCCAGCCGCCGATTCGTCATCAGCCACGCCAACTCCCACAGCGTAACCGCGGAAATCGCGATCCCGCCTTCGCGGTTCGCATGGCGTATTGCCTCGCTGGCATTCCGAGAAAGTTTTTCCGGATCGCTCGCTATCCAAATCACAACGTGCGTGTCGAGCAGGATCACTTTTTAAGGATTTTCCAATCTTTCAGTGGTACGACCGGCGATTCGATATCGCCGACAATTTTCATGCGCCCGGCCATAAATCCAAAAATATCGGAATTATCCGTCTCCATGGGAACCATTTTTGCTACGGCTTTTCCGCGGTTCGTAACCACAACGGGTTCCCTGGTTGCCTCTACATATTTCAACACTGACAAACATCGTGCCTTGAATTCACCAGCTGCCATTTCCTTCATAGGAGCCTCGCTTTGTCTATGGTCATATTAACATGACTAGATCGCTACGCCAAACTCCCGCTAAACCTTCGGCGTCTCCTGCACCACCACGGTATCGCCGCCTTTTTTGCGCGCCTCTTCCATGGAAAATTCTGCGCGATTAATCAGGTCCGTGACGATATCCTCGCTGTCGTAATCCGGCTTCACCACCGCTTCCACAATCCCCGCGCTTAGCGTAATCAACGTCGAATCCCACGGCGGCCGCAATCCCGACGCCGCGCGCAACAATTTATCCGCCAGATTCTGCGCCCCCGGCAACGTAGTGTCCGGCAAAATAAATGCCAGCGACCACGACGTATATTTAATGGCTACATCGTTCTGCCGCACCATGGGCTGCAGCGACCGCGCCAACTGCTCGAGAAACCGTTCCATCTGCGCTTCGCCCTGATTCCGCACCAACTCCGCGCCGTGATCGATCTGCAAAATCGCCAAAGAAAGCGGCGTGTTTTGCGTGCGCGAGCGGTCCGCTTCATTCAGCAAACAACTCTGATAAGAGCTGCGGCTTAGCAGTCCGGTGCGCTCGTCGGAAACTCCCATGCGGCGCACCAGGGAGCGCAGCCGCGTGTGACTCACGCTCATCAGCATCTGGTCGCCGATGGCCTGCAAAAAATACGCCTCATTCGGCCGCCATTTGTGCTCGTGCGCGTGTCCCACGATCAACATTCCCGCCGGAACTTGCGTTTCTTTGTCCGTGATCATCACACCCAGTGCCGTGGCCAGCCCCAGCTCACTCAGGATCGAACCCTCCGTCGCCTCCACGATCAATCCGCCAAATTCGTCCGGATGGGCTTTCTCCATGTGCGCCAGCAGAAACACCACCTGCGCGCCCGGCGCCGGCTTGACGACCGGCGCGCAAAATTCCGCGGCCATTTCCGGCGGCCGCCCCGGTGCGCCCACCACCGCAAGCGCTCGCGTGGCCTTCAAATACGCTCCCACCTCATTGACCGCGGTATTCAACATCGCCCGCGGCGTCTGCTGCCGGAAAATCTTTTGATTGATGTCGGAAATTTTCGTCAGGTCTCGCAGCGTTTCAACGCTGTACACGCCAGTTTTACTGGTGGCTTGGGACGCGGAAGTTTCAGCCGAGGGCCGCGCAGGCTGCTGCGTTGGGGTTTGCAGCGCTTGCGGCGCCTGCGCTGCTGGTCGCGCCTGGTAAGCATCGGATTTCGCCGCCCCGCTCGACGGCGGCGTCCAGTTTGCCAGTTGATACAAATTCGCCAGCCGCGCATTGCGCGACTCTTCGCCGGGAAACATGGCTGCGATTTTTTGCAGACGTTCCAGCGCTTTGGTTTGCAGCGAGTACTGCAGAAAAATTTCTGTCTGCACGATCAGGTCGTCGAGTGCCTGCAGTTTGCGTCCCTCTTCGGTGACCGCCAGCGGCGAGTCCGTCGTGTGGCTGGACGCCGCTTGCGGCTGCGTAGTCGGCGGCGCCGCCGCGTTTGCCGATTTAGCCAGCCGGCTCGCCACACGCTGTACGAATCCTTCATCTACTTTGCCGCGCAGCGCATCCAGACGTTCCTGGTTGCGGTAGTCGTACGCGTCGATATCCACCAGCCGCTCCATGGATTCCGCGGCCTTGGGGATATTCCCCGCTTTCAGATACACGTCAAACAATTTAATCAGGATTTCAAAATACTGCGATTCGCGATTCAGTTCGTTGTACAGCGAAGCCCAAAATTCCAGAATCACCTGCGATTGCGGATGCTTCGCCGCTACCGCATCCATCTGCGTGGCAAATTCGTTCTGCTTTTTGTCCGCGAACATGCGCCGCTTCAGCGTCAAAAATATTTCCACCGATTTGCCGTCTTGCTTGGCATCCGCGTAACAGTCCGCCAGCTCGAAAAGCCGCTGAATGCCTTCGTTTTTTTCCCGCAGCAGACGGTCCAGCACTTCACGCGCGCGGTCCAGACTCCCCGCGTGCATCAGCGCGGCGCCGAAAATATCCAGAAACGTCACGTCGCTTTCGGTGGCGGCAAAAGGTTCCAGCAGCGCCACGGCTTCCGTCGCCGCCCCAGCCTTCAGTTTCGCCTCCGCGTACAGCAACGCCACGCTGCGCTCTTGCGGCGCCAGCCGGTGCGCCCGTCCCAACAATTTCAGCGCTTCGCTGGCCGCTCCGCCCGCCGTCGCCAGCTGTGCCGCGCGCAAGAATGTCCGCGCCGCTAATGCGTTTTTCCCCAGGCGCTCCGCGGCTTCCGCCAGCCGCAGTTGCCGCGGCAGACTTTCCGGATCGAGCAGCGCGATGCGCTCCCAGCAAAACAGCGCATCCTCGTCTCGCCCCGCCGAAGTGAAGAGTTCCGCGGCCTTCGTGTACTGCTCGATAGCCTCTTCGCCACGATTTTGTTTTTGTTGCAGAAAAGCGAAGCGCGCGATGCGCTCCGGCGGCTGCGCGCCGGTCTTCAGGAACCGGTTGTAAATCGCCAGCGCTTTCGTTTCATCGCGCGGTTCCACCAGCAAATCGAAGAACATTCCGTAGTACACCGCCGCGCGCTCCGGCTGATCCGAGCGCGCATACAAATCCCCAAGCGCCTGCGTGGCCTCCTGGTGTTGCGGAGACTCGTCCAGCACCGCGAGGTACGCTTCGATGGCGTCCTCAACGCGATTTTTTTCCAGGAACCGCTTGGCGCGGTCCAGGTTTTTGCTGACGTCTGCGGCCATTCGTGGCAACGCCTTTGCGTGGAACCTGGTCTAAGTCCCGCTACCAGCAATCTAAAGAGTTGTGATGGTGGATTCGGCCGCGCGCCGCGCAGCAGCTGCCGTGCGCCCAGCCCATCCCTTTTAACTATATACCCCTGCCCAAAACCGGGCAAAAATCACGCGTCGTGCCATGCAGTATCCGGCACCGTGGCTTCGCACCGCTTCAGCCCGGCTCTGACCCAGCAGCCCTTGCGCCCGCAAATCCCGCTCCAAACAATCGCGGCACAGGCATCCGGTCGCCCGCGCCTCTTGTAGGGGCGCAACTTTATCCCGAGCTTTGAGGAAATGCTGCGCCCCAGCTTGGCGAGATTGCAGCTCCAGAATATTTGTCACCGGCATGGGGCCGTGCGGCAGTTCCTTGCACCAGCAATCCCCTGCGGGATTGCAACTCATCGGAGCATCGCACCGCGCGCAGCGAGTATCCATACCCTAGATTATCCCTCAGCCCAAACCGTCGCTGCGAGAACGCTTTTAGTAGCACAGGCGCTCTTGCCTGTGCACTGCTGCCCGTGCACTCTTGCGTGTGCTGCTGCGTTTCACGCGCCGCCACAAGTCGGCAGTTACTCGGACGTCGCCAACCCTCCTATTTCCAACCACCTCACTCAGGCTGACGCAGTCTGCAATTTATGGCAAACTGGTGGTTTACACGGCAAGGTTTTTGCGCTGCAGTGCGGCTGCCGCAGCAAGCAGGTTCGCCGGCAATTCCCGTGCGGATGTTTTTCAGCGAACGACATCCTGCCGGCCAAAAAAAGATAAATGGATCCAAAATTCATCCGCAATTTCTGCATCATTGCGCACATCGACCACGGCAAGTCCACGCTCGCCGACCGCTTGATCGAAATGACCGGCGCGCTCACGTCCCGTGAAATGAGCGGGCACGAGCAGATTCTAGACTCCATGGACCTGGAGCGCGAACGCGGTATCACTATCAAAGCGAAAAGTATTCGTCTGCATTACCAGGCCAAAGACGGCAATACCTACCGCCTGAACTTGATCGACACGCCCGGCCACGTCGATTTCTCCTACGAAGTTTCCCGCGCGCTTTCCGCGTGCGAAGGCGCGTTGCTGGTGGTCGATGCCAGCCAGGGCGTCGAGGCGCAAACCGTGGCGAATACTTTTCTGGCCGCCGGGCACAACCTCACTATTTTGCCGGTGATCAACAAGATTGATTTGCCAGCCGCGCAAACCGAAGTTGTCAAAGAACAGATCGAAAGCGTGCTGGCCATCTCCGCCGACGACGCGCTGCTGATCAGCGCGAAGAGCGGGCTGGGCGTGGAAGATGTTCTCGAAGCCATCGTACAAAGAGTTCCGCCTCCGAAAGGCAGCGCGGAAAATCCGCTGCAGGCGCTGATTTTCGATTCCTGGTTCGACATTTACCGCGGCGCCGTGGTGCTCGTTCGCGTGATGGAAGGGCGTCTCAACAATCACGTAAAAATAAAACTGGTGGCCGGCAACGACACCTACGAAGTCGAGCAGCTTGGCACGCTGACTCCCAAGCCCGTGGCGCTTGAGGAGCTGGAAGCCGGCGACGTGGGCTTCATCGTCGCGAACATCAAAACCGTGGCGGACGCGCGTATGGGCGACACCGTCGTCGAAGCTGCGCGGCCTGCGCCGGCGCTGCCGGGATTTGAAGCTATCAAACCCATGGTCTTCGCCGGACTGTTTCCCGTGCTGGCCGACGAATACGAACCGCTCCGCGACGCGCTGGGAAAATTGCAGCTGAACGACGCGGCATTTTTTTACGAGCCGGAGAATTCCGTGGCGCTGGGCTTCGGTTTCCGCTGCGGCTTTCTCGGGCTGCTGCACATGGAAATTGTGCAAGAGCGGCTGGAACGCGAGTTCGGCTTGAACTTGATCATCACCGCGCCGAGCGTGTTATACCGCATCACGCGCGTTACCGGAGAAGTATCGGAAATCGACAGCCCGGGAAAATTTCCCAATCCCAGCGACATCGCAAAAATCGAAGAACCCATCATCAAGGCCATGATCATCACCAGCGTAGATTCGGTTGGCGCCATTCTACAGCTGTGCCACGAAAAGCGCGGAGTGCAGCAGAACCTTGAGCATCTTTCGCCCACGCGCGTGATGCTGACGTACGAATTGCCGCTGAATGAAATCGTGCTGGATTTCTACGATCGTTTGAAAAGCGTTTCACGCGGCTATGCCTCGCTGGATTACCATTTGGCCGGGTACCACGAATCCGATTTGATCAAGCTGGACGTGCTGGTCGGCGGCGAACCGGTGGACGCGCTGGCGCTGATTATTCACCGCGACTTTGCTTATGACCGCGGGCGCGAACTGGTGACGCGTTTGCGCAAACTGATTCCGCGGCAAATGTTTGACGTGCCCATTCAAGCCGCCATTGGCAGCCGTGTAATCGCGCGCGAAACGGTTTCCGCCATTCGCAAGAACGTCTTGGCCAAATGCTACGGCGGCGACATTTCGCGCAAACGCAAACTCCTCGAGAAACAAAAAGAAGGCAAGAAGCGCATGAAGCGCGTCGGCCAAGTGGATATTCCGCAAGAAGCTTTCCTCGCGGTCCTCAAGGTAGCGTCCTCCTCCGACGACGAATAGTATTCTCTGGATACCATCTATTGCCGCGCTTAGTTGAGTGCAGTAGACTACGCTTGAGAGTTCACTCATGACTAAACCGACCCAATTCATCGTGAACGACCGTGGCGAGCAAGTCGCGGTGATTATTGGCATCGATGAATACCGAAAGCTCCTCGAAGAGCTTGAAGACCTCGATGATGTTCGCGCGTACGATGAAGCCAAAGCCGCAGGGGGAGAAACGGTGCCCCTAGAGCAAGCTCTGGAAGAGATTCGCCGCGATCGCACGTGCGCCATAAAGTAATTCTCGTTCGCGGTGCGCAAAAAAGTCTGCTTGCGATTCCCTCCCCTTATTTCGAGCAAATTGAAGCGAAGTTGCGAGTTCTTGCCGATAAATGCCCGACCGCAAGGTTGCAAGAAATTGAGAGGTCGGGACGGCTGGCGCATCCGGTCTGGGAACTACCGAATCATCTACGAAATTGATGATCCTTCCGCAGTCGTAACAGTCACGGCGATCGGCCCGCGTGGCGAGATTTATCGTTAAGCGCATCACGCCTTCTTTTCCTTTACTTCGGTGGTGAGTTGGCCGTGGCGGAGTTGCACCCGCACGGCGTCGCCTAAGTTCACACCCTCGACAGATTTCAGAATATTTCCCGCGGCGTCGGTGGCGATGGCGTAGCCGCGTTCGAGGACCTTTAGTGGACTGCGTTCGTTGAGTTGCAGGCGGAGGCGCTCGAAGCGTTCGCGTTTGGCGTGCAGAAGGCGTTCGCTGCGGACGCCGAGTTCGGCGGCGCGCTTTTCTAGGCGCAAGCGGAAGGCCGCGATGCGCATGCGGAAATCGAAGGAGACGATGCGGACGTGCGCAGTGGTGAAGCGCTTGCGGGAATGCTCGAGGCGGGCGCGCAGGCCTTGCGCGAGGCGCGAAGTCATTTCGTCGGCGCGCTGGCGCTGCTGGCGAAGCAGGTCGAGCGGGCGGCGGAAGCCGCGGCGTCCGGCCAGTTCGTGAACGCGGCGAGAGGATTCGAGCAGGCGGTAGCGGATCAGGCTGGCGATGGTTTCGCGGAGGTCGGCGATGTGTTTATCGAATTCACGGCGCGTTTGCACCACGAGTTCGGCAGCAGCGGAGGGCGTGGAGGCGCGCACGTCTGCAACGAAATCGGCGATGGTGAAATCGGTTTCGTGGCCGACGCCGGAAATAATGGGAATGGTGGAATCGGCGATGGCACGAGCGACGGTTTCTTCGTTGAAAGACCAGAGATCTTCGATGGAACCGCCGCCGCGCGCAAGGATCAACACATCAACAGATTTTTTCTGGCTGAAAAATTTCAGTGCTTTGACGATTTCCGCGGCGGCGCCTTCGCCCTGGACGCGCACGGGGTAGACCGTGAGACAAACGTTGGGAAAGCGACGACGCAGGATGCGGATTACGTCCCTGACGGCGGCGCCGCGCGGCGAGGTAATCAGTCCGATGCGGCTGGGCAGCAGCGGGAGGGGCTTTTTTCTTTCTTGCGAGAAGAGGCCTTCGGCTTCGAGACGTTTTTTCAATTGCTCGAAGGCGAGTTGCAGAGCGCCGAGCCCGACCGGCTCGATGGTCTCCACGTAGATTTGGTATTCGCCGCGCGATTCGTACACGCTGAGTGAGCCGCGCACGGTGACGTGCAAGCCGTCTTCGGGGCGAAACTTGATGCCGCGTTGCTGCTGCTTGAAGAAGACGCAGCGCACCTGCGCGCGATCGTCCTTGAGCGTGAAATAAATGTGGCCGGATTGCGCGGGGCGGCAATTGGAGATTTCGCCTTCGACCCAAATGTCCGTGAAATTCTTGGCGAGCAGGTCGCGGACCTTGCCGGTGAGTTCGCTGACGGTAAGGATGCGGCGCTGGGGCATGAGGTTGAAGGTGAGCTGGCTCATGGGATGTTGTGACCTATGGTCCGTGACCCGTGTTCCGTGGGGGGAGCGGAGACCAATACGACGTCGGCTCGGCGGACGGGGTACCCCACAGTGCGATTTTTGTAAGTGTTCATTTCAGGGGATTTAAAGTCCTTTAGAATGAGCGGTTGCGTAAGTGCGGATTCTACAGAAGTTAGGGTGGGGTTGCCAGTTACTCGGACGATCGCAGGAGTGTGGGCCGGGGTGGCTGTTGCGCGGTCGGGGCGATGGAGGGCCGAATTCATGAGGGATTATAGCACACTCGTACTGTTTGTCAAGTAATATATTATAAAGGCTGGCCTGGCAGTGAGTTACGTGGGAGCGCGTTCGAATGAGTGCTGCGGAAAACGGAACTAATGCTGATTTTGATGCGGTGCCGAATCGGGAATGGAGCGATTCAGGCTAAGGGAGGCTCTTGGCATCGGCGCGTTTTTGGCGAAGGTCGAGAATTAGGCGATAGACGGAATCGACGTCGTCTAGGTCGATCAGAACGGGCACCGCCGCGTCGATGTTGACAAAGGTCAGTCTACGGTTCGACTGGGTGCGGCCGCCGACCAGAGATGTTTTTGGGCCTAGCCATAGGCTGCCGGTGGAAGAACCTTCGCGTTGAATCTCGGTGATGGAATCGAGATAGACGGCGCGATTTTTGCGTTTGAAGCCTTCTTGCAAGAGCAAGACGCGGCGGTCCGTGACGGCATAGTAGGTGCGGCGCTTGAGCCAGGCGTCCATCACGAAGCGGCCCCAAATGAAATACTGCCCCATGACAACGAATGCGGCGCCGAAGATCGTAACGAAGTCCCACGAGTGTGCTGGTCCAGGTTTGCCCCACCGGCCTGCGGAGATGGAGTCCCAGAAAATGGCTAGTCCGCCCCCGCCCCAGAGCAGGCTGAACGGAATCAGGGCCCAGTCCGTGGAATGGAAGATGATGGAGGGGTTGGGCATGCCGGTCCAAAACATGCGTTCACCCGGCATCATTTCCGGTTCGAGTTTCATGGAGGCTCGCGGGTCGATGAAGGGCATTATTTTCGGTTTTCTCTAGCGGGTACGCGCCGGCGGCAAGCGATAAATCGAGCACCCACATTATTCATTGCGATGAGAACGAAACTAGTTGTTGTGGAAGATTATGTCGGCATGGAACAACTGGGGCTGGCCATCCTTTATGAAGGGCTTAAATTCCCACTTTCGAAGGGCGGCAACGATGGCTTGAAGGATCGGGCCGTCAAGCCGGTTAGTGTTCTGGATGCTGATAAATTTGCCGGTATCGTCCACGGTGATCTGCGCGATAAAGTCCGCGGGACGGGGAGTTCCCTCCGGAAACTTTGGCTGGACAGAGTAGGTCGCTAATTTGCGTGCTTCGTCGTCGGTGAGCAACGGAGGCGTCTTAGCGGTGTCCACCGTCGTCTCGTAAGAGAAGCCCATCAGTGATTCGATCTGAACAGGTACACCGTGAAGGACCGCCGGCTTGAGCTGCCATTTCATGACGGCATCGCGAAGAACTCCTTGCATCGCGGGATTATCGCAACCCTCCGGCCAAGCTTCGCGAACGTGACCGGAGCGGTCGGCGGAAATATAGATGCCACATCCGCCTTTGAGAATCCCTCCGCCCACGCTGGGCCAAGCGATTTCCATGCTGCTTTCGATAAGAGTTCGCGCGGTCTCATCGCTGACGACGAGCCGACTGATTTGGTCGCTGAGAGGAGTGGGCTGCGAAATCGTGAACATGCTTTCGTCGGGCGCTTGCAGCACCTCGAGCGAATCGATGCGCAGCTCGAGAGTGGTCCCCGGCTCCAGCTCTTTGACGATGCGCCTAGGCACGCGTTTGCCAGCAAAGTTTTCGAAGTCCTTGAACTCCGCCGAATAGCCTTTAGTAAAAATGGAAGTAAGCAAACCATGAGCGCCCTCGAAGCAGATGACCCAGCGATCGATGCGCATATGGAAGTCGGCGCAGGTTTCATCCGCACGAGGTTTTTGCATACGCGAGTTGGATTGTTTGATGGCGTTCAACATGGGAAGCGGATCGATGACGGCGGTAATCAACTGGGAAAGCCATGCGGGGAAGTAGTCTCCAGTATTTTGTTCCGAGACAGCGTCGCCGTTGACGATGCGGGTTTGCGAGAAGTCGGCGGATTTGATAGTTCGGCGCCATTTATCGGGCGAGATCCAATACTCCTCGATCGTGGCGCGCGGTTCGGAGCCGGGATCGGTAGTTTCGACGATGGTTGCGACTAAATGGAAAGGGTTGCTGCCGGGAAGCGTTATTTGCGATTGCTGAAGGGCCTTTTCGGCGACGTCCGCGACCAGAACACCTTCGTCTGCAGCGGCACTACCGATTGCGAGCGCAAAGACCAAGGCGGCGATGAGGAGCTGCTTCACGTCGTCGGCACCTGAAAACGGAAATTGGGAGTATGAGCCTTAGCTGTATCTGAATGGCCTGTAGCGGAAGTGAGGATACTGAACGCTGGCGTTGCAATACTTAAAAGGGCTGGCATGCGGGTAGGAAGATAGCAAGTGAATGAATGTAAAGCAACCGGGGTAAACGCGGAATCCTGAGTTAGACAAGACGAGGACTTTTCGGCCTGCGGCGGTCGCGGTGGGCTAAGAAGTCTTTCGGGATTTTTGCGGCGTCGGCTTGGGCGAAGATCGCGTCCCAGGAGTTCGGGACGTGCGGGGATTTTTGTTTACGTTTGACGCGGGGCTTTTGCAGGGAGCGGAGGTTGGGGCTGAGGCTTAGGCGGTGGACGCAGATTGCCAGTGAGGAGCAGCGGCAGTGGAGGAGGTGTTCGAGGAGGGATTTAAGGCGGCGGGAGCGCTGGATGAGTTGTTCGACTTCGGCTAGTTTGCGGTGGGCTAGTTTTTTCCAGCGTGGGGCGGGTGGGGCGGTTTCTTTGATGCCGCTTAGGAAGAGTTTGATTTCGGCTAGGGTGAAGCCCATTTCGGAGGCGAAACGGATTAGCAGGATGCGGTTCAGGGCTTCCGCAGGATAGCGGCGCTGGTGGCCCTGGCGTTGCGGTTGGGGGAGCAGGGATCGTTTTTCGTAGAAGCGGATGGCGGAGGCGTTTAGGCCTGCGCGGGAGGCTAGTTTTCCTATTTTCATCTGGTTTCCTCCGGTTTTGGCGACCCGCCCGACGTGATCCGCAACTCCGACAGGCTTGAGTCTGGCGGTTTCAAAATCCACACCGAGCTTCCGGAACTTTGCCCATCTTGCCAAGCTGGGGCGCAACATGTTGCGCCCCCACAAAAGACGAGGGCGCGCTTGACTTAAAGCTGAGTTTAAGTTTTAGCATCTTGGGGAAGTTGCAGGCAAATTCGTTAGCGAGGGAACTTTATGAGCAACTCGGCGAGACATTTGGCGGATACGTGGGGCGCGGCCAGTGCGGCGCTACTCTTGGCGTTATGCGGGTGTGGAGTGCTGTTAGAGGCGGCGCAATCTTTGCCAGCAAAGGCGGGAGTGGGGCAACTCGAGGGGAGCGCGCAGGGCAAGTTTTACTGCAGCACTGGGGCCCTGACGCCGGAGGAGCGAGCGCGGCACAAGGAAATGACACGCAAGTTGATTGCGGCGCGCGACGCGGTGGTGGAAACGCCCAAGGGATACGAGTTCCAATTTACCCCTGAGAATGTGCCGGTGGCGGAATTGGCGGAATGGGTGGTGGCGGAGAGCAAGTGCTGTCCGTTTTTTTATTTTCACATTGATCTTGAGCGGGAGGGCAAGCTGGTGTGTCTGGGATTAACTGGGCCGGAGGGAGTCAAGGCATTTATTCGGGCGGAGTTTGAGGTGAAGGGCGGGAGGTAGGCGGAGGCGGCGGGTTAGGAGCAATGTTTGAGTACGTTTTTAACGCAGAGTACGCAGAGGACGCAGAGAATAGGAGTTGAGACGACTGCGCTGTCACTACGTATGGTACGGAAAGCTCTTACGCTGGAAAAACGGTGTTGCGCCCTTCGCGGGAAGCGCTCTGGGTAAACCGTACTCCAAATTACGGCGACGGGAATTAGGCGGCTGCGCTGATACGGCGTACTAAATCGTTTTGTTCGGGGATGGATTCGGCGCCGATGGTGAAGGCGTCGAGGAGGTTGAGGCCGAGGGCAAACTTCAGGGCTTCGTCCTGGCGGTCGCGGAGGGCGCCTTGGCCGAGAATCTTCATGCCGATGATGGCTTTGCCGGAGGATTTCATCTGGCGAAGCACGCTGACGACGGTGTCCGGGTCGGCGTCCATGACGGCGCCAATGGGATTGATGCGCACGAGGTCGACGTCAACCCACGGCGACGCAGCGGCGGCGCGCAAGGCTTCGATGGAGTGACAGGAGCAGCCGTGCGCGCGGATGATGCCCTGGTGCTTGGCTTCCTCGAGGACGTCCATCACCGGACGATAGCGGGTGGTCCAATCGGGCTCGGTGAGGCAGTGCATCAGGAAGAGGTCGATATAGTCGATGCGGAGTTCGCGGCGGAAGCGGTCGAGATCGGCGCGCATTTCGGCGGGATCGCGGGCCCAGGATTTCGTGAGGATGGTGACTTTGCCGCGATCGATGTGCTGCAAGGCTTCGGCGACGTGCGGATGGCTGCCGTAAGAGTCCGCAGCGTCGAAGAGGTGGAGGCCCTGGTCGTAGCCGTTTAGAAGCAGACGGGAAAGGCCGTCGACGCCGAGAGCGGTTTGGTGCGAGTGGTGGCCGGAGCCAACGGTGCCGGTGCCCATCGCCAGGCGACTGGTAGCGATGCCGGTGCGGCCGAGGGTGACGCGGTCCGCGGCAGAGAATTTTTTGTCGAGCGCCGACAAGGCCAGCAGGCGCTGCGCGAACGTGTGAGAAGCGAGGCTGGCGGCGGCGATTCCGCGCGCGGCGTGATGCAGGAAGGAGCGACGGCGCACCGTACCTCCTTGGGACTCTGAAGACGTTACGTCCGATTAGACGCGCCGGCCGGTCAACTAGTTTTACGAGTTTTCGAATTGGCGAATTTTTGTCAGCGGCGGAAATAAGAGATCAGCCAGAGTGCGAGGGAGAGCGCGACGCTTACGATCAGGCACGTCACGAGTGGGAAATAAAACGTGGTTTGTTCGCCGCGATGCATGATGTCGCCGGGCAGACGGCCTAGGCGGAAGGGGAGGCGGCCGGAGAAATAGAGGGTGGCTCCGATGGCGGCGAGTATGGCGGCCAGGATTAGAAGTGTGCGGCCTAGTTCGCGAAACGTATCCATTCCTCGAATTATAACGGAGTGCCATTGCGACGGCCGGGCACCTACGATTTGCCGGCGCTAGCGCCAGTGGCGGGGGACCTTGTAGACGTCAAAGATAGTGTCGCCGCTGATAATCGGGAGATTTTCCGCTTGTGATTGGGAGATGAGCATGCGGTCAAAGGGATCCTTGTGCGGACCGGGCAATAGGCCTGCGCGAATGGCATGAGCCGCGGCGACGGGGAGCGATGTAAAAGATTCCTGGACCAGCAAATCGTCAAAGTGGGGCACCAGTGCGGCCGCGCCAGGCAATTTGCCCAAACGGAATATCGTGGCGATCTCCCACGCGGAAGCGGCGCTAACGAAGATGGTGTTCTCGCGGGCACGGATTAAGGCGCGCGCCCGCGATGGCAGCGACGCGTCGCCATCCAGCCACCAAAGTAGCGCGTGAGTATCAAGGAGGAGGCGCAGCGCTCACTCCCAAGCTTGCAGTTCGTCGTCCGGGAGCGGGGCAAAGAATTCCTTGCCAACGCGAATCTTGCCACGCAAGCGTCCCGGCTTGCGGTTGCCCTGCTTCTCGCGCAGCGGAGTGAGACGCACGAGCGGTTGGTCGCCGCGCGCGATGACGATTTCTTCTCCCGCGCAGGCCTTGGCGATCAATCGGGAGAGATTGCTTTTGGCGTGATGGATTTTAACAATCGTCATGAATAACATCTTACATTAGCTAACGTAGCTTAGCTAGACAGAAAATTTCTGTATGGCGGCGACGCAAGGGGCGGCGTTGCCAAGCGCGGTGAAAGCGGCGTCAAGCCGCCGCACTCCAAGATACTACTGGAATTCCTGGTTCATCCAGAGTTTGAAGGCGTCGACGGATTGCGGGCGGCCGAGGAAATTGGTTACCAAGTCGCTGGCAGGCATGGAACCGGTTTTTTCCAGAACGGTGGTGCGGTAGCGGCGCGCGACTTCGGGGGCCAGCAAATTGTTGTGGTCGAACTTGCTGTAGAAATCTTGTGCGATGACTTTATCCCACAGATAGGTGTAGTAGGCGGAGGAATATCCGACCAGGTGGGTGAAGGCGGCGATTTGGTGATCGCCGGCGACAGGTTCGAACGGCAAGAAGTGTTTTATGTTAGCGGGGAAAATTTTCTCAATTTGCGCCGGATCGGGCGGAGTGTTGTGCAGGTCGAAGGAGACCGAGGTGTAGAGGAGCTGGCCGCGTACCCATAGGGCGCGGCCAAAAGCGTCGGCGCGATTGGCGCGCGTGACCAGATCGGCGGGGATGGGCTCGTTGGTCTGATAGTGGCGTGCGAAGGTGGCGAGGACTTTGGGATCGTGCATCCACTCTTCTAGCATTTGCGAAGGAGCTTCGACGAAGTCACTTTCTAGATTTCCGCTGTAGCCCGCCCATTGCTGCTGGCCCTGAAAAATCCAATGCATCAAGTGGCCGAACTCGTGAAAAAAGGTGGTGACCTCGCTGTAAGTCATCAGGCCGGGCTCGCCGGGCTTGCCACCGGAAAAATTGCAGATCAGGGAAACTTCCGGGAGTTGCTGGCCGCGCTTGCCGTCGAGGATGGGATCGGAGCTAAACCACTGATCTTTGCCAGGGCGCGGATGCATGTCCAGATAAATGCGGCCGAGCTGACGATCCCCGTCGAAGACGTCGAAGGCGGCGACGGAGGGATCCCAAACCACCGCGTCTTTAGCGGGACGAAACGTTACGTTGAACAATTTTGCAGCGACGTCGAGAACGCCTTGCTGCACGCGATCGTAGGGGAAATAGGGGCGCGCGGATTGCGAATCGAAATCGAAAGCAGTTTTGCGCAGCTGCTCAAAATAATACTGGCGGTCGGACACGGAGATGTCGGTGAGTCCGGGCCGATCTTTTTTGGCCAACGCGAGGAGCATCTGATACTCGTGGTCGGCGGCGGGGCGCGAGGCGGTGGCGAGCTGATCGATGAAGCTAGAGATGGTTTGCGCGTTGCCGACCATTTTATCGGCGGCGTTGAGGTCTGACCAATGCTTGTAACCGAGCACGTTGGCAAGTTCTTCGCGCTTCTTGAGCAGGTCGGCGAGGACCTGAACATTTTGCGGATAAGCGCGATTGTTGTACGCCAGGTAGATACGGCGGCGAAGGTCGGCGTTGGTGGCGAATTGTAGGACGGGCGTCACATCGGGCGAATCGCTGGTGAGCGTGATGGTGCCGTCAGCGGCAGGCTTGTGTCCGGCGATGAAATCCGCGGGCAAGCCGACGAGCTCGGCGGGATTTTTCACGATTACTTTTAGCTGGGAATCTTGGACGTTGCGGCCGAATTGCGAGGAGAGCCGGGCAATGTCGTCGCTGAGCGATTTTACTTTCGCGCGCGTGGCTTCGTCTTTGTCGACGCCAGCGAGGCGAAATTCGAGCAGCGTGCGTTTTACATAGTATTGCGTGGCGGCGTCGGCGCTGGAGATGTCCATCGCGGAGAGCGCTTGATAAACACCAGTGTTGAGAGCGAGAGCGGTGCCCGCAGCGGCAGCTTTCTGCACCATGGCCTGCGCGCGATCGCGGATGGCGGCGTCGGGATTGACGATTTGCATCAAGCCAGACTGCATGCCGATGGTGTCGAGCTGCATAACCGCGTCGTCGTAGAGGGCGAGTGTGTTTTCGATGGTGCGCGGGCCTTTTACAGCGAGGAGTTGATCGAGGGATTTTTGCGCACGCGCCAGTCGATCGTCGACGCGATGCTCGAGGATGTCCGGATCGACCGGTGCATCCCAGAGATGCGGGCCGTAGGGCGTAGTCTGCGCATTCACGCTAGGCAGGATGGCCGCGAGCAACAGACATGCACAAGCCAACATTCTAAGCAGCACAATGGTGAGGGTCATTTTTTCTCGCTTTAGTTAGAAAGACGCGCTGCTTGGCCGCTGGTTAGCTCTGCTGGCTAGATCAGCTCGAGGCCGGCGAAGAAATAGGAAATTTCGAAGGCGGCGGTGTCATGCGCGTCAGAGCCGTGTGTGCAATTGGTGCCGATGCTGGTGCCGAGATCGTGGCGAATGGTGCCGGGAGTTGCTTTCTTGGGGTCGGTGGCGCCCATGGCGTCGCGCCATTTGGCGATGGCGTTGTCGGCTTCGAGGACCATGGCGATAATTTTGCCAGAGGACATGAAGTCGGTGAGTTCGCCGAAAAACGGGCGGGCTTTGTGGACGTGGTAGAAGCCGCCGGCTTCTTCTTTGGTGAGGCGCAGCGATTTGATGGCGACGATTTTGAAGCCGTGTTTCTGGATGCGCGACAGAATCTCCCCTTGTTGGTGGGCGGTTACCGCGTCGGGTTTGATGATTGCGAAAGTGCGTTCGATGGCCACGAAAACAATTCCTCCTGGATTTTTGCAGATTCGTTTCCGCCTCAGTGGGGCTGGCGAAAGGCGACCGCCTCAGAAGGCGGCCGCTACAAATTCAAATACGTAGATTCAAAGACGCTCAACCCTTTAGGGCGGCGGCGACTGTGGAGCCCATGTCGGCCGGAGTCTCCACACACTTGATGCCGGCGGCGGCCATCGCGGCGTATTTGTCTTTCGCGGTTCCCTGGCCGCCGCTAATGATGGCTCCCGCGTGGCCCATGCGACGGCCCGGCGGAGCGGTTTGACCGGCGATGAAACCGATGACGGGTTTCTTCACATGGGCTCTTACAAATTCTGCGGCGCGCTCTTCGGCATTGCCGCCGATTTCTCCGATCAAGATGATGGCGTGGGTATCGGGGTCGTCGTTCAAAAGACGAATGGCTTCGAGGTGATTGGTGCCGATGATGGGATCGCCGCCGATGCCGATGCAAGTGGACTGTCCGATGCCGAGTTGCGTGAGTTGATGGACAGCTTCATAGGTAAGCGTACCGCTGCGGCTGACGACGCCGACGTGGCCTTGCTGGTGAATGCGGCCGGGCATGATACCGATTTTGCATTTGCCGGGAGAGATTACGCCCGGGCAGTTGGGCCCGATCAGGCGCGTTTTCTTGAAATCGACGGCAGCGGCCACGCGAACCATGTCCAGAACCGGGATGCCTTCGGTGATGCAGATGACGAGCGGGATTTGCGAATCCGCGGCTTCCAAAATCGCGTCGGAGGCGTAGGGCGGCGGGACGAAGATGACGCTGGCGTTTGCGCCGGTGGCTTTTACGGCGTCTGCAACGGTATTGAAGACCGGCTTGTCCAGATGCTTCGTGCCGCCCTTGCCAGGGGTTACGCCGCCTACTACGTGCGTGCCGTATTCAATCATTTGCTGCGCGTGGAAGGTGCCTTCGCGCCCGGTGAAGCCCTGCACGATCAATCGTGTTTGCTCGCCAACAAGTACGCTCATCGCGCACCTCCCGCAAGCTGAACTACTTTTGTAGCGCCGTCCTTCATACCGTCGGCGATGGTGAAATTCAAGTGGCTGTCGCGGAGGATTTTTTGGCCGACTTCGACGTTGGTGCCTTCCATGCGCACGACCACTGGGACTTTGAGTTGCAAATCTTTGGCTGCGGCAACTACGCCAGTCGCCAAAACATCACAGCGCAAAATACCGCCGAAAATATTGATGAAAACTGCTTTTACGCTGGGATCGCTCATGAGGATGCGGAATGCGTTTTTCACCTGTTCGGCGGAAGCTCCTCCGCCGACGTCGAGGAAGTTTGCCGGTGAACCGCCCGCGTATTTGATGATGTCCATGGTCGCCATGGCGAGGCCGGCGCCGTTCACCATGCAGGCGACCGAGCCGTCCAGCTTGATGTAATTGAGGCCGTACTTGGAGGCTTCGACTTCGAGGGGATCTTCCTCGTCGAGATCGCGCAGTCCGCGTAATTCCTGGTGACGAAAAAGACCGTTGTCGTCGATGGTCATCTTCGCGTCAAGAGCCACGAGGCGGCCGTCTCCCGTGACGATAACCGGATTGATTTCGAGCATGGACGCGTCGGTGTCGATGAAAGCGCGATAAAGAGACTGCAGAAAAGGAACCGCCACCGCGGCAACTTCGCCCGGAAGTCCCAGGCCGAAGGCGATCTTGCGCGCTTGATATGGCTGCAGGCCCACAATCGGGCTGATAGTTTCCTGCAAAATGGATTCGGGATGATCCTTGGCGACTTCTTCGATTTCCATACCGCCCGCGGCGCTGCCCATCAAAATTACTTTGCCGGAGATGCGGTCCACCAGCAGGCTGAGGTACAGTTCGCGCTTGATGTCCAGGCCTTCTTCGATAAGCAGGCGCTTGACGATGCGGCCGGAGGGGCCGGTCTGAATGGTGACCAAATTCATGCCCAGCATGTTGCTGGCGATCTCTGCGGCTTCGTCCGGCGAGTGCGCCAGCTTGACGCCGCCTGCTTTGCCTCTGCCGCCAGCATGAATCTGAGCCTTGACTACAACGACGTTGGACTTGAGGCGCTGCGCGGCGTCGCGCGCTTCTTCTTTGGTGAAAGCAACTTCGCCGCGCGGCGTGGTGACCCCGTAACGCGCGAGGATCGCCTTGGCCTGGTACTCGTGAATCTTCATTGCGCATCCATCAGTGCTAGAATTTTGTTGCTCTCCGAACAAACGAGTTTACTCGGAAACCGCGAGGCGGAGCAAGGATGCGCCAAATAACGGGCACTTCTGCTGCTGCAAGATTCCACAGCGAAGTTTCAACGCACAGTTGACATGCACGCCGATAGAATTCAGATACGCCGATTGCTACCGGCCGATGCCGCGTCGTATCGCGACGTTCGGCTGGAAGGGCTGCGCCTGTCCCCCGAAGCGTTTGGGAGCACCTTCGAGCGAGAAAATGCGCAGACGCTCGAGTGGTTTGCGGAACGCTTGGGTAATTCGGACATGTTTGGCGCTTTTCATGGCACCGAAATTTTCGGCACGGCCGGAATATTATTCGGAAGCGGCACGAAAGAGGCGCACAAGGGCCGGCTCGTAGGCATGTACGTTCGGCCAAGTTCCAGAAGAGCGGGCGTCGGGAGACGGCTGGTCGAGGCCATCATCGAATTTGCGCGCGGTCGGATTGAGCTTATCCAGCTGTCGGTGGTCGCCGATAACCACGAAGCGCGGCGGCTGTATGCCAGTCTCGGCTTCGTCGAATATGGGCTGGAGAAAAAAGCGCTCAAGCAGGATGGCCGCTATTATGACGAGGTGCACATGGCCAAAGAACTACAGCCGCCTGAGGCTGGCAGAGCCGAGAAGGAGCGCATCTGAGTCTCTCCGCGATTGAAAGAGTTGAAGCCGGACAAATCTTGACGCGCGCGGAAGCTTCCGCGCTGATGGACGAGTTGCTCGACGGGCGGCTGGACACGCCGCAGATCGTGCGGTTTTTACTCGCCATGAACCACAGGCCGGTGCGCGCAGAAGAACTGACTGGCTTTGCCGAAGCGATGCGCAAGCGCGCCACGCCGGTCTTCACTGCGGATGTGGCGCGACCGCAAAACATCGTGGATACCTGCGGCACCGGCGGAGATGGTTCCGGAACATTCAACATTTCGACTGCGGCGGCGATTGTGGCGGCGGCCGCAGGCGCGCGCGTGGCCAAGCACGGGAACCGCGCGGCAAGTTCGCGCACGGGCTCCGCGGATGTGCTGGAAGCACTGGGCGTGCGCATCGACTTGCCCTTCGCAGAATATGGACGTGCCATCCGGGAAATCGGCATAGGTTTCTTTTTCGCACAAGCGGCGCATACCGCCACGCGCCAAGCCGCGCCGGCTCGCAAACAAATCGGCGTTCGCACAGTTTTTAATCTGCTGGGCCCGCTGACGAATCCCGCGGGCGCGCAGGCGCAAGTTTTGGGGGTGCCGTCGCCAGAGGTCGTCGACGTGCTGGCCGCAACGCTGAGGGAACTCGGCGTCTCGCGAGCGTTCGTGGTGCACGGCGCCGGCGGCTTGGACGAAATTTCGCTGGCCGGTGAAACTCAAGTGGCCGAATTGCGTGGCGGAAAAATTTCGCGTTATGTTGTGTCGCCGGAAATTTTTGGTGTAGAGTACGCGTCGCTGCAGGACCTTGCCGGGGGCGCCGCCGAGGAAAATGCGGAGATCATCCGCGGCGTGCTGGACGGCAAACCTGGGGCCGCGCAAGACGTGGTGCTGATCAACGCGGCAGCGGCGCTGGTGGCGGCGGGGGTGGCGGAACATTTTCTCGGCGGTGTGTTCATGGCGCGCGAAGCGATTCGCTCCGGGAAAGCGCGAGAAAAATTGGCGGCGCTGGCGAAATTCACGAATCGCGCGTGAGAAATTGGCGGTGTGCCATGCCTAAAGGGCGTAGAAATAGGGCGCGGAATTAGCGCCACATTTTTCTGCTCGACGTGTTAGTAATTAACTTGATATCTCGGGCAAAAAGCTCACAAGAAGGCAGTTACGGGAACTTTTGCCAGGCCCTTGGGTGCTCCGAGTACTCTGTGGAAAACATTGTGGAAACCGCAGGTAGGCAATTGGCACCGCGAAAAACGTGGTGCCGCGGGTGATTATTTTGCGCCCGCTCGCACCTGCTAAGCTATTACAAATGAATGCTTTACGGGAAGATAAAGCAAATTCCCCTGTAAATATGACGATTTCGTAACACGAATCCCAGATTCCACATTTGCACAGATGGCAGAGGACCATCGCCTCTTGCCCCAGCAAAACCCGCCGGTGCAGCGAACCCCTTTGTTTAGTGGTGAGTACCTAGACAGCCGTTTTTAACCGCCCCGGACCACTGTTTCGCGCGTCATTCGTTACGCAATCGCGCGACCTCGCACGACATCGCAGGACATGGTGACTGTGCAAACTTCTGCATGCTGCTTCCCGACTCTTACATTCTCGTGTCTCTCGCCGTGGCAGTCGTTGACGGTTGCAGACCCAAAGTCTATAGTGAATTTGCGGTGACGTTTCGCTCACGCAGGCGGCCTACGCCCGCCGTCTGGCGCCTATGAACCTTCCCAACGCATTGACGCTGCTCCGGATATTCTTCGTACCCGTCTTGATAGTGGTGTTGCTCACGCGCAGCCCGAATATCGAGCTGTGGGGTTTTACCATGCACTTCGAGTTTTGGGGCGTATTGATTTTGCTCACCGCGGCGGCCACCGATTGGCTGGACGGTTATCTGGCGCGGCGGAGGTCTGAAGTGACCACGCTGGGAATTCTGCTGGATCCGATCGCCGACAAGCTGCTTATCTCCGCGGCGTTCGTTTCCCTGGTGGATATGCACCTGGTTCCCGGCTGGATGGTGGTGATCATCATCGGGCGGGAGTTTACCGTGCTGGGATTGCGCAATATTGCCTCCGCGGAAGGTTTTACCATTGAGGCTTCAGTCCTGGGAAAGACCAAGATGGTGTTGCAGGTTTGCGCCGTGGCGGTGCTGATCGCCGGAGCGCGTCATCCCTCGCTGCACCTGATCGCCAAAATTTTATTGTGGCTGGTGGTGGTTAGCGCGTTAGTTTCCGCGGCACAATATTTCCTGCGCTTCTGGGCCAAAGTGGATGACCGCATCAAACAGCGCCGGACGCTGCGCATGTTGGAAGCACGCAACAAGAACTCGCGGGACGTCGTGGTGAGCGATTGAAGGCGTCTTAGAGATTAAGATTGTCGTAAGCGACTGACGCGCTTGATACCCCCAAAAGCAAAAAAGGGCCGCCAATCTCGCGATCGGCAGCCTTCTTTTACTTGCTAATGCGAAGGCTATTCGATTTCGGCGTAATCTCCTGCATACATTTCGGCGCTGCTGAACGTGACCAGCACCGTGGAAGAGTTACGGCTCACGTTGAGCACAATGGCTTCGCCGAGTACTTCGCGGGGTAGCTCCTTCGGCGAATACTTCTGGGGAGCGCTGCCGAAGCCCCACATCTTGTACTGGTAATCCGCCGTCTGCGGCGCGGTTTCGCCTTTTTCCCCTTGATAGCGGAACACGCGGACATAGTCGCCCACCTTGATGCCTTGTACCGCGCCCAGATTGACAAACACCGTGCTGTTCTGGCCGTAAGATTCGGCGTAATCAAAACCTATAACCAGCGTGCCGACGGGTTTACCACTAACCGGAGCAAAATGGTCGAACGTTGTGGCATCTTTATACGGCGGCGCGGGGCGCTCGACGTAAGGCCGGAGGATGTCGCCGCGCTGCATGTAGTTGCAAGAGAAAATGACTTCGGCGATAGAAACTTTGGGCTGCACGTTTACTACGCGGACTTGCCCGGCGTCCAAGTATGCCGTGCCCATTTGTTTGATGAGCTTGGGCTGCCATTTGAACCAGTTCACGTTATCCGTGAGCGGATCTTGTTCGTGGCGCACCACCATGAAACGGTCGCCGACACGCACGCCCTGATCTTGGCCGCGGTTGATGTATACATAGTCTCCGCGGGCAAACGTAATTTTATATTCCGACTGCTCGCCAGAGATAAGGCGCGTCTCCTCGGGAACCTTCTGATCGGTAAAAAAGCCCGAGCAGTTGGCCGCGGAATAGCCAGGCGCCAGAGACATGGGGCCGGGTTGCGGCAGACCCTGCGTAGTATTTTGTGCCGGGGTGGACGCGGCACCGAGTAACATAGCAAGAGAAAGAACCGCTAAATTAGCGCGCATGCGAAACTCCTTCGAAACACGCCCTTTTGGGCCGTGCGGGGACCGTGCTTAGCGAAATTAGCAGGGGCCTAGTACCACGTCAACGAAATGGAAGCGGGTGCTTTACACATTTGATACTGTGCACTAGAGGGCTTAGTTTCAATGAGTTGCGGGAGCCATTGGGGTGCCAAACGGACTTAGATAGGCGTCAGGCGGGGGTCAGGTGCGAATCAGCGGGGCGATGAAGGGCTTTGGGCACGGCCTGCGGCGCTTGTGCGGCGTGGTGGCCGCGCCGGAGGCGCGCGAGATGCGGCGCCAAGTGGGTCTGGCGTTGGCGCTGACTTCGACCGTGGAGTTGCGGCTGGATTGGCTTGCGAGCGACGCGGAGCGCACGAAGTTCTTGCGCTGGCTGGGCCGACAAAAATTTAAGGGCGCCACTTTTATTGCCACGTGCCGGCGCGTCGCAGGCGGCGGGCGGCTGGCCGGAGACATTGCGCGCGAACTTTTCTGGCTGATTGCGGCGCGCGCGGCGGGGTGCGCGTGGTGCGATGTGGAAATCGAGACGGTGCGCGAATTGCCGGATCAATCGGTGCGGGAATATGCCGTGCCGCCGCGCGTGCTCTTATCGGTGCACGATTTTGCGCGTACGCCAGCGCTACCGAAATCGCTCAACGCCAGCGTACACGGCGAGGCGGACGCGGTGAAGATTGCGGCGCAGGCTCGGCACCTGTCGGATGGCTTGCGGCTGCTGAAACTGGCCAGGAAGTCGCGAAATTTTGTGGCCGTGCCCATGGGGGAGGTCGGGCTGCCGCTGCGAATTTTGGCGCTGCGCGAAGGCAGCGCGCTGGCTTATGCGCCAGTTGGGGAAGCGACGGCACCGGGGCAAGTATCGCTGCGGACGATGAAGGAGCTTTATCGCGCGCATGAATTGAATCGCGCCACCAAAGTTTACGGCGTGATTGGCGATCCGATTGGCCATTCGCTTTCGCCGTTACTGCACAATACTGGATTTGCGGCGACGCGCGCGAACGCGGCGTACTTGCCGTTTCTGGTGCACAAGCTCTCCGAGTTTCTTGCGGCTGTACCGGAAATTGGTATCCGAGGGTTCAGCGTCACGTTGCCTCACAAGCAGACGATGCTGAAATATTTGGAAACGTGCGACGAATTGGCGGAGCGAATTGGCGCGGTGAACACCGTGACCGTGGCGCGCGACGGCTCTTTGCATGGCTCGAACACGGATTACGTTGGCGTCATGCGCGCGCTGGAAACGCATATGAAGCTGGCCGGTAGCCGTGTGCTGATCTTTGGCGCGGGCGGATCAGCGCGGGCTGCCGCCTTTGCGCTGGCGCGCGCGGGAGCCCACGCGGTGATTTGCGCGCGGCGCGAAGCGGCAGCACGTGAACTGGCGCAGGCGTGCGGCGGAGAGATTGTGCCGCGGCGGGCGCTGCTAACGGAAAAATTCGACGCCGTGCTGAACGCCACGCCGGTGGGGATGCATCCCCATGCCGGCATTTCGCCGCTTACCGCGCGCGAGTTACACTGTCGAATCGTGATGGACCTGATCTACCGGCCACAGAGGACGGAACTATTGCGGATTGCGGCGCGCAAAGGGATCGCGGGAATTTCGGGAGTGGAAATGTTCGTGGCGCAAGGTGTGGCGCAGTGGGAATTGTGGACCGGTAGACGCGCTCCGGAGGAGCGGATGCGTAATGCCGTGTTGACGGCGCTGAAGGATGAGGCGCGTGCTGCTGCCCGCGGGGCAGCAACCTACGGATCGACGCAATCTCTGGTAAGGAAATCCCGGGGCCGCACATGATTCAGCCGGACTTCAAGGAATTTCAGAGGCTCGCCAAGCAGGGAAATCTTATCCCCGTGTATGACGTTTTCTCCGCGGACTTGCTCACGCCGGTCAGCGCGTATCTGCGCATTGCGCAGGGTGCACGGTACTCCTTTCTGCTGGAAAGCGTGGAAGGCGGCGAGAAGATTGCGCGCTATACCTTTGCCGGAGCAAATCCGGAGGAGGTGTTTCGCTATGCAAGTGGCGCGTGCGTGCTGGAGAGTCACGAGCGCCTGGTGTGGGAGGAGCGCGATCCGGTGACGTTTCTGCGCGCGCGCATGCAGCGTTTTCGTCCGGTGCGTTTGCCGGGATTGCCGCCGCTGGTGGCGGGAGCGATTGGGTATTTTTCTTACGACATGGTGCGCATGATCGAGCGGCTGCCCAAGCGCTTGCGCGACGATATCGGTTTGTACGACGCGCAGTTGATGTTCTATCACGGCATTCTGGCGTTCGATCACGTGCAGCACCGCCTGTGGGTGGTGCGCAATGTTTATACCGAGGGCCAAGGCAGTTTGCGGGCGAAGTACAACGCCGCGGTGAAAGAGATCGTCCGCACGCGCACGCTGCTGGACGAACCCGTGGCGGCGGAACGCGCGTCGAAGGAGCCGGGCCGCCGGAAGCGAGCGAAATCGAAAATCACTTCCAACTTTCGCAAGCCGGAATATTTTGCCGCGGTGCGCAAAGCCAAGGAATATATTCGCGCCGGCGATATTTTCCAGGTGGTGATCAGCCAGCGCTTTTCGGCAAAAACTTCTGCTACGCCTTTTGAAATTTACCGCCAGCTCCGCGCCGTGAATCCTTCGCCGTATCTTTTTTATCTGCAGATGAACGATGTGGCGGTGGTGGGCAGCTCCCCGGAAATGCTGGTTAAAGTACAGGGGCGCGAGGTATTTTACCGGCCCATCGCCGGTACGCTGCCGCGCGGAAAAGACGAAGCGGAAGACTTGCGCCGCGAAAAAGAACTGCACGCCAGCGAAAAAGAACGCGCCGAGCACATCATGCTGGTGGATCTGGGCCGCAATGACCTGGGCCGCGTGTGCGATTACGGTACCGTCAAGGTCGAGAAGCTAATGACCGTCGAAAGATATTCGCACGTCATGCATCTGGTTTCGAGTTTGCGCGGGCAGTTGCGCAAAGATGTGGATTGTTTTGATGCGCTGATGGCTTGTTTCCCCGCCGGCACGGTTTCTGGCGCGCCCAAAGTGCGCGCGATGGAAATTATTGAAGAGCTGGAACGCACGCGGCGCGGCATCTACGCGGGCGGCGTGCTGTACCTCGATTTCGCGGGCAACCTCGATTCCTGCATCGCGCTGCGCACCATGGTCATCAAAAATGGTGTGGCACACATTCAGGCCGGCGGCGGAGTTGTGGCGGACTCCAGTCCTGCGGGAGAATATCAGGAGAGCGTGAATAAAGCGGGCGCGCTGCTGAAAGCCTTGGAACTCGCCCAGACCGCACAGTGACGCGCCACACATGCCTCTGTAGTGGCGCAGCATGCTGCGCGCTTTGTCGCCATCGCTCTAAGTAGCGTCGCCGACTCAGGCTGGTCGCTTTTCGAGAGAAGAGAGTCTGACCATGATTTTGCTGCTCGATAACTACGATTCCTTTACCTATAACCTGGCGCAGTATCTGGGCGAACTGGGTTGCGACGTGCAGGTGCATCGCAACGACAAGATTTCCGTGGAAGAGATTGAACGCCGGAAGCCCGAGAAAATTGTGATCTCGCCCGGGCCGTGCACGCCGCAAGAAGCGGGAATTTCCGTCGAGTTGGTAGAACGCTTGAAAGGAAAATTCCCAATTCTGGGCGTGTGCCTGGGCCATCAGGCCATTGGCGCGGCGTTCGGCGGGAAGATTGTGCGTGCGCCGAAATTGTTTCATGGCAAGACCAGCGAGATTCATCATGACGGCACAGGCGTTTTTGAGGATTTGGATGATCCCTTTACTGCTACGCGTTATCACTCTCTAATCGTCGAAAGAAAATCTTTGCCAAAGGAATTGACCATCACCGCGGAGACGGATGACGGGATCATCATGGGCTTGCGGCATAAGAAACATAAGATCGAGGGCGTACAGTTTCATCCGGAGTCGGTGCTCACCGATTCGGGCAAGCAATTGCTGAAAAATTTCCTCTCGCTTTAAAAATGCCATGAAATCCATCAAGGCGTCTTTGGTAGCGGGCGTCGACGATCTTCTCTCTGGGAACACGTTGGCACAGATTTCAATCGGGCCCGAGCAGGAACTACTCGTCCTAAGCCTCGACCAGCCATTTCCCCATAAGGTGACCATAGGTAGCCCCGCGTTGGGGCCTCTTGTTTATAAAATTCATCGCCGCGGCTCAACAGGTTGGGAACTTGTGCAGACGCTGGCGCCTAGCGGCAAGTACTACCGCTTCGTACAGCCCCTACCAGGAGGGCGCTGGTTGCTTGTTGGAAGCCGCGCAGCCACCGGTGATCTAAACGCCGATATTTTCAACGGCAGCGGAACCATTGTTTCGTCCTTTCATGCTGGCGATGGAATTGAGCACGTCCAGGCGACCTCATCTGGCGAGATCTGGATTGGTTATTTTGATGAGGGCGTGTTTGGAAGTGGCGAGTTGGGACAGTCCGGCTTGGTTTGTCTGAACGACCAAGGTGAGGCTCTCCTTCGATATCGGCGCGGCATCGCTGAGCCGAATGAACTGCCCAGCATCGACGATTGCTATGCTCTCAACGTTTCGGACGACGACCTGGTTTGGACGTCCTACTACTCAGACTTCCCGCTCATAAAATTACGTAACAAACTACTCGACAAAGTGTGGCGTGATTTCCCCGCTAAAGCCGTCAGATCGTTTGCTGTGAACGATGACCAGCTATTAATGGTGGCCGCCTATCGCAAGGAAGCACTGCTTTATTCCGTCGATCTAGCGAGAAAGACTTTGGAGGAGCTCCGACTATTGGATTCAACCGGGAATCCTCTTTCATTCGAGTGCTCATTCGGGCGCGGTTCCATCCTGTTTTTCGCGTCACTAAAGGATGGCGGCAACCGGGCTCTGTACTCATTCGATCTTCGTTCGCTGCGAGCGGACACGGTTTAGACGCCCAAGCAACCAGGCGCGCAGCATGCTGCGCCACTACAAAGAATAGCAACTACAGGCCGGCGAGGATGGCGGCGTAAATTTCAATGCCGCGCCAGAGGTGTCCGAGGCGAAGGTTTTCGTCGGAGCTGTGCTGGTGATTGTCGTAGTTGACGATGGGGACGCCGATCCACGGGATATTCAAGTTTTCAAAAATGTACATGGGGACGCTACCGCCCAGCGTGGGCGCCACCACCGTGTCTTTATTGGTGGCGGCCTGGACTACGCTGATCAGCAATTGCGAAATGGGCAGCTCCATGGACGTGCGCGAGGCACGATAGTTGAAATCGCCTTTGGTCACTTTGGCTACGTGATCGTGCGCGAGGCGTTCTTCCTTGGTGGGTTCTGCGCTGGTGATGAAAAACTCTTGTTTGCGAATGTAGTCGAGAATCTGCTCGTATTTTTTATCGGGATCTTCGCCTTTTACCAGACGCACATCCAGAGATGCTTCGGCTTTTTCCGGCACCACATTTTGCGCCTGCTCGCCGACGTAGGCGCTCTTCAATCCGCGAATATTTAACGAAGGCTGTTGCAGCAACTCCACCAGCTTCTTCCCTGCACCATCCGGTTTCGCAAATTCCAAATCGTGTTCGAGCTGCGCGTCGTTATCGGGCATAGCTTCGAGGGCTTTTTGTTCCACTGGGCTGAGTGGAATAACGTCATCATAAAAGCCGGGAATCAGCACCTGGCCAGTTTCATCTTTCATCGACGCCAATAGCCGCGATAATTCCAACGCGGGATTGGGCGCCCAGTTTCCGTAGTGGCCGCTGTGCAGCGCCCGAATCGCGCCATAGACCGTGACGTCGAATCCCAGGACGCCACGATTGCCGAAGAAAATCAGCGGTCGGCCGCTCTGATGCACCGGCCCATCGGCGGTGATCAGCGCGTCGGCATCCAGAAGATTCCGGTGCAGCAGCAAGGTACGTTCCAGATTCGACGAGCCGGCTTCTTCTTCGCCTTCGAAGATGACCTTGAGATTTACCGTGAGCGGAATATTTTTTGCCCGCAGCGCGTCGATCGCGGCCAGCAGCGCAATGATCGGAGACTTGTCGTCGGAGCTAGAACGCGCGTAGATGCGCCAGTCATCTTCATAGATGGCGGGATGCTGCGGCGTGTTTTCTGGGAAGGGAATGCGCTTGCCGCCCGCTTCGATGGCATTGCTGCGCAGCGTGGGCTCGAAGGGCTTGCCTCCGTCGGTCCAGGCCGCGGGATCGACCGGTTGACCATCATAGTGCGCGTAAAAAATGATCGTGTGCGTGGCTTCCGGCGAAGTGAGTTTGCCGAAAATTACCGGGCCGCGATCTTTGATGGTGAGCAGATGCGTTTCAATACCACGGGCTTCGAGTAGTTCCACCAAATGGGCGGCGTTTTTCTGGATGTTTACGGTGTCGGAAGCGATGTTCGGAATCGCGAGAAAGTCAGACAGTTCGCGGATGATGCGGTCTTCGTTGTTCATGCGGTAGTCGCGGACTTCTTGCGCGATTTGCGCTGGGTTCAGGCGAACAGGCTTTTGCGCGTAAGAAATCGTGGGCACCAGGGCGAATGCCGCGATGAGAACAAACTTGTGCGCTGTGATTTTCAGAACGCAGATACCTCACTTCGTTCGGAACGGCAATTTTATATGTTATCGCGAAACGACAGTTGTACGCGCATCGCCGAAATGGGGCGCAGATGGATCGATTTCTCTGGGTGACGCGGAAAGGCGACCGCCTCCCCGACATGATCGGGGGTAAACCCCAAGCGGCAGTTACACCGTCAGATCAAGCGAGGGCCGCGGAGCAGGCGCACGGGAAGCATGAAGATGGCGGTGAGCAAGGCGAACACGCCATGCACAGCAATTCCGGCGATGCGGAACGGCAGCGTGATCAGCCAGATGAACGGGTAGGCGATCAGCGCGAGAATGGCCAATGGCCAGCACAGCATGAACAGGAAGATCCAGAGGAGGAAGGCGATCATGGTGCGTTCTCCTATAGTCATTTACGCTACCGCAACCGGGAAAGTTCCCGCAAATTTATAGTCCTTCAGACGCAGGCTGCGGACCACGGATTCTGGGACTTCCGCGTCCAGAAACATATACGAATCATCGACTTCCGAGCGCAGAACCTTTCCCAGTGCATGAATCAGGGCCAGTTTACGGCCTTCGGCTAACGGCATACGCAGGGAAACGGCGACGGCCGGGTCCGTGGGCATAGCCTGGTCGATGCGGCGGAGCAATTCTTCGATGCCTTCTCCGGTCAAGCCGGAGATCAGGACCGGGGAACAGTCTGGCGCGCCATTCTGGCTGCCGTTTCTCGACCCGTCGCGCGGTGAATCGCCCCGTTGGGTGCAATCGTCGGTTCCGTTTTCCGCGTATTCCTTGGCGGTCTCTCGCGAGAGCGTCTTGCGTTCTTCCGGCGTGAGGCGATCGATTTTATTCAGGACGCGCAAGACCGGCGTCTTCGAGACGCCCAACTCGTCAAGGATTTTTCGCACTTCTTCGTCGAGTTCCGCGTGACGCGGATTGGAGACGTCGCTAACATGCAGGATCAGCGCAGCTTCCTGTACTTCTTCGAGCGTGGCGCGGAAAGCGGTCAGCAATCCTTTCGGCAGATCGCGAATGAACCCGACAGTGTCCGAGACCAGCACGCGGCGGTTGGAAGGCAAGCGCAGGGCGCGAATCGTGGGATCGAGCGTGGCAAACATGCGCGAGGAGACCAACACCTCAGCGCTGCTGAGAGCGTTGAAGAGCGTGGATTTTCCCGCGTTGGTGTAGCCAACCAACGCGATAGTGCCGAGCGGCACGGCGTTGCGTGCTTCGCGGCGCAGCGCGCGCTGCTTGCGGACTTCTTCGATGGCGCCCTTGATTTTGCTGACGCGGTCGCGAATGCGGCGGCGGTCAGTCTCCAGCTTTTTTTCTCCAGGCCCGCGGACGCCGATGCGCCCCGCTCCGCCACCTGCGCCACCCGAACCGCCACCCCCGCTTTTGCCGCCCAATCGCGACATCGCGGTGCCTTTGCCGGTTAGCCGCGGCAGCATGTAATTCAGTTGCGCCAATTCCACCTGCAGCTGGCCTTCGCGGCTGCGCGCGTGCTTCGCGAAAATATCCAGGATTAATTGCGTGCGATCGATGACGCGGCGCTCGGTCAGTTCCTCAATGTTGCGCTGCTGTACCGGCGAAAGATTACTGTCGAAAATGATGAGCTGCGCTTGGTGGGCGTTGGCCTCGGCGCGAATTTCGTCCAGCTTGCCGCGGCCGACGAGCGTGGCGGGGTCTGCGGAGTCGCGCACCTGAAAAACAGTGGAGACGATAGCCGCGCCCGCGCTGGTGGCCAGCTCAATCAATTCGACGAGCGATTCGCGGCCCTGTTCGCCGGCGGGCATGCCGGGGAAACGCGGCGCGCGCTTCCAGCCGATGCCGACGAGCAGCGCGCGTTCGGCGTTGGAGACTTGTTGTGGCGATTTGGTCACGAACGATGCCTATGCAGCTTTCTTGTAGTTGATGGACGCTCCACCGTCGCTGCGATTATACGCTGGAGTCACGGCGGGGGCGAATCATGCACGAGTCAACGCCAAAGACACGGGTCTGAAGACCCGCCGCTACAACGTTTTAGCCACTGCAGAATTTCGGCCTGGAGTTGCGACTCGTCGCCGAAACCGGCGAACCATTTTACGTTTTGTTCGCGGCGGAACCAGGTTTGCTGGCGCTTGGCGTAGCGGCGGGTGGCTTGTTGGATGGCGGCGCGGGCCTCGTCAAGGGACAGTTCGTTGCGGCTGACGGCGGCTAGCTCGCGGTAGCCGAGGAAATCGAAGGGCTTGGCGGTTTCGAGCGCGTTTGCGGCACCTTGGCGGTTTTCCGGCAAGGTCGCGGCGAGTAGGCCGGATACCTCGTCTTGCCAGCCTGCGGCCAGCATGTGATCGATGCGGCTGTGGATGCGGGCGTAGAGTTCCTCGCGCGGGGGTTGCAGACCGATTTTGATGGTGTGCCAACCCTGGAGTGGAGTCCGACCCTCATTGTGAACTTGCGTCAGAGGCTTGCGGGTCAGGAGGCAGACTTCCACGGCGCGGAGGAGCTTTTGCGTGTCGGCAGGGGCGATGCGATTCGCGGACGGCGCGTCGAGGCGCTTCAGCAAACGGTGAAGATAGTTTGCGCCGCGCTTTTCCGCGCTGGCGCGGAGGCGAGCGCGGAGTTGTTCGGAGCGCTGCGGGAGGTCGGCGAGGCCTTCCAGTAGCGCGCGGAGATAGAGGCCGGTGCCGACCGTTAGTATTGGGAGCTTTTTTCGCGCGCGAAGATCGCTTAGGACGGTGAGCGCCAGTTCGCGGTAGCCGCCGGCGGTGGCTTCCTGACTGGGATTGAGCACATCGAGCAGGTGGTGCGGGATGCCTTGGCGCTCGGCGGATGTGGGTTTGCCGGTGCCGATGTCAAAGCCGCGGTAGAGCTGCGTGGAATCGCAGGCGATGACTTCACCGTTCAGTTGATGCGCCAGGTGGACGGCGAGTGCGGACTTGCCGGAGGCCGTGGGGCCGAGGATGGCGATGAGTGGCGGGGATTGTTCGGCGGTCATGGGAAGAGGATGTGGCGGGCGCGGATTAGAAGGATGACGAGCACAACCAGCGCCAGGAGCAGGCTGCCGAGGACTTGTTGGCGGACTAATTTCATGAGATCGCGAGTCGGTGCAGCGCGCGCGACTTCAGCGGCTAAAGCCGATCTCGTTGGCTACAGTTTACGTCGCGGCCGAAGCCGCGACCCACAAAGATTTTCTGTCAGATCAATTTATTGCCGCCCGCAGCTATTGGCCGGAGCTAGGCATAAGGTTGTAGTAGTAGGTGTAGCGCAGCTCGATGTACGGGCCGCCGAACTGTGAAGGCAATGGGTCGAACGGGTTGGAGGCGCGGATGGAGGAGTAGGCGGCGCGGTCGAGGGGCTCCTTGCCGGATTGCCGCACGATTTCAGGATCCTCGGCGTGCACGCTGCCGTCGCGATAAATGCGGAAGGTGAGTTGCACGATGCCTTGTTCGCCGAGTTCCACGGAGGCAGGCATGACCGTGAACCAATTGCGCTTGACGGTGAGATAGACGCGCTGGAGGTAGCCGTTAAAGTCCACGCCCTCGGTGGGCGTGAGCATTTCGAGGCCGCCATAGGCTGCTCCGCCACGACCACCGCGTCCCGAGTGAATTGGGCCGCCACCGCCGATGGCGGAGGGACCGGAAGGCTTTTCTCCGCCGTGGAGTAGATCGTTGATCGAGGTTCCGGAGGTGGCCGATGACGGCAGCTGCAAATGGGAATTCGGCGTGGGAACATCGGGGACTTCCAGTTGCAGCTTGGGCTTTGGAGTGTCGGACTTCGGCGTAGGGCCATTATCCAGCGCCGGTTGTGGCGTGTTGGATTTGGGCACCGGCGCGGCAGGGAGCTCTTTCGCAGGCTCGGGAATTTTGGGCGCCTCCACCTTGGGCGCGGGAGGCGCGACCTTGGCAACTTCGCGCGGGTCCACCTTAATGTGCGGCGCGGGAGGCGCGACCGATTTCGTTTCAAGATCCAGCATGTTTGGCGCGACGAGCGGCGTAAAGATCTGGCGGGCGATCTCCTCGTCTTGCTTGGTGGTTGGCTTGCGCGCAAGAAACTGGATCAGCGCGAAAACCAAGACAATGTGCACCGCGACGGACGCGACGAGCTTGATGGCATCCCACTTGGTGGTTTCTTCTTCCACGCGTTCGGCGACCAAGTGAACTTCGCCGGTGGTGAAAATATCCGGCGAAACGATGTCTGGCGGAACGAACTCGGCGGGCGCGACGATATCGGGAAGTCTGGAACCGACGGGAACGGTGACGCGCTCGTCGAGGTCGGTGGGCTGCAGCGGGATGGCATGATCCTCGACGACGCCGTAAGCCTCACGATTGAGATCGCGCGGAACCACCACGCGCTTGGAAATGGAATCGAGCGGCAAGCTCGCGGGTATCGTGGAGTGGCCATCCAGGACCACGATGGGCAGCATGGCGGGAACGAGCGTGCGTTCGTCCAGCGCGGTGGGACGGCGGCGCGTGGAAGGCTCAGCGCCGTTTTGCGCGGGCGGGCGGGCGTCGACGGGAACGAGGGTTCTGGGAATCATTGCACTCTTTTTTCAAATAGATCGGGTGCGCCGGCTGTTGGCGCTGGCGGTTTGCTAGAGATATTGACGCTCTCCGCGTGGGCAAGGATGCTTGCCATTACGCGAGAAGCGAGGTCCAGCGCGGCGCGGCCGGCAATGCCATCGGTTACCGGCGGCTGGCGCGTCTTTACCGCTTGGATAAAGGCTTCGAGTTCCGCGCGCAGAGGCTCGGTTTCTGGCGCGGGCAATTTTTCAAAGGCAAACTCGGGCTGCGGGCCGGGGCGTTTGACGCCGACTCGGAGCGCGTCGCGGCGCGCGTAGTCCAGGGAAATATATTCGTGCTGCTGGAAGAAGCGCATCTTGCGGACGCGTTCGGTGGAGACCCGGCTGGCCGTGACGTTGGCGACGGCGCCACCGGCGAATTCCAGGCGGGCGTGGGCGATGTCCACCTTTTCGGTGAGCACTGGGATTCCCACGGCTTTTACTTCCGTGACGTGCTGCTTAACGATGGCGAGCAGAATGTCCAGATCGTGAATCATTAAATCAAAAATAACGTCCACGTCCAGGCTGCGCGGCGTGAAAACGCCTAAGCGGTGCACCTCGAAAAACAGCGGACGGTTGACGATGGGCTCGACGGCCACGACAGCGGGATTGAATCGTTCCACGTGGCCCACTTGCAAGATGCGCTGGTTGCGCTTGGCGGCGGCGAGCAGTTCATCGGCTTCCGCCAGAGTGGTGGCCATGGGTTTTTCGATCAAAACGTCGAGGCCCATATTCATCAGCTGGCAACCGACTTGGCAATGCGCGATGGTGGGAACGGCGACGCTGACGGCGTCGGCGAGGTACTGCAGCTCGGCGAGCTTACTTAGCGCGGGGACATTAAATTCAGCTGCGACGGCGGCGGCTTTGGCGGGGTCGGAATCGAATACGCCGGCGAACTCCACGGACTCCATTTCGCGGTACACGCGCGCGTGATTGCGGCCGAACTCTCCGGCGCCAACGACGGCGACGCGGAGCTTGGCCGACGAGCGACATGGGTTTGTGGGAGCGATCATTTTTTGTTTGTTCCCACTGACGCTGTATTTCCCGAAGAATTGGCGCTTGGTTCCACGGAGGCTTCCGGCGGAAAAGCCTGAATGGCGATTCCCGAAGCGTCCGCAAATTCCAGCAATTTTGTGCGATCGAATAACAGCGTGCGTCCAGCATCAATGGCCAGCGCGGTAGCGCCGGCACTCTTCATGTGTTCGATGGTGGAAAAGCCGATGACGGGTACGTCAAAGCGCATGTCCTGGCCCGGTTTGCTGACCTTTATGACCACCAGGGGCTTTCCGCCGCCGCGGCCAGAGGTGATGCGGGCAGCGCGCGTGATGGTTTCGTCGGTGCCTTCCATGGCTTCCACGGCTACGCAGGCGCCATCGGAGACGACAATGGTTTGGCCAATGTCCATGGCGGAAATTTTTCTGGCGATGCCCAGGCCGTAGGCGATGTCGGAGGCTTCCTGACTATTCGGAGAGCGCTTCGTCAGCACGCCCGCGGCGGGGACTAGCGGCCGCAGGAACAATGTGGAGTCGACCAGATGAATGTGTTCATCTTCCAGAATTTTGGCTACGCCGCCGATGAGCGCGTCGGTGTTTTTTGTGGTGAGCGAAAACAGCAGCTTGGCGAGCTTCCAGTCCGGCCGGATGGAGCTGAAAATTTTGTTGTGCTTTACCTGGCCGGCCATCACCGCTTGCGTGACGCCTTCCTGATGCAGCAGGTCGATGGCTTTACTCAGTTCGCCGAGGCTGACCCAGTGGATACGCTTGGCGCTGGCGGCGAGTTCCGGCGAAGCTTCTTCCTTGATGGCGATGACCGCCATGTCGATGCCCTGCTGGCGCGCGCCTTCCAGCACCAGAAACGGAAAGCGGCCGTTGCCAGCAATCAAACCCCATCCGGTGGCGGAATGTTTTGTGTCGGCGGTAGAAATTGCGCTGGGCATGGATGGAGCGGTGAGCGGCACGCTATTTGACGATGCCGCGCTCGGCGCTTTCGATGAATTGGATCAGTTCCTGCACATCCGCGGAGCCGCCCAGAGTTTTCTTCATTTCTTCGAGCGCTTGCGTGGTGTTGAGCTTGGCGCGCAGCAGCAGGCGGTACGCGATCTTCAGGGCGGCGAGGCGCTCGGCGGAAAAACCTTTGCGTTGCAAGCCGATGGCGTTGATGCCGTAGCTCGTGGTCTGCCGTTCAGTAACCACGCGAGAAAACGGCGGAACGTCTTGCGTGATGACCGTGGAGGCGCCGATGTACGCGTAGCGGCCGATGCGGCAGAACTGGTGCACCGGCGAGAATGCGCCAACGGTGGCGAAGTCTTCCACGGTGACGTGTCCGGCGAGCGTGGCGCCGTTGGCGAAAATGGTTTGGTTGCCGACGTGGCAATCGTGGGCCACGTGCGAAGAGGCCATGAACAGGCTGCCGTTGCCGATGGTGGTGACGCCGCCGCCGCCCACGGTGCCGCGGCTGACGGTGACATTTTCGCGAAAAGTATTTTCGTTGCCGATGAGCAGGCGCGTTTTCTCGCCGGCAAATTTCAGATCCTGCGGATCGCCGCCTACAGAGGAGAAGGGATGAAAAATATTTTTGCGGCCGGCGACGGTAGGCCCAGTGATGACCGCGTGCGAATGAACGATGCAGCCTTCGCCGAGTTGTACGTCTTCGCCGATCACGGCATACGCGCCAATGGTCACGCTGGTCGCGATTTTTGCGCCGCGGGCGACGCTGGCTTGTTCGTGAATGGCCTGCGTGGTCATTTCAAGACTTTTGCGGATTCGGTCGCGGTGGACTCCGCGGCGGCAGATGAATTGGCGCTGTCAACTGGGGCGTCGCGGTCAATCATGCGGCACATTAGCGTGGCTTCCGCGCAGAGATTTCCGTCAACGGTGGCGCGGCCTTCGAGTTTGCAAAAATCGCGGCGCCAGGAAACCAGATTCATTTCGATGCGTAGCTGGTCGCCGGGAACCACCGGGCGGCGAAAGCGCGCGTCGTCCACGGCCACAAAATAAAGCAATTTCTTCTCGCGATCGGGAACTTCCATCAGGCAGAGCACCCCGCCGGTTTGCGCCATGGCTTCAATGATCAGCACGCCGGGCATCACCGGTTTGCCGGGGAAATGGCCCTGAAAATAGGATTCGTTGATGCTGACATTCTTGATGCCGACGATGCGCTTGAGCGGTTCGACCTCAAGAATGCCATCCACCATAAGAAATGGATAACGATGGGGAAGAAGTTTTTGTATGGCTACCGCGTCCATCAGCATGCGTCTCTCCTGAAGCGATGCAAGCGCCCCTGTCGCACCTTTGAGAATGGCTTGGCAAACTTCTTATTATATGCGAACTGGCGCAAGATTTGCGAGACGGTTTGGTAGCCCAGGCACTCTTGCCTGTGCTGCGACTGCTACCCTGTCCTCGAACCCAGCGCACAGGCAAGAGTGCCTGGGCTACTAGGGCGTCCGGACCCTTGCCGCGGGCAGCGAGCGTTGCTAGCATCGACGGCGCATGCCGGACAGCATCAATGCAAAAAATCTGTTAAAGAAGTTGCGGGCGCAAACTCCCGAGATGCTGGCCTGTTTGCGACGATTCGTGGAGTGCGAGTCTCCAAGCCTGGAGAAAGCGGCTGCGGATCGCTGCTGCGCGTTGATTACAAAAGAATGGCGCGCTGCGGGCGCTCACGTGGAACGCGTGCCGAACGCGAAGCGCGGCGATCACTTGCGCATCGTGTGGCAGCCGCGTGAAGCGCGCGCGATGCGCTCAACAGACCAACTGCTCGTGCTGGGACACTACGACACGGTTTACGCGTCCGGCTCACTCCGCCGCATGCCGTTTCGCGTGAAAGGCGGAAAGGCGTTCGGGCCGGGCGTCTTTGATATGAAGGCCGGGATCGTGCAGGCGCTATTCGCATTTCGCGCACTGCAGGAATTGCAAGCCGCCTCCGCGAGCTCATCCCAGTCGAAGCTGCGGAAGCGCGTAGTTTTTCTGTGGACTTCGGACGAAGAAATTGGCAGCGGGACCTCGCGCAAATTGCTGGAGGCGGAGGCGCGACGCAGTGAAGCGGTCTTTGTACTGGAGCCGGCATTTGGCGCACGCGGCTTGCTAAAGACTTCGCGCAAAGGCGTCGGCGAAGTGGAATTGATTGTGCGCGGACGCGCCTCGCACGTAGGTCTAGCCCCTCATGATGGCGTAAACGCCATTCACGAGTTGGCGCTGCAAATTTCGCGCGTGGAAACATGGAACGATCTAAAGCGCGGCATCAGCGTCAACGCGGACATCGTCGAAGGCGGCACGCGAACGAATGTGATTGCAGATCGCGCCCGCGCAGTTTTTGATTTGCGCGCGCTGAGCGTTGCGGACATGCGGCGAATCGAAGAGCGTCTGCGCGAATTGCGGCCGTTCAATCGCCGCGCGAAACTAGAAATAAGCGGAGGCTTCGACCGCCCACCACTCGAGCGAAAAATGAGCGCAGCCTTGTTCGCGCGAACCAAGACGATCGCTGACGAGCTCGGCATCGACCTGGGCGAATGCTGCGCAGGCGGCGGCTCCGACGGCAACCTTACGGCAGCGCTTGGCGTGCCAACGCTCGATGGTCTGGGCGCTGTCGGCGACGGCGCACATTCCCCGGGTGAACACATCGTCGTATCGAAAATGGCTGAGCGCACGGCTCTAACCGCGCGAATCTTGTACCAGAGCTCAAACTGATCAAAGCACTGTTCAAAAATAAGCAGTCGGCAGCGGGAACTTTTGCACTATCCGCGGCCTCTATCTCTCAGCGCTGCAAGAGCGAGCGTAGGAACGCAGCGATAAGAGGGGGCCATGGTCGAAACCAATAAACGTCGTTCCCTGGCAAAACGAATCGCATTGGTGGTCGGTGGATTCATTGTGTTTACGCTGCTCTTCGCTGTCGCGTGCCGGATTGCGGTCGAGCAATTATTTCGTGGCATCGAATCCTCGCGCTCGACTGGGCTGTCGTCCGGTTGGGATACTCGGGCGATGTGGGGCGACGTTGGCTCCTCAGGTGGATACCAGTTGGGAAGCGGACGCTGGATTTCTCGCAATGCGGACCTGCGCTTGCAAACGGATGCTTTTGAGCGCGGCCGCACCAGTGTTAATCAGATCGCGGCAGCGCACCACGGTTTTCTCGAACATCTCGCGACCGAAAGCCGCACCGGGCGAGGGCGCGTGCTATCGGCGACGGTGTCCGTTCCAGCGACAGAATTTGATGTAGCTCTGGCAGATCTGAAGAAACTAGGTCGCGTAGAAGCGATGGCCGAAGGCGGAGAAGATTCTGCAGTGAAACTGGAAAACGCCGCGCGAAACGTCGAAGCGACAAAGATTACGCTGGAACGATTGCAAAACCTGCAGCGCGATCGCAAAGGGCAACTGCACGATGCGCTGGAAGTCGAGAAAGAAATTGCACAAACGGATTCGGCGGTTCGCGAGGCCATTCGGCAGAGGGACAATTTGCTTTCCACGGTCGCTCAAGCGCACATCCAATTGACTTTGCTGGAGGATTTTCGAGCGCCGCTGGAGGCTCGCTTCGGCGGAGCGTGGCTCGGTATTCGGAATTCAATCATAGAAGGAGTTAGCACGACGCTCTCATCGTTGACCACGATGTTCGGCATGGCTTTTGAATACGGACTGCCCATTGCTTTCTGGTGCCTTATTCTGTTTTGGCCGGGTAAGGCTGCTTGGCGGCACTTGCGAGCGAGAAGCGCAGCCGTCTAGTGCACGTAATTTTTGCGCAGATACTCCGCGGTGGATTGCGAGACGTCGGCGTAATCGCTATGCAACACTTCGCGAAGCGCGGCTTCAGTAGGCTGGCCCGCGCCGATGCGGTCCAGGATGCGCTCGATGTCGCTCATGCCGTCGCTTTCGACGATGTATTCGATATTGGCGAGGGCCCAAGCGTAGGCGTAAGCCGCCTGATCGCTATTCAAACTCATCCATGAGCCTTCCAGATGTCCTAGCGCGGCGGCGTGACCGTCCGCGTAAATTTGCGTTAGCGTGGCGGCGTTTTCGCTGCTGCGCTGACCTTCCATCCATTGCGCCAAGCCTTCCTGAATCCACGTGGGCGCGCGGCCGCGCGTTTTCTGCCCCACGAAGCTGTGCGTCAATTCGTGTTTCAACACGCGGGAAAGTTCCGGCGTCACAGCAGTCAGTCCCTGCACCGGCACGCGGATGCGGCCATCGTTGAGCGCACCGACCCATCCGGGCGCCTTGGTAATGTCCGCGAAAGCTTGCTGGGTGTAGAGAATTACGCCGATAGGATCCGGCGGCGTAAAGTTCAGTTCCGATTCGATGGCGGCGAAATGCATTTCGAGGGTGCGCAGCACGTCGCGCGCCAGCGCGGGTTCAGCGGTGCCGCTGTATTTCAGCGTGAAGTGCGCGCTTTCGTTTTCTTTGTAGCTTTCTTCTTCCTGCTTGTCGCGCATCGCTTTATCGAGCGCGGCTTGCACTTCTGGATCGGGACGCAGCGCCAGCGAGCGCTTCCACTCGTTCACGGCCTGATCCATTTTGTTCATGCCGTAGTAGGACCAGCCGGCAAGTTTGGGGATATCGGGATTGTCAGGCGCGGTGCGGCGGGCGCGTTCCAGATACTCGAGCGATTGCGTGTACTCGCTGCGGCGCAAATGCAAATACGCGACGTTCATCAGCAGCACGGGTTCCTGGGGCGCGTAGGTGAGCGCGGTGCGTTCATCGGCGAGCGCGCGCTCCATGTCCCCATGCGCCAGCTCAAACATGGCGGCGGCGTGATGCGCGACGGCGGCGGGAACTTCCGCCGAGGTGCCTCCGGTGCGCGCCTGGCCTTCGAGCTTGGCGATGTACACGCGATCGACCGCGCCATCGTGCACAGCGAGCTGCGCGATTTCGCTGCCGCCCGCGGACGGCTCGATGGCGGGAGGGGTGATGGCCAGGTTGGCGGCATCGGCCCCGGGAGCACCGGGCATGGCTACGGAGCCACCCTTTTCAATGTGGTCGACGATGGACTTGGGCAGGCTGAGCTCACCCGCGGAGGTTTCGTATTTGATCTTGTCGCCGGCTTCGACCACGTTGAGCGCGGTGATGCGGCGGCCGTTCTTGAGGACGATGGTGTCGGCGGAGGCTGGCTCGACGGCGAACGACACGGCAAAAATCGCGGCTAACGCGACGGCCGGAAGCCTCGTTCGGACCGCGGCGGCGGCATGCGTCAGAACCACCATTGCGGCGCGGGCTGCGTCTAAAGATAGCAGTAGCGAGCCGGGCCGCAGTGTCGAAGGTCGCATCTCACCATTCTAATGCGCTGCGGCAGGCAAACCGCCGATGAGCTTGTTCCGCATTGCCGAAAGTGACTACACTCGCGCGATGAGTTGGCTGACCAAGCGCGCCATGATGCTGGTTTTGTGCGCATTTGCCAGCACGCAATTTCCGAGCGTCCACGCGCAATCCCAGGGCGCACCCGAAGAACGCGAGCCTCACAAACTATACGATGCGCTCAACGCGCTGCGCGTCGATCCCGCCACGGTGTATAGCGTGGAGGCGGAAAATCGCATCCGGCTGCGGCGCGGCGACGCCACCTTGGCTTTTGACGAAGGCAAGCTGGGGTTCTTCGTCGCGCTGGACGGCCGCATCACGGGAGCGGTCTTCGCGGGACGCGGGCACGCGCTGGCCGCGCCACGCGACCCGGTGGAAAAGCAACAAATGGCGCGGTTCCTCGATGCTTCGGTGCTTGACGAGGATTTTACCTCAGCGTACCTAAGATTCACGGACGGGACCGCGGAGGAATTGCTGGCGGAACTCCGCGACAGTAAATTGACGGCGCAGAACGATCCCGGCTTCGCGGAGCGCTGGAAGTCGCCGCTGGCGTTACTGAACAACGCGCAAAGCCTTCGGGTAATGAACGGGCTGATCGCGCAAAATCCCAAACCATATTTTTACGCCGACGTCGATGGCGTGGTGACTGGGCCTTTCGATGTGTTCTACGATCTGCAGCGCCAAGAACCGTTTTTGCTGGGGCAGTTGCGGCGGAGCAGCGGTCGGAACGCGGGCGGGCCGTTTTACGACGTCTGGGTTTCTTACGTGCTACCGGGCGACGCCGGAGCAAAAGCTGCGTTTCACGCACTGAACTATACGATCGATACCACCATCGACCCAAACAACGCGCAGGAAGGCTCGGCTACCGTCGAGATTCAGGCGGCTGCGGACGGCGAACGTCTGCTGGCATTTGAACTTGCGCGGGCGTTGAACGTCGACCGCGTCAGCGATCTTTCGGCGACTTCTTCTTCGACAAATTCGGAGCAGGAGGCGCCGGTGGCATTTTTCCAGAACGAAGGTTTGAGCGCCCGCGCGCTCAACGAGCACGGACAAGATTCACTTTTCGTGGTGCTGCCGCGCGCGGCTCACGCGGGCGAGCGATTCCGTCTCCATTTTCATTATCGCGGAAACGTAATTGCGGACGCCGGCAACGGCGTGCTGGTGGTCGGCGCGCGAGACAGTTGGTATCCACATCTAGGCGACGCGGCGGATTTCGCGCGCTACGACCTGACCATGCGCTGGCCGCGCAAAATGCAGTTGGTCGCCACCGGCACGAAACTCGACGAGCACGTGGACGGCGAATACCGCGTCGGACGATGGCACACCGACAATCCCGTGTCCGTGGCGGGATTCAATCTTGGAGACTATGCATCGGCATCCGTGGCGGACACGAACTATTCCGTGGAGGTGTATGCCAACCGTCAATTGGAACAATCGTTGCGCCGGCGATTGCAGCCCGCGCCGGGCATCTTCGACGAGGCGCCGGGAATCGGGAGCGCGGCCAGCGCAGAAGGCGGCAGATTTTCTGGCGGACATCTTGCCGAGGCGCCACCGACGCCCAGCCCAGCTGACGCGCTGCGAGACCTTGGCAAAGAGATCGAGACGTGCATTCGGTTTTACGAAAAATTCAGCGGGCCATTTCCTTTTCGTTCGTTGAGTGTTTCGCAAATCCCGGGCAACTTCGGACAGGGTTGGCCGGGGCTGCTGTACCTCTCGACGTATTCGTATCTTTCGCCGGAAGTGCAGCGCGCGGCGGGACTTTCTGTCAGCGGCCAGGAGCACTTTACGGAACTGGTGCCCTATCACGAAGTGGCGCACCAATGGTGGGGCAACGTGGTGGGCTGGTCGAGTTATCGCGATCAATGGATCAACGAAGCCATCGCCAGTTATCTGGCGCTGATGTTCGCGGACACGCGCGGGCGTCAGGAGCATGAACTGCGCGTGTGGCTGGAACGCTTTCGCAAATCTTTGCTGACCAAACCGGAAAACGGCGGCGAGGATGCCGCGGAAAGCGGAGCGTTGACGCTAGGATTGCGGCTGGACTCTTCGAAAGCGCCGCGCGATTACGACGTGATGATCTACAGCAAAGGCAGCTGGGTGATGCACATGATTCGCGAAATGCTGCGGCAGCCCACGGCCAAGGATCCCGACGCGCGCTTCACGCAGCTGTTGCAGACGCTGACCACGAAATATGCGTACCGCGCGCTGTCCACCGAAGATCTGCAAAAAGAAGTGGAAGCGGTGATGACGCCGGCCATGGACCTGGAAGGCGGGCGTTCCATGGAATGGTTTTTTGACGAATGGATTCGCGGCACGGGAATTCCGCGCTATCACGTGGAATTCAATACCCGCGCCACGGACAAAGGTTTTGTGGTGCGCGGCGCGCTGGCGCAGGAAGGCGTGCCACGCTCGTTTATCGCTCCGGTACCGCTGTACGCCACCACGGCGACGGGTCATCGGGTTTTTCTGGGCACGGTGACGGCGGAAGGAGCGAAGACGGCGTTTCATTTCACTACGCCGACCGCGCCACGGAAAATTCTTATTGATCCGGAGATGACGCTGCTCTGCGTCAGTGAATAACGCAAGCAAGACGCTCACAGATTGGTTGCGCGGGCGCTGCAACAACCGTTGAAAACAAGGCTCCTATGGGCAATCCATCGAGCCAGGAAGAACCGCGCCGTTGCAAAGTCACTTGAACTGCGCGAATTGCTTTTGCTTTTCAAGCAACGGGCTCTTGGCGTTTAAGTGTGCTTTGCCGTCGTCGCCCAGTTCGTAGGGAAAGCCCAGGGGATCGACAGGCGCGCCGCGCAACAATCCCTCTTGCACAAACTGGCTTATGCGCGTCGCGCGATGCCCGGTACGTTTTTCATACTCATCGCCCAGTTCATCGAGTTGCATGCAGGCCTGCTGTGCCTGAAGCAGCTGCAAGTGATCGAGAGCGCCCTGCTTGGTGGACGGATCCGTGGCCGACTGATAGACGTCGTGCCACAAAAACGCAGAGGTCTCGAAAGACTCGCCCTCCGCGGCGATTTTCGCGGCCATCACCTTCATCCAAAGTTGCGCGTTCGGATTCTTACTGCCGTCCAGAAAAGCCTGGGACGCCTTCGCGTAGTCTTTCATGTCGAAGTAATAGATAAATCCCAAATCTTCGTAGAAGCGCCAGTAATCGGGATTGGCTTGGATGCCGCGCTCGATCAATTCAACCGCCAGATCGGGACGTCCAGCACCACGCGGCGCAGCGTCGCTGAGAAACATAGCGCCAAAGCGGTAAGCGGGCAGCAGATTGGGGTCCAGCGTAGTGGCGATGTTTAGCAACGGCCAGAGCAACATCAGGTTGGGGTCATTGCCCGCGTGCTTTTGTCCGTAGTACTGCACCGCGCGGGTCCAATAAATGTCAGCGAGCAGCGGAGCGTATTCCAGACTGGCCATTTTCAAAAGCTTCGGAGAGGTGACCAGCAAATCGTCGCGTTCTTGCAGAATGGCCGCGCGCTGCGCGTCGATGGCGATTTGCAGGTGCCAGATGGCGGTAAAGCCGACGACCAGCACGAACACCAGCAGAATGGAGTTGCGGGGAGTCATTTAAAATTCCGGCGCGAGAAAATGGCCGCGGCTCCGGCGAGCACCACGGCGCAATAGAGCGCGGCGTAAAGCGTGTTTTGCGCGATCAACGCAGTGGGAATTTTCGCGCCGTGCGCGGCGAGTCCCGTGACGTTGAAATTTTCAAAATTCGGCAGCAAGTAGGAAAGCCAGCGCATGATGGCGGCGGCGACCGGTCCCGCAAGGTCGCTGCGCAGCGTGCGCATCTCCTGCACGAACGAACCAGCAACGTAAAATCCCGCACAGTAAAGAATGGAGAGCAAGGAGGTGGTGGAACAGGAGAAGAGCAGCGCTAACGCCACCACAATAGCCAGCTTGAGCAATATAAAATAAATGGCGATGAGCACCGCGGCGTCCGAACGCTCCAGCGTGTGCTTCACATATAGGAGCGCCAGGAATAAACCGGCGGACATGGCCACGGTATTCACAGCCAGGGTGAACACCAAGCCGACAAATTTGCCGAGCAGAAATTCCCAGCGGCGCAGCGGTTTGGAAAGCAGCGCATAAATGGTGCGCTTATCCATTTCCTTGGAGACCAGGCCGACGCCGATGAAAACGGCCATCAGCAATCCGATGAAGGAAATGGCGCTCAGGCCGAGGCTGACAATGACGATCTCTTCGATGCCGATGGAAATTTGTCCTACAAGGACGGCGGCGCCCATCATCAATAGCGCAAAAAATACCAGGTTGTAGAGCACGCGGTCGCGTACCGCTTCGCGAAAAGTGTTTAGACCAACTGCGCCGATGTGCGTCACTTCCCGGTTACCTCGACGGCGGCGGCCTGCGCGCGATCGGCGGCCACCAGATGCATGAAATATTCTTCCAGTGAAGGTTTTACCTGCGCGACAGACAAGATTTTGGCTTCGCCATTGCGCAACTGGTCCAGGGCCGCATACAAATCCTGCTCCGGGACTTGCAGGCGATAGCGATCGCCCATGCGCGTGGCTTTGGCGAGCAGCGGCGAACTATTTTGTCCGAGGTTCGGAAGCGCGAATAAAATTTCCATTTCATGGGCTTTAATGCCGACGATTTCTCCAGGCGCGCCGATGCCCTGCAACTTGCCACCGACGATCACGCCGACGCGATCGCAGAGCATTTCTGCGTCTGGCAGGATGTGCGTGGAGAAGAGGATCGTCTTTCCGGCGTTTTTCAGCTCGAGAATGATGTCGCGCACTTCGCGACGCCCCACGGGGTCGAGACCGGACATGGGCTCATCGAGGATTACGAGCTGCGGGTCATGCAGAATGGCTTGCGCCAAGCCGACGCGTTGCAACATGCCTTTGGAATATTTGCGCAGCTGAATTTTCCCAGCGGTCTCCAGGCCAACTTTTTTGAGCATGTTCTGGACGCGGGCCTTGCGGTCGGCGGGAGCCAAATCATAAAACTTGGCGAAGTAGTCGAGCACTTCCGCGGCGGTGAGATAGTCGTAGAAGTAAGGTTGCTCAGGCAGGTAGCCGATGTCGCGATGCATTTCGACGTTCGTGGTGGACTTCCCGAGCAGACGCGCGTGGCCGCTGGTGGGAAAAATCAGATTCATCAAGAGTTTTATGGTGGTGGATTTGCCCGCGCCGTTGGGGCCAAGGAAGCCGAAGACTTCTCCGGTTTCCACCTGCATGGTCAACCCCTCCAGCGAGGTTTTCTTTTTTAGATTGAGAAAACCGTAGGGGTATTCCTTGGTCAGATTGTCGATTTCGATCGCGGGACCCGGCATGGTGACATTGTTGTTAAGCCCGCTGTGAACTGCAAGGCCGCAGCTGCGCGCATGTGCACGGAGAGAAAATACGAAGAAGGAACTCTGCGGGGCTTTGCCGCAAGTTGGCCTGGCTAGGAGTCGGCGGGTGTGCTGCCGATTTGCACCAGTTGGGGCTGCGTCGCGGCCGGTTTGCGCAGATTGGGTTTCAGGGTCTGCGGGTCGCGCCAATTATCCAGCATGGCCACCTGTTGCACGCAGGAAACCGTGCAGCGCGGGGCGCAAAACTTCTTGGTGGCATATTCGCGATGGCGCATTTCCGGGGTGTACTGCGCCAGGGGAATGCCGGGATAGCCGCGCTGCTGCGAGCACCAGTGCACCAGTCCGTCCTCGCAGATATAGAGGTAACGCGAGCCGGAGCGGCAGCGCCAGTCGTGTTCTTTGCCGCGAGCTACGTTGTGCTGGAAATCGTTGAAGCGCGAATAGGAGCGCTTGCCGAGCTGCATCACCTCTTCAAAAATTCCTGTTTCCGTTTCGCCCAGCGGCTTCAATTGGCCTTTGTGGTCATGAATGATGCCCACGGTACTCGTGAAGCCCAGGCCCACGGCGCGGTGCGCGATGGTCAGCGCTTCCTGCGGATTTTTTACGCCACTGCCGAGGACGGAATTGATGTTCACTTGGAAAATGGCGTGCGCCGCCAGCATCTCGAGACGACTGTCCAGAGTTTTCAGGCTTTTTAACGACATGTCGTCGGGCGTGACGTTGTCAATGCTGATTTGCAGATGTTCCAGGCCCGCGGCGTTCAGTTTGTGAATGCGATCCACGCTGAGCAGAAAACCGTTGGTGATCATTCCGGCGATCATGCCGCGGCTGCGGATGTGGCGGATGATGTCTTCAAGTTCGGGGTGCATCAGCGGCTCGCCGCCGCTAATGGTGATGACCGAGGTGCCCATGTCCGCGAGCAGGTCCAGACGGTGCTTCATTTCCTCGAGCGGAACGGGTTTGGAGACATCGTCATATTCATTGCAATAGCCGCAGGCCAGATTGCAGCGGCGCATGGGAATGATGTGCACCAGAACGGGGTGCTTGGTGGAGGCCAGAGCTTTGCCGATCATCAGCAATTCGCGCGTGCGCGTGCGCGCAAAACGCAAGGCGCGTTGCAAGCGTACTTTCGCAGTTGCTCCCGTTCTCTTCGCCGATGCCGGCATAATTCCCGCAAACTCCCCCTGTAAATGCTGTCGCGTCGGTATCTCCAAGTATACACAATGCCACCGACCCGACCGACGCTGTTGCCAAACGCCACTCATCGCCACTCAACTATCAACTAGCGAACGCGCCTGCCGCGACTCGCTCCCCGCTCCGCGGTGAAGTGCTTCATAGCCTGCCGTAGCAGCCAGTTGGCCTTGGTCTGATAGCCGCGCCCATCCTCTTTGAGCCACGCAATCACATCGGAATCCAGCCGCATGGTGACGGGCTTCTTTTCCGGACGATAGAACTTTCCGATTTCCGCCTTGCTCCAATCGAGCACGCGCGGAGCATCCGAGAAATCAATGTCTTCGTCCTTTTTTCCGGCGATGACGCGAACGTCTCGCTTCTGCGACTTTGTGAACTTCCTCATACGCCCTCCTTTCGCCAGAATCGGCCGCCCGCGCCGAGATAATGCGAATGACCTCTTCCTCGTCTCGTTCGTAAACCGCGTGAACCACGAACAAAACCGAACCCATTCCGATCACTCCAACGGTAATCCAACGCTCTTCGTCCTCAATCGACTCATCCCGCTGGGTGATGGCATATGGATCGTCGAAAACCAAAACGGCGGTCTCAAAACGAACGTCGTGTTTGCGAAGGTTGAGGCGATTTTTCTCGTCATCCCACTCAAATCGCATAGCGGTCGCGACCTTAACAGTATCCCGGGAACAATCGTCTGCTGTCAATATATTTGTACGTACAGTGGAGTATAGCTGGTACATGGAACATCGCACGAATTGGACGAGTCACCGCGCCTCCTTCGGTCCTTGCTGCTAAACTTAGCGAGGTAAATCACGCAGGAGCCGCTCATGACCGACACCACCCAGCAACTCCCCACACGCAGTGAATCCGACAGCATGGGGAAGATGGAAGTGCCCGTGGACCGCTACTATGGCGCGCAGACGGCGCGTTCGCTGATTCATTTTGCGATTGGAAAAGACACCATGCCGCCGGAACTGATCCGCGCGTTCGGCATCCTCAAGAAAGCGGCGGCGCTGGTGAACTACGATCTGGGCAAACTCGACATCGAGAAGACTAAGCTGATTTCGATCGCGGCCGATGAAGTGATCTCCGGCAAGCTCGGCGAGCACTTTCCGCTGCGCATCTGGCAGACCGGCAGCGGCACGCAAACGAACATGAACGTGAACGAGGTGATTTCCAATCGCGCCATTGAATTGGCTGGGGGCGTGATGGGCACCAAGAAGCCGATCCACCCGAACGACGATGTGAACATGTCGCAATCGTCGAACGATACGTTTCCCGCGGCCATGCACATTGCCGCGGCGACGGAGACGGCGCGGCGGCTTTTGCCGGCAATAAAACAGCTGCGCGATGCGCTGGACGCGAAACGCAACGAGTTCGCGGACGTCGTGAAAATCGGGCGCACGCATTTGCAGGACGCCACGCCGCTTACCGTGGGCCAGGAGTTTTCCGGCTGGGTGAGCTTGCTGGACCGCGATGGCGCGCGCGTGGCCATGGCGCTCGATGGATTGTACGACCTGGCGATTGGCGGGACCGCGGTGGGCACGGGGCTAAACGCGCACCCGGAATTCGCGGAACGAGCCGCGCGAAAAATCGCGGAGCTTAGCGGACTGCCCTTTCGCTCGCATCCCAACAAGTTCGCGGCGCTTTCCGCGCATGACGAGATTGTGTTCGCCAGCGGCGCGCTGAAAACTTTGGCGGCTTCGCTGATGAAAATCGCGAATGACGTGCGCTGGCTGGCGTCCGGGCCACGCTGCGGACTGGGCGAATTGACGCTGCCGGAAAATGAGCCGGGCTCGTCGATCATGCCGGGCAAGGTGAACCCGACGCAGTGTGAGGCGCTGACCATGGTGGCGGTGCAGGTGATGGGCAACGACGCGGCCATCGGGATTGCCGGGTCGCAGGGGAATTTCGAGCTGAACGTCTATAAGCCGGTGATGATTTTCAACTATCTCCATTCCGTGGAATTACTTACGGACGCCATGAACAGTTTTGTGCATCATTGCGTCGAAGGCATCAACGTGAATCGCGAGCAGATCGAGCGCTACGTGAAAGATTCGCTGATGCTGGTGACCGCGCTGGCGCCGAAGATCGGGTACGACAATGCCGCCAAGGTGGCGCATACCGCGCACCATGAGCACACTAGCTTGCGGGATGCGGCGGTGAAGCTAGGATTTCTGAGCGGCGAAGAGTTTGACGCCTTGGTGCGGCCGGAGGAGATGACGCACCCGTAACGCGGGGCGGGAATCGCAGGCTTGTTATCGCGGGTACCCTCGGAGTCGGACCCTCAGAAACCCAGCCTAGACTCGGGTACTAGCGTAAAATAGTACTTGACAAGTTATCTGCCGATTTGTTACTGTTGCTTGGTAGAGAAGTGCGCCCACCCTGCCTCAGAATCACGCCCATCATGACTCTAAACTGGACAGTTTTTGCCGCTTCCTCTAGTTACTATCCGTGTAACACCGACCGACCGTAACTCCCATGGAATGAACACTTGCAAAACGATATCAAAACAAAGGACTTTAACTACCTTTAGAATCACACCGATTCCAAAACCCCCGGGGGGCCTGTAGCGGCCGCCGTATGCGGCGGTCGCCTTTTGCAGCCTTACCGCTCTCTTGCAAGGGGCCCATTGTTTGTCGCCGGCGTCGCGTGCTACTGGCGAAAGGAGGCCGCGCAAGCCGGACTAAAGAGTCCGGCACCTAAATACCCTTTTGCGGAGCCGGCTTGGCCTGCACTTGGAGGTGGCGTCTAGAAGGGGCACCCTCAGTTGGCTTGAATGGGCAGCAAAGCGCGGTGTAAACTCGCTGCGGGTTGTGACCGGAGATGGATCTTCATTGCCACAGGTGTCGCGCCAGAGCTCGCGGCAAATATCACCGCGGAGCGGTGCTTTGCAGGCTTGTCGCATGGTCCGTCGCCACTGCCCTCTTCTGCATTTCCCCGCCAGCTTACGCGCATGAAAAACAAAGCATCTGGAATTATGACGGGGGCGTATTCCTCGAAACGGATGGAACGCTGGCGAGTGGTATTTGTTTTCGCGTGGCTGGGCGCGTAACCTCCGGGCATTTCTTCGACGACTTGAAGCGCATCGACGACAAAGGGGCAGACACGGTTTTCCGCCGTGGCAAAGAAACGGTGACGCAATTCCCCGGTCAGTTGCTGCTGAGCTTCACGATTTACGACGTGCCCTGCGGCACAAAGCTGAAAGAGGCCGGGACGCGCACGTATCTGACGCGCGAAATCGTAAGCAATTTGCGATTGTCGCTTTTTTGGAAGCACGGGTTGGAACTGCGGCCGCTGACGGGCTTCAAGCCGGTCGGATTTTCCGTCCGGCCGATTTTTCCGTTCAATACCGAGGCGCAGGATTTGCCCGAGAGGCTGGAGTGGTTTTACGAAATGGCGGTGCCCAGCGGGGGCGTGCCGCTGACGGACAGCCTCGTGTTGATCATCCGTAGTCCGGACGACCATGTTGCCGCACGCGTGGCCGCGCGCATGTAAAGCACGCACCGAGAAATGCTTTTTTCTCGCGCTGATTGCCCTTCCCTTGCCAATTAAAAATTGAGATGCGCGGCGGTAAGCTGCTGCACTTCTTCGGAAGTCCAGCCAGGGGCCAATTCACGGAGAAACAGGCCGCGATCGGTGACATCAATGACGGCCAGATCGGTGACGATGGTGTCCACGCACGCGAGGCAGGTGAGCGGGTAGGTTAATTCGCGCACGATCTTGGGTTGGCCTTCGCGCGTGGTGTGTTCCATGCAGACGATTACTTTTTTGGTGCCGGCGGCAATGTCCATGGCGCCGCCGATGGCGCCGACGCCTTTTGCGCCGGGCACCTTCCAGTTCGCCAGATCGCCATGCTCGGAAACTTGAAACGCGCCGAGCACGGCGGCGTCGAGATGTCCGCCGCGGGTCATCAGGTGAGCGTCGGCCTGGTGAAAGAAAGACGCGCCGGGAATCAGCGTGACCGGCACCTTCATGGCATCGACGAGATCGAAGTCTTCTTCGCCGGGCTTGGCGCGGCGGCCCATGCCCAAGATGCCATTCTCACTGTGAAAATATACGGTGATGCCGGCGGGCAAATAGTCGGCAATCAGATTGGGAACGCCCCAGCCGAGATTTACGTAGGCGCCGTCGGGAAGTTCGCGAGCGGCGCGGGCGGCAATTTGCTCGCGCGTCAGGCGTAGTTTATGCGGCATAGCGAATTCCCTTGGCGACTACCACGCGGTGCACAAAAATCGCGGGAGTGATTACATGCTCGGGATCGATGGCGCCAACCGGGAGCACCTCTTCGACTTCCGCAATCGTCGTGGTGGCGGCCGTGGCCATCACGGGATTAAAGTTTCGCGCGGAAAGGCGGTAGGTCAAATTACCGAGTTCATCGGATTTGTCGGCCTTGATGAAAGCGTAGTCGGCGTGAATGGGCATTTCGAGAATGCAGCGCTGGCCGTCAAGCACGCGTTCTTCCTTGCCTTCGGCGACTTCGGTGGCGACGCCAACGGTGGTGTAAAAACCGAGCAGTCCGGCGGCGGCGGCGCGCATTCTTTCGCACAAAATGCCCTGCGGCACGAGCTCGATGGTGACCTCACCCTTGGCGTGGCGCTCCTGAAAATAGTAAGAATGCGGACCGGGAAATGCGGTGATGACGTGGCGGATTTGTCCATGCTTAAAAAGCGGTGACAGTTCGCCTTCACGCGTGCCGCAATTGTTGCTGATGGCGGTAAGATTTTTGCTGCCGCGGCGCACCAAAGCCTCGATCAGATTGTTAGGGCAACCCGAGCCGCCAAAGCCACCGAACATGATGCGCGCGCCATCGGGAATGCCTTCGACGGCGGCGTCGAGCGTGGCGTAGAGTTTTTGTTTCACGGTGTTCATCCTGGCAATTGGAACCCAGTGTATCGTATCAAGCGCAGCAAAAGTCGGTCCGGGCCGCCGTGGGGCCGCTCGCTGTAAGACTCCGCACTTTTTTGGTAACTTGGTTTGAGCAGCTGTGGACTCTTATTTTGGGTGAATTGCGTTATGGCTAGTCTTGCGGGGCGGGCGATTTGAAGATCAGCGTCTTGCTTCTGGGCGGCGCGGTGGTGGTGCTGGGAGTGGGCGCCGCGGCTGCAGCCCTGCTGCTGCACGACGGCGTGAGCGCCTCGGCTACGCCTACGAGAGCGGAAGCATTCCTGGCGCGCAACGCCCGCCTGCTGGCGATGCCATCGAACGCGCGCGCCATGGTAAATCCCCTGCAACCGACGGCGGAAAATTTACGCGAGGCCCGGCTGCATTTCGCGGATCACTGTGCGATTTGCCACGGGAACGACGGCAACGGCGACACCATGCTGGGTCGTGGCATGTATCCGAAACCGCCGGACTTGCGCATGGCGAATACGCAAAACCTTTCTGACGGCGAACTCTTCTGGACTATCGAGCATGGCGTGCGTTTTACAGGCATGCCGGCTTTTGGAGGCCACGGCAGCACGGATGACAGCTGGAAGCTAGTGCTGTTCATACGCCACCTTCCACAGTTGACGGCCGAAGAAGGCATGGAAATGGGCCGGTATAACCCGAAAGGCCCAGAGGACCGCGAGGAAGAGCAGGACGAGAACGATTTTTTGAACGGAGCTCCGGCGCAAGGAACACCACAGCCCAAGAGTTCCGCACCGCCAAGACATTAAGGTTCGAGTAGCGAAATGCTATGCTAGTTGTGGAGACAGACCCATGGGAACGCGTTCTTTACTACTTGGGATGATTTTGAGCTTGTTGGCCGCGGGCGCCTTCGCGCACGGCGACAAAGTTCACGTGCGAGGAACGATCACGAACGTAAGCGAAACGTCGGTAACGGTGAAAGGCGCGGACGGCAAACCGGTGGAAGTGAAGCTGGTGAAGACGACCAGTTTCATCCTGCACGTCCCGCCAAGCACCGACCAACCCGCAAAGGCTAGTGACCTGGCGGTTGGCGATTCTGTGGTGATTCATGCCACGCCCTCGGGAGATTCGCTGCAAGCGGACGAGGTCCGCTTCACCGTGCCGGCGAAACCCACGCCGGGCAAGAGCGCGAGCTAAGGACTCCGGCCCGCCCGTTATTCCTCGAGAAGATCCGCACGAAAGTCCGCGCTAAAATCCAGCCGAAGGTCCAGGCGAAAGCTGTGGTGTTTCCAAAACGGTGGTTCCGGAATGCATGTGTACGCAATGATCGCCGAGGGCGCGCGCTTCGCTCTTGCTGTGCGTGACGTATAGGATGGGAATATTTCGCGCGGTACGCCACGCGCGCAGATCCTCGATGATGTGCGCTTTCAGGTCGTCGTCGAGGCCGGTCATGGGCTCGTCTAGCAACAACACGCGCGGATCGGTGACCAGCGAGCGCGCCAGTTCGACGCGCTGCGCCTCGCCGCCAGAAATTTCCGACGGTTTGCGCCGGCGCAACTCCGCCACGCGGAAGGCGGAAAGTATCTCGTCGATGCGCTGCTGCTTTCCCGCCGCGGGCAGGTCGGCAATTCCGTAGCCGATATTTTCTTCCACGGTGAGGTGCGGAAACAGCGCGAGGGATTGAAAGACGTAACCGATGCGGCGTTGATGGACGGGAATGTCCACGGCCGCCGCGGAATCGAACAGACTTTCTTTCCCCACGCTGATGCTGCCGGTGTCAGGGCGCAGCAATCCGGCAATGCAATCGAGCAGCGTGGATTTTCCAGCGCCAGATGGACCAAATAAAATGGTAATGCCCGCAGGAAATTCCAGCGAAACATCCAGGACAAACGGCTGGCGATGTGCGCCCGCGCCCCCGCGCGACTTGCGCACGCGTACCAGCAACGGCGCGGTTATTTCGTGGCCCACGGCGTCCACAAGCGGCGTCCCGCACGGCGATTCACAGCGTACACCACGGACAGCACGGCAAAGGAGATAAGCAGCAGCACCAGCGCCATGCGATTGGCTTGGCCATATTCGAGCGATTGCACTTGGTCGTAAATGGCGATGGACGCGGTGCGCGTCACGCCCGGCAAACTGCCGCCGACCATCAACACCACCCCAAATTCTCCAAGAGTGTGCGCGAAACAGAGCACCACGGCGGTGACAATTCCGGGAAGCGACAGCGGCAGAATCACCGAGCAAAAGGTTCGCCACGGACTGGCGCCGAGAATCGCGGAGGCGTTCAGAAGCTTGCCGTCAACACTCTCAAAAGCGCCCATCAGCGGCTGCACGGCAAAGGGGAAACTATAAAACACTGAGGCGATCAGCAATCCGCCAAAGGTAAATGCCAAGCCGTGGCCGAACGCCGCGTTCCAAAATTTCCCAAGCGGACCTGCTGGCCCCATGGCCAGCAGTGCATAAAAACCCAACACTGTGGGCGGCAGGACCAGCGGCAGCGCCACGACCGCCTCAAGCAAAAATTTTCCGCGCCAGGTGGAATACGCCAGCCAGTAGGCGATCGGCGTGGCGATCACCAACAGAAGCGAAGCTACACACGCGGCCAGTTTCAGCGATAGCCACAACGGGCTCATGCAGACTCTTTCTTTGCATCGTTGATATCGACGGCACTAGATTACGCCGGACGCTTGATGGCGTCGGGGTCTAGTTTACGTCGATTACTGCTTCGCGGGCATCTCGAACGAAAAGCCGTATTTATTCAGTGTTTCCCGCCCTTGCGCGCTGGTTACAAAATCGAGAAAGGCGCGGGCCGCAACTTTATTTTTCGAGCTTTGCAGCACGATCACGCCTTGCTCGATAGGCGGATACGCATCCGCGGGCACTTCCCACCACTTGCCATCCTTCATGCCCGGCGAAAGCGCCAGCGACAGGGCGACGAGTCCGGCCTGGGCATTTCCCGACTGTGCGAACTGCGCCGCTTGCGAAATATTTTCGCCATAAACCAATTTGCTTTTCACCTGGTCATAAATTCCGGCGCTGCGCAGCGCGGCCACGGCGGCCCGGCCGTAGGGCGCGTGCTCCGGATTGGCGACCGCGATCTTTTGGACGCGCGGATTCAGCAAAGTTTCCCAGCCGTCCTTGGCGACGTCCACCGCGCTGCCGGGCGGAGTCCACAGAACGAGGCGGCCCACGGCGTATCTGGCTAATGTCCCGGGTTCCGCAAGGCCCGCGGCATCCAGCTTCTTGGCATACTCCATGTCCGCGGAAAAGAAAACATCGAATGGGGCGCCGTTCTGAATTTGCGAGAAAAAATTGCCGCTGGAGCCGTAGATAACATCGATCTTTACGGTGGCGGTTTTTTCGAACCCCTTCGCCAAATCTTGCATGGCGAACTGCAGGTCCGCCGCCGCGGCAACTTTCAGCGTTTGCGCCAGAGGTGCGAGCGTTTGCGCTGCGCCGAAGGACGGGCGCAGGGAAAGCATCGCGAGCAAAGTCAGGAGACCAACTAACCGCGGCAAAAAACGCCGGCGATTGAACTTCACTCCTGCCGAGCTAGCGGTAACAAATCGCAATTTCATTTCGCTTGCGCTTCCTGAGATTGTGCCAGCGGCTTGGCGGGGCTACGCGAGGCGCCGCGATAGTTAGCGGCCGCATGCCAGACGCGCAACAGTTCCGACACCGACCACGCCTGCGCAATGCATCCGCACGGAGTGTACGGCGCGTCGCCATCAAATATTTCTCCGACGGTGCCCAACCCATAGGTGTAAATCTGCCGACCCAGCGGGTCGAGCGTGCGCAGCGCCGCCGCGCGATCGCCATAGACGCGCAGATGCGCCAGGACATACGGACCCAGCAGCCAGCCCCACACCGTGCCCTGATGATAAGCGCCGTCACGCGCGAGCGGACCTCCGCCATAATGACCCTGATAACCAGGTTCGCTCGGCGCCAGGCTGCGCAAGCCGTGAGAAGTCAGCAATTGCTGCGCGCACACGTCCACGACACTTTTCTGCTGTTCGCCGGATAGCGGGCTCACGGGAAGCGACACGGCAAAAATCTGGTTGGGCCGGAGCGACGCGTCGTTGCCAATTCCCGGCGCATCAATGACGTCATAGCAGCAACCCCGCGAAGCATTCCAGAATTTTGCGAAGCTTGCCGCGGCTTGCACTTTGAGCGTCTCGTAGACATCAAGAGTTTTTGCCAACACGCGGGAAAACTGAACCATGGATTCCAGAGCGTTGACCCACAGTGCGTTGATCTCCACGGCTTTCCCGGTGCGCGGCGTAACCACCCAATCGCCCACTTTGGCGTCCATCCATGTCAGTTGCACGCCGGGTCCGCCCGCGTAAATCAAGCCGTCGGCGGGATCCACGTGAATGTTGTAGCGCGTGCCGGCCACGTGCGCTTTCACAATGCTGGCGAGCACCGGAAAAAGTTTCTGCAGTGTTGCGGCGTCTTGCGTGGCGGCAAAATACAGCCGCACCGCTTCGAAATACCACATCGCCGCATCCACGGTGTTGTATTGCGGCTGGCCCGCGGCATCGGGGAAATTATTCGGCAACATGCCGCCATCCACGTAGCGGGCAAACGCCAGCAGAATGCGGCGCGCCACATCCGCTCGCCCGGTGGACAAGGTCAAGCCGGGCAAAGAGATCATGGTGTCGCGGCCCCAGTCCGCGAACCAGTGATAACCGGCAATCACGGTGCGGCCATCGGTGGCATCGGCGTCGGCAGACTCACCGCTCGCCGCGGGCAGCGCGCGCTTCACGATGAATTGATCCGCCGCCAGCGCTAATTGCCACACCCATGCGGGCGCATCGTCGAGCGACACGCCTCCGGGATCTTTCGGGGCGTCCGCCGGAGCATTCGCCTCTTGCCAGGCTTGGAATATTTTTACATCGTGGTTGACCTGCTCGGCGCGCGCGGTCTCGGCATCCAGCAAGGCGCTCGGTTCGGTGCTGAGTACCAGCGTGACGCTCTGGCCCACGTGCAATTCGGCGCGGAACAGCGCGGCGAAGAGATTATCTTCGTGGTCGTCCAGGCCGCGCTCTTGTTCCGCGGGAAAGAGATAGTCGCGATACCATTCCGCGCGCGGTTCGCAGAGGGCAGTAGCGCTTTTCAGATAAAAAGGTTGCGCGCCGTCGAACGCGGTAATCGCTACCCCGTTATCTGTAGGCGCGATATTCATGCGCCAATCTCCGGCGTGGGTCATGGAGTGAAAATCGCGGTAATTAACCAGCGCTTTCATTTTCAACGAGAGCGGGCGGCTGCCACACACCATGGTGTATTGCACGTAGGTGGTGTTCTCGCCCTGGCGCATCCACACGCGCTTTTCGAGCAAGGCATCGGCCAGCGCGTAGGTCCACACCGGCTTCATGCCTTCCAGATGGAAACTCTGCAGCAAGCGAAAACCTTGCGGATCGACGGTTCCGCTGGCCCAGCGGTGCGTGCTCAGCGCAAACGTCTCGCTGCCGCACTGAACATTTTCATCGATGCCTGCAACCAACTGGGTGCGCCCCACGGGTGGCAGCAGGGCGGCTACCAGCAGTCCGTGATAGCGCCGCGTGCAGCTGCCTGCCACGGTGCCCGAGGCAAAGCCGCCAATGCCATTGGTGACCAACCACTCGCGCGCTTTGGCGGAATCCAGGTCGCCGCAGATATCGCGGCCAAACTGAATCTCGGCTTCGGGAATCGCCGAAGAATTCTTTGCTGAATCAGCGGGAGCCGATTTTGTTAATGGCGGCGCCGGCTGCGGTGCCTGCGGCGGCGCTGATGGAGCTGGCGTCGATGGTGCGCGCCGCGCACGCACCGACGGGCTTTGCGGGCTGTCTTTAGGCATTCGCGCTTTCTCTTATCTAATTGCCGTGACTCTAACTGTGAACGGTGAGGACGCCGGGATTAAATCACGCCCGGCTACTCTCCGCTCTGTTCGAGAAGTTTCGCCACCAACCCGGTCCAACCGGTCTGGTGATTCGCACCAAGTCCGGAGCCAGTATCGCCATTAAAATATTCGTAGAATTGCAGCAGGTCTTTCCAGTATGGATCGCTCTGATACAGCTCTTGCGAGCCGGCCATGGCTCTGCGGCCATCGTCACCGCGCAGGAAAATGTGAACCAGGCGCCGGGAAATTTCCGCCGCCACCTGCCACAGGTCCGCTTCGTTCGGCGAATTCGTGGGGCAGTTCACCTTAAAATCTTCGCCATAATAATGGTGGAATTTCTGCAGCGACTCTACCAGCAGATAGTTCACGGGAAACCACACCGGCCCGCGCCAGTTGGAATTGCCGCCAAAGATCCCGGTGCCCGATTCCGCCGGTTCATAGTCCACGCGATTGATATGGTCGTTCACTTCCACTTCATACGGAACGTCCTTGTGGTAACGGGAAAGCGCGCGTACCCCGTGTGGCGAGAGAAATTCATTTTCGTCCAGCATGCGAGCCAGCACCCGCGTGAGCTGTTTGCGGTTCACCAGCGAAAGCAGCCGCCGCACGCCGCGCGCCGAACGCTGCGTGCTTTCGAGGTGCTCCGGCAAGCCGGTGTGATTGTCGATGAACCACTGCATGCGCCGCTTAAATCCCGGGAGGCGGTCGATCACTTCGGGCTCCAGCGTTTCCACGGCAAAGAGTGGAATCAATCCCACCATGGAGCGAATCTTCATAAAGTGCTCGTCGCCGTTGGGCAGCTGCAGCACGTCGTAAAAGAAGCCGTCCTCGTCATCCCATAGAGAGATGCCCTGCTTTCCGACGTCGTTCATGGCCCGCGCGATGCCGACGAAGTGCTCGAAGAATTTACTGGCGACGTCTTCGTACGCCGGATCCTCCTTGGCCAGCTCCAGCGCGATGGCCAGCATATTCAAGCAGAACATAGCCATCCAGCTGGTGCCGTCGGACTGTTCCAGGTGTCCGCCGGTAGGTAAGGGCGCGGAACGGTCAAACACTCCGATGTTGTCGAGGCCGAGAAATCCACCTTGAAATATATTCATTCCCTCGGGGTCTTTGCGATTTACCCACCAGGTAAAATTAAGCAACAGCTTGTGAAATACTTTTTCAAGGAAGCCGCGATCGGCGACGCCGCGTACGCGCCGTTCAATCTTGTAAACGCGCCAGGCGGCCCAGGCATGTACCGGCGGATTCACGTCGCCAAAGGCCCATTCGTACGCCGGCAACTGCCCGTTGGGATTCATATACCATTCGCGCAAAAGCAGGATTAGCTGCTCTTTGGCAAAGTCCGGGTCCACCAGCGCCAGCGGAATACAATGGAAGGCTAAATCCCACGCCGCATACCAGGGATATTCCCATTTGTCCGGCATGGAGATGACGTCGTCGTTGTAAAGATGCGTCCAATTCTTGTTGCGCCCCTCCAACCGTTCGGCCGGCGGCGTCGGCTGCGACGGGTCGCCTTGCAGCCAGGTATGCACGTCGTAGTGATAAAACTGTTTGGAAATCAGCATTCCGGCGAGCGATTGCCGCATCACGTTTTTCGCGTCATCGGACAATCCCTTGGGCATGCGGGAAGCGTAAAAATCGTCGGCCTCTTTCTGCCGGGCGGCGAACACACCGTCATAGCCCGTGGAAAAATCATCCGTACTGGGTACGCCCTCGCAACGGTCCACATGTCCGGGCGACGCGGTGCTGCCAACGCTGCCTGAACTTCCTTCCAACTCGGCGAGCGGCTGCAGATCCGTCAAACGCAGCTTGATCGTCTTCGATTCACCGGGCGCCAGGGCCAGCAAGTAGTAGGCGGCCATCTTGGTTCCAGTTAGCGCCGGATTTACCGCGCCCCGGTTTTCCGCGATCAAGAACTCGTGAAAAGCGTCTTTGACGTACGGCGACGCGCTCTTGGTGTTAAACAAGCGCTCGAAATTCGTTTCATTCTCCGTGAAGAGCAGCTCCGGCTCTCCCTGGCAGAGCAGCCAGCGCTTGCCGTACTGCCAGTGCTGCACTTCGGCGCACTTGCCGCCCGGAATGTCATTCGTTTTGCGGACGACGGGACGGCGCGGGTCCTTGCCCCACGACCAGGTATTGCGGAACCATAGCGAGGGCAAAAGGTGCAGTGCCGCGGGCTCCGGGCCACGATTCGCCACGGTAATCTTGATCAGGATGTCTTCGACGTCCGCTTTGGCGTACTCGGTGTACACATCAAAATAGCGATGTTCGGAGAAAACTCCGGTATCCACCAATTCGTATTCGGGATCTTTCCGCGAGCGCCGATTGTTTTCGTCGATCAGTTTTTGGTAGGGATACGCGGCCTGCGGATATTTGTACAGCATTTTCATGTAGCTGTGCGTCGGCGTCGAATCCAGATAGAAATAGCATTCCTTGACGTCTTCGCCATGATTGCCCTGATTGCCGGTAAGTCCAAACATCCGCTCCTTGAGGATGGGATCATGGCCATTCCACATCGCCAGTCCGAAGCAGATGTATTGGTGGCGGTCGCTGAGTCCGGCAATGCCGTCCTCTCCCCAGCGATAAGCGCGCGAACGCGCGTGATCATGCGAAAAAAATTCCCAAGCCGTCCCGTAAGCGCTGTAATCCTCGCGCACGGTGCCCCATTGCCGCTCGGAAAGATACGGTCCCCAGCGCTTCCAGTGGTCCTTGCGCGTGCGCGCTCCTTCAAGGCGTCGGTCTTCAATGGTTTGCAGTCTAGGCATGGAGGCTGGACCTCGGACTAATCGTTGCAGCGAATCGTCGAACTGTTCTTACCGTGTAGCGGAGGCGGCGTAAAAAAAGGCGCCTGGCCGGGCACCCGTACACGCGGAACCGCAAGAACATCGCCATGATTCTTATCCAATACGGGTCTAAAAGGGAAGGGCTAGTCTCGGCGTGGTCGCCTCTTCGAAGGGGCGAGGGTTTTCGGTCGAAATACAGCGCGTCCGCTCACTATATTTACCGCTGTATCCTTATCTTGAGTTCCATCGTCATACCCTTGCACGGTGATAGAACATCCAATTAAGTAGTGTTTCTAGAAGGAGTTTCACGAATGGTCGGTTATGGCTGGCAGTGTCGCAAAACGTTGCGGGAGCTTCGTTTCGTGGGGATTGCGTGCGGCATTGCGTACCAAGTCGCGCGCCAATTCGCCTGTGTAACGGCGTGTGTGGTCGCCTGCGCGTTGGCATACGCAACGCCCGCGCGAGCGCAATCGCCCGACGACAGCTCCTCAGACACGCTGCATAAGCTCAACGAATCGGTCGACAGCCTGATCAAAAAAGTTTCCCCCAGCGTGGTGCAAATCCTGGTCACCGGCTATGGCCCTCTCGAAGAGGGCGAGCGTAGTAGCACCAGCGTGATTATCGGGCGGCAGCGCGCCATCGGCTCCGGGTTCGTTATCGATCCAAGCGGCTACATCGTCACCAACGCCCACGTCGTAAACGGCGCGCAGCGCGTCCGCGTGGTGCTTCCGCTCATGACCAACGAGTCGTCCGCGAGCGCCGCCCTTTCCACGCGCAGCAATATTGTTAACGCGCGCATCGTTGGCGTGGCCCGCGACATCGATATCGCGCTCCTTAAAGTTGACGGCGTCAAACTCGCCGCCCTTCCTTTGGCCTCCTTTCGCAAGCTTCGCCAAGGCGAAGTGGTTTTTGCTTTCGGCAGCCCCGAAGGACTGCGCAACACCGTCACCATGGGCGTAATCTCCGCGGTCGCCCGCCAAACCGATCTCGATTCTCCCATGGTCTACGTGCAGACCGACGCGCCGATTAATCCGGGAAACTCCGGCGGCCCGCTGGTAAACGTCGACGGCGAAGTCGTCGGCGTCAACACGTTCATCCTTTCGGAATCCGGCGGCAACGAAGGCTTGGGTTTCGCCATTCCGTCCAGCGTCGTGAACGTGGCGTACCATCAGCTGCGCAAGTTTGGCCATCTGCACCGCACCGAAATCGGCATCGGCATTCAAACCATAACGCCGACGCTCGCCACGGCCCTCAAACTTCCGCGCGCTTACGGCGTGATCATCTCCGACGTCAAACCCAACACCCCCGCCATGGCCGCCGGAATTCAGATTGGCGACATCCTTGTTTCCGTGGACGGGCGCTCCGCGGAGAATCTCCCGTTCGTGGGACTGCAATTTCTTTCGCGCGACACCGGCGAGAAGGTCCATCTGGAAATTTTACGCGGCGGGCAACAACTGGCCTTCGATGTGAAGGTGATGGAGCCGCCGCACGACATGGACCAGATCGCCGCGTTAGCCGACCCGGAGAAAAGCCTGGTGCCGGCCTTGGGAATTTTGGGCGTGGAGATTACTGACAAGATCGCCGCGATGGCCCCCGAAATTCGCGACCCTTTCGGCATTCTCGTGGCCGCGCGCGCCGCTGGAGCCACCGTCGAAGTCCCGCTAGCCACCGGCGATGTGATTCGCACGCTGAACGGCGAACCCATGACCACGCTCGACCGCCTGCGCAACGCGCTGAAAGCTCTTCCCGCGGGCGCTTCGGTCGCCCTGCAGATTCAACGCGACGATCGCTTGATGTATGTGGCTTTTACCGCCGATTCGCAATAGTGAAACGCGGCCGTGAATATTTGGGAAGAAATTATTTCGGAAGAAGCTATGCAACAGCCCGCCGCCAGGCGCAGCGACCAAGCTCACGCCTCAGGAACTGCTACCACCGCTCCGCGTTTCACGTCATACACAAAGAAATCTTTTGCCGCACGTCCGCTGCTGGCCGCTAGATTCACGATCATCGCCTGAGCATCTTCAATCGACGCTACAGCTTTGACCCACATCGGCTGTCCGTCCGGTAACCGTTCGAAGAGATCGTACGCCAGCGACATTTCCTCACCTCCACGCGACTCTTTATCGATAGCCATGATGTTCACACCGCGCTCAGTCGCAAACCGCAGGCCAAACCTCACGACCAATTAGGTCACAAAGAATCAGTCACTTACAGCTGTCGCAAGAATCAGTGGCGCGCCATCGCCGGTTTCAGGTCGTAGCATTTTCGCGCGCCCGGTAATTCCTTCTGGGCCTAGTACCCGCTCCGTTTCGTTGATTTTTCAACCGCACGTCTCTGACCGCCCGCGGATCCATATCATTTTTTCAATCTTACAAATCAACACTTATCTGTATGGAGCGCCGACACCCTCAGTTGCTACTCTGTTCTTGCCGGTGGGCCCATTTTCTATTCCCCTAACCACACGACAATGAGGCTCAACCGTGCTCGCAAAAACAATACGCGTTTTGCTGGTTGACGATGAGGCCCGCCTCCGCCAGATGGCCAGGCACCTGCTCGTCTCCGACACCGAAATCGAAGTAGTGGGTGAAGCGGCCGATGGGCGCAAAGCAGTGGACCTGAATTCTGAGCTTGGCCCCGATCTAATCGTCATGGACATCGCCATGCCCGAACTGAACGGTCTCGAAGCCACCAGAATTATTCGCAAACAATCGGCCAATACGAAAATCATTGTCATCACCGCTATGGCCGCGGAGCCATACCGCAAAGCCGCCATAACCATGGGCGCCGACGCCTTCTTGTCTAAAGGCATGCTCGACAGCGATCTAATTCCTACTATTCACGGCATGTTCTCCTAAGAATTCTCCAACAACTCGCGACGATTGCGCTCTTTCGCCCTCTCGCGCCGGCTTTTGCTTCTGAAGCAAAGCTCTCCGCTGCGTGCGCTCGTCACCCTCCGGTGAACTATTCCCTTCCCTGCAGGATTCCACCGATAGGCCCGCTCGAGCCATCAGCGCAAGCTCAGTAACGATTGCGTTTCACCCAGCGTTCTGCGCGTCGTTTTAAACACAACTTTAGTGAATGTTTTCTAGTGAATGTTGCAAACCCAAAGGAGATCCATCATGTCGAAGAAATCAGTATTGGGCATTTACAGCACGCGACCCGGAGTCGAAAACGCGGTCCTAGGTTTCAAGGACGCCGGCTTTTCGAACTCGGACATCTCCGTGCTGCTCCCGGAAAATCTCGGCTCCAAGGAACTTGCCACTGACAAATCCAGTAAGGCACCCGAAGGCGCGGCCGCGGGCGGAACTACCGGCGCAGTGATTGGCGGAGCGCTCGGCTGGCTCGTGGGCATCGGCGCGTTGGCTATCCCAGGCATCGGTCCCTTCATCGCCGCGGGTCCGATCATGGCTGCGCTGGCCGGAGTTGGCGTCGGCGGCGCGGTTGGCGGCTTTACCGGCGCGCTCGTAGGCTTGGGCATCCCGGAATACGAAGCCAAGCGCTACGAAGGACGCCTGCTGAAGGGTGGCATCCTCGTTTCCGTCCACTGCGAAAGTTCTGACGAGATCACGCGCGCCAAGCAAATCATGGAAAACACCGGAGCCGAGGACATCTCCTCCACCTCCGAATCTTCCGTGGACACGAAGACCAACGATCCGAAGAGCCGCGCCGCGGGTTCTTACTAACCGACCCTCAAACGGACGCGCCGGAAACGCATCTTGTTTTCGCATGCGTTGTGAACAGATTCAAGAAAATGTAGCCACTTGCGGCGTGGGACATAAACCGCCGCAAGTGGCGCATTTCATCGCTAAGGCATTCATAAAATTACCGTCGTTTTCGCTAGTCAAACTCCATGCCCCTAAATACTCGCAACGAACTTCAGACTCGCCTTCTGGCCCGCATAGCCCTTTCGCTGCGGGTCATCGTCATTGCCATCATCGTCGCGTTCTGTTTCATCGCCAGCTCGGTCTGCCTTACGCTGCTCCTGGCAATATTTCTCGCCATACTCGTGGACCCTGCCGTCACCTATCTGCACCGCTGGCATATTCCGCGCTCCCTTGCCGCGGCCTTCATCATTCTGACCTTCATGATCGGCGCTGGCTTTGCTGTCAGCGCTTCCTACAACAAAGGTCTCGAGCTCGTTGACCAACTCCCGCAGCTCACCGATCACATCCGCGACGCCATGCGCCCCCTGAACGACAAAATCCAGCGCGTGCAAGATACCGCCGGAAGTCTGACCCTCGAGAACAACCCGCCCAAACGCGTCGCCGAAGTCAAGATTCGCCAAACTCCCGAGTGGCCTTCCTACATTGTCCGCGGTGTCGGCTCTGTTTGGGGCGCCGTGGTCATCGCCGGCGTCGTTCCCTTTTTGATGTTTTTCATGCTCATTCGCAAAGAGCACATGAATATCCGCCTGGAAGGCTGGCTGGGCCAGCGCATTGACGTCCCGCTCTTCGTCGAACGCGTCGGCAAAATGGTCCGCGGTTTCGTCCTCGGGAATTTAGTCATCGGCGTGCTCATGTCCGCGATCACCGTCGGCGTCCTTGCGCTGCTCAAAGTACACGGCGCCGTGGCCCTGGGCATTGTCAGCGGCGTTCTCAACCTCGTACCCTTCCTGGGCGTGGTGCTGGCTGCCGTCGTGCCCGCCATCGCCGCGCTCATGCAGTTTTCTTCCTTCGCGCCGCTGCTGATCATCGTCGCCACGGTCATCGCCCTGCATCTCATCTCCGCCAACATCCTCATTCCCAAGCTGGTTGGCTCGCGCGTGGAAATCGGCCCCGTCTCCGCCACCGTCGGCCTCCTTTTCTGGGGTTGGCTGTGGGGCGTACTAGGCCTGTTGCTGGCCGTGCCGCTCACCGCTTTTGTGAAGATCGTGGCCGACTCCCATCCCTCCCTCATCCATCTCTCCAATTTGTTGGCGGTGTCTCCGCGCCCGGCCCCCAAAAGCTTGTTCTCCAAGCGCAAGAGACCCGCGCCCGAAAAAGAGCCGGCCGTGGTGGCCCCGGCTACCAGCACCCCGTAGTCTTTCCCCGCTTTCTACAGGAAATACCGGATGTTCGCCTTCTGCGCTCGCTACTACACTGCCACGTAGGTTGTACTCAACGTATCTACCTCTCTCCGAACAGGTGCCTGCTCCGAACACAGGCACCTGTTCTTCCCTCCTCCCTGAACTCAATCCGTACGGACCAAATCGCTACACTCTCCGCTGTATTGAGCGTCGCGTGAATTGCATCTATCTTTAGCCTTTATAGGTTTGAACTTTTGAATTCCGTTTCATTCCGGTTTCACTCCGGCGCTGAGCAATTTCTCGGCCCCGGCAACCAGATTGTGAGGCTCTATGTCAACACCTGCTGCGGCTCTAAAACCCGTTTCTCAACACAATATTCTCCTCGTCACCGAAGATCGTCGCGCAGCGTTTGAATCCCTGCTGCGGCAAACTATTCAAGACCGTGCCTTCCAGATATTTGAACGTCATGGCGGCGTTCACGGCCAGGACCAGGCGAACTGGGCCCAAGCCGAAGCCGAACTCCTGCAATTCGCTCCTCCCGCCCGCGAATCGGGCGCGTGGAGTACCGCCAATGTTTCGCTGCGAAGCGTCGATCCGCGAAATGTGCAGGTGCTCGTCTTGGAAGACCACGCGGTTGTCGCGATCGCGAATCCCGCTCAGCCCCCGGCTTACCTGCTGATTCGTTGGCCCATTCACGTTGATCCCGCGACGGCTGCGGCCTATCTAAAGGACACTACGCTGGTCGTCACCGCGAAGCATTCCGCGTCAATGGGCGGGTCGTAGTCCGCACGCCTACTTTGAAACCCCCAGCCACAGATTCGCATCTCGGTGCTACACCTCTTCCCGGCGGAGGTTGGCGATTCTGCGTCTGGGCGCCAACCGCCGATCGTGTCGACCTGCACCTCAAGACACCTGTCGATCGATTGCTGCGCATGACTAAAGACCCCACGGGATTTCATAACTTGGATCTCCCAGAGCTCCCACCCGAAGCCACGTATCTCTATCGTCTTGACGATCAGGAAGAGTGGCCCGACCCTGCGTCCCGTTCGCAGCCCCACGGCGTGCACGGACCGTCGCAAATTTTCGATCCGCGATCGTTTCGCTGGAACTGCGCGCAGTGGAGACCGTTGTCGCTGCCATCCGCCGTTCTGTACGAGCTTCACGTGGGCACTTACACTCCCGAAGGCACTTTTGACGGCGTGGTCGCGCATCTCGACGAACTGGCGGAGCTGGGCGTCACCACCATCGAAATCATGCCGGTAGCGCAATTTCCTGGCTCACGCAACTGGGGCTACGACAGCGTCTACATCTATGCGCCACAAAATAGCTATGGCGGACCTGCCGGCCTGCAGCGCCTGGTCGATGCCGCTCACGCTCGCGGGCTGACCGTGGTTCTCGATGTCGTCTACAACCACCTTGGTCCGGAGGGAAATTACCTCGGCAAGTTTGGCCGCTACTTCACCACGCGTTACCGCACGCCGTGGGGTTCCGCGCTGAACTTTGACGGCCCGGAGAGCGGACCAGTCCGCGATTTCTTTATCTCCAACGCTTTGTATTGGCTCAAAGAATTTCGCATCGATGGCCTGCGTCTGGACGCTATCGACCGCATCTACGATCTCGGCGCGCACCATTTCCTCGCGGAACTCAAAGAGTCCGTGCAGCAACTCGAAAAACGCACCGGAAGAAAAATTGTGCTGATCGCCGAAAGCGATCTCAACAACAGAAGGATTCTGGATCCCCCAGAACGCGGAGGATATGCGCTCGATGCCCAATGGAGCGATGATTTTCATCATGCGTTGCATTCACTGCTCATCAAAGAAACCGCCGGCTATTACGCCGATTTCGGAACCCTCGAGCATCTGGCCAATACTTTGCGCCAGGGCTGGTATTACGAAGGCCAGTACTCCGTTTTTCGTCGCCGCAATCATGGCAACTCTCCACGCGGCATCTCCGGCGAGCATTTTGTGGTGTGCAGTCAGAACCACGATCAGGTTGGCAATCGCGCCATGGGCGATCGCCTCAGCGGCCTGGTGGATCTTGCCGGACTGAAATTGGCCGCCGGCGTCACCCTCCTTTCACCCTTTGTACCCATGCTTTTCATGGGCGAAGAGTACGGCGAGCCCGCGCCATTTTTGTATTTCACCAGCCACGAAGATGCGCATCTGATCGAAGCCGTGCGCAACGGCCGCCAAGCCGAATTCGCCGCCTTCGCTTGGGCCGGGCAAATCCCCGACCCGCAAAGCGTCTCCACGTTCCGCGACGCCGCGCTGCAACATTCCAGAAAAACTCAGCATCCCCACAGTTCGTTGTGGTCCTTCTACCGCCAGCTGATTGCCTTGCGCGCGAACTATCGTCTTGGTGATGCCGCGCCCATCGAGGTCACCACCCACGAATCGGAAAAGGTCCTCGTCGTACTTCGCAAATCTTTGCCGGACTTGCTGTTGATCTTTCACTTCGGTGCGACGAATGCGCAATTTACGCTCGCGCTTCCGCTTGGCGACTGGCACATCGTTCTCGATTCCACGAACGATACGGGCGCGGTGCGCGTTGAACACCAGCGCACCGGATCATCATTCGTCAGCCGGGCTTCGGCAACTTCCGCAACTGTGGATTTTTCGCCGCGCTCTTTTCTCGTTCTCGAAAACACTGCTTCACCAGGGGACTGATCATGCGCTACGTGTGTGTGCACGGACACTTTTACCAGCCGCCCCGCGAAAATCCTTCGCTCGAGGCCATCGAACTGCAGGATTCCGCCTATCCCTATCACGACTGGAACGAGCGCATCACCGCCGAGTGCTACGCCCCCAACGCCACTTCGCGCATCGTGGACGGCGAGCAACGCATTCTGCAGCTGGTAAACAATTACGCCGAAATCAGTTTCAACTTCGGCCCCACACTGCTTTCCTGGCTGGAAGAAAAGGTTCCCAAGGTCTACGAATCCATTCTTCGCGCCGACAAACAGAGCCAGCAAAAGTTTTCCGGCCACGGCTCCGCCATCGCACAGGGTTACAACCATATGATTTTGCCGCTGGCCAACAAGCGCGACAAAATCACGCAGGTCAAGTGGGGCATCGCCGATTTCCTGCACCGTTTCGGCCGCAAATCCGAGGGGATGTGGTTGCCGGAAACCGCCGTGAGTCTCGAGACGCTCGAGGCGCTCGCCGAAAACGGCATTCAGTTCACCATCCTCGCGCCTCGCCAGGCCAAGCGCGTGCGCCGTAAGAGTGGCCGCTCGTGGACAGATGTCTCTGGCGGCAAAATCGATCCGAGCCGCGCTTACCAGGTGCGTCTGCCATCCAAGAAAACCATCAGCGTTTTTTTCTACGATGGCCCGATTTCGCAAGGTGTGGCTTTTGAACGGCTCTTGAACGACGGCAAGCGCTTTGCCGAACGTCTCGTCAGCGGGTTTTCCGATGCCCGCGATTGGCCGCAAATTTCCCACATCGCCACCGATGGCGAAAGCTACGGACACCATCACCGCTTTGGCGAAATGGCCCTCACCTACGCTTTGCACCACATCGAATCCAATAAACTTGCCGAGCTCACCAACTACGGAATGTTTCTCGAGAAGCATCCCGCCGATCACTGGGTTGAAATCGTTGAGAATAGTTCGTGGAGCTGTGTGCACGGCATCGAACGCTGGCGCTCCAACTGCGGCTGCAATTCCGGTGGACATGGCGAATGGAAACAGGAATGGCGAGCGCCGCTGCGCGCCGCGCTCGATTGGCTGCGTGATTGCCTCGCTCCCGGCTTTGAACAAAACACCGCGTTTCTGCTCAAGGATCCCTGGCGCGCGCGCGACGCCTACGTTCGCGTGATTCTCGATCGTTCCGATGAATCCATCGCCGCATTTTTCGCCGAACATGCCACCCATCCGCTGAGCGACGCGGAACAAGTCACCGCCCTCAAACTCCTTGAAATGCAGCGTCACGCCCTGCTCATGTACACCAGCTGCGGATGGTTCTTCGACGAATTGAGCGGCCTCGAAACCGTGCAGGTGCTGCACTACGCTGGCCGCGCAGTGCAGCTTGCCAAGCAACTCTTCGCTCCCACCCTCGAAGATCGATTTGTCGAAAGATTGCGCGCCGCGAAAAGCAATTTGCCGGAACACGGCGACGGTGCCCAGATTTACGATAAATGGGTTCGTCCCGCCTCCGTGGACCTGGACAAACTGGCCGGCCATTACGCCATCAGTTCGCTGTTTGAAAATTATGGCGACAAAACCAAGATTTATTGTTACGACGTCGAGCGCGAGGAATTTTCTCTGGAAGCCGAAGGGAAATTGCGCCTCGCCGCCGGGCGCGCAAAATTTCGCTCGGAGATCACCCACGATTCGGCCATCGCAAGTTTCGCGGCGCTGCACCTCGGCGACCACAACATCACCGGCGGAGCAAAACCTTTTGACCCCGCGCTGGACCACAAAAACGGCAAGGGCCTCGCCGAAGCATTCTCTCGTGCAGAAACCGCGGAAGTGATTCGTCTGCTCGATGTAGCCTTTCCCAATCAGAAGATTTCCTTGCGCACGCTTTTTCGCGACGAACAAAGAAAAATCACCGACATCATTCTGAACGATTCGCTCGCTTCCGCCGCAGCTGTCTACAAAACTATTTACGAAAATCAGGGCGCCATGATCCGTTTTCTCGACGGGCTGAATATTCCCATTCCTCCAGCGTTCAAATCCGCAGCGGAAATCGCGTTGAACAGCCAACTGCATCAGGCCGTGGATCGTCCGGAACTCGACGCCGATATCATCAAGAGCTATCTCAAGGAAGCCGCCAGCAGTCACGTGACTGTCGATACCACCACGCTCGAATACGCCATACGCAAGCGTCTGGAAAAACAGGCCGAGGAATTCGCCGCGCATCCCGACGATATCGAGGCGGCGGAAAGGCTGCGTAAACTTCTGGACGTCGCGCTGGCCTTGCCGCTCTCCGTGGTCATCTGGGAAGTGCAGAACTTGTGCTACGGTCCGATCATTCTCGCGACCGGCGAACACCGCGCCGCCGCCGAAGCCGGCGACGAAGCGGCGCAGCGCTGGATGAACGAACTCGGAATCCTGCGAGAAAAACTTCGCATTCAGGACGCGTAACCCGCGATGGCTGAGACGCGCATTCCCATCGCCACCTATCGCCTGCAATTTCATCGTGAGTTCACTTTCGCGGATGCTTGCGAAATTCTGGATTATCTGGCGCAGCTTGGGATTTCCGACGTGTACCTTTCGCCGATTTTGACCAGCCGTCGCGGAAGCACGCATGGGTACGACGGCACCGATCCCACGCGCATCGATCCCGACCTTGGCGGTGAAGAAGGCTTCGCTCTTTTCCAGCAAGAATTGCACAAGCGCGGTATGGGATTGCTGCTCGATATCGTGCCGAACCACATGGCCGCCAGCAGCGAGAATCGCTGGTGGATGGATGTTCTGGAAAACGGGACAGACTCCGCGTTCGCTTCGTACTTCGATATCGATTGGCGACCTGGCGCAAAAAACATGGATGGCCGCATTCTGCTGCCGGTGCTGGGCAAACCTTTCGGCGAAGTTCTGGATGGCGGAGAACTTTCCTTGATTCTTGAGAACGCCAAGTTTTCCATACGGTATTTCGACGCCCTGTTCCCTGTCGCGCCCCGCTCGTATTCCGCGATCTTGCGGCATGCCACGAAACCTTTGCGCGATTTTCTCGGCGAAGAATCTACCTCCTTTCAGGAGTACACCGGTATTCTTGCGGCGCTCGATGCGTTTTCCTCTCATGAGCAGAATTCCTCCAGCGATGCGGCCGAGCGGCGCGCGCGTTTTTCCGCGCTGGAAGGGCGGCTGCATGACCTGCTGGCGAATCAACATATCGTGCGCGTCATCGACGAAAGCCTGACGGAATTGAATGGCGCGAAAAATGATCCCGCCAGTTTCAACGAACTGCAATCCGTGCTGGCGCAGCAAAACTACAAACTGGCGTACTGGCAAAACGTCAACGAAAGCATCAACTACCGGCGGTTCTTTGCCATTACGGAACTCGTGGGCATGCGCGTCGACGATTTGCTGGTTTTTGACGCGCTGCACAATTCCCTGCTGCGTGCGGTACCCAAGGATGTTTTGACCGGCCTGCGCGTCGACCACATCGACGGCCTGCGCGATCCCGCCGCGTATCTGGCGCGATTGCAGCAACGACTTTCTGCCGGCGAGAACCACGCTGTAGCCGCGCCGGGGTACCTGCTGGTCGAAAAAATACTGGCGCGCGGCGAAACGCTGCCGAGCGACTGGCCGGTCAGCGGAACCACGGGATACGAGTATCTGAATTTCGTTAACGATATTTTCGTCGACCCCGCGCGCGCCAAAGCGATTGAGGAGATATACGCGAAGTTCACCGGAAAAGAGACGAAGTTTGCCGACGTGTTGTACCAGAAGAAAAAACTGGTGATGAACACGCTGCTGGGTGTGGAAATGCGTTCGCTGGGGCGGCAGCTGGGTGAACTCGCGGCGCAAGATCGATATGCGAGGGAATTGCCGCGCGCCGGACTGCTGGAAGCGTTGATCGAAACCACAGCATGTGTGCCGGCGTATCGGACGTACATCCACAGTTTGGAAGTGCCGCCCGAAGCGCGCGAATTCATCGAGCGCGCGCTGGCGGAAGCGCGGGAACGGAAACCGCATCTCGACCCTGCATGGTTTGATTTTGTGCGGGATGTACTGCTGCTGGCGAATCCCACGCACGTTTTTGTCGAGCAGCGCGAGGCGCGCCTGGCATTTGTGATGCGCTGGCAACAGCTCACCGGCCCGATTGTGGCCAAGGGAATGGAAGACACGGCGTTGTATGTGTACCACCCGCTGTTGTCCCTGAATGAGGTGGGCGGCGATCCGCAGGTGACTACGGCGAGTTCCGAGCAGGAGTTCTGGGATTTTCTGCGCGCGCGCAAAGAGCGCTGGCCGCATGGACTGAACGCGAGCACCACGCACGATACCAAGCGGAGCGAAGATGTTCGCGCGCGCATCAATGTGCTCTCCGAAATTCCAGAAGAATGGGAAGCGCGTTTGCATCGCTGGACGGAGTGGAACGCCCGGCACAAAACACAGGCGGATGGACAGATGATTCCGGAGCGCAACGAGGAATATTTTTTGTACCAAACACTGCTGGGCGTGTGGCCGCCGGCAGAAGCAGATGTCGCGGAATCCGCCACGCGCGATAGTTTTGAGAAACGGATACAGGAATACATGGTGAAAGCCATCCGCGAAGCGATGGTACACACGCGATGGACCAAACCGAATGCGGTGCACGAAGCGGCGCTGCGGAATTTCGTGACGGCGATTCTGTCTCGGGAGTCTGCGCCGGAGTTTCTTGCGGACCTCGGCGAATTCCAGAAGTCGCTGGCATACTCTGGAATGGTGAACGGGCTGGCGCAAACGCTTTTGAAAATGACGTGCCCGGGCGTGCCGGATTTTTTCCAGGGAGCAGAATTGTGGGACCTGCGACTGGTCGATCCGGACAACCGCCAGCCCGTGGATTTTGCGTTGCGGATGAAGGCGCTGAAAGAACTTGAACAGGAGTCCGCCGGACAAGCAATGGCCAAAGCCCGCAAACTCGCCGAGCACTGGGAAGACGGAAGAGCGAAACTCTTTTTGATTCGCAAAGCGCTGGGATACCGGCGGCAACATGCGGCGATGTTTGCGAACGGCGATTTTCTGCCGGCCGAGGTGCGCGGCCCCGCGGCGCAAAATGTCGTGGCGTTTTTTCGGAGGCATGAAGGCGATTGGACGCTAGTGGCGGTGCCGCGTTGGCTGGCGCGAGAAAAAATCCCCGGCGCCGAGCGGTGGCGAGGGACGGTACTGGTGCTGCCGAAGAACGCGCCTGAGGCATGGTCGAACGTACTGACAGCGGCGCGCAACAAAGCCCGCAAGACCTGGAGCGCCTCCATGGGGGGCGACCGGCAAAATTCCCACGTGATTGACGGGGAGCACGTCCTGGACGTGGAAGGCCTGCTCGGCGATTTCCCTGTGGCGCTGCTGAGTTCGGTATCATCGCTCGCCACCGTCTAATCCCGAAATGGGAAACACCCGAGGAGCCAGGGGGTACCCCCACCCCCGGGTGCTTTGCGAAAGAGTAGGATTCTAAAGGAGTTGTACGGGAGGCATTTTGAAAGAGTAAGATTCTAAAGGGGTTAGAAGTCTGCATCCCGAAAGAGTAAGATTCTATCGAGGTTATGAGGAAGTCGCGAACGGTTAGCGGTGATCGGGCTGGCGCAGGCAAGTCAGGACGGCGGGGGTGCCGGCGAAGGGGCGAAAGAGAGGAGCGCAGCATAGAGAACGATAGCACGACCTAATTGTCGTGTCAAGAATCAGTACTAATAAGTATGCATTCGAACGATAACAGCCAGGGTTAGGACTAGAACCAGGTCTGGGATCTATAGCGGCGATAGGCATCGCCGAAGCGCTCTTCGAGAACCTTGCTTTCCGCGCGGGCACGGATGATCTGCATGGGGATGATGACGAGGAGTACCAAAAGCCATTTCGGCTGGTTCAGGAAGAGCAGCAGGCCAGCGATCAGAATGGCCCCGAAGACATAGATGGGATTGCTGATTTTCGAATAGATGCCTTGGGTTACCAGTTCGTGGGCTTCGGGACGGAGGGAGAAGGAGTTTCCTAGTTGCACGCGGGCCACGGTGAGGGCAACGGCGGCGGCGAGCGTAAGGAGCAGTCCGAAGAGGCGGATGGGAGTCCACGGAGGGTGCGCGAAATTCACCATGAGAAATGCGATGGCGACCATCGGAACCACGGTGACGAAGAGCGCGCTACGCTTCATAGGAGATGAATCTCGCAGGCAGCCTACCACATTTGTTTTTGCAAGGAATGGGTAGGTAGACAGGGTTTTTCGGCGGGGTTATGATTTGGCGGTGGCGCACGAATTCACCGAGTGGGAGTCCGAGCCGGAGACGCAGGCGGCTTCCGCGCGCGGGGGTGGTCCTCCGAGGAATCATACGGGCGTGGATGTGCTGGACCCGCTGGTGCCACCGCAACCGCCGGTTCGCGGCGGGAAATTCTGGTTGCGAATTTTTGCTGCGGCGGTTTTGCTTGGGTTGGTGGTCCTGTTGTTGTTGATGTTATGGCCGCACTAAGAATCCTTCCTTTGGCGATCAGCGCGGCGTGGTATTCAAGCTAGAAAAGATCGACCGGCGAAGGCGCACAGCAAGGATTGACTGTGCCGTAAGAGCGGAGATGAAGATTTCGGCTAGAGAGAACGCATCACGTATGCGTAGGGCTTTTGCCTGATGGCCGGCGGGGTGCGCTTGCTTGAAGATGGATGGCGATTTCGCTCGTCGACTGCGCAAGGGAAAAGCGAGACCGCGACTGGGCGATAGGCTATGCTGCTGGGTGTCGATTAGGCCTCGAAACGAGGCAGTAGAAAAGAGGAAATATGTCTGATGGAACCAGGAAGTGCGCGCATCCGAATTGTTCGTGCCATACGAAGGAAAAATATTGCAGCGTGCAGTGCGAGTCGATGGAAAAGATTCCGGATATTGAGTGCAAGTGCGGGCATCCGGGGTGCAAGGGAAAGATCGATCCGAGCGGAGATTGAGGCCCAGGCGAGAATGATTCGTTGCTGCGGTTGTTTCAGAGACGACTCGGAACGACAAATCGACGGAACGGCAAACCGGATTGTGCTTGAATGGTGGGTCCTGCCGAGATGGGGCGCAGCATGCCGCGTCACTACAAAGGCCTGGCGCTAGCTGGCTTTGCGGCGGCGTGCGTCGTTGGCTTGGACAGCGTGAGATTTCGGCGCGCGTTTGGATTTGTGCTGCTGGTCTTTTGCCAAGCTGCGTTTTAGCGCTTCCATTATGTCGATAACCGGAGCGCGGTGGGCGGGCTCCTCTGCGATGACGGATTTGCCATGCTGCTTGGCGGCGATCAGGGCCTTCAAATTCTCCTGGAAAGTATCGTGGTATTGCTTGGGATTGAAATCTTCGGAAAGCGTTTCCACCAGTTGTTCCGCGAGTTTGATTTCCTGCGGTTTTAACGAAATAGAGCTATCGAGTTTGCCGTAGCCTGCGACTTCGTGTATTTCGTTAGCGAAATACATGGTGTGGATGGTGAGGCCGTGATGGCGCGGACGAATGAAGACGGTGTATTCACGCTGGTGCATGGTGAGTTTGGCGATGCCGACGCGATCGGTGTCCTCGAGAGCTTTGAGCAGCAGGGCGTAGGGTTTTTCATTGTCCTTTTCCGGCAGGGTGAAATAGGAAGCGTCGAAATAGATGGGGTCGATCTGGCTTTCTTTTACGAAGGCCAGAATCTCCATGTTGCGGCTTGATTGCGGGGTGATCTTCTTTATTTCTTCGTCGTCGATTACAACATATTTTCCTTCGGCGTATTCGTAGCCCTTGACGACTTCCGAACGATCGACGATGCGCTTGCATTCCGGGCAGTAGAGCGGCTGGCGCAGGCGAGTGTGGCACTTTTTGTGGATCTGGTGCAGCTGCACGCGTTCACTGCGCGCGGCGGTGAACATGCGAATAGGAATGGTGAGCAGGCCGAAGGTGATAGAGCCTTTCCAGACGGCTGAAGGCATGCGTGGCTCCTATGTTTCGAGTTACTGGTGCTGACGAAAGCGCAGTTTAATATTTTTCGACGGCTGGCGAATAGGGGCAATCGGGTGAACACCTGATAGAGTGAAGCATCGCGCGATAAATCAATGGGTGTCCCGAACAAACTTCTCTAGCCTGCCGAGTCCGACCGCGAGGTCCTGACGGTTCTTCCAAAACTCTCCCCACAAATCGCCCTTTTTCTGCAGGCGCGCGGCCATGCTCCGAACATTCCAAATGCTGGGATCAGCTGCGGCGGTCAATTCCTCGGCGCTCAAAGGGGTGGAAACCGGCGCCTTCGGATACGCCCGCACGGAATATGCCGCGGCCAAAGGTTTCCCTCGCGCATTCTGCAAAGCGTCAATCAAAACGGTGCCCTTAGGCCGGCGCCGGACGGACCGCTCAAACGTGGTGATCTTCGGCAGTCTGGCGGCTGCAACCCGGCCTACGACTTCCGCAAACGTTCGCGTCTGCTCGTAGGTATATTCCGCACGCAGCGGAATAAAAATATGGAATCCGGAGGCTCCGGAGGTCTTCAAATAGCACTTCATGCGAATAGCCTGCAAAACCTGAACAATTTCCGCCGCGACCTGCAAGACGGTCTTAAACGCGGTGTCGGGTGTGGGATCCAAATCAAAGAACACATAGTCCGGAGTATCCTGCGCATCGGCGCGGCTAGACCACGGATTGTGATCGATGCATCCCAAATTGGTCAGATACAAAAGCGCGGCGCGATCGTCGGCCATGACGTAGCGCATCTCTCCACCGCGCTCATCCGAAAAAATCGTCGCGGTTTCCAGCCACTCCGGGATTCCCGCAGGGGCTTCCTTCTGAAAAAAAGCGGTTCCCGTAATTCCATTCGGATAGCGCCGCAAAACCAAGGGGCGTCCCGCGAGAAAAGGCAAAATGTAATCTGCCATTTCGCTGTAATACGAAAGCAAGTCGCGCTTGGTGATGCCGGACTCCGGAAAATAGATCTTATCCAGATGGGTGAAGTGAACACTTTTGCGGTCGATGTCCAGAGTGAGATCCTGGCGGGCTTCGGCGCGAATGCGCTGGGCAATGTCCGTGCCGGAATTATCGCCGCGTTTCGCGTGCAGCTTGGGCGGTGTGAAGCTCGGAGCCACGGTCGTTTCGGGTTGGACGGGATTTAGCATGCGCGAAGAAGCTCGCATCGCGGCCCACTTGGAAAGCGAAGATTTCTTTTTCGGCACCCGGTCATTAGGCGCAGCGTCAGCTCCTGTCAGGGGTCTTGTCTTTGTAGCTTGCCCCTTTGGTTCGCCGGCCAGCACAGGCTTTTCCGAGGCAAACGTTACGCTCTTGGCCTGGCGATCATTGCGCATCGACAAAAACACTGGGGCGCGCAAATTGTCCCCGTCGGTCCAGTTCGCAAACTTCACGCGCGCGACCAACTCCGGTTTGACCCATTCCACCGCTTCCGCAAGTCTGGGCACAGGATGAAAGGGGCTCTTGTCCACGCGCAAGGTTTGCAATTTCTCGAAAATGGTTCGCTGCTGCTCTTCGTCGAAACCCGTGCCGACGCTTCCGATGGCTTGCAATTGTTTTCCGTTGTACAGACCAACGACCAGCGCTCCAAAGTATTTGCGGCTGCGTCGCGGCGCGGTCCAGCCACCGACCACGGCATCCAGTTCGTTCACAATCTTAAATTTCAGCCACTGCGATGTGCGGTCACCTGAGTAGGCACTGCGCGCGTCCTTGGCAACAATACCCTCGAGCAATTTTTGTTTGGCGACTGCAAAGAGTTCTTCACCTTTTTCTTCAACGTGGGAGGAATAGCGTACGAGTTCATCGGTGCGCAAGATTTCATACAGCAGCTTCTTGCGATCCCGCAGGGCGGACTTGCGCAAATCGTACCCATCGCAGTACAGGAGATCGAACGCGTAGTAAACTGCGGGCGTCGCTTCTAGCAATTTCGCCGATGGGTTCTCTACTCCGATGCGGTCTTGCAATCGCTGAAAATTACTTCGTCCATCAGGATCGAGGGCGACGATTTCGCCATCCAAAATTGCTGTAGGCGCGCGTACGTGCTCTGTCAGCTCCTGAAACTCCGGATACTCCGGCGTCACATTACGGCCGGAGCGGGCATGTAGCGTGACGCGGCCGTTTGCAATAAACGCCACCGTGCGTACGCCATCCCACTTCACTTCAAAAATCCAGTCTGGATTGGAAAAAGGTTTTTCCGCCAGCCGCGCGAGGGTTACCGAGACTTCCTTCGGCATGGCCGCCTTCTGTGCTCCGGCAATTTTGGCCACGTCCAGAACGCTGAGTGGGTTCTCACTGCTGGCAAACGCCGCGTTGCCGGAGCGCGGCGGAATTGCCCCTGCTTTCTTTTTCGAGGTGTCTACGGCGCGCCCAGAGACGACCGATTCTCCATGCTCGTCGATGTTCCAACTCGTATCGACAAACGCGTCTTTGTGCTTGATCAACAGCCACTCGTTCTGCTTTTGGCTGTGCCGGATTTTCACCAGCACAAAACTTCCGTGCAGCTTTTCGCCCTGCAATGTGAATTTCAAATCGCCTTTGGCCAACTGCGCTTGTCCGCTTAGCGTTCCATCTACTGTATAGGTGCCGCGATCCCAGACGATGACGTCGCCGCCGCCGTACTGTCCCTGAGGAATTTGCCCTTCAAAATTGCGGTATTCGAAGGGATGATCCTCCACCTGAATCGCCAAGCGCTTTACGGTGGGGTCGAGTGAGGGGCCTTTGGGCACGGCCCATGATTTCAGGACGCCGTCCATTTCGAGGCGAAGATCATAGTGGAGGCGGGTGGCAGCGTGTTTTTGGATTACGAATTCCCGGGATGGTTTCGCGGCAAGAGCCGCGGGATCTCCGGCCGGCTCGGAGGTCACGGCAAAGTTGCGCTTGCGTTTATATTCTTCGAGTCGCGCCATGCCGTCAGTATCAGGGATATTGGGGAAAAGTTCCTCCACGTTTTCGGGTATTTGGGAGGATCGAGAAAGTGCAGGGGTTTACGCCGAGAAGTTACGCCGAGAGGTTTCGCCCGGGTAAGGTGGGGCGCAGCATGCTCCAGGGCTGTCCCAATTAGACGGAGTTTGCCCTTGCGAAGGTCGAAAGCGTTGGGTTTGTGGCGGTTTTTGTAGCATGCGGCGATGCAGGTTGGGTTGCTGCTGTCCCAACCAGGAACTAAAATTCC